>Ga0187893_10010111_pt1 | contig 14217 bp, 9 predicted proteins | sample MA1701074metaG_FD_139574 | JGI IMG/M metagenome (GOLD analysis project Ga0187893, IMG submission 139574) | White microbial mat communities from a basaltic lava cave in the Kipuka Kanohina Cave System on the Island of Hawaii, USA - MA170107-4 metaG ...
GGGGCGCGGCAATCTGTCCGCGTGCGTCTCGCGCGTCTGCTTGCGCCGCAGCCAGTCGCGGCACACGTGGTCGGCGATGGCCAGCAGCCACCCGCCGAACGCCGCGGCGTCCGTGAGACGGCCGATCGATTCGAGCGCGCGCACCATCGTGTCCTGGGCCAGGTCCTCGGCCGAGGTCATCTCGCCCGCGCATCCGAAACAGCGCATGAGGACGGCGTGCGCGTAGCGTTCCACGAGCCGCCGGAACGCCTCGCGGTCGCCCCCCTGCGCGGCGCGCACGAGCGCCGCCTCGGCCCCGACATCAAGGTCGCGTTCGCCCATCGTTTTGCGACAACCGATTCTTGTCGCAAGCGCCGCCCCGTGCACGACTTTCCGGTCGACGACAAGCATCCGGGACCAGTCGTTTGGGGCGACCGGTTTGCGACACGGATTTGTGGTGGGGGTGCCATGCGCAAAGCGATTCTGCTTCTCGTGTTCGCGGCGGGTTGCGGGGGCGACGGTGGCGGGGGCGGCGGAGGCGGGTCGAGCGGCGGCGGCGGCGGGGGCGGCGGCATCCTGCCGTCGACGGGCTTCGCGCTCGACGAGTCGTCGGCGCCGGTCGGCGCTCCGGTGACGGCGCGGGGGAGCGGCTTCGGCGGCGCGCCGGGGAGCGTGACCTTCGGCGGCGTGCCCGCGATCACGATGCTCGTCTGGACCGACACGCGCGTCAGCGTCGTCGTGCCCGCGGGCGCGTCGAGCGGGACGCTCGTCCTGGCGACGGCGTCGTCGGCGACCTTCAGCGCGCCCTTCACCGTGACGTCGGGCGACGTCTGGTTCGTCGCGCCGACGGGCAGCAACACGAATCCGGGGACGCTCGCGTCGCCCTTCCAGACGATCCAGCGCGGGGTGAACCTGGCCGGCGCGGGCGACTGGGTTGTCGTGCGCGGCGGCACGTACGATGAGGCGGTCACGACGCAGGCGGCCGGCGTCACGATCGCCGGCTACCCGGGCGAGGCGGCGAAGATCGACCGTCTCGGGCGCTGCCTGACGGTCAACCACGCGTCGATGGCGGTGAAAGACCTGGAGATCGAGTCGAACTTCGGCGCCAGCGACGCGGTGCGGACGTCGAGCGCAAGCGACATGGTCCTGCGACGCCTCGTGATCCACGACGCGGGGAGCGCGACGACGGGCGCGGGCGACGGGATCGACATCATCGGCGGCTCGAACATGCTGGTGGAGGAGTGCACGATCTACGACTGTCTCGCGGGCAGCTGGTCGGTGCAGACGGACGCGCACGGGATCGTCGCGGGCGGCGGCTTCACGAACCTCACGATCCGTCGATGCTCCATCTATCGCTGCTCGGGCGACTCCGTCCAGGCGGACCCGGGCCGCTCGCCCTGGAGCGGGCTGGTGATCGAGGGGTGCGACCTCTGGACGGGGCCGCTGCCGTCGTCGAAGGCGGCATGGGTCGCGGGGCAGATTCCGGGCGAAAACGCGCTCGACACGAAGACGCCGGCATCGCCCGCCGGCGCGCAGACGTTCGTCGTTCGCGACTGCACGATTCACGGCTTTTCGAGCGGTTGGATCGGCAACCAGGCCGCGCTCAACGTGAAGGAGGCGGTCAGCGGGACGATCGAGCGCTGCACGATCTACGACAACGTGCTCGCGTTCCGGATGCGCGGCGCGACGAACGGGACGATCACGGTGAAGAACTGCGTCGTGTACGACAGCACGTACGCGCTGCGCTACGAGGACGGGATCCCGAACCTGCGGTTCCACAACGTGACGTTCGCCGACAGCGCGACGGCGCACTTCCAGAACGGGGGCGGCGGCGGGCTGGGCACCGGGTTCCAGGCGCTGAACGGCCTTTTCCAGGGGAGCGTGCCCGCGGAGGCGGCGGGCCCGTCGAACCTCGCGGTGACGACGGCGGCGTGGGTGAGCGCGGCGGCGCGGGACTATCATCTCGCGGCCGGCGCGGCGGCGATCGACGCGGGCGTGACGATCGCGGGCGTGACGGACGACCGCGACGGTGTCGCGCGTCCCGCGGGGGCGGCCTACGACGTGGGGGCGTACGAGCGGCCGTGACGCCACGCGCGCCACACGCGCGCGACGAGGGCGCCGGCCAGCCCCTCCTCGCCGAGCGCGAGATCGATCGACGGCGCCAGGAGCACCACCGGAAGCAGCGCGTACGCGGGCTGCATGTAGAGGCCTCTCATCGCGGGGAACGACGTCGCCTCGATGACCGCCAGCACCGCCAGTCGCGTCGCCCACAGCGCGAGCGCCATCGCGAAGAACCCCGGCAGCGCGCCGCGGCGGCCGAGCCGCGTCCACGCGACGACCGCCACGACGGACCAGAGGACCGCCACGACGACGAGCGGCCACGTGAGCACCCGGTAGATCGTCAGGACCGCGGCCGTCGCCCGGCGCTGGTAGCGCTCGAGTCTCGTCGGGCGGTCCTCCGTGCGCGGCGCGACCCGCACGTACTCGGAGAAGCGCGCGACCTGCTCGGCCGATCCCGTGGCCGGCCGGAACACCTCCTGCACGCCCGACCACTGGAGCGTCATCAGCGTGCCGCGGGCGAACGACCGCGCGAACGCGCCCGTGTCGCCCTCCTGCCAGGGAGGCGCGATCGAGTCGCTCCGCGGCCACGCCACCAGGCGACCGTCGTCGCACGCCGCGTTCACCTCACCCGCCAGCCGGTCGTAGAAGCGCGCCGCGGAGGCTCCGCTCGCGTGATGGCCGTTCTGCGCGGCGGCGCTGCGCACGGCCCACATGAAGTGTCCGCCCCCGTAGTCGTCCGGGAGCCCCGGCGGGTTGTACTGGATCCACCCGTGCTTGTCCGGCCCCTCCATCACGCCGCGCATTTCGTCGAAGGCCGGGCTCACCGCGTAGATCCGCTCGCGCGTCTCCGTCGGGACGGGGACGTGGCGCACGCGCGCGGCGTGCTTCACGCGCTGGAGCGCCCCCATCGCCCGTTCGAACGGCCCCCAGCGCGTTTCGGCGACCGTCCACGCGCCGTAGCGCGCGTCGTTGACCGCCGACACCGCCTGGACGGCGAGCCAGGCGACGACGAACGGAGCGACGCACGCCGCGAGCCGCCGCCTGCGGTCCGGCAGGTCGGCGACGGACATCGCGCCCACGCCCGCGGCGACGGCCGCCCCCGGCAGGAACCACACCGACTCCTCGCGCGTGACAAACGCCCACGCCAGCGCGACGGCCGCGACCTGCGCCCAGGCGACGAGCGACGCGAGCGGTCCGCGACGATGCGCGATCATGCCGGTCAGCCCCGCGACGAGGAACATCGTCTGGCACACGTAGAGCGGATCCCGGATCACGCGATGCGAGCCCGCTCCGTACGTCACCGGATTGAAGAGCAGCGCGACGAACACGAGCCAGAGGAGCACCGGCCGGCGACGGAGCGGCTGCGCGCCCGCGAGCGCCAGCACGATCGCCGCGCACGCGAGCCCGTACAGCACGTGCTCGGCGGTCTTCGGGGGCACGTGCAGCCTGCGGCAGAGGGCCAGGAGCGCGGGAAAGCCGGGCCCCTTGACCAGCGTCGTGGAGTCGTACGCGCCGAGCCAGCGCCCGCCGTCGAGCGCCTTCGCGCTGCGGACGAAGAGCGCGTCATCGGTCGCCGCGTCGGCGAGCACGACGGTCGGCCACGCGCGGCCGAGCCAGACCTTCAGCGCCAGGAGGAGCGCGCCCGCGATTACGAGCCTCGTGATCCGCGGCCGCGGAAGCATCCGGAGGCGCGCGACGACCGCCGCCAGCGCGACGGCCGCCAGCGGCCAGCCCCACCACGACGTGACGACGTCGCGCAGCGACGCCGCGAGACAGGCGCCTCCGCCCGACGCGAGCGCGACGATCTCGAGGACGCGCGCGCGCATCGGTTACGCCAGGTGCCAGTGCCTGGCGCGGCCGCGCGACTTGTCCATGGCGACCAGCACGTCGACCGCCTCCAGCGAGGCGTCGATCGCCCGCGCTTCCGCGCGCTCCTTCTCGGGGCTCCCGATGAAGAGCTTCTTCGGACGCTGCGCGTAGACGGCGCACACGGCGCCGGCGCGGAGACCCGCGACGGAGGCGATCGTGAGGAGCGCGCTGATCTCCATCTCGAGGTTGAGGACGCCGACCTTCGCGAGGTCGCCCGGGATGTCCTTCCAGCGCGGCGGGAAGCCGGGGACGTCGCGCGACTGCGCGCCGTAGAAGCCGGGGGCGCTCGCGGTGAGCCCCACGTGATGGCGCGCGCCGGTCCTGGCGCAGGCGGTCGCGAGCGCGACGACCACGTCGTACGCGGCGACGGCGGGATAGCCCTCCGGCACGAAGTAGGTCGACGTGTTTTCGAGGCGGACGGCGCCCGTCGAGACGACGAGGTCGCCGAGCGCGATGTCCTTCCGGAGCGCCCCGCAGCTCCCGATGCGGATGAGCGTGAGGTCGCGCCGGCATTGCGCGAGTTCGACGAGCGCGATCTCGATGTTGTCGGGCCCCATGCCGGTGCCCATGACCGTGATGCCGGTGCCGTGGCGCTCGCCGGTGTACGTGACGTACTCGCGGTTCCTCCACGGCCCGCGCACCTTCGCGAGGCGCTTCGACACCTTCTCGGCGCGCGCGGGGTCGCCGCAGAGAAGCACGAACCCGGCGACATCGCCCGCCGTCAAACCGATGTGGTACTGCCTTTTCGACATGGCGGGGTACTGTAGCAGGCCCCCCATGCTATGATAAGAAGTCGGAGGAACGACCGATGAAGCCGATCATGACCGCCGCTGTCCTGGCCGCGCTGGCGGCGCCCGCCGTCGCGCAGGAGAAGGACCCGTTCAAGGACTTCCAGTACGGCCACCGCGTCGAGATCATCCTGAGGAGCGGATTCGGCGTGCTCGGCAAGCTCCATCCGTACACCGAGGCTCCCGCCAACAACGAGTTCGTGGGCAAACGGGTCGAGCTGGCGAAGACGAAGACGATCCTCCTGGACATGAGCCTCGAGTACCCGGAGATGGGCGGCCGGCTCGACGAGGTCACCAGGCAGATCGAGCCGCACCTCATGGGGTTCGAGCGCAACCAGGTCAAGTCGGTGCGCCGGCTGCCGGACATGACGCCCGAGGAGGTGAAGGCGCGGATGAAGGCGCGCGAGGAGGCCCTGGCGCGCATCCTGGCCGAGGAGAGCAACCGTCGGCAGGCGGAGCAGGAGCTCGAGGCCGAGCGCAAGAAGGAGCAGGCGGAGCGCGACAAGAAGCGCCGCGCCGAGGAGTTCAAGGACGCCGAAGGCAAGCTGAAGCAGGCGGCCGAGAAGCTCCAGCGCGCGCGTGAGGCCTACGAGAAGTACCCGCCGCCGGACTGGAGCCCGGAGAAGCTGACGTTGATCATCAAGCAGAAGTCCCTCCTCAAGCAGCAGCTCTCCCCCGAGGAGCAGGGTTTCCAGGACGCGCTCGAGGACTGGCTCTTCTACAAGAACCACCTCGAGTCGCAGGACGGACCGAAGGTCGAGCCGCCCAAGACCGAGGAACCGCCGAAGCCCAAGGCCGAGGAGCCTCCCAAGTAGGTGGACTTCAAGGGCATTCCGCTCGATCCTTTCCAGGAGGAGTCCGTCCGCGTCATCGACAAGGGCGAGTCCCTCCTCGTCGCCGCGCCCACGGGCGCCGGCAAGACGCTCGTCGCCGAGTACGCGATCGAGAAGTGCCTGGCCGAGGGTCGCCGCGCCATCTACACGGCGCCGATCAAGGCGCTCTCGAACCAGAAGTTCCGCGACCTCTCCGAGCAGTACGGGACGCGCGTCGGCATCAAAACCGGCGACGTGACGCTCAACCCGGACGGCCAGATCATCCTCATGACGACGGAGATCTTCCGCAACACGATCTTCGAGTCGCCCGAGTCGATGGCGGACGTGCACTACTGCATCTTCGACGAGATCCACTACCTCGACGACATCGAGCGCGGCACCGTGTGGGAGGAGTCGATCATCTTCGCGCCGCCGCACATCCGGTTCGTCTGCCTGTCGGCGACGGTCCCGAACATCGACCTCCTGGCGAAGTGGATCCGCACCGTGCGGCCGGACGTGCCGATCCGCACGGTCATCGAGCTCAAGCGGCCGGTCCCGCTCAAGCACCTCGTCTGCGTGCCGGGGATGGGCGTGAAGGCGCCGGCGGATCTCGCGCGGCTCGAGCAGTCGCCCGACTTCAACTCGTACTTCCGCCGGCTCGACCCCGAGGCGGCGCCCGCGAAGTGGCGCGCGCGGCTCATCGACCACCTCGCGACCGAGGACCGGCTGCCGGCGCTCTGGTTCGCCTTCAACCGCCGCGAGTGCGAGGAGTTCGCCGGCGCGGTGTCGCGTCCGCTCCTCAACGCGGCCGAGCGGGCGGAGATGCTCCGCCTCTACGACGATCTGCTCGCGCGCTTCGGGCTGCCGGGGGACGCGACGACGGAGCAGATGCGGACGATCCTCTCGTACGGGGCGGCGTTCCATCACGCGGGGCTCCTGCCGACGCTCAAGGAGGTGATCGAGCGGATCTTCACGAGCGGGCTGCTGAAGCTGCTCTTCGCGACGGAGACGTTCGCGGTCGGCGTGAACATGCCCGCGCGGACGGTCGTCTTCAACGCGCTCCACAAGTTCGACGGGCAGCGGATGGGCTACCTGCGCGTGCGGGAGCACCACCAGATGTCGGGCCGCGCGGGGCGGCGCGGGATCGACCCGATCGGATACGTCTACTCGGTGCTCGAGTGGCCGCACGAGCGCGTGACGGTGATGGACAAGCTGACGGGGCCGGCCCTCGAGCCGATCCGGTCGCAGTTCAACCTGTCGTACGCGACGCTCATGACGCTCCACGAGCACCTGGGCGAGCGGATCTACACGGCGGCCGAGAAGTCGTTCGCGAACTACCATCGCCGCCCGGAGAAGGCCGAGAAGTCGTTCGAGGAGAAGCGCGCGCAGATGAAGAAGAAGATGTCGCTGCTGCGCACGCTGGGGTACATCCGCGACCGTCATCTGACGGCGAAGGGGAAGTTCGCGCGGAACATCCAGGGGTACGAGCTGCAGGTCGCCGAGCTGACGTTCCGCAACGTGCTGGCGCACCTGTCGGAGGAGGAGCTCGCCGTCGTCTTCAACGCGATCGTGTACGAGTCGAAGAAGGCGGACTGGCACCGGAAGTTCGAATCGCCGCGCCTGAAGTGGATCCGGAAGAGCTGCTACCGCGCCGTGGATGAGATCCTGCACGTCGAGGACCAGCTGGACCTCGAGGACCGGACGAAGGAGCTCGACTTCCGGCTGTCGAGCGCGATCCACGCGTGGGCGCGCGGGGCGGAGTGGAAGCAGCTCGAGGCGCACACGAGCGCGAGCGACGGCGACATGGTGCGGTTCGTGCGGCTGACGATCCAGCTGCTGCGGAACACCGCATACGCGCTGGCGAAGGAGGATCCGCTTCGCGACAAGCTGCACGCCGCGGTGCGGAGGATCAACCGGGACGTGGTGGACGCGGAGAGGCAGCTGAGGCTGGGGGTCGAGAACGCGGAGGGGGCGGAGGGGGCGGAACACGGAACGCGGAGCCCGGAGCACGGGGAGGAGAAGGCGGCGGAGTAGTCGGGGCGAATCGCGGATCCTTGACGTACCATCTGGTGGTGCGCTGTTTCACCGCTCTCCTCGTCGCCGGATGCTCGGTCGCCACTCCGCCCGCTCCCCCCGCACCCGACCTCTCTCTGAGCGATCTCAAGGCGAGCGAGTGCGTCGCGCTCGGGGCCCCCGTCGAGGTCCAGCTGCGCGTCGTCGTGCGCGGGATGGAGGGTCGCGAGCTGGAGCTGGCGATCGCGATCGCGACGCGCGACGGACAGGCGGTCGCGACCGAGAAGCAGGTCGCGCGCGTGCCCGGCCCCGGCACCCACGCCTGCGCGTTCACCGTGAAGAGTCCGCCCGTCGGCGAGTACCGGCTGACGGTGACGGCGCCCGCCCAGGCGGAGGAGCCGGACGTCGACAACAACGTCGCCTCCGCGCCGTTCTCCGTCCGGCCGCGCGAGCCGCGCGTGCTCTACCTCGAGCACCCGCCGCGCTACGAGTACCGCTTCCTCAAGAACGCGCTCATGCGCGACAGGTCGCTGCTGGCGCACGCGTTCCTCACGAGCGCCGAGGAGGGGTTCCCGCAGGAATGCTCGCGCGCGTCGGGCGACCCGCGCTTCAAGGAGCCGTTGAAGGCCGTGCCGCGGACGCTCCAGGAGCTGCTCGGGTACGACGTGGTCGTGCTGGGGGACGTGGACGCCGAGCGGCTGCCGGTCGAGGCGCTCCGCGCGTTCGTGGAGGATCACGGACGGGGGCTCGTGGTGATCGCCGGCGTGATGAACGCGCCGCGCGGCTGGAAGGGGACCGCGCTCGCGCGGCTGATCCCGGTCGAGCCGGCGGCGGACGCGCTCGACGACAACGCGGCGCCCTTGTCGTATCGGCTGACGGACGCGGGCGTCGCGAGCGCGATCACGCGGTTCCCGTCGCACGCGAACGACCCCGCGGCGAACCGGGAGCAGTGGGAGGACCGCGACAGCAGGGGCGACGGGCTCGTCGGCGTGCGGTGGACCGCGAAGGTGAAGGCGAAGGCCGGCGCGGAGGTGCTCGTCGAGGCGGGCGTGCCGCCGGCGTGGACGCCGCTCTTCGTGACGGGGCGCGCGGGGCGCGGGCGCGTCTTCTTCAGCGCGACCGACGAGACGTGGCTCTGGCGCTACCTCGTGGGCGACGAGCCGTGGTTCTACGCGTTCTGGCGGAACGCCATCTCCTGGGCCGCCGGGGAGTAGGGGCGGGCGCGGCGCGGGTATAATTCAGCTGAACCGATGAGCCAGTCCGACGGGGGCACGCCGGCGACGTCGCCCGGCGACGAGGCCACGCTGAAGGCGGGGTCGGGGTCCGCCCCGGGCGGGCCGCCGGAGGCGGCGGCGTCGCAGTATTTCGGGAAGTACGTACGGACGCAGAAGCTGGGCGCCGGCGGGATGGGGGAGGTCTGGAAAGCGTGGGACACGGCGCTCAAGCGCTGGGTCGCGCTCAAGTTCCTGAAGGGCGGGGACGACGAGGAGCTGGCGCGGTTCGCGCGCGAGGCGCAGACGGCGGGGCGGCTGAATCACCCGAACATCGCGGCCGTGCACGAGGTGGGGGTGGCGCAGGAGCGGCACTACATCGCGATGCAGTACGTGGAGGGGCAGACGCTGAAGACGTTTCCTCGGGGCGACCGGCGGCTGTGCGTGAGGCTGGCGCGGGACGCGGCGCTGGCGGTGCAATACGCGCACGAGCAGGGGGTGGTGCACCGGGATCTGAAGCCGGAAAACCTGATGGTGGTGAGTCGGGTGAAGCCTGGGACGGGGCGGAGCGAGGGCGGGGCGCCGCTGGAGCGGCACCACGTGTACGTGATGGACTTCGGGCTGGCGCGGACGGTGGAGGGGGAGGGCGTGGCGGTGAGCGGGAGCGTGGTGGGGACGCCGGCGTACATGCCGCCGGAGCAGACGCGCGGGTCGCGGGTGGACGCGCGGGCGGACGTGTACTCGCTGGGGGCGACGCTGTACGAGCTGCTGACGGACCGGGCGCCGTTCCACGGGTCGAGCGTGTACGAGGTGCTGGCGAAGGTGCAGGGAGAGGAGCCGGCGGCGCCGCGGGGGGTGGACCCGGGGGTGGACCGGGACCTCGAGACGATCGTGCTGAAGTGCCTGGAGAAGGAGGCGGTGCTGCGGTACGGAAGCGCGCAGGAGCTGGCGGAGGACCTGGACCGGTGGCTCGCGGGGGAGCCGGTCGCGGCGCGGGCGCCGTCGGCGGCGTACCGGGCGCGGAAGTTCCTCGTGCGCCACCGGGCGGGCTCGGCGGCGGCGGCGCTGGTGCTGGCGGTGGTGGCGGTTTCGGCGGTGCTGGTCACGGCGCCGGGGCGCGAACGCGCGCGGCGCGTGGGGGCGGCGCTGGCGGAGGCCGCGGCGCGCGAGGGGGCGGGGGACGCGACGGCGGCGCGCGACGCGTACGCCCGGGCGCTGGCGCTGGACCCGGCGCATGCGGACGCGCGCGTCGGCGTGGAGCGGATGGGGCGCCGGCTGGCGGAGGCGGCGGCGGAGGAGCAGCAGCGGGTGGCCGGCGCCATGACGCTCCTGGAGCAGGGGCGCTCGGCACTGGAGGACGTCTCGCGCTATCTCTACAGCCGGGAGGCGCGGTACGAGGAGCTCGTGCGTCGGGTGGAGAAGGGGCAGGCCGCAATCGAGGAGGGGCTGCGGCGGGCGCCCGAGCTGGCGCTGGGGCACCACCTCCTGGGCCGGGCGCTCGAGGTGCGCGGGCTTTTCGAGGCGGCGGACGCGTGCTGGCGGCGGGCACTCGAGCGCGACGCCGGCTTCGCGCCGGCCCGGTTCTGGCGTGCGCGCACGCTGCTCACGCGGTCGTTCATCCGGACCACGCGCAAGGGGGCGCTGGGCAGCGAGCTTCCCCAGGAGGGACGCGACGAGGCGGAGGCGCTCGCCGCCGAAGCGGCGCGGGAGCTCGAGGCCGCGTCCGGGTTCGACGACCCGATGCAGCAGGACTTCGCCGCGGCGATGCTCGCCGTGGTCCGCGGGAAGGGCGACGAGGCGAGGGGCGTGATCCTGCCGGCGATCGAGAAGTACGGGTCGGCGCCCGGGGTGGAGGAGTTCCACTGGCTGGCCGCGATGGGCGGGGGGGCCGGGAATCCGGACGAGCACCTGGAGCGGGCGCTGGCGATCCGTCCGAAGCACGCGTTCGCGCTCTACGTGCGGTCCACGCGCAAGACCCGCCGGGGGGACCGGGCGGGGGCGATCGCCGACTGCACGGAGGCGCTCGGGATCAACCCGCACTTCGCCGCGGCGTACTTCCATCGCGGGATCATGAAGCAGAAGACGGGGGACGTGGCGGGGGCGATGGCGGACTACGACGAGGCCATCCGCAGCGATCCGAAGGACCCCTATCCGCGCCAGAACCGCGGCAACCACCGGAAGAGCACCGGGGACATCGAGGGGGCGATGGAGGACTTCACTGCTGCGATCGAGGGCGAGCCCACGTATTTCCCGGCGTGGATCGCGCGCTGCGGCCTTTGGACGCGGAAGCAGCAGTACGACCACGCGATCGCCGACGGCACGGAGGGCGTGCGGCTGAGCAACGGCCGGTTCGAGGCGTACCTGAACCGCGGCGTGGCGTACGCCAACAGCGGGGACCACGCGCGGGCGGAGTCGGATTTCACGGAGGCGATCAACCGGACGCCGTCCTCCGGGATGGCCTACTGATGACGCGCCCAGGCCCGCGCGGCGGCGGGCCACCACCGCGGAGCGGTGGAGGACGCGAAGACGGCGCTGTCGCTGGGCCTGACGCCGCAGGAGGCGGCGCAGATGCGCGCACTGCTGGCGCGCCTCGACGCGGGGGAGGCGAAGGGATGGCACGACGTCCTGCTCGACGCGGACGCGGCGGCGCGGGAGCGGGACTTCGATGCGGCGCGGTCGCACTACGAGCGCGGGTTCGCGGAGCTGTACGCGAAGGACGGAACGTGGGCGTCGGTGCTCGCGGACGGCGGGCGGCTCCCGTTCATCGCCACGGCGCACTACGGCTTCGCGCGGTGTCTCGCGCGCGCGGGGGAGCACGCGCGGGCCGGGGCGGAGCTCGACCGCGCGATCGATGCGGGGTTCGTCACGCCGGCCGCGTTCGAGGCCGAGGCGGACCTGGCGACGTTCCGCGGCTCCGCGGAGGGGCGGCGGATCGCGGCGCGGCTCGCGAACCTGCCGTACGCGGGGTTCAACCTCCGGCGCACGCCCGAGGGCATGGAGGTCGGCACGATCGTGGCGGATGGTCCGGCGGCGGCGGCGGGGCTGCGCGTGGGGGACCGGCTCGTCGAGATCGACGGCGCGCGCGTGGAGAGCAGCGGGGCCGTCGGGTACCACGTGCGGCGCCGCGGCGTGGGGGAGCGGATGACGCTCGCGTACGAGCGGGGCGGGCAGCGCGCGATCGCCGAGGTGACGCTGGGGCGGCGTCCGTGAGGGCGCGCTAGAACCTCACTCCCCCCGTGATCCCGCCCGCGATCCCGCCGCCGCCGGCGTGGTCGTCGCCGTCGATCGTCTCCTCCTCGTACTCGTAGCGGAGGTAGCGGCCCTCGACCCATCCGCCCAGCGTGAACGTCCGGCCGAGCTCGAAGACGAGCGACACGCCCGCGCGCACGCCGAAGCCGCGCTCGAAGTCGCCGAAGTCGCTCTTGTCGACGTCGAGGCTCCCCGCCAGCGCGCCGACGGAGACCTCCAGCCGGCACGGCGGCAGCGCGTGGATCATCTCGCTGATGTAAAGCCGGTAGCCGACGCTCAGGTGCGCCGTCACCAGCGTCAGGTCGCCTCCGATCCCGTACTCGCCGCCGCCGAAGATGAGCCACCGGTCGGAGAGGCACACGCCCGCGTCCACGCCCGCCGTCCACACCGCGCGGCCGTCGATCTCCCGCTCGCCCGTCGGCACCAGCGCCTCGAACTCGAAGCCGCCCGACGCCCACCCGCCCACGCGCACGTCGAGGATGAACTCCAGGGGCTTCGTCAGGGTGATTTCGTCGGAATCCCAGGCCAGACCCGCCGCGAGCACGAGCGCGATCATCGGGGCCTCCCGAGAGCGACGAGCGCGAGAGCAACCGCCAGGCACGCCGCGGGCACCCAGCCGCCCGTCTCCGCGCCCGCGCCGCTCGCGCATCCGCCCGCCTTCGCCTTGATGTCGCGCTGCGCGATGACGGCCGCGAGGAGCGCCGTGGCGTTCACCTTCCCCGCGCCCCACGTGCTGCCGGGGGACGTGAACACGTCCGTGAGCGCCGTCGACGCGAGCAGTGCCTTCAGCTCGTCGTTCGTCTGGAGCCGGTTCTTCTGGAGGAGGAGCGCGACGATCCCCGCGACCTGCGGCGTCGCGAAGCTCGTCCCCGCGCCGTGCACGTGCACGCCGTCGGCGTCGATGTCCGCCGCGGCCGGCGACGAGCTCGGCGACCGCGCGCCCGCGAGATACGCGCCCGGCGCGGAGATCTCCGGTTTCGCGCGGCCGTCGCGCGTCGGCCCGCGCGAGCTGAAAAGCGCGATGTTGCCCGCGATGCCCGCGCCCGTGCCGTCGGTCTTCACGGTGGTCGACGACGGCGTGTCCCACGCGAACTTGCCGCGATAAGCGCCGACGGCGATCGCGCCCGCGGCGGTGGCCGGCTCGACGATGCACCCGGGTACGCTGCCGTCCGCGTTGAGCGTGATGTCGGTCCCCGGCACGAACGTGCCGTCCTCGGTCGCGATGTAGCCGTCGGCCAGCCCGCTCCCGGTCGACGAGCCGTTCTTCGTCAGCGTGATCGTCCACGGCTGCGGAAAGATCAGGTCGGCTATCTCGACGCGGATGTGCGTGGCGCCGTTCGACGGCGTGTCGACGCGGTTGTCGATCGTGAGCGAGGTGGCGGAGGTCGTGGGACCGGCGGTCGCGGTCGTGCCGCTCGTCGCGGTCGCGGTCGTCGTCGCGAGGAGATCGCTGACCGTGACGGTGTATGTGTCCGCGCCGTCGCACCAGATGTCGACGGCGTGCGAGCCCAGCGCGAGCGGCGTGTACGTCCACGAGACCGACGTCGAGACGACCGACTGCGCGTGGATCGTCGAGCTCGTCGGGTCGGACTCGTTGCCGGCGGCGCACACGATGTGCCGCGCGCGCGAGACGGCGCCCGTGACGGCCTGGTCGAAGAGGCTCGTGCCGTCGTGCGGCCCGTCGTGCGTGCCGATCGAGAGGTTGATGACCACGGCGTCGAACTCGAGACGCTCCGCCTCGTCGAGGATGAGGTTGATGCCGTCGATCGCGCCCGTCGTGGTGCCGTCGAACTTCACCATGAAGAGGCGCGCGTTCGGCGCGGCGCCCGTGAAGACCGGGTCGTCGCCCGCCGCGACGGCCGCGACGATCGAGCCGTGGCCGACGGTGTCCTCCTGGCGGCAGACGCCGGGCGCGTTGATCTCGTCCTCCTTCCAGTGGACGCCGTAACCCGCGGCGGGCACGCGCTCGCCGGGGTTCGCGGCCAGCGTCTGGTCCCAGATCCCGACGAGGCGCGTGGCGCCCGACGAGAAGCGGAAGTCGGCGTGCGTGAAGTCGATGCCGCTGTCGACGAACCCGACGAGGACGCCCGTGCCGTCGAGCCCCTCGATCGCGCGCGCCTCGCGGGCGCGGGTGCCCGCGACGTGCGGCGTGGTGGCGCCGATGTCGCCGCCGGTGAGGTCGCCCGGGACGACGGGCGTGGTGGCCGTGACATAGAGGAGGTACGCGCCGGTCGA
>Ga0187893_10010113_pt1 | contig 14216 bp, 13 predicted proteins | sample MA1701074metaG_FD_139574 | JGI IMG/M metagenome (GOLD analysis project Ga0187893, IMG submission 139574) | White microbial mat communities from a basaltic lava cave in the Kipuka Kanohina Cave System on the Island of Hawaii, USA - MA170107-4 metaG ...
TATTTCCTGTGCTTGCTTTTTCACAAGCCAATACCCGGTTGACGGAGAAATTTGATTTTGATTGGAAATTTTTTCTGAGCGATTCGGCCACCGTTGCTTCGGCAGTCAATTACGATGATTCAGAATGGCAGGACGTGCAGCTCCCGCACGACTGGAGCATCAAATTGCCGGTGAATAAAAAGAACGGTGCAGCAATGGGATTTCTTCCCGGAGGAATTGGCTGGTACCGCAAAACGTTTTCAATACCCAATCATTACAAGGGTAAAAAGGTGGTGATTCATTTTGATGGAGTATATCATCAATCCGACGTTTACATCAACGGCAAACATCTTGGGTTTCATCCTTATGGTTATACCGCTTTTGAATACGACCTGACGCCGCACCTGGATTATGGCAGTAAGAATACAATCGCTGTTCGTGTTGACCATAGCAATAGCCCTTCTTCACGTTGGTATTCGGGCTCTGGAATTTACCGCCATGTTTGGCTGAAGGTGACCAATCCTGTTCATGTGGCTATGTGGGGAACATATATTACTACGCCAGCTATTTCTGAAACGGCTGCAGATGTAAAAATTGCAACGACCATTGAAAACAGTTCTTCCGCTAATGCCAACCTGCAGGTGCAAAACAGAATTATCAATGCCGATGGGAAAGAAGTGGTTGCGGCTAAGTCTTGGCTTTCCGTTGCGCAGGATAAGAAGGAAGTAGTTGAACAATCCATGCGGGTACAAAATCCAAAACTTTGGTCTATCGAAAACCCTTATTTGTATATGATGGAAACAACGGTTAAGCGCAAGGGAAAAACCGTTGATCAATACAGGACTTCCTTTGGTATACGCTCCATCAAATTTGATCCTGACAAAGGTTTTTTTCTGAACGGGAAAAATCTCAAACTGCAAGGGTTTTGTATTCACCCGGATGCCGGTTCATTAGGAACGGCAGTACCTGATCAGTCATATTTGAGACGGTTGAAAATAATAAAGGAATATGGGGTTAACGCCATCCGTTGTTCACACAATCCGCCAGGCCCGGAGTTTCTGGATATGTGCGACAGCCTTGGATTTGTAGTCATTGATGAAGCATTCGATAAATGGAAAGCCGGATATTACGGAAAATATTTTGACGAATGGTGGCAGAAAGATATGGATGCCATGTTGCTTCGTGACCGAAACCATCCATCCATCGTTCTTTGGAGCATAGGCAACGAAACAATGGAACAGTTTAGCAGGACAGATGAAGGAGCCAACCGGGCCATCATGCTTAGAGATTATGTTCGTAAAGTGGATCCGACACGACTTGTTACCGCAGCTATTGCTCCGGGTAATGTGAGCGACAGGATTTACAACAAGAATGGTTTTAACGAGGCACTGGATGTAGTGGGGTATAACTATCAGGAGCCCTGGTTGGCCGGCGACAAAAAACTGTTCCCTGATCGCATGATGTATATAGCCGAGGCTTTCCCTTATTACAGTGGGAGACACAATAGCATCAGGGACTATAACCCAAAAAACCCCTGGTATTATGTTGCAGAAAATGATTTCGTCTTTGGCCAGTTTATCTGGACAGGCATTGATTATTTAGGTGAAAGCAGCGGATGGCCCAGCACCGGCTGGCCTACAGGATTTTTTGATGACTGCATGTTTGAAAAACCAGGTGGCGCTTTCCATCGTTCTGTTTGGAATAAAGAACCAATGGTCCGCATTGCTGTTGCCGATCAGTCGCTCGATATTGATCCGGGCAAGGACCATTGGAGCTCGCCATTCCTGGCCGCACACTGGAATTTTCCGCAATATGATGGTCACATCATTGAAGTGCAAACCACTTCCAGCTGTGATAGCGTGGAGCTATGGGTAAATGAAAAGAGTATAGGAAAAAGAAGAACGGCTGACTATTTGAATAATACTATCGTATGGTATCTTCCATACAAAGCAGGTGAGATTAAAGCAATAGGTTATAACAAGGATAAAGAGGCTGCAAAATTTGAATTGAGAACTGCTGGAAAACCTGTGGAAATTAGGTTGTCGGCAGACCGTACGCAAATCACTGCAGATGGGCAAGATTTATCTCATGTTACCGTCGGGTTGGTAGATGATAAAGGAGTTGTTGTTCCAAATGCCGACCAAAATATTACGGCAGAAGTAGTGGGTAATGGTCGCTTGTTGGGATTGGACAATGGCGATTTGAGAAAAGAAACTTACGGTGGCAATACAGTCAAAACCTATTTCGGAAAAGCATTGGCAACCGTTCAGTCCGGCCGCACAAAAGGCGATATCCAGATAACAGTTACTTCGCATGGGTTGCCGGCTTCCTTCATAACGTTAAAAGCAAATGGTATTCATGAAATCGGTAAAAATCAAAAGCGTTATGCATTTTAAAAATTATTACGTTCCTTTTGCACTGGTATTGATTGCAAATTTCTCTTTCGCACAGAAAAGCATCTTTCCGATTGTTACAAACAATGCAAAGGTTTCTATCGTTTATGATAATAAATCAGTCAAACTCGATTCCATTGCTGCAAATCTTTTAGCAGAAGATATTGCAAGAGTTACTTCTTTCAGGCCGGAAGTAATGGCAGATATTACGAAGGAAAAAGGAAACGTAATCGTAGTTGGCAATATTCAATCGGCACTGGTTCAAAAATTCATTCCGGCACAATCGCCTGTTCATAAAAATCTTCTGAACAAGTGGGAATGTTTTGCTTTCAAAACTATTGATAAACCTTTCGGTAATATTTCAAAAGCATTTGTCATTGCGGGCAGTGATGCAAGAGGAACCGCTTATGGTGTGTTTACACTCTCTGAAAAAATTGGTGTTTCGCCCTGGTATTGGTGGGCCGATGTGCCGGCAAAACAACAAAAAGAATTAACCATTACACAGAATGATTTCATTTCATCGCCGCCTTCTGTAAAATTCCGTGGCATTTTTATTAACGATGAAGATTGGGGATTGCAACCCTGGGCCGCAAAAACTCTTGAGCCGGAAACAGGTGACATTGGTCCGAAGACCTATGCCAAAGTATTTGAGCTCTTACTTCGCTTAAAGGCAAACATGATTTGGCCTGCTATGCATCCGAGCACCAAAGCCTTCTTTCACTATCCGGGTAATGTGAAAACAGCAGAAGATTATCAGATCACCGTCGGTTCCTCTCATGCAGAACCTATGCTGCGCAATAATGTCGGTGAATGGAAGGTACCAACAATGGGCCGCTTCAACTACTTCACCAATAAGGAAAAAATTTATCAATACTGGGAAGACCGGATAAAAGAAAGCCGTGGCATTGATGCTATTTATACAGTTGGCATGCGGGGTGTTCACGACGGGCAAATGGAAGGCGTTACAGACCTTAAAGAAGCAGTGCCGGTAGTAGAGAAAATTATCCAGGATCAGAGGCAGATGCTTTCCAAACATCTCAACAAAGATGCGACTGCTATCCCACAGGCGCTAACGCCTTATAAAGAAGTACTGGAGATATATGACAACGGTTTGAAGGTGCCGGATGATGTAACACTTGTTTGGCCTGATGATAACTATGGATATATACACCGGCTGAACAATGAAAAGGAGATGCTTCGTAAAGGGGGCGCAGGTGTATATTATCATGCTTCGTATTGGGGAAGGCCGCATGATTATTTATGGATAAGTTCAACACACCCTTCGCTGATACGTGAGGAAATGATGAAGGCCCATGAAACAGGAGCTGACCGGTTGTGGATATTAAATGTCGGGGACATCAAGCCTTTGGAGTACAACATGCAATTCTTTATGGATATGGCTTATAACACAAAGCCGTTTAAGGAGAGCAGCTATACAAAAAGGCATTTGCAACAATGGGCAAATACGGTATTCGGTAAAGAAAAGGGAAATGCAATGGCAGAAATTTTATGGGAGTATTATGATTTGGCATTTGAACGAAGACCTGAGTTTATGGGCTGGAGCCAGACAGAACCTACTACGAAAACGACATATACAGACTATAATCATTTCTATTTTGGCGATGAAGCGCAAAAGCGAATTGACAAATACAATGTCCTGGAGCAAAAAGTAAAAAAAATGCGATCGCAAATAAGCTCGATAGATGCTGATGCATTTTACCAGTTAGTGTATTATCCGGTGGTCGGTGCTTCGTGGATGAATAAAAAGTTTTTATTCCGCGATAAAGCTTACTTCTATTCTAAACAAAACCGGTTAAGTGCATTTGATTACGCACAGTGGTCGAAAGCTGCTTATGATAGTATTGTGAAGGAAACTGAATACTACAATAAGCAACTTGCCAGTGGAAAATGGGAACATATGATGTCCATGAAGCCAAGAAATCTTCCGGTGTACCTGCAACCTGTTATACCATCAATCAGTATAGATAGCACAAACGGCTGGAGTATCTCACCGGAAGGTTATGTAACAAAAGATTCTTCGCTAACAGCCATTGCAGATGCACTATCATTGCCGGCTTTTGACAATTTAAGTAAGCAGAAATACTTTGTCGACATCTTTCTGAGTAAGAATCAACCCATGCAATGGAAAGCAACTCCTTCTTCTAACTGGATTCGCTTGTCAAACAATAGCGGATCGCTGAGTGCGGAGAAAGGAAAAAAGCAGCAGCGTATATGGGTAGATATTGACTGGAGCAGGATAGCAAATGAAAAAGCAATCGGACAAATCGTTTTTGAGGGCGGTGATAAGCAAATTACAGTAAATGTGCAGGCGGCAAAAATCAACAAATCGGGGTTGGCCGCTTACAAAGGGTTTATTGAAAATAATGGCTTTATTTCCATGTACGCTACGCATTTCACCCGGCAAACGAATAATGGGATACACCAATGGAAACGCATTGATGGATTAGGATATACAGGAAGCACACTGCAGGTTTTATCGCTGTCAATATCAGGCAACGTACCATCAGGCGCTGATTCTGTTAAAGCAAGCCAATCTTTTGTCGAATATGATTTTTATACTTTTTCTTCAGGAAATCCTGTTGTTACTGTCTTCGCTCTGCCTACACATCCTGTCAACAATAACTATAGCGTACGCTATGCAGTGTCAATTGATGACGGGTCTTTAAAGCTGGTGGACATTAAAACCCTTGGCAGAAGCGAAGAATGGAAACAAAATGTTTTGCGAAACAGGGCGGAACGGAAAATCGAAATGCCGTTTCTTGATGCCGGCAAACACACACTTAGAATATATTGTGTTGATCCGGGAGTGATACTCGATGAAATCAGAATTGATTTGGGTGGATTGAAGAAAGCATATAGCACTATTCCTGAATCACGAATGAATTCAACTTCTCAAACTGCCTTTTAAAGTTCACATAGTGTCTAACAAAGAGATAACGATATACGATTTGGCTCAACATCTCGGTATTTCTGCCACAACTGTTAGCCGGGCACTAAATCACCATCCAATTGTAAACAAAAAAACAAGCAGGAAGGTGAACGAGTTGGCTAAGCAGTTGGGATACCGGAAAAATAATTTTGCCAGTAATCTCAGGCAAAAATCATCTTTTACCATTGGGGTGATTATTCATGAGCTCGATAGTCAATTTATAACTTCGGTACTGAACGGTATTGAAGAAGTGATTGCTGAATCGGATTACAATATCGTTATAGCTCACTCTGATGAAAAATGGGCCAGGGAAATTTCCAATGTTCATAACCTATATAACAAAAGGGTAGATGGCCTGATCGCTTCTCTTGCCTATGATACCGAAGATATTTTTCATTATAATGCCTTTCTTCAAAAAGGTACACCCATAGTGTTTTTTGATCGTGTAAAAAAAGATGGCCCCGGAATAAAGATCGTTATAGACAACGAACAAGCAGGGTATGATGCAACCATGCATTTAATAGAACAGGGTTGCAGGCAAATAATGCATGTGACGGGGAACCTGTCAAAGAATGTTTATTATGACCGGTTAAAGGGATACCAGGCTGCCCTGGCACAAAATCATCTGCCGTTTGAACCGGATATGCTGGTTATAAATGATCTCAGCGAAGAAGCGGGTGTTGAAGTAGCGCAAAAAATTTTAGCAATGGAAAGCAAACCGGATGGAATTTTTATTACAAGAGATTTATGTGCCGCTGTTTGCATGCAAAAATTAAGAGAAGGAGGAATTGCTGTTCCGGAAGATATCGCTATCGTAGGTTTTAACGATGACGTTATTAGCAGAATGGTTGAGCCAAAACTAACCACGATCCAATATAATGGCAGGGAAATGGGAAAAGTAGCAGCAAAAAGTTTGTGGGAATAGCTAAATGATCATTCAACCCCTGTTTCAGATTATGTGACCATTCTTCGTCATAAATTAATTGTAAGAGAATCATCATTGAAAAATAAATCAAACTCATTTCGGTAAAATGAAAGAACAGTTTTCGCTACATGGAAAAGTAATTGTTGTCACCGGCGCAACCGGCGTTTTGGGAAATTCATTTATTCAGGGCATTGCGGATGCCGGCGGCATTGTTGGCATACTGGGCAGAAATGAGAAAGTCGCAGAACAAAGAGCTTTATCCATAATTAACAAAGGTGGAAAGGCCATTGCATTGAAAGCAGACGTTTTGAAACAGGACGAACTACTTGCAGCAAAGGATAAATTACTTAAGGAGTTCGGTAAAATTGATGGCCTTGTAAATGGAGCAGGCGGTAATCGTCCGGAAGGTGTACTACAGCCGGGTTCGAATATATTTGAGATGAATGTTGAAGGCATGAAGGATGTGATGAATGTCAACTTGTGGGGTACATTATTGCCAACACAGGTTTTTGGTCCATCATTAGTGCAAACCAAAGGGTGTATAGTCAACATTTCATCCATGAGTGCGCAAAAAGCGATAACACGGGTGCTGGGATACAGCTTAGCTAAAGCAGCCGTGGAATGTTACACAAAATGGTTTGCGATTGAGCTTGCCAACAGGTATGGTGATGCCATTAGAATGAATGCCATTGCCCCCGGTTTTTTTCTTACAGAACAAAACAGATCCCTGCTGACAAATGAAAATGGCGGATACACTGAGCGGGGAGAAAAAGTGATTCGGCAAACCCCCTTTCAGCGGTTCGGCAATCCTGATGAATTAACAGGTTGTTTGATCTGGCTGTTAAGCGATGCTTCAAAATTTGTTACAGGAACTGTTATCAATATTGATGGAGGCTTCAGCGTGTATAGTGGAGTTTGAAGGGAACTTATGAAAGAGCACTACGTTTTCTACATAATCGCAAAATTTAAACCAGCATAAAAATGAAAGAGCTAAAAATTTTAAGCAAAAAACGATTAGCAAAAAGATATGTTCTTCTGTTTGCGTTTTTGATTCTGCTGCCAACAATTGTAGTTACTGCCCAATCTGCAAAGATCCCGGATGGATGGTCGGATGGGTATGTGTATGCGAATGGTATCCGCATTCATTATTATCATGCAGTGCCGGCACAGGGAAAACCCGTAATGGTAATGGTACATGGAGTTACGGATAACGGACTTTGCTGGACTACTTTGACATGGAAACTGCAAGATTTGTATGATATCTATATGCTTGATGCCCGCGGACATGGCTTGTCGGATCCATTTACTCCTGCCGATAATGGTGAGACATTAGTAAAAGACGTGGTGGAGTTTGTACGTGCAATGAAGTTTGATAAGCCTATCCTGATGGGCCATTCTATGGGAGCAGCTACCGTAATGCGGGTGGGTGCGGAGTATCCCGATCTGGCAAAAGCCGTGATTATGTTAGATCCGTTTGTTGGCAGTCGCAGACCTAACGGCCCCGTACGTGATACCGCCCGTAACAGGCTCCCCGCCAGTACGCAATTACAACCAAAGGCAACGGCTCCAGACCGGCTTCCCGTAAGCATGTCGGGAAGTCCCGAAACACTCGTCGCCCAGAACAACTATAAATTCGAAGACCTGGTGGCAACTGGCCGACGCCAATCTCCTAAGTGGGACAGCGTCGATATCCAGTACTGGGCGCTTTCGAAAAAGCAGTATCACGGAGCTTATTCTAATGAGACATGGCAGGCAATGAGTGGCACGATGAATACGGGGAATTCACTTGCAAAAATCCAGGTGCCTGCACTGATATTGAAGGCAGATGCATCACCAGAGGTGCGCAAAGCCAACGAAGAAGCTGCCCGTGTGATGCAGAAGGGCAGGCTCGTACACATTGATGGAGCAGGTCATAACCTGCACCACGATGAGTTGGCCCGAACGGTGGAGGTGTTGAAAGAGTTTTTATCTACCCTGTAGCGGATCACATTTAAGCCCACCTGAAAGAATACGGGTAAACCCTGTCAGTACCTGAACGTTGAAGAAGGATATTTTTGCAAACGGTGTATTCAAACCACTTTGCATACTCAATGGCGATGAAACAGATTAGGCCGGCCTGTATTTTGGAACGAAGCCCCAGGTATTACACATCTCTCTATTAGTGAGATGAGGTTTGTATTTGAAATTGACAAACGGTTTGCTGATATATTTCAGCCGGTTGTTTGTTTCCTTTTGCGCATCCTTTCAAAAATGCAGGTATCGCAGCGTATGTTTATAAAAAGAGATGAATTATTTGCCGACAGATTATTTTTTATATGATCAATCGTTTTGGCAAATTCATCAGCGTTTTTCAATGATCGTTTTGAATCATTGATAACTGAATCTTCGATATTAATTCCCGCAACACCCAGTTCAGCCCGTTACTGAATGTTAGCTGCGATTTGTTTATTGTTTTTTCCATACCCCATCTCCATATCAATAGTAGCCGGCACTTTATAACAAAAATTTATTTGTTCTGCCTAATGCGTGGGAAGATTGCAGCGCTTTTTTTGCCATTTGCCATCCCACGGGTTAAACATAATTTCAATACAACCTGTGGCAAATGCCCGGTCTTCGAATATGCAATTGGTATCAGATTTGTAAACGTAATAACATTTTACGTAGTTCTTTAACGCATCGCCGGGTATGAACTCTTTATAAGACATCTAAATTTTATCACAAGTTTTGTAGCAAAGCAAAGACACAATGTCGCCACTGTGACAAATTGTATAATTCGGAACTGAATCAACAAGCTTTGACTACGAGATAAATATTTTAGGGAGGATTTTTACCGTAATTTAGGATTTATGACAAACGATACAAGGCAAACAATTTCCAAAGGAGATAACTTTTACCGGTTGGTAAAAGAATTGTTTGATAATAAGCAAAAGGCAGCCATTCTGTACGAAGATAACGGTGCAACCAGGGCAAATGGAATGATAACGGATATGTTTGAAAAGGAAGGCCGGCATTGGATGAAACTTAATGATGAGATTGAAATTGCAATTGATAAACTATACGCCGTGAACGGAACTTTTTCATCCGATTACTCAGAATGCTGATAACCGCTTCAATTTATATGAAATGACACCGGTTTATTTGAATAAAGATATCTCAAATAGATTTATGTGAAGCATGCGCATTTGATTTAGTGCACGAATCCGCTATTCGCCGAACTTTACTAACTCATTTACTGTTTTATTACGGGTGACTTATTAAGATTAGCCGGGCAGGTAAGGTATGCTGGTTGTAATTATTAAATCATAAATAAATTTCTAAAATAAAACACAATCGTATGGAACCGAAAATGGGCATCACCAAAGATAACCTCACAAAAGTTTCACATCTTCTCAACGGTATTTTAGCAGACGAGTTTTTGTTGTACACCAAAACAAGAAATGCGCATTGGAATGTAGAAGGGCCGGATTTTCATGCCATGCATAAATTTTTTGAATCACAGTATGAGCAACTCGATGAAATAATGGATGAAGTAGCCGAACGTATTCGTTCATTAGGCCATTATGCGCCCGGCACGTTAAAGATATTTCTTGAATTAACACATTTAACAGAACAATCGAGAGAAAAAAATGACAGCGCCGGTTTCATCAGAGAATTGCTGACCGATCATGAAAGCATCATCATTCACATGCGGGAAAATATCAACTACTTTGCCAACGAGCTGGGCGATGCCGGTACCAGTGATTTTATTACCGGACTTATGGAAACACATGAGAAAATGGCGTGGATGTTAAGGGCGCATTTAAAATGAAAGGCCACGAATTAAACGAATAACATGAATGTTTACTACAGAAGAAAAAGTTATCTGTGTACGAAGATCAACCACTCGACGTATCTGTATATTCTTCCTGCCAGCAAACAGAACTTTTTTTAAATGGAAAATCATTGGGGAAAAAGAAAAAGCCGGTGGTTTGCCGGCTGCAAAGATGATTATTGAGAGTAAATGATGTAATGGCGTTGATTAGTAATGCGAAATATCTTTCTTCTGAGAGAAATGAAACTTGTAAACTCAATACTTGTAATCAAGATACTCAGCAATGATCTCAACTGCCTGCACGTTTTCCTTTAGATATTGATCATCGTCGGTGCGATTGCCTCTTGTAGGAAATAAGACTTCCAGTATCGGAATAAAGGAAGCTTCATTTTCTCCAAAAGCCTGCTTCAGTCCTGCCTCACCATTTCCCTTCAGATCAAGACCATCAGGGCTCATAGAAAACTGCCGCTCAAAAAGAAGTGACCAGCTTATTCTACCTCTTGCTGTGATCCTGGAGTTTAAACTAAAATGAAGCCTGACCCTGTAACTTACTTTTACATGTTCGTCGGGGCAAACATGTTCAACTAAATCGCCCCACTGGTAAACCCTGTTATTGCCGTCCATATAAGTATATGCACTTGGGGCATAAGCGCCGTATTCAAATAAGTATAAATCATATTTTTTGTTGGGGCCGCACTTAGGATTCGTCTCTTTGTTGCAACCTTGCATTAACGTAAGAAGAAACAATGCGATAAAAAGCGGAGTGATAGTTTTATTTCTCATGGCTGAAAGTTTTGGTGTAAATAATCAAAGAGCTGATGCAAACTGCAAAACTTATAAAGGCGCTGCTGCATTTAGAATGAGAAACAGTTCGACAAATGTTTCTTAGAAGGGGGCCTGCTGTTTTAATGCAGCCTGAATAAAATTATCAATACTTGTAATCCAGGTACTCAGCAACAATCTCGATGGCTAATACGTGCTGAAACAGAAAATCATTGTCATCATTGAGATTGCCCCTTGTTGGAAAGAAAACTTCCAGCACCGGCACAAAAGAGGCCGGATCCTCACCGAATGCCTGCTTTAAACCCGCTTCACCATTTCCTTTTAGTTCAAGATTATCATCGCTCAGGTCTTGCACATCAAATTTTCGTTCAAACAAGATCTGCCAGCCTATACGTCCCCTTGCTTTGATTATATTGACGGGAGCTCCATTATAAAATCTTACTGTACACTTCACTTTTACATGTTCATCAGCGCATACATTTTCAACCAGCTCGCCCCAATTATAAACCCTGTTATTGCCATCCATGTAATCATTGGAAAAGGCAACCATATCATCTTTGGATAGTAATAAAACATATCTTTTATTGGAACCACACAGCGGGTTTTTTTCTTTGTTACAGCTTTGCGTTGCGGCGAGAAGTAGCGCCGCCGTTAATAGCGGAGTAAGAATTTTATTTCTCATAGCTGAAAGTTTTGAGGTGGGACAATCAAAGAGCTGATGCAAGGTACAAAACTTATTAAGCGGACTTCTCCACTGTCAAATAAAAAACTTTATTCTTTGCGGCTTGATCCGGCATGACGGCGAAGAATAAAATATAAAAATTAAAGATTGCAACTATTGCTATGACAAGTTGTTGTAAAACGCGGTGTTGTAGTCTGAAACCGTCGCTTAACTATTCTCCAAACGGATAAGTTTCCGGTACCAGGTGGCCATCCGGTTCTAAGTGCAGCGGATGCAATGCATGTGTTTCATCGAGATAAATGAATGCATCATAGCGAAGTGGTAAAATAGTCGGTACATAATTCCCATATCGTTCATGCTGCGGTTGATAAACTACACCAACAGCCCTGTGGCCAATATGATTTTCCATCAATGCATCATTGTTCATAAAATTTTGCATCAGCAATAATTTATTCTCTGTTCCTGCTTCATGTAAAAGATATTCCCAGCTCCCTTTTTTTGCTTCGGGCAATTGCATTGTTTTCATTGGTGCCCCCCAGCTTTTACCGGCCATCACTGTGCCTTTGTAAGAACCAAATCCCACCAACACTACATCGTTATCACCATGTTCTGTTCTTGCCAGTTCGCCAATATTATACATACCTTCTTCTATCATATCCGTTGCTCTTGCATCGCCAATATGTGTGTTGTGTTCCCATACAATTGCCTTTGTATTACTGCCATGAAAATTGAGCAATCTGTTCAAAGTATCAGCCATGTGACGGTCTCTTACGTTCCAGCTATGCGGGCCACCTGCTATCATGGCACGATAATATTTTTCCGCATTTACTGCTATCAATGCATTTTGTTCTGCATTAAAAACATTTTCATGATCGGTGTTGTATTGCGGCAACTTACGGCTGATCTCTTTCAGCAGATCTACTACTTCGCTTTCACACAACTCGGGAACTAACTGCAATGCTCTTGCATAAGATCGCCCTTCTTCTTTTTTATAAGGTTCAAAACAGCGGTATGCTTCTTCTGCAACTTTTAAAGCAGCCGGATCTGTTTTCTTTAAATATTGCATGATGCTTTCAAGGCTTTCCCAAAGGCTATACACATCCAGTCCATAAAAGCCGACTTTTTTATCAGCAGATAATCCTCTGTTATGTTGCAGCAACCAATCGCCCAGCGCTACTATTTCCCAATTGGCCCACATCCAGGTAGGCCAGCGGTTAAATGCTTGTAATACATCGTATGCACTTTTGTTATTTACATCGTAGCCTTTCACAAACCTGTTCAAACGATAACAATCCGGCCAATCACCTTCTACAGCAATAAAATTGAATCCTTTTTCTTCGATCAGTTTTTTGGAAATATGTGCTCTCCATGTATAATATTCATGTGTGCCATGACTTGCTTCGCCCAACATCACAATGCGGGCATCGCTGATCCTGTCCATTAAGGGTTGCAAACCGGCTTTGCTTTGCAAGGGATGCGACCATTGTTTAATCGCATTGATCACATCAATATCATTTAAAACCGGTTGTTTGGTAAAATAGCGTCGCATAGTTTAATGAATATTGAAAAACACGTTCACAAAAATTACTTTCTTCGTTTCCTCCAAAACGGGAAGTTTTATTTTCTCCTGTCTTTATGCATGCCAAAATAGTTCCATTTTTTACCCGCTAAATGAAAACAATCATTTACAATGGTTAAAAGAAGAAGGCAAATTGTAATAAGATAACTGTGAAATTTTATAAAGGCATTTTCTTTCGTCTCCGGTCCCTGATGTTTAACCAAATGCTTAATACAAAGCTCACAAGGAAAACGACCAGTGTGCCTTGCTCTACCAGTTTTGGGTTTAAATCTGTCCCTGTTAATTTGAGTATAAGAAAATGTATATAGGATCGGGAACGGTCTTCAAATCCCAGTTTGTCCCTGACATCCCAATGCCAGTCGGTACAAAAACAATAGCCCCAGCCATACCAGATACCAAGTATAAACCAGGAAAAAGCAGTCAATGAAAGAGTGATAAGATGCACCTTGCGGGTACGGCGAAACATCCAGCCCACGATATTGAACAATGTGAAGAGTGTATGAAAGACAAAGAAAAAAATATTAAGAAACTCGTACAGCATTTATAGTGGCATTAAAAATAAAAGGATTTCAACAACTATGAAGGATGCTATTCAGTATCATTAGTAAGTTTATTTTTTAATTCATTAATGAGAGGTAATTGTGCAGCCAAAATCTTTTTCATTGCTTCTTCTGTGGTAAACCATCCTGCTCTATCAATTTCAGGAAATGATTTTTTCTTTCCCGATTTAGGAGGCCATTCTATTTCAAAGCTGTTGCTTTTTATATCAGCAGCATCTATATTTTTTTCCAAAGCCCATGCATAAACCATCTTGCCATTCTTTTGTTTTACCGGGGTTAGTTCAATAAAATTTCCTTCTGCTTTTATTCCTGTCTCTTCTTCCATTTCTCTTTTAGCTGCGGATAACGCATCTTCTGAATCATCAAACTCACCTTTGGGAACAGACCATGCACCCTCATCTTTTTTTGCCCAAAACGGGCCACCCGGATGCACAAGCATCACCTCGAACAAATGATCTTTTAAGCGGTAGAGAAGGATACCGGCACTTTTTTTTGAAGAGGATGATTTGCTCAAGAGATTAAACTTAAATTTTCTTTGCAATTAAAGTTACGAA
>Ga0187893_10010114_pt1 | contig 14214 bp, 19 predicted proteins | sample MA1701074metaG_FD_139574 | JGI IMG/M metagenome (GOLD analysis project Ga0187893, IMG submission 139574) | White microbial mat communities from a basaltic lava cave in the Kipuka Kanohina Cave System on the Island of Hawaii, USA - MA170107-4 metaG ...
ACATTGCACAAACGGCTGCTCCAAGTAAATGACGAACTTCGTGCAGAACATAACGCCGATGATGCACAGTACGAAGCGCTGATTTCTGCGTATCGCAGTATGTATGATGAAGCGCACGAACTCGCCGCGGCAAAATATTCCTTGGAAGAAGAGAAAATGCATGCGCGGCACGCCAAAGAACGCGAGAATTTATTTGCTAAAGTCGCTGCAGAGACAAAGGTAGAGTACGAGTACATGGTCGGCCTAATCGAAGCGAAAAACGACGCGAGGAAAAAACACGCCGAACAAATAATCGATATCGCCGCCACCATAACTTCTTTCGGGTTATATCTTGAATTTCTCAATATACCCATTGATCCTACGACAATTATCGATGATTTTCTAAAAACACTTAAACCATGAGCGACGGACCTAAGCTCGGAGAGCTAATTCCTTTGTCGGGAGTTCTCCCTCATCGGGACGCAATTCATATTGCTGTCCTGCCGGTAACTGCGAGTGAGCCCTTAAAACCGGGTCAATACGTTAGTTTCACCGATCCCTATGCCAACATCGTCGGCGTTGTTGAACCAGATCAAGCGGTCGGCGTCGTAGACCCGTTCTTGACTCGAAAAATCAAAAAAGGTGAGCAATTCTGGATGTTTCTGAAGCCTAATACTATCACTGGTCTACGGCACCAGTGGGAGCACCCTGGCGTCGATCACCGCGCAAAAGTCTACGAGCGTATGCGATACGGCGATTCGATAGAACGACTTCGCGATTTTGCTGCTAAAATAGATGTAGAATACGACGAGCTGATTCAACATTCTATAGACTATGTCCAGACCGGCAGTACCTGGTATGAAGGTAGCAAGTTTTCAGACGCTACGATATACCTAGAATTTTGGGGGGACATAAGGAAAGTCACTGGTATAGATACCGGTAAGCGAGACGCGTATGATATGCCGTTTTCGTGCTCGTGTTAACAATTGCGGGGCAGCTGTGGGCTGGTTCATAGCACCGGGTTCATATCCCGGAGTTCGTGGGTTCGACACCTACCCCCGCAACCAACTTTGGAGACATAGATGAAGCAAAAGAACAAACAGAAACGCCGCGACGCTCGACTGGCGGACTATGAAAAGACCGTCGCTGCCATGAAAAGCAACAGCCGAGGTTACAAACGCCCTGGCTCCTGGAAAAAATAGTCTACTCGAGTAGCTCAGAGGTAGAGCAGAGGACCGATAATCCTTTGGTCGGTGGTTCGAATCCATCCTCGAGTACCAACAAGGCTCGAGTAGCTCAGAGGTAGAGCAGAGGGCATATAACCCTTTGGTCGGTGGTTCAAATCCATCCTCGAGTATCAAAACACTTACTTCAAAGAGATATTCATGAATGACCCAACTAAGTCCTCCTTCCTTCATATCCGCGAACGATCGCTTCGCGGGGATCTCGCTCCGCGAGGTGGCTGCACGATTGCCTTTGCCCAAATCGATCCAAGCACTCTGGCATTGGCCGCTGCGTTCTGCTCCGACCGCGACCAGTTCAGCAAACGCATTGGCCGTGAAATTGCTCGCGGCCGGCTTTCGGCAGGTCGCTGGGTTGAGACGATCAATCTCGATCCAGGCCGCGCGTACACCGGTAAAGAGCGACGAGATCTCGTATACAAGCGGGTCTTAAACGGGCAATGATTGAAGATATTCCGTTAGTTATTCAACAGGAGGTTCTCAATGGCATTGCCCGTTGCTACCAAAGCATTGCTTGATAGATTGACCAGCGCTGTAAAAGGCCAAGCGGCGCTTGTGCCCGCAAGAATTGAGCCGATAGTACCGCCGGCCAATCCTTCAGCAACCCAGATCGTTTTTCAGGATGACGGTGGCGTAAATATCTCGCTACCTGACGGTCGCAGTCATATCGTTCCTGTTGACTTCGCGGCGCCGTTTTACGCCGCGCATGTATCGGCCGAAGCTATCAGCGAACACGCTAACCGGATGCTAGACGATCGTACTCCCCAGCTAGTAATTCAGCATCCAGAAACCGGCTTGGTTCAGGCTATTTTTCGTGCAGATAATGCCGAAATACACGATAAAGCCAGAGAAAAACTTGAGCAAGGTCGGATCTTAGACGCTGTTGTACAGCACTTTCAACTACGAGAGCAGGAATTCGAGATCATCCAGTACACGCCTCCGGATGAACGATGAAGTAAGGCACATACACGAAGAAAGGTCCTGGCCGTATCAACCCACCCTACGAGGCTATAAAATGCGCACCACTCTGGACCACCCATTGAACGTGGTCAAAGCCCGGGCCAACTTGGTCATGGGCCACCCGTTTTTCGGTTCTCTCGCCCTGCGTATGCGGCTAATCGCTGACGAAGAAAAAGCGAAAGACAGCCGAGGTAATCCGACCATGGCCACGGATGGTGAGGCAATTTATTACCATCCTGAATTCGTTAAGAACAAAACCATGGAACAGCTCATGGCTGTGTTCGCACACGAAGTCATGCATACAGCCATGATGCATCACACCAGACAAGGCTATCGCGAGCACACCAAATGGAACGCCGCGGGTGATTACGCCATTAACGCAATTCTGCGTAACAACTTCGCTCTTCCTGAACCACACCTGTACGAAAAAGCTTTCGAGGACATGTCCTCGGAAGAAATCTACTCCAAGTTGCCTAATCAACAAAGTAACGGCAACGACTGGGGCAGCATCGGCGCCTCGACCGGTATCGTGTTACCTGCACCTAGACAAGGCAACCAGACTCAGGACCAAGCTAATCGCCAAGCCGAGGCTACTATGAAGGTGGCACTAGCACAGGCTGCGTACGTAGCCAGACAGGCCGGCAGGCTCCCTGGCGATCTAGAGCGGCTGATTGGCGAAGTACTTGAACCTGTGCTCCCGTGGGCTAATATTCTCCGGCGGTTCATGACTGAGACCCAAAGGGGCGATATTTCTTGGAACTATCCAAGCCGACGCGCTGAATCCATGGGTGTGTTTTTGCCGAGTATCAACGAAGATGATCCTCACATGAAGGACATAATTGTTGCAGTCGATACCTCTGGCTCGATTGGAGCAAACGAACTCAATGCTTTCGGCGCGGAAATCAACGCAATCCATGAAGATCTCCAGCCAAGACAAACAATCGTTATCTATTGCGACGCCGGGATCAACGGCGAACCGATAATCTTTGGGCCGGACGATGAAGTCGTTTTAGAGCCCCGCGGCGGCGGCGGCACAGACTTCCGCCCGCCTTTTTCTCTAGTCGAAGAAATGCGCTGGAACCCACAGTGTTTTGTTTATCTTACTGACGGCTACGGCGCGTTTCCTGAGCGCGAGCCTGACTACCCCGTAATGTGGGCTATCACTACTGATCTCGACGCCCCGTGGGGCGAGACACTCAGATTGGTGTTCTGATGATTACTCTTGAGTCTTTTATACAAGCAATCGAGAAAGAAACAGAGCTTTACATTCAACAGCTAGCGGGCGCCCGTGCGCAAAAAATCGTTCGCCAACGTATCGAAAAGATCATCGAGTCAACTATCTGGAACGTAGTCTGCGCCAAAGAGCTCGAAACAGCTGTTAAAAAGCGGGCTGAAAAGCTTGTCGAGAAGAAAGTCAAAGAACTAGAGGAAACATACGAAATCCCGAGCAAGTACAAAAAGGAGCTCGAGCGCCATTTTGACGAAGCAATTGCATGGGCTAGTAGAGATTATATGCGCGAGCAAGCTGAAAAACGCGCGCGGGCGTATGTTGACCTGTTATCCGGAAAACTGTTTAATGGAATAGATGGAGGCGTAGATGTCAATAAAACGGGAAATAAACCCGGAGCGCTTGAGAGCACTGAATAAACGGATGCGACAAATTCGTATTGCATTCTTTATTCGTCTCAAACTAGGCGTGCTTGACAAGATTATCGATGAGGCGCTCAAGAACCCGTGGACATATCCTGATCCGATCTGGGGTTGGATTGATCAGGATCTTGAACCGCTGCATATCTATCAGCAATTGGTTGGGTACCTAGTTCACCGTCGTCGATTAGGAGACCACCATAGCGAAGTCACAATAGAAAAATGGCGCTGGCTCTGGGGCCGGTTCCGAGACCAAAAGCGCTATGCACTCCGCTATGCTTACAATGTCTTTTATGGTGAGTAAATGCTTACTAACATTGCCGAACATTGAAGATAAGGGTATACTCCTGGGGATCCTATGTTCCCCAGAAGGTATACCCGCCATGTTCAGTGCTTGGTCCTACTCCCGGCTCCAGATTTTTGAGAAATGCAAACTCCATGCCAAACTCGCCTTTATCGACCGGATTCCTGAACCGCCACGGCCCCTCCCGCCCGGGAAGACAGAACATGCAAACGATCGCGGCTCCCGTATCCACGAGGCCGCCGAACTGTACGTGCGAGGCGGTGTTGAGATTATCTCTGAACTAGCGTCGTTCGCACAAGAGTTTAATGCCCTCCGTAACCTTCATGCATCAGGCCGGGTATCACTGGAGGGTGAGTGGGCCGTCGATCGTGATTGGATGCCGGTATCATGGACGTCAAGCAATGCTTGGGCCAGAATCAAACTCGACGCCATGGTTCTTCTTTCGCAAGAACAGGGCGTTGTTATCGATTATAAGACCGGAAAACGAGCCGGCAACGAAATCAAGCATTTGGAGCAAGGCCAGTTATATCAATTGGCAGCGTTCATGCGATATCCTGAGCTCGAGAAAGTAGATGTTGAATTCTGGTATACTGATCAAGACGAGATACACCGCATATCTTACACTAGACGGCAAGGGCTTCGATACCTTGCGGCATTTTCCGAGAGAGGAAATGCTATGGTTACTGCATCAGAATTTCCTTCATCCCCCTCCATCTTTAACTGTAAATGGTGTCCCTATGGACCAACAGGAACTGGTCACTGCCCTGACGGCCTACAAGGTAGCAGTGCAAAACAACCCAAGTCTACCTTCGTTGCTCGCAACACCTTCGTTTCCTGGCCTTGATCACAAGATGCTTGTGCCGTTGATTTTCTGTGAAGACGGCACGTTGATCAGCGCGCAGTGCAGCGAAGGTCATTATTGTATACCAAGAGACGACAAAGGGCCTTGGACTCACTTAGAAATAGGATACATGGAAGACAACGCCTTTCCTGCCCGCTGGGTGCAGTACGCCGAGGACAAAACTGATCTCAAGCACACAATTTTTTCGAATGTACCGATTTTTGAAGTGGCGTTGTACATTGGCGCACATGGGGGGCTCAATTTCCCTGTGACACTCGCGTACTTTGAGTTGATTATGACAAAGCAATGGGATAGTGCAGCCGATGATTCCACCTCTTTTCCATCACCAAGTGATTTCTTGCAATCGTTTAGCGAATCTGGAACGGGCGCTGGACCTGTCTGATCCCGGCACCGGAAAAACTCGTGTCCAAATCGAAGATTTTTCGGGACGCCGCAAGCGCGGCGGCGGTTGCGCGCTTATTATCGCACCAAAATCACTTCTCCGTTCGGCATGGCAAGATGATTTCAGCCGCTTTGCTCCCTGGATCCGAACGGTGGTGGCGAACGCTTCGAACCGAAAGGCGGCTTTTTCAACCCCTGCTGACGTATATATCACAAACACAGACGCCGCCGTCTGGCTGAAGAAACAGCCCCCCGTCTTCTTCCAAAAATTCGACACTCTCATTGTCGATGAGATTACCACTTTCAAGCACCATACATCTGCTCGCTCTAAGGCATTGGCCGGCATCCGCAAATACTTTCGCTATCGTCGGGGACTTACGGGAACACCGACTAGTAACGGGATTGTCGATCTATGGCACCAGGCGTTCCTTATCGACGACGGCGCTCGCTTGGGCACAAGCTTTTTCGCATTCCGGGCAGGTACTTGCGTTCCGGAACAAGTAGGGCCGATGCCCAACATGCTCAAGTGGGTGCAGAAACCCCATATTGAGAACGCAGTAGCTAAGTTGCTCGAAGATATTACTATCAGGCACGTCTTTGAAGAATGCGTAAGTATCCCCCCGAACCATCTGTATTCCTTGAATTACCACTTATCGCCTTCGCAGTTGTTACATTACACAGAGATGGAGGATACAATGCTTCTCCGGCTCGCGCCGCAAATTGTTGCCGCAAAGATGGGTGTTTCTTCTCCTCGGATCAATGCAGTGAACGCAGCTGCACTCGCGCAAAAATTACTGCAAATCTCTTCTGGGGCAGTATACGACGAGGTCGGCAACTATCATTTGTCCGACACTGGCCGTTACGAAATGATTACGGACTTGGTAGAACAGCGCACTCATTCGATCGTGTTTTTCTTGTGGAAGCATCAAAGGGATGAGCTCGAAGCAGAATTTACAAGGCGAGGAATTACATTCACCACTATCGACGCCGATACTTCTGACGCGAAACGGCACAGTTCAGTGGAACATTTCCAACAGGGCTTCTTTAGGGTTCTGCTGGCTCATCCCCAAAGTGCCGCGCACGGGCTCACGCTTACGAGGGCAACTAGCACGATATGGGCGTCCCCTACGTATAACCTAGAGCACTTTCTTCAGGGTAATCGACGAATTTATCGTGCTGGGCAAACACAAAAGACGGAAACTATCGTTCTGCTCGCTCCTGGAACGCTCGAAGAAAAGGTCTACCAGGTGCTCTCTACTAAGGGCGCATCACAGATAGATTTGCTAGCTCTCGTTGGAGACACAGATGACTGAGATGGTCACGCCCGACGTAACTATTTTACGTATCTTCTCGCCCGAAGAACTTTCCTTATTAAAGGAGGAGCTCATTGCGCGAGCCGTCGCAAGAAAAATGGGGGTGAGTTACACTAGCTCACAGCAGTTGGACAAGTTCAACGCGCACTTTGAAGCTTCGCTTCTTTGGCTTGTTAGTAACAAAGTTTTAATGCCTGAGTACACCATTACTCTGCAAAAGCTTACATGGGAATAATACATGGCTCGAATCAATGTAAATGAAATCGTTACACTAGATTTTGAGACATACTACGATTCAGACTATACCCTCGCGAACATGGCGATGTCGGAATATGTTCTAGATTCTCGCTTCGCCATTCATTGTGTTGGCATCAAGATTGGCGTGCAGCCTACAAAGGTTTATTATGGTGTCGAAAATATATCATCTGCACTGGCAGCTATCGACTGGGCGCGGGCTGATGTGCTCGCGCATAACTGCGCCTTCGATGCATTCATTCTCACCCAACTTTTCGGATTCACTCCCCGCCGTTACTTCGACACCCTGTCAATGGCCAGAGGACTTGGAGGTATCGCCCGGTCCAACAAGCTAGGTGATCTTGCCGAAAGGCACGGTCTTGGGATCAAAAACACAGCGGCGCTAGTCAACACTAAGGGCAAAGTTTCTCTTACTGACGCCGAATTAAGCGATTTAATGACTTACTGCGGTAATGACGTAGACCTGTGTTTTCTTCTATTTGTACGTCTCGCGCAAAAAATGCCCGCCGCAGAAATGGACCTGATCGACTTGACTATCCGTATGTTCGCAGAACCGATGCTCAAAGTCGATATTGCTAAGGCTGAAGAACAAAAACAAGCGGAATATGGCGGCAAGATTGCCGCTTTATTTAAGGCGGGCGTAACGGCACAGCAGCTGCTATCTGATGATCAGTTCGCGGCGCTGCTCAAACGGCACGCCGTTCTGCCGCCGACAAAACGTAGTCTAGCGACAGGAAAGACAAGGTACGCCTTTGCTAAGACCGACACCGGAATGAAACTGTTGATGGTTCATCCGCTGGAGGAAGTACGAAATTTGGTCGACGCTCGACTACGAGTTAAATCAACAATTGGTGAGACCAGGGCAGCGCGGCTGATCGAGGCCGGCCAGGACAATAGATCGCTTCCAGTACTGTTGCTCTATTGCGGCGCGCATACTACGCGCTGGTCTGCTGGAAACAAAATGAATATGCAGAACTTACCGCGCGGCGGTGAACTGCGTAAATCCGTTATCGCTCCTCCCGGGCACGTCCTGGTAATTGGTGACAGCGCTCAAATCGAGGCGAGATTAAATGCCTGGTTCTGTGATGAGACTAAACTACTCCAAGCTTTTAAAGATTGGGACGCCGACACAGGACCAGACGTTTATAAACTAATGGCCGCGGCATTATTTGGTATACCCGCCGAGGCTGTTTCAAAGGAACAACGTCAAGTCGGGAAGGTCGTTGTCCTTGCATTGGGCTACGGCATGGGAGCGGACAAACTCATCTTCACCGCAGCGAACGGTAAGCCTCCCGTTAAACTGGACTCGACTTTCGCCGTGAATGCGGTTGATACATACAGGAACAAGACATGCCGATCCATTGCCTCGAAGTGGAAGGAGCTATGGTCCGTCATCGCTGCTATGTACACTGGTGTCCCAGGGGACTACAAGTGCATCAAATGGAGCGAACAAGCGGTCCACCTTCCAAACGGTTTATCTTTGTTGTATCCGAATCTGACACTAGACTTCAACGGGTCACAGAACGCTTCCTATTCTACGAGGACCGGGACGACCTCTATATATGGGGGGCTTATTTTGGAGAATATTATTCAGGCGCTTGCAAGGTGCGTTGTCGCTGAACAAATGCTGACTGTGTCACGTTCTTACCGCGTCGTAATGATGTCTCATGATGAAATCGTGTGCTGCGTGCCTGCTGAACAGCAGCAAGCTTGCGAAAACTTGATGCACCAAGTCCTCAAAACTCCGCCCTCCTGGGCCCCGGACTTACCACTTAATTGCGAGGTTCAAAGTGACACGTGCTACAGTAAGTAAAAAGGCAACCAGGGAGACCTTATGTCCATAGTACGTAAGTTAGCGTGCAGACCGTTCGTAACGACTCATTGCGCGCTCAAGTTTACGAGCCTATCTCCTGGTATACAAACGCGCGTCCTCGACGCAATCAGGCAAGGTTTTATTAGCAGTGATCGGGGAGAAAGCGCGATGATTCACGTTGCTGCCGCGAAACATTTCCAGATCCCCGAAATTTCCGTCCCAAGGCGCGGGCGTATGAACAATGTCTTAACGATTAAGTGGAGTGGTATCAAGTATAGGCCCCAAACCTTACTCGACATCATCGACAAGGAGTTCTGGCCCGCTGAGCTAGCCGCGGCAAAGATTCTGTACGGAGGCAAACAACAAAAAGATTTTCCTCAGTTGCTTGACCGCGATGGCTACGCGATCCCGGGTGGTTATATGGCTATCAAGCCGATTAAAACAGTGCATAGTAGCGGCGCGCAGTACTCTTTTAAGAGCACCCGGCCGCCTTGGGCGGACATTATACGTCGTGCGCGCGAGGCTGCCCCCCAGTGGGGTACTAATCATGCTCGTGCCCTGGACTGTATCGCTCGAGGCGACTTCACTATGACCTTCCAACAAAACGCTATAACCTAAGGAGACCTGAACACACTATGGACTACGAAACCGCCGTGGAGATCACGGGCGGTCTGAGCAATCCCTCAAAGATGCCTGGTTACGCTTATGGCATTCCTGCGACCGCCTGTAAGGTTGGGAGCAAGCTCCACGAAATCCCTGGTTCCGTGTGTTCATCGTGTTATGCACTTAAAGGCATGTACGTTATGCCGAATGTGAAACGCGCGCAGGCTACGCGCATTGCTTCACTCGATCATCCTCTATGGGTAGAGGCTATGGTGTTTTTGATTCTGACTGTTCCTGAAAGTAAGCGCTCACATTTCCGCTGGCACGACAGCGGGGACTTTCAGGATATGGACCACCTGATGAATATCTGCGAGGTATGTGAACTCACCCCAGAGGTCAGCCATTATATCCCTACGAAAGAGAAGGCCCTGGTGCTCCAGTACCTGCGCCAGTTCGAGAAGTTCCCGGCGAACATGGTGGTCCGGTGGTCGGAGCCCATGGTCGACGGCCCGCGCGTCCCTGGAAGTGAGCACTTGCTTACATCTATGGTGTATCGGCGCGGCGAGCCGGACGGTTTCCCATGCCCAGCGAAAAAGAAGTTTGAAGGTAAGTGCGGGCCGTGTCGCGCTTGTTGGGATCCGAACGTCCCAAGAATTGCCTATCCATGGCACTAAGTGTATACTTGGAGGTTTACAAATGATGTACTACCGACACGAGGTGACCAAGTGACGGAATCAAACGAAATCCCCCGTTCCCTGGGCGAGGAGATCGACGCGCTATGGGAACAGCGAGAACGCATCCGCCAACTCGAGAGTGAAGTCACGTCCCTCAACCACCAGTACTCACGCGCCGAGGCTAAGCTCCGAGAGCGTATGGTGCAGGAGAACGTAACCAAGGCCGCAGGTAATCACGGCATCGTGTCAGTAACTACATCTGTGGTGCCAACAGTCAAGGATTGGGAGAAATTCCATGCCTTTATTCGGAAGCACAACTACTTCCACCTACTTGATCGACGGGCGTCAGTCACAGGCTGCCGCGAACTGTTTGAGACGAAGGGCATGATTCCAGGCGTTGAGCCCTTCGTGAAGGAAAAGCTGCGCCTGACTACAGGAGATGATTCATGAGCGAAATCGAAGGAGTCCAATTGGAGAACTTGCCGGTTGATTACAATGCGCTGATCGAGAAGCAGCTGGCGGAGCTTCAAAAGCGCGTTGCCCCTGCAAGCGGCGACAAGATCCGGATCGGGACTAACAAGTCCTTCATCTTTCCGGATGGCACCGAGACCAAAGACCCGTTCGAATGTGTGATCGTTGACTTTGTGTCTAGTAACGATTACTACGAGACGGGATTCGATAAGGACGACATCAGTCCGCCCGACTGCTTCGCAAGAGGCCCGGAGCATGCGACGCTGGTTCCGGACGAAAGCAGCCCGGCGAAGCAGGCTGAGAGCTGTGCATCCTGCCAGCAAAACGTGTTCGGCTCGGCCCCGCGGGGTAAGGGTAAGGCGTGTAAGAACTCGCGCTTGATGGCGGTGCTTCCTTCCGACGCCACGCCGGAGTCACCAATCTGGCTGTTGCAGGCGTCGCCAACCGCTATCGGTCCGTTCGATAAGTACATCACTGCCTTGGGCGCGCAAATGAACGCTCTGAGCTGGGGTGTGATCACTACCGTCGGGTTCGATCCCCATAGTGACTACCCGTCGCTACGGTTTGCTCGGCCCACGAAGCTGGCGCCTGAGCGCGCGATGGAGTTCTACGCCCGCCATGCGGAGGCCCGGAAGCGTTTGCTGCAGATGCCGGATGTGTCGCAGCTGGCGGCGAAAGTCAACGCCCCTAAGAGTGCTAGGCGGCGTTAAGTAGTAACTATCGGCGAGAGCCTTCGGGCTCTCGCCCCAATTCTTAAAGGGCGCTAATGAGCCGAAAACCTAGTATTCTCATCACTTACGTCGAAGAGCATCCTGAAGTACTTCATGAAACCAGCGAGTTCACTAAAATGACGCCTAAAATTCCCGAGGAACCGCCTAGGAAAAAGCGCGGGCCAAAGAAAGCCAGTATCCTTCCTCGCGCTCTGGAGCAAAAGGAAAATGCAGCATGAGACAAGTATCGATCGATATCGAGACGTTGGGAACCGCGGAGACGGCGATTATCCTGTCGATTGGGGCGGTCGCCTTCAATGGTGCCGAAATCTTGCAACCCGGATTTTATACTGCAGTAGATATCCAGAATCAGCTCGATTTGGGGCGCACATGCACTGGAGACACCATAAAATGGTGGTTACAGCAGAGCAAGTCCGCGCAGACGGCCGCCTTCTTAAGTGGGCATGCCCCCACGCTTTCGAACGCCCTCCAAGAGCTGACGCTCTGGTATGGAAACAAGAACGACGTCCCAATTTGGGCCAAGCCATCAACATTCGATATCAGTATCTTACAACATGCATACCAGATGTGTGGACTTCGACCGCCTTGGCATTACCGTTCCGTCCGGTGTCTCTCAACACTAATGAGGACGTTTCCCGCCATCCATCCTGAAGCCCGGGCCGGGGTCGAACATAACGCATATGACGACGCGCTCGAGCAGGCATTGTTCATTCAGAAACTGCTCGAACAAACAGGAGGTAAAAGATGAGTAGGCCTGTCGTAATCGGTCTCGCGGGACCTGCTCGCGCAGGAAAGGACACTGTCCGTGACATTATCATCAGCAACATTGGTGGGTACCGATACTCGTTCGCTGACCCTCTGCGGGCCATGCTCGCGGCGATCGGTGTCGACATGTCCGATCCGTACTGGATTAAGAACAAAGAAACTCCAATTCCGGCACTGGGGAACCGGTCGCCAAGATACCTTCTGCAAACATTGGGGACAGAGTGGGGCCGTAATCTGGTCACACCGGACATTTGGCTTTCGCTTGCGACTAATCACCTTCGATTAACCGGACCGGGCATGATCATTGCCGACGTGCGATTTGGTAACGAAGCGGAGTGGGTCCGGAAGCTGGGCCAGCTGGTTCATGTACGTAGGAGCGATCTTCCGGTTATCTCTGAGTACGCGCACGAAAGTGAGACCGGCATCCTACCCTTAGAGAACGAGCTCGTTATCTACAATACCGGTACGATCAGCGAGCTCGAGCGTAAAATCAAGGACTGGTTACATGTCGCGTAAGCCAGAAACAGCTTTAATTCAGGCCGTGCATAAGAAGCTTAAGACATTTGCCCGGCCACCTCACTTCGAGAAGATGCACAATCCATACCGCGGCGGCACCGCGGACGTGTGGTACTCGGGTGATGTAGGTGACTTGTGGGTGGAGTACAAATGGATCCCAGCGTTACCCGCCTCGGGGGTCGCTATCCCCGATCTCACAGCGCTCCAACTGGATTGGTTGGGGTCGCGAACTCTAGAAGGCAGAGATGTATGGGTGGCTGTAGGAAGTCCAGAAGGCATCGCATTTAGCTCCCTGATTGCTCAGTGGGTGTCTGGCCTATACGTAGATCCTGACTGCTTGTTTTCAAAAGACGAGTTCGCCAAAGAAATTTACTCAAAGGTGGGCTCATGCAAATACTACAAGCCATCCTCCGCACATCACTCGCTCTCAACGGGGTCTACCGTACGATCACTACAGCAATCCTTATTGGAGTCACAATTTACTCGATCTACGACGGTATCAGGCAGTACGAAAAACGGAGGAAGCAGTGCTGAACTGGGAAACCAAGAACTATCTAGCACTGACCCACAGAATTTACGTGGGCGGCACCCTAGCTCCCCACGGAGAGCATGAACTGTCTAATAATTACGTTTTCCATCGTGGAGATTCACATATGAGTCCCCAGGAGAAAGCGCAAATCTCATTTAAGAGAATTATCGAAGAGGGGCTTAAGAGTGGGCACCCCGAAATCATCAATCTCTACGAACATCTCGTTGGGCTATTCTTCCAAAACAAACCGGTCTACATTGACGGGCAGCCCTACCGGTCCATGTACGATCTCCCCTGATTTTCCAGGAATAGCACGAGAATGAGCCAAATTGATCAAGAGCGGATCATATGGGTCTCCAAAAACAAACTCTGGCGAATTACTGAAGCCCTCAGGCCAAAACCTTCTTGCTCGGATCTTAGTGTCTACCGGCGAGGGAGATTCATCCTAAGGTATGGAATCACTTCCGACAAAGTAGCCTTGTGCATTACTGGATCCACTACTATGCCTATACCCTGGTTTCCTAGATCAGGCCTTCCACAAGAAGTCGAAAAAGCCGTCAAGAAAGCCAAAATTCCGTTCTTGGCCCGCGCTAAAATTCTGGACTGTGTATAATGGAAATATGTCTCGCTCACCCCGGCAGGCAGTGCAACTGCGGCCCAGTACTTAAAATGCAGCCGTCCAATCATCTGCATGCCAACCGCGGTTGTCTTTGCTCCTGCAAAGAACCCGCGTTTTACCGGGGCCCTGAAGGCAACTGGTTTTGTAGCGCATGCTGGGTGCACGATCTCGTCCAAAGAGGTATCTATGAATGAAGAGGAGTTCTATCTCGACCAAACCCTTACTTCTGGTGGACGCATGTTTAACTACGTAGGCGGTCCAAGCGACCAAATCGATATCGTTGACATCGCCACGTCATTGGGCAATATGTGCCGCTTTGCAGGCCACGTACGCACGTTTTACTCCGTCGCGGAGCATTCCGTCCTGGTCTCTTTACTTGTCCCGCCAGCTCTCGCGCTTCAGGGACTTCTTCATGACGCACACGAGGCCCATGCCCTCGATGTCCCCACCCCGCTCAAAAGCCTCCTCCCGGATTACCGAGTCATTGAAGACAAAATCGCTACGCGAGTTCGAACGAAGCTCGGCGTGCCACTTACCCTCGACAAACGGGT
>Ga0187893_10010115_pt1 | contig 14214 bp, 14 predicted proteins | sample MA1701074metaG_FD_139574 | JGI IMG/M metagenome (GOLD analysis project Ga0187893, IMG submission 139574) | White microbial mat communities from a basaltic lava cave in the Kipuka Kanohina Cave System on the Island of Hawaii, USA - MA170107-4 metaG ...
AATAGAAGACGCGGCTGTGCTCGAGGAACCGACCGACGATGCTGATGACGCGGATCTTCTCGCTGACCCCCTGGACCCCGGGACGCAGGCAACAAATGCCGCGGACGATCAGATCAATCGTCACGCCTGCCTGCGATGCTGCATAGAGCTTCTGGATCATCTTCTGATCGGTCAGTGCATTCATCTTCCAGATCAGCCGCGCCTCGTATCCCTGTTCGGCGTTTCTGATTTCCCGGTCGATCAGGTCGGTGATCCGCCCACGCAAGTTCACCGGCGCGACGGCGAGTTTCGAGTAGATGTCCAGCTTGGAGTATCCCGTCAGGAAGTTGAACACCTCGGACACTTCCTGAACAATCTCCTCCCGACAGGTGAAATAGCTCAGGTCGGTGTACACGCGTGCAGTGACTTGGTTGTAGTTACCGGTCCCGAGATGGACATAGCGCCGTAGGCCGTCACCTTCCCTGCGCACGACCAGGGCCATCTTGGCGTGCGTCTTCAGACCCACGAGTCCATACACCACGTGGACCCCCGCCCGCTCGAGCTGTTTTGCCCAGATGATGTTGTTTTCTTCATCGAACCGAGCCTTCAGCTCCACAAGAACGGCCACCTGCTTGCCATTCTCGGCCGCCTCGATGAAAAGAGGGACGAGCGGCGATTCCTTTCCGATTCGATACAGCGTTTGCTTGATCGCCAGCACGTTGGGATCATGCGCCGCCGTCTTGAGGAATGACACCACCGGACTGAATGAGTCGTACGGATGGTGCAGGACCAGATCCCTGCGCCGGATCCTGCCGAACAGGTCCTCGCCCTCCTCGGCGACCGCCAGTAGAGCAGGAAAATGGGGCGGGTCCTTCAATTCAGGGCGAGGAAGCTTCAACAAAGACATCAGGTGTGCGAGGCCAACCGGCGGTTGGACGGCGTATACATCGTCCTGGGTGACCTCAAGGTTTTCCACGAGGATGTCCTTGATACGCTGCGGCATCGTATTCTGGACGCTCACGCGAACGACCGACCCGAAACGCCGAAGGCGGACTGATTCCTCGATCGAGCGGAGCAGGTCTTCCGCCTCGTCTTCTTGAATCTCGATATCGGCGTTCCGGGTGACGCGGAAGATGTAGGATTCCCTCACCTCCATCCCGGGAAAGAGTGCTTCAAGATTTTCGGCGATGAGATTTTCCAGCCAGACGAAGCGGCTCGGCGGGTTCTCCGCGATGCCTGCCGGAATTGGTACGAGGCGAGGCAGCACGTCCGGAACCTTCAGACGCGCAAACCGCTCTTCTCCCTCCGGTGTCCTGACCACGACGGCGAGGCTGAGGCTGAGGTTCGAGATGTACGGGAATGGGTGACCTGGGTCGAACGCGAGGGGCGTCAGGACAGGAAAAATCTCCCGCGCAAACAGGTCGCAGAGGATCCGGCGTTCTTCCTCGGTCACCTCATTCATCTTGAGGAGGTGAATCCCCTTCTCCTTCAGCTTCGGATGAAGGTCGTTCCAGAAACACGCTCGCATGTCATCCATCATCCTGGAGGCACGCTTGTGAATGACCGCCAGTTGTTCGATCGGGACTTTGCCGTCCGGTGAGTATTCCACGACGTTCGCCAGGATCTGCTCCTTGATCCCGGCAACCCGGATCATGAAGAACTCGTCAAGGTTGGTGCTGACGATCGAGAGGAACTTGACCCGTTCCAGGAGGGGATGCCGGTGGTCTCGTGCCTCTTCGAGCACGCGCTGATTGAATTCGAGCCAGCTTAGCTCTTTGTTGATGTACAGTTTCCCCTCTTCTTGGGGCAGTTGCATGCTAGGTTTGCTCCCGGTCAATCCACCGGTCAATGACAGGTGAGTGATAGGCCTCGAGGAGAGCGAGAAGGCCGGCGGGCTCGGGGTGTTCGAGCACGAGCGAACGGTTCACCGGGTTCAGAAACCCTTCCGCGACCAGATGGTCCAACTGCGCGAGAAAGTGCCGGTAGTACCCGTTCACGTTCAACAGGCCGCAGGGCTTCCCATGGAGCCCAAGTTGCGCCCAGGTTACCACTTCACAGAATTCCTCCAGCGTGCCGTACCCGCCCGGGATGGCTATGAAGGCGTCCGCCAGTTCGGCCATCAGGGCTTTGCGCTCATGCATGGAGCCGACCACGCGAAGGTCCTTGACGCCCTCATGGGCGATCTCCTTGGTCATCAACCCTCGTGGGATGACCCCGATGACCTCGACCCCTGCGGCGAGCGCCGAGGTGGCGAGCACACCCATGAGGCCGATGCCGCCCCCGCCGAAGACAAGTCCCAGGCCCAGACGAGCGAGGGCGGTGCCCATGCGCTGGGCCGCATCCCGATAGACCGGATCGGTCCCGGCGCTGGATCCGCAGAACACACAGACTCGCTTCACGGACCCCGCCTCCGTCAGCCCGTCTGCAGTTTCGCGCGGACCAGATCGCTGACCTGCTTGCCGTCAACTGCTTGCCCGGCGAGCCGCGCCATGACAGCCTTCATAACGTTCCCCATGTCCTTCAGGGTGAGCGCCACGGTCTCGCGAATGACGGCTTCGACCACCTGCGCGATTTCGTCCGGTGACAGGGCCTTGGGAAGGTAGGCCTCGATGATCGCGATCTCTTGCAGCTCCTTCCCGGCGAGGTCGGCTCGTTGGGCTTTCTGGTATTGCTCGACGGATTCCCTGCGCTGCTTGACCAGCGTGGTCATGACGCGGCTCATCTCCGCGTCGTCGAGGTCCTTCTTGAGCTCGATTTCCTTGTTCAGGACGGCGGCCTTGATCATGCGGATCACATCCATCCGGAGCTGGTCCCTGGCCTTCATGGCTTGTTTCAGGTCCTCGGTGAATCGGTCGTGGAGCGACATGGTACCTCCTGTGAAAGGATGGCTGAGAATAGTCTTGGGTCGCGATGGAGTCAAGGCAAGGCACACCTCCTCTGAGGGGCTGGCATGTAAGACTTGCGATCCCGGCAGCGAAAGGCATAGGCTTCGCCCATGCCCTATGCGTTTCCATACGAAGATGCATTTCTGCTGGCGATCGCGGGGTTGATCGCGGGGCTGCTCGTCCTCCGCATAAGGCTCGCGCGACGTCGCCGTCAGGCCTCGATGTCCGCCGGTCCCGACCGCTCAAACTCCTGAGTCCCCCGAGTCAGCGGGGATCAGGCCGTTATTTGATCTTTGGATGATCGCCTGCCTATAATCCGATGCGCCTGAGCGGAAGGGAGAGTGCGATGACCGGTGGGATGTCACTGCTGCGCCGCGACGGACGGAAACGGGACCAAATCCGTCCGGTCAAGATTACCCGTGACTTCATCAAGCATGCCGAGGGGTCCGTGCTGATCGAGATGGGGGGCACGAAGGTGATCTGCACGGCGTCGGTGGAGGAGAAAGTCCCGCCGTTCATGAAGGACAAGGGACGTGGCTGGGTGACCGCCGAGTATGCGATGATCCCCCGCGCCACGCATGAGCGGACCCAGCGGGAGGCCTCCCGCGGCAAACAGGGTGGGCGCACGCTGGAGATCCAGCGTCTGGTCGGCCGGGCCTTGCGCGCGGTCGTCGAAACGGAGGGACTCGGAGAGCGGACGATTTGGATCGATTGCGACGTCATTCAGGCGGATGGAGGCACCAGGACGGCCTCGATTACGGGGTCCTTTATCGCCTTGGCCGATGCGATGGCGCTGCTCAAGAAGAAGGGACTCATCAAGAAACGGCCCCTCACGGACTACCTGGCGGCGATCAGCGTCGGGAAGGTCGGGGGAGAGCTCATGGTGGACCTTGCATATGAAGAAGACTCGATGGCCCAGGTGGACATGAACCTCGTCATGACCGGGCATGGGCGCTACGTGGAAGTTCAGGGGACCGCGGAGCGGACGCCGTTCGAGAAGAAGGAGTTCGACGAATTCCTGACGATGGGGTGGCACGCGATTCAAGGGCTGGTGACGCTCCAGAAGGAATTGATCGGCGGGTTGGAATGAGATTGAGCGATCAGCGGTCAGCAATCAGCCGTCAGCAGGAGAGGAATCCTCGAAATTGTTCCTGCTGAGGCTGATTGCTGAATGCTGATGGTTGATGATGACGGAATTAGTACTCGCGACGCGGAATCCGGATAAGGGGCGGGAGTTGGAAGCCCTGCTGATCGATCTCGGAATCAAGATACGGAGCCTGGCCGAGTTTCCTGAGGCCCCGGAGGTGGTGGAGGACGGTGAGACCTGCCGGGCCAATGCGATCAAGAAGGCGGTGGCCATCGCCCGGCACACCGGCCTTCCCACGGTAGCCGATGATACAGGCCTGATGGTGGACGCGCTGGACGGGCGCCCGGGGGTGTACGCGGCGCGCTACGCCGGAGAGCACGCCACCTACGAGGATAACTGGCGGAAGCTGCTGCGCGAGCTGGACGGCGTGCCGCGAGAACGGCGGGGAGCGCGCTTCGTCACGGTCGCCGCGCTGGCGTGCGCGCCTTCAGATGTGCAGGTGGTGGAAGGGGACCTTCGCGGTGAGATCGCCGAAGAGCCGGCGGGAACGCAGGGGTTCGGATATGATCCCGTGTTCTTGGTTCCGGACTTGGGGAAGACGCTGGCTCAACTCACGGCCGATGAGAAGAACCGTATCAGCCATCGGGCGAGAGCGTTCATTAAGCTGAAAGCAACTCTGAGAGAGCGCCAAGCGCTGACTGCTGAGCGCTGATAGCCGAAAGCTCACCGGAAAACGTCGGGGCGTAGCGCAGCCCGGTAGCGCGCCTGGTTTGGGACCAGGATGTCGGAGGTTCAAATCCTCTCGCCCCGACCAAAAGAAGATCCAAATGGATCAGAGGAGGATTTGAAGCCGGCGAGCGCCGACCGAATAGGGAGGAAAAGGCCATGTACGCCCGTCAGCGAGCCGGCCGGTCGGAGGGGCAGGCGCAGCCTGGACCCGGAGACCTAATCCTCTCGCCCCGACCAAACCGAGCTTGCTCGACCGAGAGCGCTCGTAATTTGCGCGACCGGATAGAACCAACAGAGGTCTTTGTTCCGATCAGATCCAACTTCGTTCGTCCCGCCGAATGAGAGACCAAACCCCATTAATCCTGGCCTTCTCCCTGCTGCTCGCGGCTTCACCCGGATGGGCCGGCCCGTGCGAGGATCCCACGCTTGACACCGACTCAGGGCCCGCTCTGGAGGCCGCGGCGTGGCTGGTCACAATTCCGTATAGCGCCGTCAAGGGTGTGGTGGCCCTCGTCGGAGGGGTTGCCAGTATCCCGATCTACATTCTGTCCCTCGGGAACGAACCCGTTACACGGGCCGTCTGGCTCCCTGCAGTGTCAGGCACATTCATCCTTACCCCGGCTCATCTGACAGGCAAACAACCAATCCGCTTTCTGCCGAAGTGCCCCGAGGGGTAGGCCAGTTCTCTCCCAGCGTGCTGCGTCTGCCCCGGCGCTGAATCGCCTACAGATTGGTGCTGGTGATTGGGTTTCAGCGGGTGGGCCGAGGGGGTGGGGGCAGCATGGGGCTGATTCCAGTCACGAGCCCCGTTGGATCAAACTCAATCCCTAGCGACTCCGTATCCACTATTGGCGCCTGGCCCATATTGGTCTGGCCCATATTGGTCCGCGTGACGTAATAGACCCACACCTCTCCAGTAGCCCGCTGCTCGGTAGAGGGCGGCACCCCCAGTAAGCTCTCGACGTCGGCCTTCGTGGAGGTGCCGATCTTGACCCGGGCCAGCGCCTCGGGATCACTCGGGGTCACACGGACCAGAGTGCCTGACGGGCAAGCGGCGCACGTGAGCAGGACGATGAGGAGAACCCACCGCATGCCGGCAGGGTAGGCCGATGGCTGATGGGTGTCAAGGCACGGCCGCACATACCGGCTTTGACATATCCATGGCTCATTCGTCGAGCGCCGGACTGGTGACCAGCCTCTCCAGCAAGGTTATGTTTGAAGGGTCCGAGGAAGGCTCTCGTGAACCATCGTCCCGGCTTTTATCTTTTTGAGCAGTCGTCCTGAGGCGAATAACAGATAGAAGCAGTTGAGTATGTACACACAACTTATTGACAGCGCGAGGCCAGAGACTTCGAACCACCTGATCAGCCAATAGTTCAGCAGGATGGTGGTCAGTAGGTAGGCTAGAGATCCCCACATGAGAAGATGGTTTCCTTTGAGCGCGGAGATGAGTCGAACAAAGAGCATCCCGAACGCATAAAAGGGAACCTGCAGGAGCAAGAGCGCTTGCAGTTTGCCGACAAGGCTTGTGTCCTCGGGAGTGAAGGCTCCCCGCTCAAACAGCATTCGTACTATGGGCTCGGAAAAGTAGATCAGTCCTGCGGCAAGCGGTACTGTGATTGAAAGGATCAGGCGAGCGTAAACGACAAGGGTTCGCTGTACAGCACTCCAATCGGCAACGGCAACCATCCGAGATAGATAGGGCAGGATCGCGGTGCTCATTGCAAAAGACCCGATTCCAAGGATGAAGCCGAGAAGTTTGTTGCCGTAGTTGAGGGCTGAAACACTTCCAGAACCAAGCATCGCCGCCATGGACTGGTTCACGATCTCGGTGCCCCCCATCAACAATGCGCCGGCGATCAGAGGGACATACTCCTTAAAGACCTGCTTGGTATTGTCATCGAATCCGTTCCATTGAGGGACAACCGATAGTCCTTGACGGGTGAGGGCCAACCCCATCAGTGACGCCTCTAGTGTCACACCTGCTACCATTCCCACGGCGAACGCGTATATGCCCCAAGCATTCGCTACCGTGAAGAGGGCGATGACGATCAGAATTGGAGTGACGATGGGCGTGAGTGATGCGAAAGCGAAGCGCTCCTCTGCATTCAACACTGCCGAGGCGATGGTGCTCAGTCCGCTTAAGAGCACAATGGGGAGGAGGCAATAGAATAAACGTAACGTGAGAGCCAACTTGTCCGTCCCAAACCCGGAAGCCAGGAGTGGCAAAATGATGGGCATTACAAGAGCGATCAGGCCGCTCACCAGGAGCAGCACGATCAACCCATATCCGAAGACGCGCGAAACCAGTATTTGGACTGCAGCAAGGCCTTCCCGTTCCCTCACCTGGATATAGGTGGGGATCAAGGCTCCGTTGAACTGGCCGACGATCACATTTACCGCGAATGACGGCAGGAGATAGGCCATGAGGAATGCATCCATCGCATCGCTGGTTCCGAACTGGCGGGCGGCGACCAATTCCTTGGCCATGGCGGCCAGTTTGACCAGCACCGTCAGGCTGCCGACAGTCAGGATAGCGGCAAATATCTGCCGGTTCACAGATCGGTCTCGCCAGGCTGCCCACCGCTCGAGGCTGAGGAATGACTTGCCAATCATTGCATTCGGTCAGTGTGCTCGGCCTTAGCATCTTCCACGCTCACCCCTTCGGCAGTAAGCAGGGCTACGATACGCACAGCAAGATGTTCGGCAGAATCAGTTCGAGTGAATCGGTCTAACAGGATCTCCTCCTTGAGACTATGAGTGAAATGCGAAGCTATGGGCTGCTGGCTGGATGAGTAAGGATTGCGGCGCAGGGTAGGCTTTATGTGCGAGGGTGTCAAGAACACAGCGTGCTGCGTCTGCCCCGGCGCTGAATCGCCTACAGATTGATGCCGGCCGTCGGAGCATGGTACGGTGTTTCCTCGCGTGTACCTTCCAGCCGCGCCCGTAGCTCAGTTGGACAGAGCCCCAGCCTTCTAAGCTGGTTGTCGCAGGTTCGATTCCTGCCGGGCGCGCCAACCTTCACCACAGCAAACTGGGGCAGGGGAACGTAGTCGGGGAGCGTGATCATGGGGTGTGAATGGAGCCGGAGAACCGCGGGAATAGTGCGCGAAAGGCGCGAAAAGCGCGAAATGTCTGCCTGGTAGGATTATTCTTCGACCCTTTTCTGTGCGTCGCGCTCATCCCGCCAGTCTTGCTCCGCTTACCCCTTCTCGCTTTTCGCGCCTTCCCCACCTTTCCCGCTCTCCAAGAACTCTCTGATCGCCTTCTCCGACGCCTTCACAAAAGTCCCCGCGCGGCTCACGCAGGTCCCGTTCAGCCGGAAGAGCTTCACGGCCATCTCCGTCATTTTGGCCAGGACGCCGATCGGGTTGAGGACCATGGCGCCGCCTACGGTGAAGCCCTTCGACCGCGCCAGCAGCATGGCCGGCAGTCCCCCGCCCGGGATGATGACCTCCACGCCCATGTCTACCAGCGGTTGAACCTGTTCCCTGAACTGACCGAGGAACCGCTCGAAGGCTGCCGGGTCGTCGTTCGCTTGCACCAGATCAGTCGGGCTGCTGGTGATGGCCTTCACCGCCACGATCCTGTCCTTGAGTCCGTACCGGGTCACGAGCTCTTCCAGCATGGGAATGAACACCGGATGAATCGTCACGATGCCGATCTTCTGGCCCAGGGTACAGGCAAATAGCATGCTGGCTTCGCCCAGACTGAGCACCGGAATGTCCACCGCGGCTCGGGCCTCGTAAAGCCCTCCATCCTGGAAATGGCCGATAGCAAAGGCGTCATACCCGTCCCGCTGGGCGGCGACCGCATTGCGGACGACATGGACCGCACAACGAAACTCGGTGACGCGGTTGAGCTCTCGGTCAGGCGGGGAGATGCCTTTGAGGTGATAGGTGGTCCCTGGGTCGCTGTGCGACATGAGAGCCTTGTCCAATTGCCGAAAGTAGGGCGCTTGTTGATCGGGATCCACGAAACTCTGATACCAGATCTTGATCGGCCCAGCGGTGTCGGTCATGCCGTACACTCCTTCCAACGGAGGTTGGGAACCTTCTCTACCATAATTCCGGGGAACAGGCCACCGGTATGCCGTTGTGGATCGTGCGCGGCTTTTGCTAAGGTGAGCGTTCAAGGCGCGAAAAGTACGAAAGGCGGGAAAAGCGAGAAAGGCGCGAAGGGTTGAATAACTTATGCCGACAAACGACAAGCAGATCATCTTTTCGTTGATCGGGGTCGGGCGGGTCCACCCGCCCAAGAAACAGGTGCTGAAGGACATCTATCTATCCTTCTACTACGGGGCCAAGATCGGCGCGCTGGGTCTCAACGGGTCCGGCAAGAGTTCGCTGCTGCGGATCATCGCCGGTGTGGACAAAGATTATCTCGGTGAGATCACGATGTCGAAAGGCTACACCGTCGGACTATTGGAGCAGGAGCCACAGCTCACCAAGGGCAAGACCGCCAAGGAGGTGGTGGAGGAGGGACGGGCGGACCTGATTGCCTTGCTGCATGAGTATGAGATTGTCAGCAACAAGCTGGGCGGGAATATCTCTCCCGAGGAGATGGACAAACTCATCGAGAAGCAGAGCCAGTTACAAGAGAAGATCGAGGCCGCCAACGGCTGGGAGCTCGAACACGAACTGGAAGTCGCGATGGATGCCCTGCGCTGTCCCCCGCCGGACACCAAGGTGGATTTGTTGTCAGGCGGGGAGCGTCGGCGGGTCGCGCTGTGCCGACTGCTCATCCAGGAGCCGGATATCCTGTTGCTCGACGAGCCGACCAACCACCTGGACGCTGAGTCGGTGCTGTGGCTGGAACAGCATCTTCAGCAATACAAGGGGACGGTCATCGCCGTCACCCACGATCGCTATTTCCTGGACAACGTCGCCGGCTGGATCCTGGAGCTGGATCGCGGCCAGGGGATTCCGTTCGAGGGCAACTATTCGTCGTGGTTGGAGCAGAAGGAGGCGCGGCTGCAGAAAGAGGAAAAGGCCGAGTCCAAGCGGCGCAAGACCCTGGAGCGCGAGTTGGAATGGATCCGCATGTCGCCGAAGGGCCGCCATGCCAAAGGGCAGGCGCGTGTGACCCGCTACGAGCAATTGCTCAGCGAAGAACACGAGAAAGCAGCGGCCGACCTGGAGATTTATATTCCCTCCGGTCCGCGGCTTGGGGAAATCGTGGTCGAGGCGAGCGGCGTGAGCAAAGCTTTCGGCGACAACCTGCTGTTTGAGAACCTGAGCTTCAACTTGCCGCGCGGCGGAATCGTCGGGGTCATCGGGCCGAACGGCGCGGGCAAGACCACATTGTTCAAGATGATCATCGGCCAGACGAAGCCGGACTCGGGGTCGTTCAAGATCGGAGACACGGTCAAGCTGGGCTATGTGGATCAGGACCGAACACTGGATTCGGGCAAGACCGTGTGGGAGGTGATCTCGGACGGAGCGGATACGATCAAGCTCGGGAAAGCGGAGATCAACTCGCGGGCCTACTGCGGCAAGTTCAACTTCGGCGGCTCGGAGCAGCAGAAGAAAGTGAAGGAACTGTCAGGCGGTGAGCGGAACCGGGTGCATCTCGCGCGAGTGCTCAAAGAGGGGGCGAATCTCCTGCTGTTGGATGAGCCGACCAACGACCTGGATGTGAATACCTTGCGGGCACTGGAAGAAGGGTTGGAACAGTTCGGCGGGTGCGCGGTCGTCATCAGCCACGACCGCTGGTTCCTGGACCGCATCGCCACGCACATCCTGGCCTTTGAGGGCGAGAGCCAGGTGCGGTGGTTCGAGGGCAATTTCAGCGAGTATGAAGCGGACCGGAAGAAACGGCTCGGCAAGGAAGCGGATCAGCCCCATCGGATCAGGTATCGGAAGCTGACGAAGTGAATCGTTCTCACGTGGTGGTGGCAGCCCTTTTCGGCGGCGCCCTGGTGGCCTGTTCGCCCTTGACGTTCAGTCATTCGACCAGAATGTTCGCCGACGAGGTCTTGCAACCCATCGCCGCACAGCAGGTTGAAGAACGGATCGTCCAGGCACGGGCGCTGCTGGCCCAGATCAATGTCGCGAAGGAACAGCTTGCAGCCGGCCAGCCCCTGACGCCTGAGACTCAGACGACACTCAACGGGATCGTCGGGCTGGTCGCGCTCACGGTTGCCGACCCCAGGGGCGCCGAGTTGCTGCGCTCGTTCGTGGATCCAAAGGTCAAGAAGCCCCTGGCGGCGAGGAAGACGGCTTATCAGGACGTCCTCGCCTGGCTCGACAGCCGGCGCGCGCCCCTCCAACAAGAGTTGGTCCGTCGCTTGGTGGGGCGAACCGTTCAGACCGACAAAAGATTCCTCGTGTGCGTCGATGGAGCGCAACGACAGTATGAGGCGGCGGAAGCAGGGCGTTACGTGCGACAAGCCGACAAACCCGGGACCTGTTAGAAGCTGACGTTCAACGTATTGACCGCGCTTCCTCATGGAAAGAGAAATCTTTGTGCCGGCGGTGCTCGCAGGCGTCCTGACGATCGACCCAGGAGAGATCCGGGCCGTGACGCTGGTTCTACCCGAAGCGTTCGAGGTTGAAGGTAAACCCTATCCGGTCCGCGATCTCATGCGGCCGGGCACCGCGTTCTTATCCCGGCCGATGGGCGCCAGGACCCAGAAGGTGCGGAGACGGATGTACACCCGGTCGAACTGCTCGCTCACCTCTGCAGGGGTTCTGGAAACCATCATCAATCACACCCACGAAGCAAAAGCGGATACCTCCATCTGGTGGCAGACCGAGCAGGTGGAGGTGCTGCATCGGGAAGGCGGCACGATCGACGTTCGAGTGGGTCTCAGCCCCGACCATTCTCATCTCTTCGTCTATGAGAGCAGCGGGGAGTGCAAACCGGCGAACTTGCGATTGGAGCCAGATTCTGAATGGCCCGGCATGCGAGTTCTCGCCATCGCGCTGTCCACGGGGATCACTCCGTTTCTCTCGCATCTGCGTTACATGAAAGGCCTCAACTTCGGACGTGACCATGATGCGTCCGGCTGCCATGTCACGTTGGTTGCGAGCGTGCGTAACCCCCGACAGCTTATGGAGCATGAGGAACTTCTCGGACTCGAACGCCAGTTCCCGGAGAATTTCCGCTACTACCCGGTGCTCACGCGCGAGTGGCCGGCCGACTGGCCCTACGGAAAGGGGCGGGTCATGAGAGTGGGAGACGGAACGGGTGAGGGTGAAGGGGTAGACCTGGGGCCGCTGCTCGCGATCGTGCCCGACCTCGAGCGTTGTCACGTCCGGCTCTGCGGGAGTGCATCGGCCAGGGACCAGTTAGTACGGGGGTTGCAGCAGAAGGGGTGTCATCCGCTCAGTTTCCGCTCTGAGGTGTGGTAGCCAAGGCCGCGAGACGGGCGCGAAGTGCGAGAGGGGCGGGAGGGCGAGACGCGCGAGACGGGGGAGAAACAAACATCAGGTGCCGTCCAACTCGAGCACCCGCCGCTTGCCGTCCTTGTCCCTCTGGATCGTCATGCGAAGCGCGACGCCGGGCTTCAAGGCCCGGAAGAATTCCATCATGCCCTTATCGCGCGGGTAGACGACAAAGTCCATCTCCCCCGGGACCAGGAGCCACCGGTCCTGTTCGAAGCGGTGCGTCCAGCGGATCCAAATGGCTTCATCATACGTGTCGAAGTTCAGAAAGCTGCCGGTGATGCGGGTGGGGGTCTCGAACTGCATCTGTTCGACGATCGGGTCGAAGGCGCGTGGAAGCTCCGACGGGGGCGCCTCTTGGGCGCGCACGGGCTGGAACAGGAAACACGCGGGCACCAGCAGCAAGAATACCGCAAAAGGTCGGATCATGGCGTCATCATATCATCGGCAGGCCTTTGAGTAACAGGCATGGATCTCACTCGCCAGGGGGAACGAGACAGGATGGTGGAGGACCAGGTTCTCGCACGGGGAATCAAGACTCCGGTGGTGATCACCGCGATGCGCCGCGTCCCCCGTCATGAGTTCGTGCCGGAGAGGTATGCCGGGATGGCGTACGACGATCAACCGGTCTCCATCGGGTACGGGCAGACGATCTCGCAGCCGGCCGTAGTGGCCTACATGACCGAGGCGCTTGAGTTGAAAGGGACGGAAAAGGTGCTGGAGGTCGGCACCGGCTCGGGCTACCAGGCTGCGGTCCTTGCCGAGATCGTCCCCAGAGTCTTCACCATTGAAATCATCGAGCCCCTGTCGAAGCGGGCAGCGGAGACGCTGGCGAGGCTCGGCTACGGGAAGGTCAAGGTGCGCGTGGGTGACGGCCATCAAGGCTGGCCGGAGGAAGCGCCCTTTGAGGCCATCATCGTGACTGCTGCCCCCGAGCAGGTGCCCCAGTTGCTGCTCGACCAGCTTGCGGTGGGAGGGCGCCTGATCCTTCCGGTTGGCAAGGGTTCCCAAGACCTTGTTTTAATCCTTCGCACTAAATACGGATATGAGCGCACCGAACTCCTGCGCGTTCTCTTCGTCCCGATGACCGGCGGGACCGACCCGACGACTCCCAGATCAGGGGGACGTTGAAGAGGGGCAAGGTCATCGACCAGGGGCCATGATCGAGAAAGGGGAATCAAGGATGGGCATGACCGGCAAGCGAATCGGAATTCTGGTCGGGGGCGGGCCGGCGCCGGGGATCAATAGCGTGATCGGAGCCGCCACGATTCGGAGCATTCTCGGCGGTTACGAGGTACTTGGCATCATGGATGGCTTCACCTGGCTCATGGAAGGCGATACGAGCAAGATCAAGCCGCTCTCGATCGAGGAAGTCAGCCGAATTCACTTCCGAGGGGGCTCCTATCTCCGGACGGCGCGCGCCAACCCGACCAAGAACGCGGCATATCTGGAGAAGGTCGTCGCCTCGCTGTTGGGACTCAATGCCTCGGGGCTCATCACGATCGGTGGGGATGACACGGCTTTTTCGGCCCTTCGGCTGGAGCAGACTGCAGGCGGCCGTCTCCAGGTGGTACATGTGCCGAAGACCATCGACAACGACCTGGATCTTCCGAACGGCATTCCCACCTTTGGATTTCAAACCGCCCGCCACGTCGGGTGCGATGTGGTGAAGAACCTCATGGTGGATGCGCAGACCACCTCGCGCTGGTATTTCGTGGTGGCCATGGGGCGCAAGGCCGGTCATCTGGCTCTTGGCATTGGGAAAGCGGCGGGGGCCACGTTGACGCTTATTCCTGAAGAGTTCTCCAAGGGGCCCTTGCGTCTGACCAGGCTCGTCGACACCCTCGTGGGCGCCATCATCAAACGAAGGGTCATGGGGAGGGCGGACGGCGTGGCGGTCTTGGCGGAAGGCCTCGTGGAACAGTTGGACCAGCACGACCTGGAAGGGTTGGATGACATTGAACGGGATGAGCACGGGCATCTCCGCCTGGCTGAGGTGGATTTCGGAGCTTTGCTTAAGCGCGAAGTCGAGAAACAACTCAAGGTGTTTGGCCTCAAGACGACGATTGCGGCCAAAAATATCGGATATGAACTCCGCTGCGCGGACCCCATCCCGTACGACATGGAATACACGCGGGACCTGGGC
>Ga0187893_10010116_pt1 | contig 14213 bp, 12 predicted proteins | sample MA1701074metaG_FD_139574 | JGI IMG/M metagenome (GOLD analysis project Ga0187893, IMG submission 139574) | White microbial mat communities from a basaltic lava cave in the Kipuka Kanohina Cave System on the Island of Hawaii, USA - MA170107-4 metaG ...
CGAAAAGCATCCCAACCCGTTCGTCGAAGACGGCGAAACACCGTCCATCCAGCTCATGCGCGTCAACCGTTATGAAAACTCCGCCCGTCGCGCCTTCCACAAGTCGCTCGACCAGCTTCGAAAACTCCAAACCCAGCGCCAAAAGGAGAACGCGCAAATCAGCGACGCCCTCGACGAAATGCTCTTAAACGAGCTCGACAAAGCGAAGCCGAAACGGACAACCCAAACAATATCAACACAGGAGCTGATCCCCGATGCCACCCATCTCAAGTCCGCCATGGAAGGTGTCCTCAACGCCCTCCCCAAGGAAGTTCGCGACCTTGTCCGCGCCAATGAAAGCGTCGAAGTGAGCGCCTCCCCGGAGGTGTCCAACGGCTGACGTTACACAAAAGGCGCCAACTCCGCTCGGTGGAAAGATTGTAGGATGTTTCAATGACTCGCAGAAGCTTTCTGGGTGCAGCCGGCGCGGCAGCGTTGCACGGCGCGCCCTCTCGTCCTAATGTTCTCCTGATTCTCGCGGACGATCTGGGCTACGAATGTCTCGGGTGCAACGGAGGGACATCCTACCGCACGCCCAATCTCGACAAGCTCGCCGCGGGCGGCATCCGGTTCACGCACGCCTACGCGCAGCCGCTCTGCACGCCAACGCGGCTTCAGTTGATGACCGGCCAGTACAATTTCCGCAACTGGCGGGCGTTCGGCGTGATGGACCCCAAAGAGCGCACCTTTGGCCATTACTTTCGCGATGCCGGATACAAGACCGCCATCGCGGGCAAGTGGCAGTTCTGGAGCTATAATCCGCCGGACTTCGAGCCCGAATGGCGCGGCAAGGGCCAGCGTCCCGCGGATGCGGGATTCGACCAATGGTGTCTGTGGCACCCCGCGCACACCGAAGACAAAGGGTCGCGCTACGGCGATCCCACTTACGAACAGAACGGAAAGCTCCATCCGGACGTGAAGGGCAAATATGGCGAGGATGTCTATTCGGAGTTTCTGATGAAGTTCATCGAGAACAACCGCGACCGGCCGTTCTTCGCCTACTATCCCATGGCGCTCACGCATGGGCCGTTCACGGCGACACCCAAGTCCGCTGCCTGGGCCAACCAGCGCCTCAAGAACGACCGGCGCAACTTCAAGGACATGGTCGAGTACATGGACGAGGTGGTCGGCCGGATGATCGCGCATCTGGAAAAGCTCAAGCTGCGCGAGAAGACTCTGGTGCTGTTTTTCGCTGACAACGGGACAGACCGGACGATCGAGTCGCGGATGGGCGACCGTGTGATCAAGGGCGGAAAGGGATATACGCTCGACACCGGAATTCACGTGCCGATGATCGCCAACTGGCCGGGAACCGCACCAGGTGGCAAGGTGCTGGACCATCTCATCGATTCCACCGATTTCCTGCCGACGGTGGCGGAAGCGTGTGGTGTCCCTCTGCCCAAGGACAAGACGATCGACGGGCGGAGCTTTTTGCCCCAATTGACCGGCAAACCCGGGAATCCGCGCGAGTGGGTATTCTTCCATCACGATCCGCGGCCGGGACACGCGAAGGAAGAGTACACGCTGCAACGGTTCGCCAGGGATCACCGGTACAAGCTGTATGAGGATGGGCGCTTCTTCGACGCGACAGCGGACCCGGAAGAGACGCGCCCGATGAGTTCGTTGAGACCGGACGCCGCGAGCGCGAAGAAAAAACTCCGGTCCGTGTTGGCTCGCCTGCGGTGATGCCTTCGCTAGAATGACTGTGAATGCAGTCCGTTAACCGTTTTGCGATCGCCCTGCCGTTTCTACTTGTAGGTTGCGGCTTTCTGCCGCCATTGCCGGACGTCAAGACCGACGGGCTGCCGGATGTAGTCAAGCGGCAACTGATCGAGGCTAAGACGAAGCTCGACCAATCACCGAAAGATGCCGCCGCCGCGGGACGGCTTGGAATGCTGCTGCACGTGTACGGGCAGCGGGAGGGGGCTATCGCTGGTTATCGGCGCGCTGCACGCTTGGACAGAAAGGCGGCGGAGTGGCCCTACTACGAAGGCGTGCTGTTACAGGTGGAGAATAAACACCAGGAGGCCGCCGCGGCCTTTCGCGAGTCATTGGACTCTGACTCTGCCTACGATGTTGCCAAGCTGCGGCTGGCCGACAGTCTGCGTCAGTCGGCTCAGCCTGCTGAGGCGGCCAAGCTGTACCAGGAGCTGATAAAGGCGAATCGGCATGAGGCGCGGTCGCATTACGGACTCGGAAAGCTTCGCGAGGCTGAAGCGAAACTGGACGAGGCGATCAGTCATTACTCGCAAGCGTGTGGCTTCTATCAGAACTACGGGGCGGCGCGCTCCGCTCTCGCGGAGTTACATAAGAAGAAAGGCAATGCCGCGGCAGCGTCCGAGCACGAAGCGATGGCGAAGAGGATGCCGCGAAACGAGCCGCCTCTGGAAGACACCAGGATGTTGATTGTGCTCGATCAAGACGTGGGGCCCGACGGGCAAATGCGCCGTGCGCGGGCCTTTTTCGCCCGCAACCGGCTGGCGCAAGCCGTGGCCGGCTATCAGGGCGCGCTGCGGGCCGATCCCAAGAGTGCAGGCGCGCATGCGGAGCTGATTTCGGTCTACGCACGGCTTAAGAGCAAGGAGCAGGCCGAAGAGCACTACCGAAAGGCGATCGAGTTGAATCCGAACATGTGGGAGGCGCACTACAACTACGCGTTATTCCAGGTGTCGCGGGAGGAAGAAGGCGAAGCGGCGCGGGCTTTCGAGAAAGCGATCGCGTCCGATCCACGGCAGGTGATGCCGCATGCGATGTACGCCGATCTGTTGGTGCGCCGGAAGAAACACGAAGAAGCAGAGGGGCATTACCGCAAGGCCCTCGAGATCAATCCGGATCTCATCTCGGCCAACCGCGGATTGGGGCTGCTTCTGGAAAAGGACGGTAATTGCAAAGAGGCGGTTCCGTTCCTGCTCAAGGGCAAGGCTGGGCGGAACGACGACTCGGCGCGTGCCAGCTACGCTTTGGCGCTGTGCTACGGCAAATTGAAGGAGCCGGCCAGGAAGCGGGAGTATCTGGAGGAAGCCCGGGCGACAGCGCTGTTATACGGACCGAAGAGTCTGGTGGCGACGATTGAGAGGGAGTTGAGAGATTAGTGGAAGCGTGCGCCACTGGGCTAAATCAGACACAATGTGATTATGCGTCGGCTGGTCGGTGCGGCGATGGTTCTGTCTCTGATGGGCAACGCGCAGGTCAAGGGTCCGATCAATCCCGGCCAGGAAGGCGAATCCCGTCCCCGGATCAAACGGGGCAAGCCCCGCCCGGTTGAAACCACAACAGCCCCTGAATCAGAGCCTGTTCGGGTGATCATCAGCGATACCGAAGGCCGGGTGATCGAAGAGCGGGGTAAACCAGCGGTCACAGGAGACGATCTGATCGACAAGGCCAAGGAGACCGCCCTCGCTTTTACTCAGGACTTACCCAACTTCACCTGCGACCTGATCGTCTTCCGGTTCTACGGCGAGGGTCGTAACCCAAAATGGAAGGTAGAGGATCGCGTCACCGCGGAGCTTCTTTACATCGACAAAAACGAGCTCTACCAGAACATACGCGTCAAGGGAAAGCTTCTGAAGAAGGGCAGTCCGCAGGACACAGGCACCTGGTCCACGGGTGAGTACGGCACGATGCAGCTTGACGTGCTGTCGGAAAACACCAAAGCGCGGTTTCGGGAAGACATCTCTTCTCAGGTCGGCGGCAGGCAGGCGAAGAAGTACCTCTATTCGGTGGAGCAGCCCAATTCGCATTGGCGGATCGAGATCAATAACCAGACCCTTTACCCGGCCTTCACCGGCGGCATTTGGATCGACGAGGAGAACTTCCGAGTCCTACGCGTGGAAATGATCGCCAGGCAGATTCCGGCCGACTTTACGCTCGACAAGGCCGAGATGACGGTCGATTACGGGATGGTACGGATCGCCGGTCAGGAATACCTCCTTCCGGTGAAAGCCGCGAACCTCGCTTGCTTTCGCGGCACGATCTCCTGCACGCACAACGAGATCGAGTTCCGCAACTACCGCAAGTTTTTCGCCTCCTCCAGCGTCGATGCCACTGATTCCTCGGTTACGTTTGAAGGCGAGAAAAAGAAGCCGGTCGATTACATTCCGCCATCGCTTGACCCGGAGCCACCGCCCGGCAAAAAGCCCATACCGCGCAAGAAAAAATAGTCCTCCCGACGACAGGGTGAGATTTTTTCCTACCATCAGCCACGAAGTAGCAAGGTAGTAGCACTTGTGACTGAAAAAGATCGTGCCATCCAAGCCGCCCTGCAGCAGATGGAAAAGCTGTTCGGCAAGGGCTCCGTCGTTCGACTGGGAGCCGGGAATGTGCAGCCGGTCGATGTGATCCCTACGGGATCCATCGCGCTGGATGCAGCATTGGGGGTCGGTGGGCTTCCACGCGGGCGGGTGGTAGAGATTTTCGGGCCGGAGGCGTCGGGCAAGACGACCCTGGCTTTACAGGCGGTAGCGCAGGCGCAAAAGGCCGGGGGCGCCGCTGTGTTCGTCGATGCCGAGCATTCGATCGATCCCGCCTATACGCGGCGGCTGGGTGTGGATTTGGACAACCTGCTGGTGTCGCAGCCGGACTACGGCGAGCAGGCGCTCGAGATCACGGCCGCCCTGGTAGCGACACAGAGCGTCGACATCGTGGTAGTGGATTCGGTGGCTGCGCTGGTTCCCAAGGCGGAGCTCGAGGGCGAGATGGGGGATTCGTTCATGGGGTTACATGCGAGGCTGATGTCCCAGGCCTTGCGCAAGCTCACCGGTTCGGTGTCGCGCACCGGGACCCTGCTCGTGTTCATCAATCAGATAAGGGAGAAAATCGGGGTAGTGTTTGGCAACCCGGAAACCACCACGGGCGGGCGGGCGCTCAAGTTCTATTCGAGCGTGCGGCTCGATGTGCGCCGGATTGGATCCATCAAGGACGGCGAATCGGTGGTCGGCAGCCGGACCAGAGTGAAGGTGGTCAAGAACAAGGTCGCTTCGCCCTTCAAGGAGGTCGAGCTCGAGCTGATGCATGGAGAGGGCGTATCGCAGGAGCTCGAGCTGATCGAATTAGGCTCGGCTCATGGCGTGATGGAGAAGAGCGGCTCCTGGTATAGTTTTCAGGGCGAACGGATTGGGCAGGGGCGGGAACAGGCGCGGCAGTATCTGCGCGACAACGAAGCGGTGCGGAAACGGGTGGAAATCGGAGTCAGGACTGCTCTTGGCCTGGAGCGGGAAGAGGTGAAGAAGAGCGCTGCTGCCGCGATTGGGGAGGGCGAAAAGCGCGCGCGGACGGCATAAGAACGCCCGGAAGGCCGCAAAATCGAGGTTGAAAGAGCTACAATCGCGTACAAGGCCCATTTTTTGGGCCTCTCGTGCATATTTCACTTGACAGCCACGCAGTACATTGGCGATGATGAATCACGAAAACAATTCCTACCGATCTTGTTTCAAGCGGCCGGCTGACGTGGAATGGTTGCAGCCGTGAGCGCGGGCAGAGACCGGAGGGTCCAGTGAAGGAGTAGTGATGGCCGATAAAAGGATGACTCAATCTCAATTCGTGAAGAAACTAGCGGAAAGTTGCGGGGTGACCAGCAAAATCGCGAAAGCGATGGTGGAAGCCTACGCCGCCACTGCCGTAGGGGAGACCAAGAAGAATGGCGTATTCGTCTTGCCCGGAGTGGGCCGCTTGGTTCGCGTGGATCGCAAAGCCCGCATGGGCCGCAATCCCGCCACGGGCGAAGCGATCAAGATTCCGGCTAAGAAGGTCGTGAAGTTCCGCGTGGCGAAATCCGTCAAGGACTCGATCGTTCCGCCCAAGAAGAAGTAACAGGGACAAAGTCTTAGAATCAAAACCCCGCGGTCGAGGCCGCGGGGTTTTCTTGTTCGTACGGAATTCTCAGTCGCCGGTGTACTTAAGTTGCAGCAACCGGCTTCAGGCCGCCTACGCCTGCTTCGCCTTGTCTTCCGGCTGTTTCTCCTCGCCCTTCAAGGCATTCTTGAAGTTGCGGATACCTTCGCCGAGGCCCTTCGCCACTTCCGGAATCTTCCGCCCGCCGAACAGCAAGACGGCAATCCCCAAAATGATGATTAGCTCCGGGACGCCGATTGATTTCATGCGGCCTCCTTACTTGACTATTGTAGGGAGGGCCTTCGGTGCGCGTCAAGCCCGGCTTTCCCCGGGCTTATTGTCGCGCAGGACCTCCTCTAGGGCGGGGCTCATGGAAGGAACGAACGCAAGCTTGACAATACGTTCTAGCCAAGCTTCGAAATCAGCAGCTCATTCACCCTCCGCGGATCGGCTTGCCCGCGGGAAGCTTTCATCACCTGCCCTACCAGAAACCCGATGACCGTGGTCTTACCGCTTTTATACTGTTCGACTTGTTTCCGGTTCGATGCTATCACCTCATCGACGATCTTTTCCAGAGCACTCGAATCGCTGATCTGGCGAAGGCCTTCCCGATCGATGATCGTAGCGGCCGAATCCCCCGTGGCAAGCATCTTGGCGAAGATTTCCTTGGCGAGCTTGCCAGAGATGTCGCCTTTTGCGATCAAGGCGACCAACTCGCCCAGGCCATCGGCGGAGATAGAAGACTCGTTGATTTCCTTGCCTTCGGCCTTGAGCGCGCCGGCCAACTCGCCCATTACCCAGTTGGCGGCCATGCGACCGTCGCCGGCGGCCTTCGCCGCTTGTTCGAAATAGTCGCTCATCTCGCGCGTCAGAGTCAGGACCTGGGCGTCGTATTCGCGGATGCCATATTGTTCGATGAAACGGGCGCGCTTCGCCGGCGGCAACTCCGGCATAGCGGCGCGAAGCTCGCTCCGCCACTCCTGACTGACTTTCAGTGGGAGGAGGTCGGGCTCGGGGAAATACCGATAGTCATGAGCATGCTCTTTGCTGCGCATGCCGACGGTTTCGCCGGTGTGGACGTTATAGAGGCGCGTCTCCTGCGCCACGTGACCGCCGCTTTCGAGGATCGCGATCTGGCGCTGGATTTCATAGTCGAGCGCCATCTTCAGGAAGCGGAACGAATTCAGATTCTTCACCTCGGCCTTTGTCCCGAACTTTTCGGCGCCCTTGAGACGAACGGAGACATTGGCGTCGCAGCGTAGGTGGCCTTTTTCCATGTCGCAGGTCGAGACGTTGCAGAACTGCATCAGCAGTTTCAGCTCGGTGAGATAGGCATAGGCCTCTTCGGAGCTGCGCAGGTCGGGTTCTGAAACGATTTCGGCGAGCGGCGTGCCACAGCGGTTGAGGTCGACATAAGTGTTCCGGTTGGAATCCTTGAATCCTTCGTGAAGGCTCTTGCCGGCGTCGTCCTCGAGATGGAGGCGAGTGATGCCAATTCGTTTTTTCGAGCCATCGGGGAGCGTGATATCGACGTAGCCGTGCTCGGCGAGGGGCTTGTCGTATTGCGAGATCTGGTAGCCCTTCGGCAGGTCAGGATAGAAGTAGTTCTTGCGGGCGAAGATCGATGACTCGCGCACCTGACAATTCAATGCCATCGATGCTTGGACCGCCATCTCGACCACTCGCCGATTGAGCACCGGCAGCGCTCCCGGAAGTCCCAGGCAGACCGGGCAGACGTTGGTATTAGGCGGTGCTCCGAAGCTGGTCGGGCAACCGCAGAAGATCTTGGTCTTCGTTGCGAGCTGGACGTGGACCTCGAGGCCGATCACAGGCTCATACTTGGCCAGGACTTCGGCAGGAACCAGGGAATCCACAGTGGAGGAAGTCACTCCCTACATTTTATAGTAGGAGGTTCAGGCGACCTCGTACTGAACCCGGACCTATTCCGGATGGATCCAATCATGAAGATAGATCAGACTCAAGTACTGCTCACCCTGGTAGCCGGCAGACCAGTTGATCGCGAAATGAATCCCCTGGAGCAGTAAGAGGCTTAGGATCAGCGCTGGAAGCTCAGGCGCTCGTGTGCCCAGCACTCGTTCCAGCCATTGCATGATAGTCGCTCCTGAATAGAGACGGAAGCCAATCGTGGTTTCTTACAGCCGCTCGACGCGGTTAATTCGACGGGGGTGTCTGTCTGGCCGTCGCCGCAGTTCCCATAATTCCGCCCAGGCCCATGGAATCCACAGCGCTCGAAGGGACGATCACCATGGATCCCTTCTCCTTAATCGCTTCATAGAGCATGTTCATCGCGCGCAGATTGAAGGCGATCGGATTGTTCATGTAAACCAGCGATGCCTGAGCGAACTTTTCCGAAATCTCGGTTTCGGCGGTGCCCAGAATGATTCGAGCCTGCCGCTCGCGCTCGGCCTGGGCCTTGCGTGACATGGCGTCTTCGAGCGCCTGCGGGATGTTCACCTGCTTCACCTCGACCGACTGCACTGTGATCCCCCAGGGGTTGGTCTTTTCGTCGAGGATCCGTTGCAACTCCTTACCCATCTGCTCGCGGCCGGTGATCATGTCGGCGAGCTCGTGAACGCCGATCGTTTCCCGTAGGGCCGTCTGCGCGCCAAGCGATATGGCGCTGAAGTAGTCCTCGACTTCCAGCACGCATTTCTGGGCGTCCCAAACGATCCAGTAGATGATGGCATCGACGTTCACGGGCACCGTGTCTCTGGTTAGAGCGGATTCCGCTGTGACGTCCGTCACGCGCACGCGTTGGTCGATCACGCGGCTCACCGAATCGAAAATTGGCACGATCCAGAAGAGGCCCGGGCCGCGTAGGCCGCTAAATCTTCCCATGCGCAGGACCAGGGCCTTCTCCCACTGGTCCGCCACACGGATGGCGAAAAGGAAATACAGGCCGATTGTGGCGGCGATTAGGACTGGAAGCACGTGCTGATTCACAATCGTCTGCCAGACGCCGATCCCCAGACAAATTACGCACGCAAGTCCGCCGATGGGGCTCAAAGATAGAAGACCGGTGCTTGTAGGTGCGGGGGGATTCATGTTCCGGACCGCCGCGAGAACTGTGCTGATAGCCATTGCGATTCTCTCCTTATGCCTGCTGCGTTTCCCGCAGCAGCGCGATGATCTCCCGTACGGTGAAACCCTCCGATCCGGCCCGGGCCACCATTTCGCCGACCAGTTGCGTCAACCTGCGCTGCCGTTCCAATTCGTCCGGCTTAATCTGTTTCTCGGAGATAAACGTACCCGTCCCCTGTTGTGTGACGAGCACGCCACGAATCTCGAGCTCCTTATAGGCTCGGACGACGGTGTTGGGGTTGATTGCGAGATCGACTGCGACCTGGCGAACGGTAGGGAGCCGGCCGCCGGGTCTAAGTTGGCCGGATGCGATCGCACCCAGAACCTGGTCAATGATCTGGCGGTAGACGGGGACGCCGGAATGAAGGTCGAGCCGGAAGTTGAATCCGGTTGAATTTGTGCCGGCGGGAGCCATCTCAATTTCTAGTTTACTAGTTTTCTAGTACAAATCAAGGGGAAAATTGGGTCTGCTCCGTATTTTTCTGTAAGTATGGTCCCGGAAGTTAACCCGTTAGGCTGGGCTCGTGGCCCGGGCAGGCTTTGGCGAGCTGCGATACTGTTCCCACATCACCAGCAGCGCGCTGGCCACGAAAATCGAAGAGTACGTTCCCACGACAATTCCCGCGAACAACGCGAAGGCGATCCCATTCAGGACCTCGCCTCCCAGGAAGTACAGGGCTAGACAGGCCAATAGCGTGGGACCCGCCGTCAGCAGGGTGCGGCTCAACGTCTGGTTAATCGACTGATTGACTAACTGAAGGAAGGAGGCCCCCCGCTGCTTTTTCCGCATGTTCTCGCGGACACGGTCAAATACCACGATCTTGTCGTTCATCGAGTAACCGATCAGCGTGAGCAGAGCGGCGATGATGGTGAGATCGATCTCCCGGTTGGTGAGAGAAAACAGACCTAACGTGATAATAACGTCATGAATTGTCGCGATGACGGCGGCTGTGCCTGAAATCAACTGGAACCGGAAGGCGATGTAGATCAACATTCCGCCAAGCGCCGAAACAGTGGCCAGCACAGCCTGCTGTCGCAGTTGCTCGCCCGCGCGCGGGCCCACAATCTCAGCGGAACGGAGGTTGAATGAACCGAGCCCGCACTCCCGCTTGATGGCGCTCAGCACTTTCTGATCTACGCCCTGGACCTTAGTGAGTTCGTCCAGGTTTCCGATGAGGCCGCTCTTTTCCCGATCCCGATAGCTCAAGATCCGTGTCGCGAGGTTCTTCTGTTCTTGCTCGTCGAGGCTCACTCCGGCGGCTGGTAGCCCGTTGCGCAGCCGGTCCTCGAGCGCGGCCTGAGTGGCATTGTTCAAGTCCAGCTTGCCTCCCAGGTTGGCGTATCGATCACGAAGCGTCTGCTCGACCACGAGCCGCGCTTGATCCAGGCTTTTCTCGTCCGCCAGCTCCGTTCCGATGATGAATTCGCCGGTGCCCTGGGTCTCCGATAGACTGACTTGGCCCGGCAGCTTGGCCGCCAGTGTCTGCCGGATCTCATCGATCGGAGGTTTGGGATCGAACCTGACATAGATCTGCGTTCCGCCACGGAAGTCCAGGCCATACTTCGGCCCGCCTTTGATGGCAAGACTCGCAACACTAATCAGGATTGCCAGCACCGACAAACCCAGCGTCAGCGTGCGCTTGGACAGAAAGTCAATGTTTGGCTGCTTAAACAGTTCATGGCCAATGCTGAGACGCTCGAGCCTCGGGTTACGCCACAGCTTTAGGTCAAAGATCGTGCGCGAGACGAATACGGCGGTAAACAAGTTCGCAATTAAGCCGATCACAAGAGTGACGGCGAAACCCCGCACTGGACCTGTGCCGAAGATGAACAGGAACGCGCTGGCGACGACGGTAGTCACGTGGGTATCGATGATGGTGACAAATGCGCGGTCAAAGCCGGCAGAGACCGCGGCTGGAATGGCCTTTCCGGCGCGCATCTCTTCCCTGATCCGCTCGAAAATCAGCACGTTTGAATCCACTGCCATACCAATCGAGAGCACCAAGCCGGCGATGCCCGGCAGGGTCCAGGTCGCGTCGATATAGCTGAGTGCGGCAATGGTCATAATCGTGTTCAGCAGCAATGCCAGCACGGCATTCCAACCAGCCCCGCGGTAATACGAGATCATCGAGGCCACGACAAGCGCCAACCCCACGATTCCCGCGGTAAGCCCGCGGCGGATCGAGTCCGCGCCCAACGACGGTCCAACCGTTCGCTCCTCGATTAGCTTGGCGCCGGCGGGCAGAGAGCCCGAGCGCAGGTTCAGCGCCAGATCCGCCGCCTCCTGCTCGGAATACTGCCCCTGAATCACGCCGTTGTCATCAATCCGGCTCTTGATTTCCGCCGCCACCTGAACCCGGTTGTCGAGCACGATCGCCAGCCGGTTCCCGATGTTGTTCTGTGTGAACGTTCCGAACCGCTTGGCGGCGTCCTGCGACAGCGTAAATGCCGTCTCCCACTTTCCGAACTCATCCCGGCTCGCACGCGCATTCCGGAGATCCCGTCCGGTCACCACCGCATTCCGCGCCAGTACATAATAGGAATCGCTGGGGTCGCCCCCTCTCCCAGACGCCTTCACAATCTTGCTGTTCAACGGCAGCACGCCATTGTACTTGGCCAGCGCCGCGTCCATGCTCGGAAAGGGTCCATCCTTCACTTCGGTGAGTTCGAGCTGGGCTGCCGTTTGCAGAATCCCCTTTACGCGCGCCGGATCATCCACACCGGGCAACTGAATGAGAATCTCCGCTTCTCCGGCAGTGCCACCCCTCCTCTGTACGCTGGCCTCCGCCACACCGAGACCATTCACCTTCCTCTCGATGGTACTGATGCTCTGCAACAGCGTATCCTCGCGTAGCTTAATCGCCGATTCCCTGCGGAGATTCAGCCTGTAGTCCGTCGGACTCTGTGCGACCAGGATCCATTGCTGGCCGGTCGCATCGCTCACCACGCGGCGAAAATCGTTGGACTTGGCGGCCGGAACACCCCTGATATTCACGTGAATGGTGTCGGCCGTTTCGAGGGACGCCGGTTCGTTCCGGTCCATGGAAACATATTCGATTTTCTCTTTGAGGAGCAGCTCCTTCAGGCGCTCGATGACCGTGTCGGCTTCGGCCATGAAAGCGTCCTGCACTTGGATTTGCAGGACGATGTGGCTCCCTCCCTTCAGGTCCAGCCCCAGCCGGATATTCCTATTCCAGTTGGCCTTCACCTCTTCCATCGATTTGGGCAGTCCGGTGACGCCCAACACGCAGCCAACGATCAAGGCGGCGATTAATATCCATTTCCAGCGCTGATTTTTGGGCACGTTTCTTCCTTGCCAGACTCCAGTGTACCGGGAAGTGTGGATTGGCGCTAACCCGGGATGTCCTGCGGCCGGAAGCTTCCGGCGCCGGGTGACGCTGTCCGCACTCCCGCTATTGTACGGTACGCGGAAAGAGCGGAACAAGTCGTAGAGAATCCGTGAATGAAGTCATGAAGATGCGGAGCGGCCCTCCTGGATCGCACAAACGATGATGGAGTCGAGCCGTAAATCTCCGGTTGGCGCGTTTCGCAGGCCGTGGTCAGACGCTAGACGACTTATCCGGATCCATCGCGAGAACTCGAGATTCGAGATCCTGCTGGACGTAAGTCCAAGAGATGCTGACAACAGCCAAGTGGATCTGTGAACACTTGCCATCAGCGTAGGCGTGGCGCACGACACAGCTACGTTGGCACGTGCTGAATGACCAGCCGAGAGCACAATTAGGTGAAAATCAGATTTATGCTCCTTGCAATTGCTACGGTCATCATCTCGGGCGCGCGACTCATCGACGGCCGAGGTGGCCCGCCAATAGAGAACTCGGTAGTTGTGGTCGAAGGTGACCGCATCGTTGCGGCCGGGCCGCCCGGCAGCGTCCGCCCGCCCGCGGGAGAAACGTTCGATGCTTCTGGTCTGACCCTGCTCCCCGGCCTCATCGATGCACATTTCCACCGTGGCAGCCTCAAACTGCCCAACATGTTTCTGAACAACGGAGTGACAAGTGTGCGGGATCCTGGTGCATGGAGTCAGAGCTACGATCCTGTTAAGAAACTGGGCGTACCGATTCCGCGGCTGTTTCTGACTGGCCCTCACCTCGACATGGCACCGGCCGCCTATCCAGACAATTCGCTCCTCGTCAATGACCCCGAAGAAGCGCGCGCGGTCGTACATCGCTTCGTGGATGATGGCGCGACTGCGTTGAAAGTTTACTTCCGACTGCCTCTAGCCACGATTCGTGCTGTGTGCGAGGCTGCTCACCAGCGCAACGTTCCGGTGACCGCACATCTTGAAATCGTGCGCGCTGATGACGCAATCGAGGCGGGTCTCGACGGGATCGAGCATGTGACCAGCGTCGGTACTGCGATTGCTGACACCATCGAAGCGGAGAAATTTCGCCAGGCTGTTATTGCCGACAACAAGGCGCGCAACGAGGGCCGATATCAGCTGTGGAGCAAGATCGATCTCGAATCATCGCGAGTAGGCCGGCTGATTAACTTGATGGTTCGGCGCGGCGTCTTCTTTTCTCCGAATCTGGCGATTTTCGAGCGACGCGCTGGCGAGCGTGGCGCGACCGAGATGCATGCCAAGGCTTGCGAAAACATGCGACGCTTCACCGGAATGGCGCGCAAGGCCGGAGTTCGCGTCGTGGTCGGCTCCCATTCGAACGTGCCGTATGCGGAGACCGGTTGGGCCTATCAGCGCGAGATGGAACTGATGCTTGAAAGCGGCATGACCCCGATGGACGTGATTGTCGGAGCCACACTTGACAATGCCAAGTTTTTCCGTGCCGAGGCTCGCATCGGGTCGATCGAGCCGGGGAAACTCGCCGACCTTGTCTTGATTGAGGGCGACGTGCTAGGCGACATCAGTTCGATGCGCCGAGTCCGCCGCGTCATGCTGAACGGCGCGTGGATACGGTAGCGGCAGCGTGGTGATGGCGTAACAGGCCGCGATCGTTAACAGCTCCGTAAGGTGTATCGGCATTCACTCGTTGCTATGGCCGTGGGCGGGGCTCGTGAGTTTGCCCAGAATCCTCTACTCACTGCGATAGCGGATCCAGGATTGGTCTCCGTTTCTGGCTAAACATGGCTAAACACCATTACATCGAGTGTCCGACACGCCGATAATCGTCAGTCTGGATCTCGACGACTTCCGGTAAAGGCCGCTCCCAAGCAAGATCGATCTACGCTGGGCTGATCGTTACCGATAAGCTAGCGTATTGGAA
>Ga0187893_10010117_pt1 | contig 14212 bp, 9 predicted proteins | sample MA1701074metaG_FD_139574 | JGI IMG/M metagenome (GOLD analysis project Ga0187893, IMG submission 139574) | White microbial mat communities from a basaltic lava cave in the Kipuka Kanohina Cave System on the Island of Hawaii, USA - MA170107-4 metaG ...
CACATGATGTTCGGTATCCACACACGTTTGAGCGAGATAGTTGAATTGCCTTGGCTTGCCGGGTTTCACTGCGATGCGTGCATCTTTATCGGTCGTGCTATAATGGGTGTGGTTACTCAGGAAGACTGGTGGTCTGCGGACTCGACAAAAATTCTCAATTGACTTTCAACTAACAAATATTTTTCACTCGGAAAAGTGCATCTTGCAAAAACAAAAATACCTGACAGAGAAATAAAAATGGCGGAGGACATATATCTAGCAACATGGCGAGCACAAGTAACAAATAGAACGTCTATATTTAGATTTTATTAAATGAATCTAATCACAATGGACACTGTTCCTGAGTACATCCCAATTCTGACCACCCTTTTCTCCATTTTCTTTTTTAGGCAGATATTCTTGCATTACCAACTAAGGGAAAAAATATATCTGCTCTGGTGGTCTATTGGGGTACTAACTTTTGGTTTGGGTACGCTGGCTGAAAGTATAAACGTACTTTTTGGTTGGACTGAAATAAATTTCAAATACTGGTATATAGTTGGAGCCTTACTCGGTGGGTTTCCCTTGGCTCAAGGCAGCGTGTATTTACTTACGCGCAAAAGATTCGCAGATTTAACTTCAATCCTTTTTGTACTAATAATTATCATTGCCTCACTATTTGTCATACTATCACCGATTGAATTGATCGATTCCTTCAATGGAAAATTAAGTGGAAAAGTATTAGTGTGGCAATGGGTCCGGTTCTTTTCCCCAATAATCAATTTATACTCCTTCGTATTTCTGGTTGGTGGTGCAGTTTATTCAGCAATTAAATACTATAAACAAGGGATTAAAGACGCTCCATTTAAGGGTAATATTTTTATTGCGATTGGCGGCCTATTGCCTGGGATCGGTGGTTCCTTCACAAGAGCAGGATATGTTGAAGTTCTCTATATAACGGAGTTCATTGGGCTTTTACTAATTTACTACGGCTACAAAATAATTAAAGAAAGCAGATAGAATACTGTGGATTATCCCTCAAATACGAAGACATTTCCCATGGGGACAATTGAACGACTCGCAAGACGGTTGACAATGACCCACACAAACAAGGGGACTAAGTAAAAAGTAAAACGGGCCGACTTTTTGTATTTTTAAAGTGATTCTCCTTCGAATTGTCGCTCGCATTTTGGCACATGCCATAGCCGCGCAAACCAACCGTGTCATCAAAGCTATGGCAAGAGCCAAATCCCACAATCGGTCAACCATGTTCGTATGCAAACACAATGAAGAAACAAACCATTAATATTAACTGGTTTTTGGCCGGACACCTTAATGGCATAGTTAATGTAACCCTGAGTTTACCTAACCATAAATGCCTATGCTACGAAATTTCATCCTCATCACCCTGCGCAGTTTCAAGCGCAATAAGTATTTCACCTTCATCAACCTGACCGGCCTGGCCTTGGGCTTATCCAGTTTTATTTTGATCACGCTCTGGATTGCCGATGAGTTGAAATATGATGCCTTTCATGAAAACGGGTCGCGCCTGTTCCGTGTGATGAAGCGTGACTTCTTTGCGGAAGGTCAGGCAGAAGTTTATCAGCAGGGGCCTGGCATTTTAGTTGATGCGCTCAAAGCCGAGATTCCCGAAATCGAGATGGGCTCACAGATATCGTGGGAGTTTCGCGATTTGGTAACCGTAGGCACACAATCAAATAGAGAAATAAGCAGATTCGTGCAGCCCGACTTTCTCAAGATGTTCATCTATCCGCTGGTGAAAGGAAATACAGCTACGGCCCTCGATAAAACCTCCAACATTGTCATCTCCGAAAAACTAGCCGCTCAATATTTTCCGAACGAAGACCCGATTGGTAAACTGGTACGCATCAACAACGATAAGGATTATCAAGTGTCGGCAGTTCTTAAAGACGTTCCTAGAAATTCAAGCATTCGCTTCGATTATCTTTTGCATTGGGACCTTTTCCTCCAACAAAACGAATGGGCGAAAGAGTGGGAGAACAATGCACCGCGTTCGTATGTGTTGCTGCGCGATGCAAGTCAGCAACAGGCAGTAGATGCGAAAATCATTGACTTTGTGCATAAACGTGTAAAGGATCCTGAAACCAACAAGAGCGAACTCTTTCTGCAACCCTATAACGATTGGTATCTCTACGGAAAATTTACACGAGGCCAACAGGATGGCGGGCGCATCGATTACGTTAAATCATTTTCTATCATAGCGTTGGTAGTGTTGATTATTGCGTGCATCAACTTTATGAACTTGGCAACAGCCCAGTCCATGAGACGTGCGAAGGAGATTGGCATCCGCAAAGCAACAGGTGCTTCCAAACGGATTTTAGTGGCACAGTTTCTTGGTGAGGCAATTGTGTTTTCATTTTTGAGCCTCGGCCTGGCATTGCTACTCGTAGAGTTGGTATTGCCTGCCTTCCGGGTGCTCACCGAAAAACCGATCGACATGCCGTACTCAAGCTCTGTCTTTGTTGGTGGATTAATTGGTGTATCATTGCTCACCGGGCTGCTGTCGGGGAGCTATCCGGCATTCTTTCTGTCGTCATTCGACATTGTAAAAACTTTGAAAGGCACTCTAAAGTTTGGCCGTGGGCCGGTATTTCTGCGTAAGGGTATGGTGGTGTTTCAATTTGGCCTCTCCATTATACTCATCTTCTGTACGCTGGTGGTGTATCAACAGATGCGGTTCATTAAAGCGAAAAATCTGGGCTTCGACAAAGAGAATCTCGTGGTTATCAATTATGAAGAAGGCCAATGGGATAAGATTATTAAACCAATCGTAGATGAATCATCAAATCTGCCTGGAGTTAAATCGCTTACGGTTTCTACAACATCTCCGCTTGTGGGTGGCAACTCCACCACGTCTGTGCGATGGCCGGGCAAAGACGCCAATCAGCAAATAGCCATTACTCAAATGGGAGTGGGTTACGACTACCTCGCTACACTTGGGATTCAACTAAAAGAAGGTCGCGACTTCTCTCGCGATTTTATTACCGATAGTGCAGCTTATATCGTTAATGAAGAGATGGTGCGCATGATGGGCTTGGAAAACCCCTTGGGGCAGGTAATTGATTTTTGGAGTGTGAAGGGGCCAATCATTGGCATTGTAAAAAACTATCACATCAACTCGTTGCACAACGCTATTGAACCGTTAATTCTCCACCTGCATCCAGAGTGGAGCAACCAGATTATTGCCCGTGTGGAGGGTGCGAAAACGAAAGAAGCGTTGGACGGAATCAAACAAGTATCGCACGGTATAAACCCGGCCTTTCCGTTCGCCTACCAATTTGTGGATGATACGTTCGAACAACAATACAAGGGCGAGAATACAGTTGGCAAACTGGCAACCTATTTTTCAATGATGGCGATTGTGATTTGCTGCCTGGGTTTGTTAGGTCTTATCACATTTGCCACGGAGCAACGCACCAAAGAAATTGGTGTACGAAAAGTATTGGGCGCATCTGTTTCCACCATCTTTGGATTACTCTCAAAGGATTTTCTAGTGTTGGTTCTAGTAGCTTTCGCAATTACCACACCGTTGGCCTGGTACTTGATGAAAAGCTGGCTGAATGACTTTGCCTATCGCACCCACATTGGTTTGACTGTGTTCGTTGTTTCGGGCGCGGCAGCCATGGGCATTTGTTTGCTGACGATAAGTTATCAGGCATTGAAGGCTGCGTTTACCAATCCCGTTAAGAGTTTGAGAAGCGAGTGAAATGCAAAAAGTACTGGCCAAACCGAAAAATTATCGCACACACATTACCTGGCCGCACATACCACGCATCCAAAGCCAGCCAATAAGTGTGCTCAGGTCAATGTTAACGGACAAAGCAGTAAATGAAAAATGCCTTACCACACGACTGAATTATATAGAGAGGCATAACATTAACGAGTGACGAAAGACAAGGCTACGAATGGGGTTTGGTGAAGGGCCCTACAGCTACCAACAATAAGCTATAAGTCATGCCGGCAACGCCTTATAGCCAAACGTTAAGCTACTTCAAAATAAAATTATATGGTATCGCTTCCCTCGAACTGTTCATCCCATACAAATTCACCCGGCCTTTAAACTTTTCAAAGAATTCGATCACTTCCTGGGGATCATTAACCCGAACACGGTTGATAGAAATGATGGTGTAATTTTCCGGAACGCCCAGTTTTTTCATATAGCCTTCTGAGATTTTAAAAACTTTCACGCCATAGTCGGTGGCCTCCAGTTGCGCGCCCATGATGCCTGACGTAAAAATTTTGCGTTTCACTTTATCTACGGTGCCCGCACGGTTCATCAGCGTTACGCTGGCGGTTTCGGTTTTGTTGTTTCGTTGATAGGTCACGGTAACTTTATCTCCCGGGTAACGATAGCTCAATTCTTCTTCAAATGTGCTGGTGCTGTTAACTTCAGTGGAATTTATTTTGGTGATAATATCGCCTGGTTTTAAATCTGCTTCTGAAGCGGGTCCAACTTCATCAACGCGTTCTAACAACACACCATAGAAATTTTTAACATCGGTATTGAGTTTATGTTTTTTGGCATTTTGAAAATCATAATCAACAACACTTCCACCAAAAACGGCTTTTTGAACAACACCATATTTGATGATGTCATTCACAACTTTTTTTGCGATGTCCACAGGAACAGCAAAAGCATATCCTGTATAACTTCCGGTACCGGATAAAATCGCAGTATTTATTCCAACAAGTTCGCCTTTCTTATTTACCAGCGCTCCACCACTGTTTCCTGGATTGATAGCAGCATCAGTTTGAATAAAAGATTCAATCGGGAATTTATCCTGTAAGATTCCAATTCTTCTTCCTTTCGCACTCACGATTCCAACAGTTACCGTAGAAGAAAGTGAGAATGGATTTCCCACTGCCACAACCCATTCGCCCACTTGAAGAGTTGTAGAATTACCCATCGTAATTGCGGGTAATCCAGTTTCATTTATTTTGAGTACTGCAAGGTCAGTGGAAGGATCAGTACCGATTAGTTCCGCACTGAACACGTGCTTATTGTAGTTGACTTCGATTTTCTCAGCAGAACCAACCACGTGATTATTTGTAACGATATAGCCATCTTGTGAAAGAATTACTCCCGATCCACTACTAACCCTGGTTTGAGATCGACCTCCGCCTCCAAACAATAAATCGAGGTACGAATAAGATGATCCTTCGGAAATGCTGTTGATATACACCACACTGGGAATAGCCCGTGATGCCGCTTCACTGAAGTCAACCGGATTTTCAGCAGAAGTGGAGTTTACCGGGGCCGATGACTGATAATAAGGCTTCGGATTTTCGTACGATACAAAACCCGTTTCTGTGTTAGCAGCAGGTTGTGGTACTAAAAGTTTAATGCAAACAAATGCTCCGGCAAATCCGGCTATGAGCGCAATGGCAACGATTTTTATTGTCTTCATAATTTCTCTAACGACTTCTGATGATTGGAACGTCTGAAAAGTTTAATAGGTTCTTGAAATAGTCCTTAGTCTTGAGTCCTTAGTCTTGAGACTCTGGAGATTAAATTTCATTTACCCAATACTAAAGACTAAATACTAAGGACTAAAGACTAATGATTACCTTGCAAATCTATGGGAATACGGTCGATACTGGCAAAGCCTTTGGCAGCATTTATTGCCGCTGAAACAAAAAGATGGGCGCGGGAGCCAGAAGTGCATCAGGCGAAAATTATGGAACACCTTGTAGATCAGGCCCGTCATACGGCTTTTGGCAAGGATCATTCCTTCGGATCGATTAAGGATTATGATTCATTCAAAAAAAATGTTCCCATTCGGGATTACGAAGAGTTAAAGCCATACATCGAACGCATTGTTGCAGGGGAAGCTGATATTTTATGGAAAAGCAAGCCAAAGTATTTAGCGAAAACTTCAGGCACTACTTCCGGAACAAAGTATATCCCGATCTCAAAAGAATCGGTGTCATCTCATTTTACGAATTCCCGTAATGCGGTGCTCAGTTATGTGCATGAAACGGGAAAAGGATCATTTCTGGATGGTAATATTATTTTCCTTTCGGGGAGTCCGGAGTTGGATGAAAAGGCAGGTATAAAAACAGGAAGGCTTTCAGGAATCAGTAATCATGAAATTCCGGCCATCTGGCGAACGAATCAAAAACCCAGTTACGCTACCAATTGTATTGAAGACTGGGAGGAAAAATTGGAGAAGATCATTGACGAAACAATCAATGCCAACATGACGCTCATCTCAGGCATTCCACCTTGGGCGCAAATGTACTTCGACAGGATTCAGGCTCGTACCGGAAAAAAAATAAAAGATGTGTTTCCGAATTTTTCCATGTTCGTGTATGGAGGAGTGAATTTCGAGCCGTATCGGGCAAAGTTGTTTGAAACAATCGGAAAGCAAATTGATTCCATTGAAACTTACCCGGCATCAGAAGGTTTTATCGCGTATCAGGATTCACAAGTAGAACCTGGATTATTATTATTGTTGAACAGCGGAATATTTTTTGAGTTTATTCCTACCGAAGAATATTTCAATGAAAACCCAACCCGGTTATGTATTGAAGAAGTAGAGCTGGGAAAAAACTACGCATTGATTATTAATAGTAACGCAGGTTTATGGGGTTATTCGATCGGTGATACCATCAAGTTTGTTTCTAAAAACCCATACCGGATTGTTGTAACGGGCCGGATCAAACATTTTATTTCAGCTTTTGGCGAACACGTGATTGGCGAAGAAGTAGAGAAAGCAATGAAACTGGCGATGGAAAAATTTCCGGAGGTTGAATTAGTTGAGTTTACGGTTGCTCCCCAGGTAACACCTTCAACAGGACTTCCACACCATGAGTGGTTTATTGAATTTGCTAAAGTTCCAAATGACGGAAAGGCATTCGCATTGGAATTGGATCATCATCTGCGTAAGCTGAATGTTTATTATGATGATTTAATCACAGGAAGCATTTTACAAACACTTGTGATTACCAGCATTCGTAAAAACGGATTTATCGATTATATGAAATCGCAGGGAAAACTGGGCGGACAAAATAAGGTTCCCCGGTTGTCGAATGATCGGAAACTTGCCGATGAATTGATTAAATTTGTGTCATGATTAGCTCTCATCAAAAAGATATTGTTGTAAATCACTTGCAGAGCCTTAAACCGTTAAGAATAGGAGTCTTTGGTTCGTATGCACGAGGTGAGAATAAAGCTGACAGTGATCTGGATGTGCTTGTACATTTAAATTATTCTTATCCAGTAAGTCTTTTAGATATAGCGCGTGTTAGTCTAAATTTATCGGAAGCTCTGGGAATACCTGTTGATATCGTAACCGAAAAATCTCTTTCCCCATACTTAAGACCCTATATTGAAAAGGATGTGATTTATATTTTCTGATGGAACGTGACCAGACTTTAGCGAATCATATTTTGGGTTGTGTTAAGAACATTGAGAGTTATACTGCCGGGTTGAGCAAAGAGGAATTTCTCTCCAATTTCATGATTCAAGATGCCGTAACTCGAAACATCGAAATCATTGGTGAAGCTTGTTCAAAGATCAGTCAGGAAACGAAGGGAAATTATCCTGAAATTCCATGGCGCGATATCGTGGGTATGCGCAATATTCTTATTCATGAGTATTTTAGAACTGACCCCGAAACAGTTTGGAACGTTGTTCAGTTTAATATTCCTGAACTGAAAATCTTTTTGTCTTATATCCTCAATTCATAACTTTGAATCAAAAATCCATAGCCATCCTCGGCTCCACAGGCTCTATCGGTACGCAAGCACTTGAAGTGATTGCAGCGCATCCGGATAAATTCACTGTTGAAGTACTAACAGCCCAAAACAATGCTGCCCTGTTAATTGAACAGGCAAAAAAATTTAATCCGAATGCTGTTGTTATCGGAAATGATGCCAATTATCAGCAAGTAAAAGATGCCCTTGACCCACTTGATATAAAAGTCTTTGCAGGAGAAAATGCGCTCGCCTCGATAGTAGAGATGGAATCGATTGATCTTGTTTTGACAGCGCTTGTTGGTTATTCAGGATTGAAACCAACCATCAACGCCATTCAGGCTGGTAAAAATATTGCATTGGCAAACAAAGAAACTTTGGTGGTGGCGGGCGAGTTGATCACAAAACTGGCGCATGAAAAAGGTGTCAATATCTATCCGGTTGACTCAGAACACTCTGCCATTTTTCAATGCATGGTAGGAGAGTTTCATAATAAAATTGAGAAGATCATTCTCACGGCTTCTGGCGGACCGTTCCGCGGCAAGAAGAGAAACGAACTTGGTACGGTTACAAAAGTTCAGGCATTGAAACATCCTAACTGGACAATGGGCGCCAAAGTCACCATCGATTCAGCCACACTCATGAACAAAGGCCTGGAGGTGATTGAAGCAAAATGGTTGTTCGGATTAAGACCCGATCAAGTTGAAGTGGTGGTCCATCCTCAATCAATCATACACTCCATGATTCAGTTTGAGGATGGCTCTATGAAGGCCCAAATGGGACTTCCCGATATGAGGCTCCCTATCCAGTTCGCGCTTTCTTATCCGGAAAGGCTAAAATCCAATTTTCCCCGCTTCGATTTTACGAATTATCCTTCCCTGACTTTCGAAAAGCCTGATACAGAAACTTTTCGTAATCTTGCACTCGCTTTCGAAGCGCTAAGCAGAGGCGGAAATATGCCCTGTGTGCTCAATGCCGCAAATGAAGTGGCTGTAGCTGCGTTTTTAAAGGATCAGATCGGTTTTTTGGAAATGTCGGACCTGGTAGAACGTTGTTTAGGAAAAATGAATTATATCGCAAATCCTAAATACGAAGATTACGTACACACGGATAGCGAAACGCGCATAAAGGCGCTTGAAATGGTTAAATTATAAGATTTTAAATAGAGAGAAATGGATTGGATGATTTCGTTGGCTCAGCTCCTGTTGAGCATTTCAATTTTAGTAGCCGTGCATGAAATGGGTCACCTGGTGGCCGCTAAATATTTCGGTATGCGGGTGGAACAATTTTCAATTGGATTCCCACCAAAAATATGGTCATTTAAAAAAGGGGAAACTGAATATGCAATCAGCGCAATTCCGTTGGGTGGTTATGTAAAAATTTCCGGAATGATTGATGAATCTCTCGACACCGAAGCGATGAAAAAAGATCCTCAGCCGTGGGAGTTTCGCTCGAAGCCGGCCTGGCAGCGATTGATCGTTATGCTGGGAGGTATTATCGTAAACGTAGTTGTTGGTATCCTGATTTTTATTGGACTGACTTACGCATTTGGCGATACTTTTATTTTGAAAGATGCAGTGAATAACAATGGAGGTTTTCAGGTTGGAGCTATAGGTGAAAGCATCGGTTTGAAAACCGGAGATAAAATCATTAAGATCAATGGTCAGGATTATGAATACTTCCAGGATCTGATCAAACCTGAAACATTACTGTCAGATAATGCTTCCTATACGGTAGATCGCAACGGACAAATTATTGATATTCCGCTCCCAGCTGACTTTATTCAGAAGTTTAATCGCAAAGAAGGGTTGAAAAGTTTCTTGTATTTTCGTTTTGCCCCGATGGTAGGAGAAGTTGAGTCAGGTACAATTGCTGATAAAGTTGGACTAAAGAAAGATGATCAGATCACTTCAATTAATGGGCACGAGATTTCTTACCATGACCAGGTAGGGGCATTAGTAACTTCATCAAAAGATTCAATCGCTTTCACGGTACTTCGTGCTGGCCAAACACTTTCTTTTAAAGAAGCATTCCCTAAGCATACTACTGAAATCAAGAGTATAGGATTTTATCCAGCCATCCTAGTTGACTTTATTTCAAAAGCAGAGAAGAAAGTAGAGTACGGCTTCTTTGAATCAATCCCGATGGGAACGGAAAGAGCGTTTACAACATTGCTCACCCAGGTAAAGGCATTTGGGAAAATTTTTTCGGGTGTGTTGTCTCCGAAAGAAACTTTGTCTGGTCCTATTGGTATCATGCAGGCTTTTGGCATAACGTGGGATTGGGAAAGATTCTGGCAATTAACTGGGGTATTGTCTCTGGTTTTGGCATTTTTTAATTTAATACCAATACCAGCTTTGGATGGGGGTCATGTGGTATTCCTTACCTATGAGATTGTATCCCGCAGAAAACCTTCTGATAAATTTTTAGAGAACGCGCAGAAAGTAGGGATGGTATTTTTATTGTCATTGATGGTATTGATTTTCGCGAATGATATCATCAAGTTGTTTTGATTAATATTCTTTAGGCTCCTTTTTAGGAAACTAAAAGAGGCTGTCACAAAAAAGCCATACGTCATGTCTCTCCGCCAGTTGGCGGAGAGACATCTCATAATGAACGCAGAAAAAGGGATTTCTCGCTGAATGACGATGTTCACTTTTTTAGCTTTTGAGACAGGCTCTTTTTTTGTATCTATTCTTTCTTGATCTCAAACTCCACTCTTCGATTGAGCTTTCGGTGATCATCCGACATTTCCTCCGCTATTGGCTTTGTACCTCCATATCCGATTGCCGTGATGCGTGAGGAGTCAATGTTGAACGTATATTCCAGATAGGCTTTAATGGCATCGGCACGTGCTTGCGATAATCTCACATTTGCATCAGCTTTTCCTTCCGAATCGGTATGACCGCTAATGGTCAGGTGAAGTTGAGGATGATCAATCAAAAAATTGGCGAGTTTATCCAGATCGCGATGCATGGAATCAAGAATGTTTGCCTTTCCACTTTCAAACTCAAGCGACTTGAATGCAATTTTACTTTCAATAGGCTCTGTTTCTTTGTTTATCTCCAGGTCACCATCCAAAAAGAATATTTCCTCAATCCTGAAAAAATCATCACCCTGAATAATCAACAGATAGTTTCGTTTATTAATCAAGTTAAAATCAAAGCTGCCATCCGGCCGCAGAAACTTGGGAGCCACTTCCACCCCATGATCCAAATCAATGATGGACACGATTCCCTTAAAAGGTTTCCCCGTCTGGCTGTTTTTTAAGGCTCCCTTCAGTTGGGTAATTGCTTCAGGTTGTGCACCCATTGGTACAGGAAAAGAATGCAGATCAAAATTAGTTGGATCATCTTCTGAACGGGCATAATACAATTCCTGCGACTTGGAATCTATCGTAAAGTAATTTTCACTTCCCGCTCCGTTTACCAGTGGCCCAATGTTCTTTGGCTCGCCCCAGGCATTAGACTTTAAGTAGGATTTATAGATATCAAATTCACCAAAGTTTAGCGGCTGACCGTTTGAACTGAAGTACAACACGTTAAATTTATGGTGAAAGAACGGGCTCACTTCATTGTTACGGGTGTTAATGATCGGCCCAATGTTTTTTGACTTTTGCCAGTTGCCCTCAGCATCTTTTACCGAATAGTAAATATCGGCAAGTCCGAATCCGCCAAGCCTATCGGAAGAAAAGAATAATGTGTCTCCTGAATGCGATAGGGATGGGTGAGAGTCCCACGAAGTGCTGTTAATATTCGGTCCCAGATTAAGCGCGTTGCCCCAGCTTTTTTCTGCTTGTTGCTCTGCAACGAAAATATCACAACTTCCATGTGAGTCAGGAGAATTGCATCGGGCGAAGAAAAGATACCTTCCATCTTTACTTAAACAGGCTGAGCCTTCGTTGTAACTGGTGTTGATAGTTTTAAATTCCTGGGCGTCCATCCAAACACCATATTCACGAATACTGAAAAAGAGATCTTCGTCATACGTTCGCTCCAGGCTTTGCGAGTGCGCATTACGCTTGGAAGAGAAAAGTAAAAGCGAATCCACATTTCCAATGGTGGGTGCATAATCTGCTTTCGGAGAGTTTACGGTTTGCCCCATGTTGATTAATACTCCGTGCGGAGGTCGCAGCGTATCTATTTCTCTGCGATACTCCACCAGTTGATAATATTGTTGAAGCGGAACATAATAATCTTTTTCATTTTTAGTGAGTGTATCATATTCTTGCTCCACCATATTACCATCAATATTCTGCCGGTGATGTTTCAGCACGAGTTTATATAAGAGCACGGCTTCTCCTTTTTCACCATACTTTTGAGAAAGCCTGGCGAGTTGCCAAACTAAGGGAGTATTAACGGAAAAATTTTCAATGCCAAAATTCTTAACGTAGTCACGCAAGGCAAAGTAGAGTTCTTTTTCAGTTGAAGATTTCTCCAGTTGGGCAATATGCCTGAGCTTATCTGAATTCCTGTACAGGTTCAAAACGTTTACATTCGGAAATGTAAAGATGTCAGATTGACTGTAGGTTGTCAGGCTATCATTAAGTTGAATTACCCCGCCTTTTTTAAATTTCTTACCCGGTTTTTGAGCGGAGACTGATGTTAACGGAAGCAGACAAACAACTAAAAAGCAGACAAAAAAATGGTTTTTCACTAAAACTTTGGTTTTGCAAAAACTACGCCTCCTTTAAAGTTGAAACAATTTTGCTTCTTTTACAACCTGCCTGACCGGCAGGCTGGCTCACTTGGCACTACTATTGTCTTTAGCCGGCTATTGATTTTTTACGTTATTTAAGAGGTTGTTGTTGTCATTATGACATTGAAGCATGTATACATCATTACCCATACAATTAGTACAGCAGGAAACGGAAGATCTCATTCAGATGATCAACCCGGAACAGGACAGTGACCTTAAACAGGACGACCTCCCGGATCAGCTTTCTATTCTTCCAATTAAAAATACGGTGCTCTTTCCCGGGGTTGTTATCCCGATAACGGTTGGAAGGCAAAAGTCCATACGGCTGGTAAAGAAGGCGTACCAGGGAAACAGGATCATTGGTGTTGTAGCGCAGAAGAATCCGTTGGCAGAAGAACCCACCATTGATGATTTGTATAAAACCGGAACCGTAGCACGCATTATTAAAATGCTGGTATTGCCCGATGGAAACACAACCATTATTATTCAGGGAAAGAACAGGTTTACCGTAAAAGAGTTTGTTCAGGAAGAACCTTACCTGAGCGCAAAAGTTGAATTGCAAATTGAAACCGTTCCCGACCTCCGGAATAAAGAGACAAATGCGTTATCGCAATCTCTCCGCGATGCGGCTATAAAAGTCCTGAAGCTTAATCCGGAGATTCCGCAAGAAGCGCACGTGGCGTTGGATAATATCCAAAGCATGCAATTCTTAATTCACTTTCTGTCATCCAACCTTAATGTGGATGTATCGGATAAACAAAAGATACTGGAGACACAGAATATTATTGACCGCGGCACGTTGTTATTGCAGTACATGCTGAAGGAGATCCAGATGCTGGAGATCAAGCATGAGATTCAGAAGAAAGTTCATACCGATATTGATCAGCAACAACGTGATTATTTTTTACGTCAGCAGATACGGGTGCTTCAGGATGAGTTAGGGTATGATACGCCCGATAAAGAAATTGAACAACTTCGTAAACGAGGAGAACAGAAGAAATGGTCGAAGGCAACTGCTGCCCACTTTAATAAGGAGTTGGACAAGTTGCTCCGTGTTAACCCTGCCTCTGCCGAGTATCCGGTAGCCATGAATTATGTGGAGTTCATGCTCGATCTTCCATGGGAAGAGTTTACAGAAGATGATTTTGACTTGCAGCGTGCCAGGAAAATTCTGGATAAAGACCACTTCGGTTTAACGAAGGTGAAGACCAGAATCCTGGAGTATCTGGCGGTGTTAAAGTTGAAGCAAGATATGAAGGGACCTATCCTCTGTTTGTATGGCCCTCCCGGAGTTGGTAAAACTTCATTGGGTCGCTCAATTGCAAAGGCTCTTAAGCGTAAGTATGTACGCATGTCGTTAGGCGGTGTTCACGATGAAGCAGAAATCAGGGGGCATCGTAAAACCTATGTTGGCGCCATGCCTGGAAAAATTCTGCAAAACATTAAAAAAACGCAATCGTCTAACCCAGTATTTATTCTGGATGAGATTGATAAAGTGCGTTCCGATTTTCGGGGCGACCCATCTTCTGCTTTGTTAGAGGTACTTGACCCGGAACAGAATAATGCATTCGGGGATAACTTTTTAGAAGTGGATTACGATCTTTCAAAAGTTCTTTTCATTGCCACAGCGAATACGCTTGATACCATTCATCCCGCATTACGCGACCGGATGGAAATCATTGAGATCACAGGCTACACGTTGGAGGAGAAGATAGAAATTGCAGTGAAGCACCTGATTCCAAAGCAACAGAAAGAACACGGCCTTAAACCATCGGATGTAAAATTTTCGAAGAAA
>Ga0187893_10010118_pt1 | contig 14210 bp, 7 predicted proteins | sample MA1701074metaG_FD_139574 | JGI IMG/M metagenome (GOLD analysis project Ga0187893, IMG submission 139574) | White microbial mat communities from a basaltic lava cave in the Kipuka Kanohina Cave System on the Island of Hawaii, USA - MA170107-4 metaG ...
AAGATCTTCATGTAGCCGGTGCAACGGCAAAGGTTGCCGGCCAGCCCATTACGAATATCTGCCTCGCTTGGATGCGGCTGGCGTGAGAGCAAGTCGACTGCTGCCAAAACCATTCCGGGCGTGCAAATCCCACACTGCGCGCCTCCACATTCGATAAAAGCCTGCTGTACGGCATGAAGTTGATCGGGGCCGAGCGCTATACCTTCGATTGTAGTTATCTGCGAACCGTTTGCTTGCGCGATCGGAACCAGACAGCTGTTAACAAGTTGGCCGTCCAAAAACACACTGCACGCGCCACATTCACCTTCGCCGCAGCCCTCCTTGGTGCCTGTTAATTGGAGCTGTGCGCGTAACACATCCAGCAGTCGCTCCATTGGGTAGGCTTCGAAAGTCTGGCGCCGGCCGTTAATAACGCAGTCGATCTCAAGCTTGTCCGGCATAATTCAGCCCCAGGCCTCAAGTAACATCTCGGGCAAGAGAGGAATTTGATTGAAGCTCAGGCCGGTAGCGTTTTCCACGGCATTAAGTATGGCCGGAGCTGGTCCATCCATTGGCAACTCGCCAATTCCTTTTGCTCCACCCGGACCGTAAGCGTAAGGGTTTTCTTCGAAGTAGACCCGAATCGGGGGGATGTCGGCGGGGGTTGGAATAATGTAATTTGTCATCTGGTTGTTTGCCATCCGCCCGTTTTGCCAAACCACATTCTCAAACAAGGTGAAACCGATACCCTGGGCTACCCCACCTTCAATCTGACCCACAGCCAAAACTGGATTTATCACGCGACCAACTTCCTGGATCGCGACAAAATCCTCAACCCGGGCTTCGTGCGTTAGAGTGTCAACCGTAACCTCGGCCACATAGACCGCCCAGGCGAAAGCTCCATACGCATCCCCTTCATATTTTTCGTCATCCCAGTGGATGCCTGGAGGAGGCACATACTTACTGAAGCTCTTCAGTGGCCCAATCCGGTTGATGTATGACTGGCAGGCCTCACGAAATTCATTCGGGCTATAGTTTTCTGTCAGCAATCCGCTGCCAATCAGTGACTGCTTTAAACTCAAGGCAGCCGATTCAACTAACTTGCCCACCACCATCGCTGTTCGCGAGGCCACGGTGGGACCGCTGTTGGGTACGTTGCTGGTATCGGGTTGGACCACCTCAATCGAGTCATAGTCGATGTGCAGAGCCTCCGCGGCAATCTGGGCGAAGATTGTGTTGGTGCCCTGGCCAATTTCAGTGCTGGCAGCCAGCAAGCGTACACGGCCATCGACAGTAGCTTCGGCTCCGACCACCGATTCCAAGTAAACCTCACCAGAACCTGTAAAGCCGGCGCCGTGCATGAACGAAGCTAAGCCGATGCCCCGTTTAACTCTGCTGTTTGCGGGATTCTCCTGGGCAAAGCGTTCGCGCTTTGCGCGATAGTCGCTGAGCTCGAGGGCCCGTTCCAGCAGCTGGCTGAGTTCCACCTTTTCTCGAATCACCTGCCCGGTTGCAGTGGTCTGGCCCTGATGCAAGAAATTTCGGCGACGGAATTCGTCCGGTGACAAGCCCACCGTCCGCGCTACTTTGTCCAGATGACGCTCGAGCGCAAATATGCTCTGAGGCGCGCCAAAGCCGCGAAAGGCTCCGTGCGGTGGAGCGTTGGTAGCAACCGCGCGACTCTTGATGCGTACGTTCGCACACGAGTAAGGACCGGCAGCGTGAATTGTGCCTCGGGAGAGAACCACGGGTGAGAGCGTGCAGTAAGCACCTCCGTCTATGACGAAGTCGATTTCCATCGCTTGCAGTTTGCCGTCCTTGTTGACGGCGGTTTTGTGAAGTGTGCGCGACGGATGCCGTTTGGTCGTGGCCACCATGTCTTCGGCGCGGTCGTAAATGATTTTGACGGGCTTACGGGACTTCCAGGCGAGCAAGGCGGCGTGACCGGCAATCATGGATGGGTACTCTTCCTTTCCGCCAAAACCTCCCCCTGTCTCAGTCTGGATAACTCGAATCCGGTCTTCGGGCAAATTAAAAAGTTTTACCAGGGCCTTGTGCACATAGTACGGGCACTGCATGGACCCCCAGACGGTAACACCCTCTTCGGGATTGGCGATAGCGATGACACCATTGTTCTCGATATAAAGTTGTTCCTGAGCGGCCGTGCGATACTCGCCTTCCACTATAAAATCCGCTTTATCCCAAACGGCGTCGACATTCCCTTTCTCGACCAGAAACGTTTTGAAGATATTATCCTCGCCCCAGATAATTTCTTTTTGCGCCAACGAGTCTTCGAGTGAAAAAATGGGAGTTTCCTGCTCGATCTCAATTGTCACGTGCCGGCGCGCCTCTTCCAACAAGTATTTGTCTCGATGGGCCAAAAGCAAAACCGGTTCTTCCGGATGGTTTACGCGGGAGTCCGCCAGGACTGGCTGGTCGTTAAGTATTAGTGCGACATAGTTTTCTCCAGGGATGTCTTTGCAGTTAACGATTACAAATTCTTCCCAGGGGATTTCTGTGGAGAACGAGATACTTTTGATATGTCCGCGGGCGACCGGGCTGCGTACAGTCACCCCGTGGAGCATTTCAGGGAATTGGAGATCGTCGACGTAGCGGGCTTCGCCTGTGACTTTCTTTCGGCCTTCTTTGCGGGGAGCGCTGCGGCCGACCAGGTGCGTATCGGAACTCATTTTTTTGCTTTTACTTTACAACGCAAGTGCCCCTCCATTGCAAGCCCTGCTCGTTCGTCTTACGAATGTTTTTCGCTGAAACGGTAAGAAACTGCATTGATTTGTTTTCTAGTTTCCGATCAAGGAAGGGTTATTTATCATTGGTCGTTGGTCATTTCTCATCTGTCATTGGAATGGGCACTACATTCAGCGAAGGCTTTCGAGTAGCAAGAGTCCGACCGAGATGAGCGCCAGCGCATACATCATCGGGTGAATCTCTTTGTGGCGGCCGACCAAAAGATAAAGGGCTACGTGCGAGATGAAACCCCACAGAATTCCCTGAGTAATTGAGAACGTAAGCGGAATCAAAATAATCGTCAGAAAAGCCGGCAGGCCTTCTTCAAGCCGTGAAAACGAAATCTGGCCAACGCTGCGAAACATTGCGGCACCCACCAGCACCAGTACTGAAGCAGTGGCAAAAGGCGGCACCATTGCGGCCAGCGGCGCCACAAAGAAGCACGGTAAAAAACAAAGCGCCGTGAAGACCGAAGTCAGACCTGTGCGGCCGCCCATGTTTATACCGGCAACGCTTTCAATGTAAGCCGTGCCCGAAGACGAGCCGGCCAGACCAGCTCCCAGTGTGGCGAAAGAGTCGACGATCAAACCCTGCTTGAGATTTTTTGGTTGTCCTTGTTCGTCCAGCAGGTTTGCAGCGTGCGCGACGCCGATGAATGTAGAGATCGAGTCGAACAAATCTGTAAACAGGATGGCAATGATGATGGGCAGGAGAGACAGTTTCAGGGCCCCAACAATGTCCATCTTAAGAAAGACTGTTTGAAAGTCTGGAGTACTGAAGAAGCGTTCAGGCGCCTGGACTAAACCGAAGATCCAACCAACCAGAGTGCCAAAAAAGATTCCGGCCAGAAACGCCAGCGGGTTTTTTCTTGTCAACAGCCACACCGAAATTCCGGTTGAAAGAATTGCCAGCAGGGCCCGGAGATCAAGCGAACCCAGTTTTACATACGTTACGGGGTCGGGAGCGATAAAGCCGGCGTTCTTGAGTCCTATGAATGTCAGGAACACGCCTATGCCGGCAGCGGTGGCAAGTCTCAGTTCTGAGGGAATTGCCCGGGCGATGGTCTCCCGAATCGGGGTGACAGAAATCACCAGGAACAGCACTCCCGCCCAAAATACTATTCCCAAAGCAGTCTGCCACCAGATCCCCTCGACCAGAATTACTGTAAAGGTAAAAAACGCGTTAAGGCCCATTCCAGGCGCAACTGCAAATGGGAGCTTGGCATAAAGCCCCATTAAAAGGGTCAGGCTAAAGCAGAGAAGCACCGTCGCCGTCAAAACCCCGCTAAAGGCCATGCCCGTGCCCTCAGTAGCCAGAATCGAAGGGTTTACCACGACGATGTAAGACATCGTGAAGAAGGTAGTGAGGCCCGCTACAGCTTCGGTTTTCAGGTCTGGCTTTACGACCGCAGGGGATTCCATTTCTGGATCAAGCGGAGCTAAGGATCTATGAACCGGACGAGTCTAACAACAAAACCGATCGGTCGAAAACAAAAACCAACGGTCCGAAGCCGCGGTGGGCTTCGAACCGTTGGTTACTCAGCGAGCCAGGAGTTCCCCAACTTCTGCCGCTGTGTTCTTTGGTTAACGTTTTACGTACATGGCAACTGTGGAGATGGTCGGAGTTCCGCCCAGCGTCCGTTCGAGTTCCTTTTCAGCTCGGGATCTCTTAAATCTCAAACCCTCGTTACCGCTGGCCATCCAGGCTTCGGCGAGGAAGTAGCGTCCGCCGAGGTGGCGGAAAACCAATTTGGGGTTATTTTGACCGCGCCCGATAGCATCGGTGGTCTGAACCATCACCCCGCTTCCCCCTTTTTTGGGGCGGAGCTGTAACACCTTGTTGGGCGAGACGTGATTCACCGTGGTAACAATGTACTCGCCAGCTGGTAACGTCTGATTGCTTATGCTGAATTCAAAGGGAATATTAGCCGTTAGATCCGCGGGCCTGGCAGTTTGGGCCGAGGCAGAGCCAACATTGAAATATCCGGCCACTGCGAGGATTGCGATAGCTGTGTAAAGATTGGTTTTCATTGGGGTTTCTCCTTTCGCCTTCTTTGCGGGATAGGGCAGTGATGAGCTGGTTTTCGGCTTCTGTCACTTCCCAAATTCCCTTTCACTTACTAATGCGAAATTTCGAGGGAAATTCCCTCACGTGCGTGAAAGCCATTGGAGTACAATTCCTTACATGCAAGTCCCAGAGGGGATAACCCAACTTTTAACCAGGTGGAATGACGGCGACCAAAGCGCCCTGGAAGAGTTGATGCCCTTGGTTTATGCAGAATTGCGGCGGCTGGCGACCAACTATCTCCGCCGCGAGCGAGCGGGGCACACACTTCAGCCCACGGCGTTGGTCAATGAAGCTTATCTGCGATTAGTCGAACAAAAAAGCGCCCACTGGCAAAACCGCGCCCAGTTTTACGGCATTGCCGCCAAGCTAATGAGGAGAATTCTGGTGGACCACGCGCGACTCAAGCATGCCGAAAAACGCGGCGGCGCGGAACAAAAACGGTTGTCAATTACAAGTGCGAAGGGAATCTCAGAGAAACCAGATCTGGATGTGCTTGCTTTGCACGAGGCTTTGGAAGAACTGGCGATAATAGATCCGCAGCAGGCACGCATTGTGGAATTGAAGTTTTTTGGCGGACTCTCCATTGAGGAAGCAGCGGAAGTGGTTGGCGTTGGCCATGCAACAGTTGAACGAGACTGGAAGATGGCCCGAGCGTGGCTCAGACGCAAGCTTGAATAAACGGAAATGAGGGATTCCGGGTGTCGGCTTCGCGTTTCTTTTAAGCCAGGTAGCGCTGAAGTCAACCTGAATTAGAGTGAAAATATGATGACTCCTGAGCGCTGGCAAACTGTTAAGAAGTTATTCAACGAGGCAATAGCAATTGATCCAAAAAATCGTGCTGACTTTCTGAGCAAGGTGTGCGGAGACGACCCGGATCTCCGAAAAGAGGTGGAAACGTTGCTCAGCTCGCACGAAGACAATGGTAGTTTCCTGGAAACTCCAGCATTCGAAGTAGAAGCCGCGTCGATAAGCGATCAATCCACGATGGCCGCCGGCCATAAATTGGCTGATTATAGAATTCTTTCCATTCTGGGCCGCGGTGGCATGGGAGAAGTTTATCTTGCCGAAGATGGTCGCCTCGGTCGCAAAGTCGCTTTGAAGTTTTTGCCTACTGCCTTCACCGCGAACCAGGATCGCCTGGCTCGATTTGAGCGCGAAGCTCGTGCTGCCTCAGCTTTAAATCACCCAAACATCCTTACCATTTACGAGATCGGGCAAGCCGATGGACGTCGCTTCATTGCCACTGAGTATATAGAAGGACAGACCTTGCGACAGCGTCTGGCAAACTCACCCTTGAATGTCAGCGAAACGCTGAACATAGCTACCCAGGTAGCCTCGGCTTTAGCAGCTGCGCACCGGGCTGGCATTGTCCATCGCGATATCAAGCCTGAAAACATCATGATCAGGCACGATGGCTACGCCAAGGTGGTTGATTTTGGACTGGTAAAGCTAACAGAAACACCTCAAAGCGAAAGCCAGGCCGATACTGAGCCGCCCACCCTGGCATTGAAGCAAACAGATACCGGCACGATCATGGGCACCACCGCCTATATGTCTCCGGAACAAGCTCGCGGCCAGGCGGTTGATGCTCGCACGGATATCTGGAGCCTAGGTGCTGTCATTTATGAAATGCTCACTGCTCGGCAGCCTTTCGAAGGTGCAACGGCGAGTGATCTGATTGTTTCGATCTTGGAACGTCAGCCACCATCGCTTTCAGAGGTTTCGCCAGAGATACCGGAAAGAGTTGAATGGCTCGTGAATAAGGCGCTCAGTAAAGATCGAGACGGCCGTTACCATTCAGCGATGGAAATGCTGACTGACTTGCTGAGGACGCGACAGCGCCTTGAGGCCGTTGCTCCCACTCCGGCCGAAATTCAAGCGATGCGTGAAAAAGCTCAAGTGCAGGCTGAGATCGAGCCGACTGAGGAACGTGTGGAAGAGACCGCAAAAGAAGTCGAGACTGCGCCTCTGTTTTCAACAAGCGTGGCCCCGCGTCGGTCCTGGCTGATTCCAGCGTTTATAGTTCTACTTCTGGCGGGAGGGCTGGTTGGCGGTTACTTATACTTCGGCACTAAACCAGCAGAAAATCAGATCAAGTCACAGCCAACTCACACATCTCCAGTTGTGAGAACAACTCAGTTCACGACCTGGGCAGGACTTGATTTCCACCCTTCATTCTCTCCCGATGGCGGCTCTATTGCCTACACCTCCGATCGAACCGGAACCTTTGAGATCTATGTCAAGCAGCTGACGCCGGGAAGCAGCGAGATCCAGTTGACCAGCGGCGGAGAACAGAACTTCGAGCCGGCCTGGTCGCCAGATGGACAGATGATCGCCTATCACTCAAAGCTCCGGGGAGGAGTCTGGCTAGTGCCCGCACTGGGTGGTCAGTCCCGGCAGCTCACTGAATTCGGTTCATATCCCGCCTGGTCGGCAGATGGTTCACAAATAGCATTTCAATCAAGCGGGATTGGGGACGACCTGGGCTCGCTTTCATCTGGGGCGCTACTCCCCTCGACTATCTGGATGGTGGCGACGCAGGGTGGTGAACCAAAACAAATAACACAAGTTGGCAAACCTGCCGGCGGACATGGATCTCCATCCTGGTCGCCTGACGGGAAACGTATTTCTTTCGCTGCTTATGATCCGGAACGAACGGAGATTTGGACTGTTACGGTCGCTGACGGCCAGCTCTCTAAAATCACTCGCGGATTAGATCCCGTCTACGCACCTGACGGGAAAAGCATCTATTTCGTTCCCACCGAGAATTTTGGTTTTGGTATTTCCCGTATTCCAATTTCAGAAACTGGAGAGGCCGCTGGTGAGCCCACGGAGATAGTCAGCCCATCTACGGTGCGGGTGAAACGCATAGCAGTTACGGCGGATGGCAAAAAGCTTAGCTATAGCGCCCTAACCCTAAAAAGCAACCTTTGGGCTGTTCCTTTATCTCCGCAAACGAACGAGCCTTCCGGAAGCCCCGTAGCTCTGACGCAGGACACTAGCTATCGGAACTCAAATCCAAGTTTTTCGCCTGATGGCGGCAGGATCGCCTACCACGCTCGTCGGGTTGGTGTGAACCAGGACATCTGGTTGCTGGATGAAACTTCCACAAATCCCATCCAACTAACTACTAATCCGAACAGAGACGAGCGACCAAGCTGGTTCCCTGACGGCAATCAGATTGCATTTATCTCGTTTCGCGATGGTCAGCAGAAACTTTGGTCCATCGATCTCAACAACAGACGAGAAAAAGCTTTGCTTGAGATCCAGCAGGACATGACGTTTCCCGAGCTCTCACCTGACGGTAAGTATCTGTTGTTCAATTCAAAGAAGAGTGGGACCACGAACCTCTGGCTGGTGCCGATAGAAGGGGGCGAACCTAAACAGTTGACTTTTGATCAGGAGACCATGGGCTTTGGCTGTTGGTCTCCGGACAGCCGCTGGATAGCCTTCGAAATCAAGCGAGGCGATGATACTCATCTGGGGCTGATCTCCAGCGAAGGCGGCCAACCGGTGCAGTTGAGTTTTGAGCCGGGCCAGACCTGGCCAAAGAGTTTTTCGCCTGACGGTGACAAGATTGCTTTTGCGGGTTTTCGGAATGGTGGCTGGAATGTTTGGTGGATCTCTCGCAGCACTAAAGTGCAAAAGCAAATTACGGATTATTCGAAATTGAATGCGTTTGTTCGCTATCCCGCCTGGTCACCCCGCGGAGATCGAATTGTTTACGAATATGCCGAAACAACCGGCAACATCTGGCTCGCGGATTTGAAATAGAGCAGTTTCATAGTTAGAAGGCATGACGCCCGAACGCTGGCAACAGGTTAAGGAGATCTTCAATTCGGCGATAAGTTGCGCTCCGGAAGATAGAAGTGTCTTTCTTGCCCAGGCCTGCTCAGGAGACGAGCATCTCAGAACTGAAGTCGAGTCGTTGATCCGATCCCATGAAAAATCGGGTGAGTTTATCGACCAGGCAGCTTACCTGGCCACCTCATCGTTCGTGGAAGAGAAAACCACACTAAAGCCAGGCGAGTCGATTGGCTCCTACGACATCATTTCATTCCTCAGCCGCGGTGGAATGGGCGAAGTATACCTGGCCCAGGACCGTCGCTTGAATCGTAAAGTAGCATTGAAAGTCTTGCCTGCTTTTTTTACGCAAGATCCCAACCGGCTGGCCCGATTTGAGCAGGAGGCACGCTCGGCATCTGCTTTAAATCACCCAAATATCGTCACGATCTATGAAGTCTTTGAGGCAAATTCGACACACTTGATGGCCACCGAGTTCGTCGAGGGCCAGACCTTACGACAACGACAACGCAGCGAACCATTGGGCCTTGCCGAGGCTTTGACCGTTGCCATTCAGATTGCCGATGCCCTGGCCGCTGCTCACAAGATCGGGATTGTTCACCGCGACATCAAGCCCGAGAACATCATGCTGCGTGAGGACGGTTACGTGAAGGTGCTCGACTTTGGCCTGGCAAAATTGACTGATACGTCCGCCGGCCTCTCCCTGGAAGCACCCACAATGAAAGTAAGAACCGGCTCAGGCATGGTTATGGGTACCGCCGGTTATATGTCGCCCGAGCAGGCCCGGGGTCTCGCCATAGACGCGCGCTCTGACATCTTCAGTTTCGGTGCCGTGGTTTACGAGCTGATTAGTAATCGCAAACCATTCGACGGTGATACTCCCAGCGATATTATGGCCGCAGTCTTGACTGCGGAACCACGGCCACTGGCGCAGATCGTTCCGGGTTTACCTCCCGAGCTGGTGCGCATTGTTAACAAGTCTCTCCGTAAAGATCGAGAAGAGCGTTATCAGGTAATCAAAGATCTGCTGTTGGACCTGAAAGCGCTCAAACAGGAGTTGGAATTTCAAGCACAGCTCGAGCAGTCGACCGTTCCGGAAAGATCAGACACTCTGCAAGCATCGATTAGTCCCAGCACTGCTCTAACAGATTCTGGTATTACTCAAGAGACGAGAGAGTCTGCTGTGGTTGATTCAAACGTAACTGAATCGATTAGTGTTGCAACTAGGCCGCGACGCTTCCGCACTCTGATTCTGATAGGGGTGGTTGCCGCTCTAGGACTCGCTGGCTTTGGGTTGTTTCGTTTTCTTAACCAGCCTTCTGGTCGCACCCCTTTTCAGAAAATGGAGATGAGCAGACTTACCAACTCCGGGAAAGCCATCGATGCAGCAATCTCGCCAGACGGAAAATACCTGGTCTATGTAATGAGTGACGCCGGCAAACAGAGTCTCTGGATCAGGCAGGTGACCGCTGCCAATGATACTCAGATTCTTCCCCCAGCTGAGGTTGGATTCTTCGGCCTGGCGTTCTCAAAGGATGGCAATAATCTCTACTATTCAGTCAAGGCGAATCTAAACCAGGGGATTCTGTATCGAATTCCGGTTCTAGGCGGCACTCCCGTCAAAATCCTGGAAAGAATAGACAGTCCTGTGAGCTTCTCACCTGACGGAAAGCAATTCGCCTGGTTGCGCTCAAACTATCCGGGACCAGAAGAAAGTTCCCTGATGATCGCCAATGCTGATGGCGGTGACGAACGAGTGCTTGCCAAACGCAAATTACCGGAGTTGGTTGCGCCGATATTCTTTGGCGCTCCGGCCTGGTCACCAGATGGTCAACTGGTGGCCACGAGCGTAATTACTCTTGGATCTCCGACGCGGGTGATCGCCTTTAGTGTTTCCGATGGAAAAGAAAGCGTCTTTACCAGTAGAACATGGCCATTTATTTCGCGGGTCGAGTGGCTTCCAGACATGAGTGGGATTTTAGCTATCGCCGGAGACACTCGCGGCGAGTCACAGGTCTGGTTTATGCCTTATCCTGAAGGCGAACCGAGCAGGATTACCAACGATTTGAATATGTATCGTGCCCTTGCGTTGACTGCGGGCGGCGGGCAGCTGGCAACGATTCAGGTGGCCAGCCTGGTAAACATCTGGGTGGCGCCTGATGGCGATGCCAGGCGGGCCGTGCAATTGCCGACCGGTAACATTGGTTTTTACTCTGCATTCGGTAATTCCTTGTCATTCACGCCTGATCAGAGAATTGTTTTTGTGGCAAACGAAGGTGGCAGTTCAAACATTTGGGTAATGGATGCCGACGGGAGCAACCGAAAGCAACTTACATCACAGGCAGGACTGAACTTCAATCCGGTTGTTTCAGCTGATGGCCGCTTTTTGGTGTTTACGTCTCGGAGAACCAGAAGGGCACAACTCTGGCGGATGAACATTGATGGGAGCGATTTGAAAAAGCTTACCGATGGTTTGGAGGACTCTAATCCGGTGATTTCCCCGGACGGCAAATGGATTATCTACGTCTCTTTGCACTCCGGGCAGCGAACCCTTTGGAAACTCCCGATTGAAGGTGGGCCACCGGTTTCAGTCTTTGAACAGAACGTGGCGGGGCCAGCCATCTCACCCGATGGCAAACAGATTGCGGTTTTCGTGGGCTCCAGTAGTGATCCTACGGCACCTCCGAATCAGATTGCGATAATTCCTTTTGAGGGAGGACCCGTTACCAGGACTTTTTCGTTTCAGATCAGTGGCACAATCACGCCGGTGCTTCACTGGTCGCCAGACGGCCAGTCCCTTCACTACACTGTAAGTAATAACAATGTGACAAATGTTTGGAGTCAGCCGGTGGCGGGTGGCCCACCCAAACAACTAACCAACTTCACAGACAGTTTGATGACCGGCTTCAGCTGGTCACGTGATGGAAAACTTCTGGTTTGCTCGCGCGGTCAACTCTTCCGCGATGCAGTCCTGATCACCGATTCTAAATAAAAGCAACCCCCCGGGACCGCGGGCGTCTCGCCCGCCCCGAGCGCGGAACGGAGCGCAGCGGAGTGCAGCGCTCGCAGCCTCACATTAGTCTGACCTTCAAGAAAAACTAAGACTTCTGGTTGCTCGCTGTTGCTCACGAATCGACTCCCGGAAGCACCAGGGTCTCTTCAATGCTTAGTGTAATGTGAGGCTGCGAGCGCTGCACTCCGTTACGCGCTCGGGGCGGGCGGGACGCCCGCGGTCCCAGTTAGGGGCGCTCGCGGTCCCAGTTAGGGGCCAGGCGAGCAGCTTTTGGGTGGAATCTCTGTACGTAGTCTAAGTAATTTTGGACTTCGCGCTGTGCGTGTTCTGCTGACCAACCTAGATGTTTCCTTCCTATGCTCGCGGCTGCAGAAACAGCAGTCAAGCCACAGCTGGAATTCAGGCCCACCATGGTCCTTCGCATCAGGCAATCTGTAAGCGTGCGAGCCAGCTCGTTTTCAAACGAGTACACTATCTCAGCTGCCAGCGCTCCTGTCTCCGAATCAAAAGGCTCGAGTAGTTCCCGATCTCGATTGGCAAGCTGAAGAATCTCAGATGCTCGGGTGCCATAGATCCTGAAAAGACGTTCGCTGGCTTCCGCGGAACGGGACTTAAGTTCTCGGCGAGTCATGTTAGGCGCGCCTGGCAGGTTGCGACTGGCGGTCAAGCACCGGGCCTGAGTTCGCTGCATACGACGAAAGCAAAGATCCACAGTTTCTTCGGCCAGACTGCGATAGGTTGTGATCTTGCCGCCCACCAGAGAGATCAGGCCCGGCAGCTCTGGGTGCTCATGGACAAAATGCCGGCGAGTGATGCTCTTTTCTTTTTTGTGCCGCGTAAAGGGCAGGGGCCGAACTCCCGAGTAAGTGAAGAGGATGGATTCGGTTGTGAGTTGGGCTTCGGGAATCAGCCGATTTGTTTCTTCTAACAGATAAGCAGTCTCTTGTTCGCTGATTTCTACTCGATCCAGACTACCGTCAAAGCGGATATCGGTGGTGCCGATTAGGTACTTTTGGTTCCAGGGAATTATAAAAATAGGTCGCTGGTCTCGCTGGGCCTCAACATACACAGCTGTGCGTGGGGCGCCGCGAAACGGAGGCACGACCAGGTGACTGCCCTTGGTGCCACCAATCAAACGACTGGATTTTATTTCCGCCAGATTAAGAAATTCGTCGACCCAGGGCCCGGAGGCGTTGATCACCACCGGCGCGAGCTCGTCCCAGTGTTCGTCACTCAACACGTCGTGAATGGTTACGCCGATCATTCCCTGGCGCCTTCGCAACCCCCCGATCCTTGAATAAGTGCGAACTACAGCGCCATGCTGGCGAGCCGAAAGCACATTTTCCAGGGTCAGGCGTTCGACAAATTCAACCTGGCCATCGTAGTAAATAACCGAACCAAGTAGATTGGTGGGATTTAAACCGGGCAATTGCCGCAAAGTATCGCTCCGGGAAAGCCCGCGATGGCGTGTCAACTTCTTGTCAAAGGAAAGCAGATCGTAAAGAATCATCCCTGCTCGAATAGTCCAGGGCCCGCGACGATGGTTCTCATAGATTGGAATTTGAAAAGCCAGAGGTAGGACCAGGTGAGAGGCGATTTGCATTAAGGTTTGGCGCTCGCGCAAAGATTCGCGCACCAGAGATAGTTCGCCATGCTCCAGGTACCTTAGGCCCCCATGAATCAATCGGGTTGACCACGAAGTGGTTCCAGCTGAGAGATCGTCCTTATCCAGGAGGAGCACTTTCAGACCACGCATGGCTGCATCGCGCGCCACGCCGGCGCCATTAATGCCCGCGCCAATTATGATCACATCGAACTCGTTATCAGTATTTAATTCTTTGATGCGAATCGGATCCATCGCAACAGTCATCGGTGTGATTTTGGTCCAGTGCGTGCAGGCTCAGACTCCAGCTTCAAAGAATAACGACTACCTGGATCGTGAGCCACCTCCTGTTTCCGCCGAAGCGCGGCGCGCAATGGAAGCACATTTGTCGCAAGCACGCAAAGTTTTTGTAGAGCAGCCAAATAATCCTGACGCAATTATCTGGTTCGGGAGGCGGCTTGCATATCTTGGACACTTTCGCCAGGCGATCGAAGTGTTCACTGAAGGGATCCGCCACTTTCCCTCAGATGCGCGTTTTCTTCGCCATCGCGGCCACCGGTATATCACAGTACGGAGATTTGATCTGGCTATTGCTGATTTTGAAAGGGCGACAAGCCTGACGCGGGGAAAGGCAGACGAAATAGAGCCGGACGGTCAACCAAACGCTCGCAACATACCAACAAGTACACTGCAGTTTAATATTTTGTATCACCTGGGGCTGGCTCACTACCTTAAAGGAGAAAACAGAAGGGCCGTGGCCGCTTACCGCAAATGCCTGCAGGTATCGAAAAATCCGGACCGTTTAGTGGCCACCAGTCACTGGCTTTACATGACGCTGCGGCGCCTGGGACGGGACCGCGAAGCCCGACAGGTTCTCTCACCAATCATTGAAGGGATGGAGATCATCGAAAACACTGGCTACTACCGCCTGTTGTTGATGTACAAAGGCGCCATTCAGTCTGAGTCTTTGCTTGAGGAAGCTTCCGAGGGGGAGGCATC
>Ga0187893_10010119_pt1 | contig 14207 bp, 14 predicted proteins | sample MA1701074metaG_FD_139574 | JGI IMG/M metagenome (GOLD analysis project Ga0187893, IMG submission 139574) | White microbial mat communities from a basaltic lava cave in the Kipuka Kanohina Cave System on the Island of Hawaii, USA - MA170107-4 metaG ...
CACCCGCGACTCGCTCCGGACGGGACGCGTCTCGCGCTCGAGATCCAGGACGACAATCTCAATCGGGACATCTGGGTCTGGGACTTCCAGCGCGGAACGTGGACACGGATAACCACCGATCCCTCTTTCGACCGCGAGCCCGTCTGGACGCCCGACAGCCGGCGAGTGATCTTCAGCTCGATGCGGACCGGCACGATCACGCTGTTCTGGCAGTCCGCAAACGGAACCGGGCAGGCCGAACGGTTGAGCGACCTCAATCGGCAGAATACCGCGGCGCCGGTGATATCGCCTGACGCCAGGCACCTGGTCATTCGCGAAGCCGGATCAGAGACAGGCTCCGACCTGATGATCCTCGACCTGCCCGCCGGCCCCGACGCCCAACCACCTTTGTCAGGTCAGGCCAGGCCGCTCGTGCAGACGCCGTTCGAGGAGCTCAACGCCGAGATCTCACCCGACGGTCGATGGCTGGCGTACCAGTCGAACAGCTCCGGCGTCTTCGAAATCTACGTGCGGCCGTTTCCGGACGTGGAGAGTGGTCAATGGCTGGTGTCAACGGCTGGCGGTACCGAGCCGCTCTGGGCACGTGACGGCCGGGAGCTTTTCTACCGCTCCACCAAGGGCGCCGTGATGCGCGTCGTGATTTCGCCCGGAACATCATGGACGGTCGGCACGCCTACTCAGCTCTTCGAAGCATCCTCGTACGTCTTCGACGCGAGAGGCCAACGCTCGTACGACGTCTCTCACGACGGGAAGCGATTCATGCTGCTCAAGAACACCGACGCGTCGGCGCCACGGGCCACGGCGCCACGTATCGTCGTCGTCCAGAACTGGTTCGAGGAGCTCAAGGCGAGAGTGCCTGTAAAATGACCACCATCGACGACCGCTTTGCCTCGTTCAGAAACTCGACGGCCGCGGCGCTCCTGAAGGGCTCGGGGGCGACGCCTCCAGAGCTGCGCCAGGCTGTCGCGAGCGGCAACCCTCCGCCCGAGCTGAAGGCGCTGGTGCAGAAGATCCGCACGCGCGCCTACACCGTGACGGATCAGGACCTCGACGCGCTCAGAAGCCGCTATACCGAAGATCAGTTGTTCGAGATCATCGTCTCTGCGGTATTCGGGGCCGCGAGCGATCGATTGATGGCAGCCCACCGGGCACTGGAGGAGGCGTGAGGCTCGGCAGCGTCGAACGCGGCGACAGCCTCAAATTCACGCTGTTCTTTGCGTTCGTTCGCGTCGTCTCCGGCTACCGCGCGTCCGACGTGATGCGGACGCTGCGGTACCGCCGCCACATGTTCGGGCAGCCGCATTCTGCGCACACGCAGGCCGTCATGCGCGGTCCTTCCGACTGGTCGGTGGGCGAGCGCGAGCTCTTCGCCGCGTTCGTGTCGCGCATGAACCAGTGTCAGTTTTGAACGAACGCCCACGCCGCGGTCGCGGCGTCCGCCCTCGACGACAAGGAGTTCGTGCAACGGGTCCTGGACGACTACACGTCGGCGCCGATCGACGACAAGCTGCGCGCGACGCTCGGACTGCTCAAGAAGATGACGCTCGACCACGGCAGCCTCGGGCCCGAGGACGTACGAGCGGTCATGCGCGCGGGCGCCTCCAAACGGGCAATCCGTGACGCCCTGGAAGTCGCGTTCCTCTTCAACGTCTACGACAAGTTGGCCGACACGATGGCCTGGGACGTGCCGGCTATCGACGGCGGCTACTACCAGGGGGTAGCGAAGCGGTTGTTGAAACATGGGTATGGGGTCTGAGGCACCACGCGAAGCCCGTGCATCGCATCACACAAGTCCGCGGAGCCGAACACGCTCGTGGTGATGTTGGATTTTGCCGCCCGGGACGCGCTCCTCGAGGACGACCCTAACACCTACTACCTGAAAGAGCACTACGTGAACTATCCGTGCGTCCTCGTCCGGCTGTCGCGCGTTCGTCCAGACGCGCTGCGGGACCTCGTCACCGGCGCGCACCGCTTCGTGAGTACCAAGCGGGTGCGGAAGTCGGCCGAAAGCGGCGGCCGTGGAGTGGCTCGCAGATCACGTCAACTGAAGTAATCGAGTGGCGATCGGTCCTGGCACCCGAATCGGTCCCTACGAGGTGACGGCCCTGATTGGCATGGGCGGTATGGGCCTGGTGTACCGGGCGACGGACACCAACCTGAAACGGTCCGTCGCCATCAAGGTGCTGCCCGATGCGGTGGCGACCGATGCCGAGCGACTGGCCCGCTTCCAGCGGGAAGCGGAAGTGCTCGCCAGGCTCAATCATCCCAACATCGCGCAGATTCACGGCCTGGAGAAGTCGGAGGGTGTGACCGCTCTGGTGATGGAGCTGGTCGAAGGGCCGACGCTGGCGGACCGGAACGCGCAAGGGCCGATTCCGATCGACCACGCCCTCCCCATTGCGAAGCAGATTGCCGAGGCGCTCGAAGCCGCCCACGAACAGGGCATCATTCATCGCGACCTCAAACCGGCGAACATCAAGGTCCGGTCCGACGGGGCGGTGAAGGTCCTGGACTTCGGGTTGGCGAAGGCCTTCGACCCCGGATACCGGACGCCGGCCTCTGCGGAAGCCCCGACGATCACGAGTCCCGCCATGACGCACGCCGGCGTGATCATGGGCACCGCCGCGTACATGGCTCCGGAGCAGGCTCGCGGTCGCGAGGTCGATAAGCGCGCCGATATCTGGGCTTTTGGCTGCGTGCTGTACGAGACCCTTGCTGGTGTCAGCGCCTTCCCTGGCGAGACGATTTCGGATGTCATCGCTTCGATTCTGGGTCGGGAGCCGGATTGGTCGGCGTTGCCGGTCGATACGCCTGCTCCCATCACTCGTCTGCTGCGCCGGTGTCTCGACAAAGATCCACGGCGGCGGCTGCACGATATCGCGGACGCCCGCATTGAAATCGACGGTGTCCTGAGCGGCGTCACGCCCCCACCGACCGGCCAGCCAGTGAAGGCGCGCGGTTCGGCACGACTCGGGTGGTCGCTGGCCGCCCTTCTTGGCGTGAGCCTGATCGCCCTGGCGTCGCGCGAGTGGCTGGCTCGACCTGCGCCGGCGGTGGACACCGGACCGACGTTTTCACGCGTCGTGCGGCTGACCACCAGCGCCGCCGAGGCACTCGGCCCGGCGATTTCGCCGGACGGCAAGTGGGTGGCCTATCTCTCGAACGCCCGCGGATCGACTGATGTGTGGGTGAAGTTTCTTGCGGGCGGCCAACCAGCGAATCTCAGCGCATCTTCCGGTCTCGACATCACGATCGGCACCGGCGTCAGCGGTTTGGACATCTCTCCTGACGGAACGCGCATCGCCGTGACGGCGAGACCGCGTGGCAGCTCGGCTGCTTTCGCCACGTGGGAGCTTCCGGCTCCGCTGCCTGGCGTCCCGCGAAAGCTGCTGGACGACGGCCTCCTTGGCGTGAGGTGGTCGCCAGACGGACGGCAGATCGCATTCATTCGCGCCGGCGCCTCCGCGGGTGACTCCCTGTGGATCGCCGAGGCCGACGGAGCCAATCGGCGTGAGCTGATCAAGGCGCAGGGCGGGATGCACGTGCACTGGCCTGCGTGGTCGAGCGATGGGTTCATCTATTTCATTCGAACGTTTACACCCCTCGCGAACCTGGAGTCCGCACAGATCTACCGGATTCCTGTCGCCGGCGGGACGATGGAACCGGTCGTCACGACCTTACGGCGCGCGCTGTTCCCGGTGCCGATGCCGGACGGCGGGGGCCTGATTTACGCCGCCAACCCGACCGCGGCCGACTTGAGTTTGTGGTGGCGCCCGCCGAAAGAGGGCGAGGCGCGGCAATTGACGACCGGTGTCGGCGAGTACTCGGAGCCGCGGATCTCGTTGGATGGCCGCACGCTGGTGTGCACGTGGTCCGACCTGCGGCAGTCGCTCGAGCGGATCGCGGTGACACCGGGCCAGCCGCCTCGCGCCGTCGCGCTGACCGATGGATTCGGCGGCGATCTCGATCCAAGCCTCGCGCCCGGAGGCGGCCGGATCGTCTTCAGCTCCGCACGCGCCGGCGATCGTCATATCTGGACCGCTCGGCCTGACGGCTCCGAGTTGCGGCCGATTACCTCGGGACCGTTCGGCGACGAACGGCCGGCGGTGTCGCCCGACGGCCGCCAGGTGGCCTTCATCTCCGATCGAGGAAGCTCGCGCTCGATCTGGATCGTGAATGCCGAAGGCGGACCACCCCGCAAGCTCGTGAGCGCGGAAACGGTCGGTGGCGTGAGTTGGTCAGGCGACGGCCGCCGCGTCGTCTATGCGGCCTCCGCGGGCGATTGGCCGGGGCTCTGGACGGTGACCGTGAGCGACGCGGGCGTCGAGCGGCTCCCTACCGCTGGACCCGCGACCGATCCGGCGTGGAATCCGGCGCGCGATCTCGTCGCGTTCATGGCCCCCTCGACGGAAGGAGCGAGCGTGACCAGGCTGGCCTTCGTCGATGGCTCGGGCCGGCCCGTGTATCCGGCGTTACCGCCGCCGCCGAACTCGTTGTCCAACGGCTTTGCGGCCGGAGCTCTCGTTTGGAGCGCCGACGGCAGACGACTGGCTGTCAACGCCCAATCGGTCAACCAGACTTCTTCCGTCTGGATCGTGGATCCAGACCTCTCCGACCCCTATCGCAAGCTGATCGACTTGCCGCTGGGGACCAGGATGCGCGGAATGGCCTGGACGCCGGATGGCTCGGCGCTCATCATCGGCAAGCACCAGACGACGAGCGCCATCGTGCTGCTGGATCAGACGCGGTAGCGCCTGCGGCTGGCCACAATCGCGGCAAGTCAACAATCCTCAATCCACAATCAGCAATCTCCAATCCACAATGGGCTACTTACCGATCGCCTTCCTGAGATCGTCCATCGTCGCCAACCGCCCGTGGAGCGGCGCGATCTGCTTGACGTCCAGCTTCAGCCGCTGGAGGTTGTCGTAGAAGTTCACGCTGAACGGGTTGGGCGTCGCGGGGGGCGGCGCGTTCGGCGCCGGCGGTGTGAACACGTCAGCCTGAATCAGGATCCCTTCCTGAGGCAGGAACGCCATCAGCATGCCGTCGTTGTGCGGGTTGTCCTTCACGTGGTGCAGCGCCAGCTCCCGGCCGGTGCCATCGAAGAGCACCTTCTGGCCGACGACCGCTTCGACCTTCGCCTTCTTCTTGGATTGCGCGAGTCGATCGGGGTTCAAGGTTCGGGGGCTGGAGAAGACCTTCTCGTAGTACGGCTTGTAGATCTGGTGCGTGACGATCGTGGCCCCCTCGGCCGCGTACGTGCGGACGCCGCCCGAGTGATCGAAGTGTTGATGCGTGTTCACCAGGTATCTGATCGGCTTCGACGGGACCAGCTTCTTGACCTCGGCGATGACGGCGAGCGACCGTTCCTCGTTCTGTGGCCCTTCGATCACGACCACGTGATCCTTGAACTCCACCAGCGCGCTGTGGTGCGAGCCGCCTGTGAGATACCAGACGCCTTCGGCGATTTTCTGAGACTCGACCCGCACCGGCGGCGGCGTCGCCTCCTTGACGTTCGCCGGCACGTCGATCGCGACCGGCGCGTTCGGCTGCACGTCGGTGATCGTGAGGTCCAGCGTCGGCGAGCCCCCCTGTCTCTGGACGATCTTCGTCGGGAACTTCACGCCCCCGAAGTCCTTGTAGTCCGAGTACGTCGTCTCGATGAGCATGTCGCCGAGCACCGGGCTGTCGATCCAGGTCTCGACTTTCTCGACAAGATTCTGGCTGTTGACGGTCCCCTGGAACTTCCATTTGTCCGCCGCGGTGAAGCCTACCAGCGTCGTGTTCACACCGCCTCGCGCCTGCGGTTTGGCGGTGGCGTTGTGCCGCTGAGCCCCCTTCACGAAGCCGTGGGGCGTGGAAAAGAACTGCAGGATGCGCTCGTTCAACGCCGCCGGCGCCGGCGTCGTGTTGGTGCCGGCAACGTTCCAGGCGAAGCCTTCCCGCGCCACCTGAATCTGCCGCTGCTCGCCGGCGAGCGGCTGCCCGCCGCCGCCGCGCGGCGGGTTCTCTCCCTGGGTCCGGACCATCTCCTGGCGCATCGCCGGCGCGTCGTAGTCGATCGACGCCGTGTAGCTCGTCACGTTGAAGCGCGGCCACGGCGCGGTCGCGTTCGGACTCTGCCCGATCGCGAAGTTGGACCCGCTGCCGGAATACTGGATGGTCTTGAGGTTGGCCGATCCCATCGCGGTTGCGATCGCGTCGAGCGACGTCTTCTTGCCGTCCTGGGCTGCAAGCGTCCCGCTCATGAGAGCGAGACAGCCCAGTGGAATCCACAGCAGGCGTTTCATGGCTACTCCAGCAGCCCTGACCGCCTCCGCTGAAGCTTCGGCGGTCCGCCGAAGCCTTGGCGAAGGCGGAAGGGCTGCGCTACGCGAGTCATTTGTGAAGGGCCCGCCCCCTACGATGATGTGCGGGACGCGAACGCGCGATACTCACGCTCGATTGTTTCCGGCGTCGAGGCGCCGAGGATCAGGACGCGATAGCGGAAGGTGATCGACTTGCCCGCCTCGACGGCGAGGTTCAGCTCCTGCTTGCCCTGGGTGAAATCCTTCTGGCCGAGCGGATTCGCCGAGAACAGGCCGTAGCCGCGCGCGTGCCAGTACGTGGGGAAACCGGGGTTGTCCGGATGATCCAGCATCACGACCGTCACCTGCTCCGAGTCCACGGTGCCCGAGAGCAGAACCCAGCGCGCACGCGTGCCCCAGACCGCATCCCCCTTCAAGCCTTCGCTGCTCAAGTACTGACCGGTCACGCCTGCGTTGTCGAGCGCCGGGACCTTCTCCGGCCGGCCCGCGGCATCCGTGAACACTTCCGGCTTGTCGGCCGGCTGCTCGAGCGCGCGCGCCACCCGCATCCCGAACATGCCTTCCTTCGTGTCGCGAAGGAGCACGCGGCGATCGACGGCCGTCAGCGTCGTCGTCCGCTCCACGCTGCGGAAATCCGCGGTCCCGCGGAACGTGAACCGGGTCTGCTCCCGGAGCACGACCCGTCCGTCGTGGCCGACCCAGTCCGCCTCGACGGTCAGATCGCCACGGTCGGCGCCGCTCGTGGCGGCGGCCACCTTGCGATGAACGATCGTCCCCATCTTCGCCGCCTGATCGGCGGGCGTGGCGTCAGAGTGGCCCCAGAAGTCCAGACCGCTCACGTCTCCGTAGTTGAGCCAGAGGCCGACCTGGTGCGGATGATCCACCCGCTCGCCCTTCCGCGGCTCGAGCGGCCACCCGCGCGTCACGAACGTTCCCTTCGACGTCCGAAGCGGGTAGAGCACCGGCTTCTTCAGGCTCGTCGGATAGATGTACGAGGTGAAGGGTTTCCCGTCGATGATGACGTCCACGCGCCGCGCCGCATCGTTCGGGATAACCTGGACGCGCGGAGCATCCGCGGCGGGCACGAGAGCCGCGGAGGCGAGCAGAACAACGACGATGGCCAGTCGTTTTTTCACGGCAACCTTCTACCACATTCCGAGGCCGATCTCATGACCTCTGTTTTCATGCTGCTGACCTTGCTGCAGGCGCCGGCGGTGGCCCTGGAGAACGAATACGTCCGGGTGACCAGAGATGCCGTGACGTGCGGTGACGGAAGCCAGGCATGTCAGGATCGCATCCTGGTCGCCCTCGATCCCATCGTTCTGGACCGGGACGGCGGACGGCAGAAGCTGAGCCGCGGCGACATCGCGGTGTTTCGCGCGGGCGAGCGTTACAAGGCGCCTACCGGACGGTTTCTGGAGGTCGTCATAAAGCCCGGCCACCCGCCGGCGACGCCGCCGGGCGCCCGAATTGCGCCCGACAAGAACGCGATCCTGCATGACGGGCGGGACTTCTTCGTGTTCGAGGAGAAGCTCGATCCGGGCGACACACGCGCCCGCCACAGCCACAGCCAGCGAGTGGTCATCGTCCTCAACAAGACCAGACTGCAGCAGTGGCCGGACGGCCAGCCAGAGCTCTTCCGCGACCAGATCCCGGACGACGTGCGATTCAACCCGCCGGTGGTTCACGTCGTGAAGACGGTCGGCGACAAGCCGCTCCGCAACATCGTCATCGAGTTCAAATGAGGAGACGCAGAAACGCGGAGGCACAGAGGAGAGTTACTCCTCAGCCGGTCCGTCCTGTTGACGTTTCGCCGTATGTTCGCCTATAGTCCCCATCTTTTATAGAGGAGGGGCCAAATGGACCAGAAGGCGCTGTTTCTCAAGTTCTGGGAGAAGGAAGCTCCGGCCACGCGCAACGTCATCTCCCGCATTCCCGAGCGCTCCGACTACCGGCCGGATCCGAAGTCACGGACGGCCCGCGAGATCGCATGGCTCATCGTGCGCGAGGAGATCGTCCTCGGCGGGGGATTCGAGAAGGGGGCGCTCGACTGGGCCGAGGTCCCGACGCCGGCCACGGTGGCCGAGATCCTCGAGGTCTACGACCGCCACCACGATGTCGGCACGAAGCAGATGCGCGCCGCCCCCCTCGCTCGATGGGATGGGCAGATGCCATTCAGATTCGAAGGAAAGGAAGCGTACGCGGCCTCCGGGTACGACCAGGCCTGGGGCTTCCTGTTCGACATCATCCACCACCGCGGCCAGATCTCTACGTACTTGCGTCCGATGGGCTCGACGGTGCCGCAGATTTACGGCCCGACCGCCGACGAGTCTGGAATGTGAGCGGGGCGTATAATTTTGAATGTGGTACGACCCTTTAGGGTCGTCTCCGGACGAGGCTGAAGCCTCGTACCACAAGATGGGCGATTTCAATCAGATCGCGGCGGGGCTGGTCGAGGCGGGCCGGCGGTTCGACGCGCGGGGCTGGGTGCTCGGCACGAGCGGCAACCTCAGCGCCGTCGTCGAGTCCGACCCGCTGGCGCTTGCGATCACGCCGAGCGGAGCGTTCAAGGGCGACCTGACGCCGGGGCGCATTCTGCAAATCGACGCCCGCGGTGTGGTGGTCGATGACGTCGAGTCGCGGCCGTCGGCAGAGGCGCTGCTGCACGTTGAGATCGTCCGCGCGCGGCGTGCCGGCGCCGTGTTTCACACCCATTCGGTCTGGGGCACGGTGCTGTCGGACCTGCACGCGGCGGAGGGCGGATTCCTGATCGACGGCTACGAGATGCTCAAGGGCCTCGCCGGCGTGCAGACCCATGCGCATGCCGAGTGGCTGCCGATCGTCGAGAACGACCAGGACATCCCGCGGCTCGCGGGCGTCGTCGCCGACACGCTCGCGCGGCATCCGGCGGCGCACGGCTTCCTCATCGTCCGGCACGGCTTGTACACGTGGGGCGCAGATCTGGACGAGGCGCGCCGCCACGTCGAAATCCTCGAGTTCCTGCTGCAGACCGTCGGTCAGACGATGATGGCCCGCGGCAGCGCGTTAGAGCGTTCCCAGGAGCACCAGCCATGGCGGTGATCAAAGTTCCGGCAGAGAACAGTACGGTGACGGATCAGGCGGCGGTCGCCGCGTACCTCGCGGCGCGTGGAATCGAGTACGAGCGCTGGACACCGGCGCGCGAGGTTGCCCCCGATGCCCCTGCGGATGCGGTGCTCGCCGCGTACGCGCCAGAGGTCGAGGCGCTGAAGGCGCGCGGCGGGTACGTGACCGCCGACGTGATCGACGTCACGGCCGACACGCCGAATCTCGACGCGATGCTTGCCAAGTTCAACCGCGAGCACTGGCACGACGAGGACGAGGTCCGGTTCATCCTCGCCGGACGGGGGCTCTTCCACATCCACCCGGGCGACGGCCCCGTGTTCGTGGTGGAGGTCGAGCCGGGCGACCTCATTCGCGTCCCCCGCGGCACCCGGCACTGGTTCGACCTGTGCGCCGAGCGCCGGATCCGCGCCATCCGCCTGTTCCAGGATCAGTCGGGCTGGACGCCTCGATACACCGACAGCGGCGTCGACAAGGACTTTCAGCCGATCTGTTTCGGTCCGTCCTACGTCGCGCCGATCACCGCCCGGCCCGCGTGACCTTCAGCCTCTCGGCTGCAGGCGTCGGCGTCGTGCTCCTCGACATCGAGGGGACCACGACGCCGATCGAGTTCGTCCATCGCACTCTCTTTGGCTTTGCCCGCGCGCAGGTCCGCGACTACCTCGCGGCTCGAATCCATCACGCCGAGATCGCCTCCGCCCTTGACGGCCTCCGCGGAGAGCACGCGGCGGATGTCGCGGCCGGTCTGTCGCCTCCACCATGGGGCGACGATTCAGCCGGGACCCGGCTCGAGTCGGTCGTCGCCTACGTGGGCTGGTTGATCAATCGCGATCGCAAGTCGCGCTGGCTGAAAGAGCTCCAGGGCCGCATCTGGGAGGAAGGCTACGTCAGGGGCGCGCTGAAAGGGGAGGTGTACCCTGATGTTCCCCCGGCGCTGCATCGCTGGACCGCCGCCGGCGCGAGCGTTGGGATCTTCTCCTCCGGGAGCGTGCTCGCTCAGAAGCTCCTGTTTGCGCACTCGACCGCGGGGGACCTCACGCCGTTCCTGCGCTGGCATTTCGACACGGCGACGGGGCCGAAGACCGACGCGGCCAGCTACGCTCGGATTGCCGCCGAAGTGTCGTCGCCGCCCGATCGGATCCTCTTCGTCTCCGACGTCACGAAGGAAATCGACGCTGCGCGAGCGGCGGGGTTCCAGACGCTGTTGTGCGTGCGTCCCCCGGCTCTTCTTCCTGTCAATGCTGCCACGTACGCTGTGGTCGAGACGTTTGAGCAGGTAGTCTGAGCATTTCTCATCGCTGGCTGCTGAGATCGGCACGGAAGCGGAACACCTGGGTGTCAGGCGCTCGGCCGAGGTTGCGCGCCGTGGTGGTTGTTTCGGCTATCAATCCGCTCGTCGGCCTCATCCACACGTGAAGATGCGTCGAGCCTACGGCTGCGACGAGCCGGAGCTCCGAACCTGGCGAGCGCAGCTCGTCCGAGGGAAAGTCCACCGTCTGAGTCACGGCAATGAACGGCGCGCCGAGCTCCCGCCAGGGGATGTCGGCACGCGGGTCGAGGGTACGGAACGCCTGAACTGTAAGACTGTAGGTCGCTGCCTCGAGGCCCTGGGACAGACGGGCAGCTTGTCGCGATCCGAACGCGCGCGCGAGAATGGCGCCGGCTCTCGCGTCAGGATCGATGTCCAGATCGTCCGCGTGCCCGCACGCATTGTCCGCTGGGAAGTGCTCGCGTGGCGCGTACCTCGGTCGCAGGGAAACGTACGTCACGAAGCCGCCGGACGCCCTGAGTACGGACTCATACACGTTCGTCCACCGTTCGTCGCCGACGTCCGTCTCCGCGATGCGCAGAGAGCGATAGAACTCGTCCGCGCGGTCGCGTAACTCCGGTCGTACGTCCCGCGTCATCAGCGCCAGCCCGTCACAAGGTAGGTTGCCTGCCGACGGGGCGGCCAGCCAGAGCACCGCCCCGACCGCGGCCCCCAGCGTGGTAGCCGTTTCTCGACTCGTCATGTGGTTTAGAATGGGCCTGCCTGACTGCCGAGTCTTTCGCGGAGGTTCGCGGTTTGTTTCGTTTTTCCTAATCGCGATTTCGAACCGCGCCTCACTCCGACCGATGCAGATCTCAGAGAGCCCGGTCTACGCGTTCGGCCCGTTTCGGCTGGACCCGGCGGAGCGGCGTCTGCTGCGCGGCGATGAGCCTGTGCCGCTCCCGCCCAAGCTCCTCGATACCCTCGTTGCCCTGGTAGAGGCGGACGGGCGCCTGGTCGCGAAAGAGGCACTCATGCAGCGCCTCTGGCCGGATACCGTCGTCGAAGAAGTCAACCTCGCTAGGAATGTCTCGCTGCTGAGGAAGGCCCTCGGCGAGCTGGACGACGGCCGGGGGTACATCGAAACCGTACCCAAGTCCGGCTATCGATTCATCGAGCCGGTCACGAAGGTGGCGCGTCCGGCCGACCCGCACGGGCCGTCCGTCGCCGACATCGATCGCCGTCCGTGGCCGCTGGCGGCGTCCCGCCCGACGTCCGGGGTCGCGGCGGCCTTTCTAGTCCTCACCGCCTGCATCGCGGCCATCGCGGCGTGGCGCGCCGGATTTGTCGGGCCGAGACCGGCGGAGTCCGTGCTGCCGCAGCCGGGCTTCGTCCGGGCCACCTTCGAAGGGAACGTCGTGGAGTCCGCGCTATCGCCGGACGGCGCGCGGGTCGCAAGCGTGCTGAGAGGCCCGCCCAGCGGCTCGTGCTGCGCGATCTGGCGACCGGTTCGACGATGGAAGCGCTGCGGGCCGAGTTTGTCTTTCGTCCGAAGTGGTCGCCCGATGGATCCGAGGTCGCGGCGCTGCAGTCCGAAATCGGTCGGGGAGGTCATATCGCCATCGTGCCGCGGATGGGAGGGTCGCCGGCGAGGCTGAACGGCGGATTCGGCGCGTGGTCCCCCGACGGCAAACGCTTCGCGGTCACCTATGGCAGTCAACGCGGGTTCACCGTATTCGGCCTCGACGGCGTCCCCTCGAAAACGGTTTCGCTCGAGGGATTCGACTGGATGATCGACCTTGACTGGTCCCGCGCCTCCGATCGCCTGCTTCTGTGGACGGAGGATGCGCAGCGCCACACGATCCTCTGGTCGGTGTCTCCCGACGGTGCTGATGTCAGACGGCTCTACGCGCCGAAGACGCGCTTGCTCGGCGCCGCATGGTCGTCCGACGGATCCGCCATCTATGTGCTGAGGCCAGTTGCTGAAACCGCGGACCTGGTGAAGCTCCCTGTGGCGGAGCCTGCCGAGGGGAGCGAGCAGGTGCTCATTCGAGGGCTCACGGCTGCACGAGGGTTGTCGGTCTCGGCGGATGGTTCGAAGCTAGTCCCAACGGCCTGCATCGGCAGCCCTGAAGGGCTGCGCTACCTCGCCCAGGCGTACCCCTCCGTCCGCGGGTCGACTCCGGCCGCCAGGACGCCATTCACGTGGTCGACGACGATCGCCCCGTTGGCGCCGAGAGACCAGGCGCGGGCGACGCGGAGTTTGTGCCCTTGGCTTCGAGCGCTTTCCGAACCTCTTCGGCGACCGTCGGCTCGACGGACAGGTCTCCGGGATACATGGTGTGCGGGAAGGGAGATGCCGGGAAGCCGCGCGTCGACCAGCGTGGCGCCTCAATTGCCTGCTGAACGTTCATGCCGAAGTCCACGACGTTCACCAGCGTCTGGAGCGTCCGCATGATCTGGTCGTCGCCGCCGGGGCTGCCGACGACCATGAACGGCCGATCGTCTTTCATGACGAGCGTGCTCTGCAGCGTGCTCCGCGGCCGCTTGCCAGGCTCGAGCGCGTTCGCTTCGCCTTTCACGAGCGAGTAGTAATCGCCGCGGCAATTAAAGATGAACCCGAGGTCGCCGACGACGACCCCGGTCCCGAACCCGCTGTGGAGGCTGGGCTCGAAGCTCACCATGTTGCGATTGCGATCGACCACCGCCAGGTAGCTCGTATCGCCGGCGTGATCGGCCTCCCCCTCGAGCGTCACGCGGACCGGACGATCGGGTCCCGCGTGTCCGGCGTAGCGCAGCCCTTCCGCCTTCGCGTGAAGCTTCGGCGGACCGCCGTAGCCTTGGCGGAGGCGGTCAAGGCTGCCCGAGTCGGTCGTCTTCTGGTATTTCTCGGGGTTGCCGGGACGAAGCTCGTGCGAGGCCCGCTGAGGATCGATCAAGGCGCGGCGCTCGCGCGCGTAGTCTTTTGACAGCAGGCCATCGTACGGAATCCGGATGAAGTCCATGTCACCCAGGTACTTGTCACGGTCGGCCATGGCGAGCTTCACCGCTTCAGCGCTGGTATGGATGTACTCGGCGCCGTTGTGGCCCATCGCTTTCAGATCGTAGGCCTCCAGCATGTTGAGGGCGAAAAGCTCCGCGGGGCCCTGGCTCGCGGACGGATTCTTGTACACGCGGTAGCCTCGGTAATCGATCGAGACGGGGGCTTCGACCTTCGCCGAGTAGGCGGCAAAGTCCTCGTAGCGGTACAGGCCGCCGTTCTCCGCGAAGAACTTTCCCATCGCCTGCGCGATGTCTCCCTTGTAGAAACGGTCGCGCGCGGCCTCGAGCGCGGCATGCCGTCCCTTCGCCGCCTGACGGCGCTCGGCCTCGACGAGCTTCGTCAGCGTTGCGGCCGCGTCGAGGTTCTTGAAGATCTCACCCGGCTCTGGCGGACGACCGCCCGGATAGTAAACCTTGACGCTCGTCGGGTACTTCTTGAGTTTTCGCGACGAGGCGATGCCGCGCGCCAGGCCTTCGCTGATCGGAAAGCCCCGCTCGGCGACGTC
>Ga0187893_10010120_pt1 | contig 14204 bp, 8 predicted proteins | sample MA1701074metaG_FD_139574 | JGI IMG/M metagenome (GOLD analysis project Ga0187893, IMG submission 139574) | White microbial mat communities from a basaltic lava cave in the Kipuka Kanohina Cave System on the Island of Hawaii, USA - MA170107-4 metaG ...
GACGACGCCGGCCAGATGCGCCGCCCCTCCGGCCCCCGCGATGACCGCGTCGAGACCGCGCTCGACGGCCGTGCGCGCCCACTCGGACGCGCGCTCCGGCGAGCGGTGCGCGGAGGCCACGGTGATCTCGTACGGCACGCCGAACTGCTCCAGCACGGCGCACGCCTCCTTCATGACCGGCAGATCCGAATCGCTTCCCATGACGATGCCGACCTTCCCCATGCTTTGAGCCCCCTTAGGGTTCCTCCCGTTCACCTGCGATCCCTTTCCTCGAGCCGCGCGAGCGCGCCTTTGCCGATGTCGCGCCGGCACATCATCCCGTCGAACCGGATCCGATCGACCCCGGCGTACGCCCGTTCCACCGCCTCCTTGAGCGTCGCGCCGAGCGACGTCACCGTCAGGACGCGGCCCCCGTCGGTCTGCACCTCACCCGCCGGCCCCTGCCGCGTCGCTCCGTGAAAGACCATGGTCCCCGCCTGTTCCGCCTCCTCGAGCCCCGCGATCGCGCGCCCCTTGTCCGCGGTCTCGGGATAACCGCGGGAGGCGAGCACGACGCACGCGCTCCATTCCCTGCGCCACTGGATCGTGTCGGCTCCGGCGTCGAGGCTGCCGGCCGCCCCCGACGCGAGCAGCGGCACGATGTCCCCGGCGATCCTGGGCATCAGCACCTCGGTCTCGGGGTCGCCGAAGCGCGCGTTGAACTCCAGCACGAGCGGCTCGAGCCCCCCGTCGCCCGTGCGCAGCAGCATGAGCCCCGCGTAGAGCACGCCGCGGTACGGGGAGCCCTCCTGCGCCAGACCGGCGACGGCCGGCTTCATGATGCGATCGAAGACGGCGCGCTCGAGGGCTTCGTCCAACTCGATGGACGGCGAATAGGCCCCCATCCCGCCGGTGTTGGGGCCGCGATCGCCGTCGAGCGCCCGCTTGTAGTCCTGGCAGGTGGCCAGCGGGATCATGCGCGACCCGTCGGTGACCGCGAAGACGGAGGCCTCCACGCCGTTGAGGAACTCCTCGATCACGATCCGCTCCCCGGCGCCGCCGAAGCGTTTCTGCTCCATCATCATGGCGACCGCGTTGGACGCTTCGGCGCGATCCTGCGCCACGACGACCCCCTTGCCCGCCGCGAGACCGTCGGCCTTGACGACGATGGGAAACGAGCGCTCGTCGGAGGAGAGCCACGCGGTCGCCTCGCGGGCCGACGAGAAGATCTCGAAGGCCGCGGTGGGGATCCGGTGGCGCGCCATGAACTCCTTGGCGAAGACCTTGCTGCCCTCGATGCGGGCCGCGGCCTTCGACGCGCCGAACACGGGGAGCCCGCGCCCGGCGAACTCGTCGGCGATCCCCAGCGTGAGAGGAAGCTCCGGCCCGACCACGGTCAGGTCGACCCGGTGCTCGCGGGCCAGATCGGCAAGCGCCGCGACGTCGCCCGGCCCGCCCGGGGGCAGGGGGAGGCACGTGGCCAGCGCTGCGATTCCCGCGTTGCCCGGGACGCAGAGCACGTCGCGGGACCCGCGGACCAGCGGGCTCTGACGGATCTTCCATACAAGGGCGTGCTCGCGGGCACCGCCTCCGATCACGAGGATGCGCATGGGGTGGCGATCTTCTCCCTCCCGGGGTCTTCTGTCAACGCTCCGCGCCGAATCACCGCGCCCGCCGTCTTACCGCGCCCGCCGTCTCACCGCGCCGTGGTGACGGCAATCGAGCCGCGCGGCGAAGCGTAGTGCTCCTCGATGGCTTCCAGCAGGGCCCGCGCCACCGACTGCCGGAACTCGGGGCGCTTCAGCAGCGCCGCGTCGTCCGCGTTGCCGATGTTGGCGACCTCGAGCAGGAGGCTCTGGGGCACGAGGCTCGCGCGGATCACGGCGGGGGCGTAGGTGCGCCGGCCGCGGATCACGCGGTCCCTCACGGGGACCTCGGCGTGGATCGGGATCCCCGCCGCGCGCAGCGAATCGATGACGCGCCCCGCGAGGTGGCGCGAAAGCCCCTCGCTGCGGGTGCGCTGCTTGGGCGAGAAGCTCACGTAGCGGGCCTCCTCGACCTCCTTGCGGCGGTAGAGCCTGCCGACGTGGCCGTAGGTGTCGGTGCGGAATTCCTGCCCGGGAACGTACACCATCGCGCCGCGGACCGACGGGTGGCGCGAGTCGGCGTGGATGCTGATGAAGACCACGCGCTGCGGGTCGAACCCTTCCGCGCGCAGCGCGCGGTACCAGGAGTTGACGAGGTACCAGCGCAGGTTCACACCCACCGTCCCCACGTGCGGCTTGCGCGGATGATAGACGGGGGTGGTGAGCAGGTACTCGTCCTTGTCGATCGGGAAGGGTCCGTCGTGCGGCTCCAGCCCCGCGCTCTTGTCCTTGATCGTCGTCAGGACGCGGGCGCCGGTCTCCTTCAGCGCGAGGGCGCGCAGGCGGCACATGACGTCGTAGACGTAGTCGTCCTCGTGCACGCCGTTGCGCTGCGCCCCGATGTCGTCGCCCCCGTGTCCCGCGTCGAGGATGATGGCGACGCCGTCGAGCCGCTGCGCCATCGCCGTGACCTCGTGCGCGCGCGCCGCGCCGAGGGCGGCGTCGTGCGCGGCGCGGCGGGGGTCATCCGGCGGCAGGAACTCGGGGAGGATCAGGTGCCGCGGGATCCTGATCGGATGACCCACCGGGATGGCGTCGGGCTTCTGGATGCCGCTGAGCTGCGCGATCGTCGCCGTGGCGGCGGCGACGTCCTGCGGGTGCAGCCGGCCCGTGTAGCGCACCACCACCGCCGAGTAGAGCGCCTCGCCTTTCTTGAGACGGTAGATGGCGTAGTCCCCTTTCGCGTCCGACTGGAAGATCAGATCGCCGGCGGCCCGCGGAGCGCGGGGGGGCGGCGCCGTCGCAGCGGCCGGGTCCGCCTCGGAGACGGCGGCCGGTCTGGCCGCGAGGTGACGCTCCGCCGCGGCGGTCGCCAGATCCGGGGGCGCCAGATCGTCGGGGATGACGACCTCGGTCCCCGCGGCGAGGACCCCCGGAGCGATGCCGTTGGATTCGGCGAGGACCTCCGCGTTGCGGGTTTCGCCGGAGAACCAGAACGCGACGCTCTCGAGTGTCTGCCCGAGGTCCTGTTCCGCGACCTTGTGCACCCAGCCGGACTCCGAAGGACCGTCGTCGGGAAAGAGGGCGACGAGCACCTGCGCCGCGTGGCGCCGGTCCAGAGCGTCGAACGGGATGGCGTAGAACAGTCCGGGGGTGACCTTCCGGCCGTCGTTGACCTCCTCGAGCCGCGCCCAGGCCCGCTCGGTCCCGGCCCAGCGCACGGCCAGGGCGACATAGCTGTCGCGCGAACGCGCCTGGACCTCGAGAAAGATGCGGTCTCCGCCCTCCAGCGTCGCGACCGCCTCGTCACTGACGAAGACGCGGCGCGACGTCGCTCCGTTCGCCCCTCCGCCCGAAAGGCACAGCACGAAGATGGCTGCCAGACCGAGCAAACGTCTCATGGAGAAGCGCTCCCGTCGACAGCGAGCGCGGGAGCGGGGTCCGGAGCCGGCAGCGCGGCCTCCAGCGCGGCGGCCGCCGCGAGGATCGTGGCCTCCTCGAAATGCCGCCCCATGATCTGGCAGCCGATCGGAAGCCCTTCACGCGAGAAGCCGCAGGGGATCGAGATCGCGGGGAGCCCGGCGAGGTTCGCCGTCACGGTGAAGATGTCCGCGAGGTACATGGCGAGGGGGTCGTCGAGCTTCTCGCCGAGGCGGAAGGCCGTGGTGGGCGTCGTCGGCGCCACGAGGACGTCGCACGCGGCGAAAGCCGACTCCATCTCGCGGCGGATGACGCCGCGCGCCTCCATCGCCTTGAGGTAGTACGCGTCGTGGTAGCCGGCCGAGAGGACGTAGGTCCCCAGCACGATCCGCCGCTTCACCTCGGGGCCGAACCCGGCCGCGCGGGTGGCGTCGTACATCGCCGCGAGCGTGCCGGCCCGCCGGTCCCGCAGGCCGTAGCGCACGCCGTCGTAACGCGCGAGATTGGAGGACGCTTCCGCCGTGGCGACGATGTAATAGGTGGCGATGGCGAAACGCAGCGACGGGATCGACACGGAGACCACCTGCGCGCCCTGCTCCTCCATCAGGCGCACGCACCGCCTCACCGCGGACGCGATCTCGGGATCGAGCCCCTCGCCGAAGAACTCCCCGGGGATGCCGACGCGCAGCGCCGCGAGCGGACGTCCCGTGCCGCGGGGCGGCGCGAGATCCTCCACGCTGCGCGCCGCAGTCGTCATGTCCTTCGGGTCCGGTCCGGCGATGACCGCCAGCGCCGCCGCCGCGTCCCGCACCGACCGGCACAACGGGCCGGCCTGATCCAGCGACGATGCGTAGGCGACCAGACCGAAACGCGAGACTCTTCCGTAGGTGGGCTTCAGACCGACCGTCCCCGAGAACGCCGCGGGCTGCCGGATCGAGCCGCCGGTGTCGGTGCCCAGGGCGAGGGGCACCTGGCGCGACGCGACGGCCGCGGCCGAGCCGCCGCTGCTGCCGCCGGGGACGCGATCCAGATCCCAGGGATTGCGCGTCGGGCCGAACGCCGAGTGCTCCGTGGAGGAGCCCATGGCGAACTCGTCCATGTTCGTCTTGCCCACGATGACGGCGCCCGCGTCCTTCAGACGCGCGACGCAGGTGGCGTCGTAGGGGGGCGCGAAGTTCTCGAGCAGCCGCGATCCGCAGGTCGTGGCCCGTCCGCGCACGGCGAGGACGTCCTTGACGGCGACCGGGACAGCGGCGAGCGGGCCGAGCGTCTCTCCCCGGGCGCGCCGGGCGTCCAGCGCCTCGGCCTGGGCCACCGCGTCGTCGCGCAGGAGGGTGACGAAGGAGTGGAGCTTCGGTTCGGTCCGCTCGATCCGCGCGAGATGCGCCTGCACGATCTCCGCCGCGCTCGCCTCTCCGGCGCGGAACAACGCGGAGAGCGCGGTGGCGTCCGCTGCCGTCAGATCGGGCATGCGCCGTTCATGCGATGACGCGCGGGACCTTGAAGTGCCCCTCGCCGCTCTCGGGCGCCGCCGCGAGAGTCTCCTCGGTGTCGAGCGAGGGGACGATGTCGTCTTCGCGCAGAGGGCCGGGATCGGCCGGCTTGGCGCCGGGCGGCCCGGCGGCGGCGGGATCGAGCGCGGCCAGGACCCCCATGTACTCGAGGATCAGATCGAGCTGGCCCCGCATGCGCGCGAGGTCTTCATCGGGCAACGAAAGGTGAGCGAGGCGGGCGATCCGCGCTGCCTCCTCCAGGGTGATCTTCATGGGCGGTGGCGGGCTCCGACGGGCCCGGCCATGGTAGACCAGCCCGGCACGCCCCGCAATCGCGGGCGCCTGCCGGCGCGATCGGCGAACGGTGTCTCCATCTTGCCCCGCCCGGCGCCGGATCATAGGTTTCGTGCATGACGCGGCGCGGCATCGTGCCAGCATTGCTCGTGATGGCGGCCCTCTCCCCTCCCGCACCTCTGCCGGAGACGGCCGCTCCGGACGGGGCCGTCGCGCACCTCGTCGTCAGGACGCTCGTGATGGACGCGCTGGGGACGCGGACCGTCGACGTCGCGCAGGCGCGCGTCCCATGGAACAACACCGGCCTGCTGATGCGGCAGGTTCCCTACGGCGGCCCCCCGCTCTCGTTCCGTCTTCTGGTCAGGCCCGAATCGCCGGGAAGCGAGGGGATCAGGCTCTCGATGACCGCTCAGGTCTGGGGCGGCGCGCTGGAGGACGATCCGGGAGACGACGTCGTGCGCCGCGAGGAGACGGCCCTCATCGATCTCGAATCGAGCTTCCTGCTGGAGCTTGCTCACGAGCGATCGTCGCGCGACGACGGCGCCGCGGGCAGCGAGCGGCGCGTCGTGCTGAGCATCACGGTGTCGGACCGCCCGGACCCCGCGCTGTGGGCCCCCGCGCCGTTGCGTGAGATTCACTTCCTCTTTCAGATGATCCGCCAGAGCGGCTCGGAGGTGGATCCCCCCGAAACGCACCTGCTGTCGAGTCTTCTGGGACGGCCCGTGAGCTACTCGTCCCGCGCCATCGCCCTTTCCGGGACCGGGGAACCGCAGGGCCTCACCTTCACCCTCTCCGCCGAGGAAAGCCAGGGGAGCCTGGTGACGGTCCGCCTCAGGGTCACCGGTTTCGATTACGCCGACGCCGATCGCAGCCGGCTGGTCCCGGTGAACCACGAGAGCCTCCACACGGTCCGGTCCGGCAGCTCCTTTCTCGTGGAAGTCCCCGTGGGAGAAGCCCTTCCCGAAGGCGAGCCTGGAGGAAGGCCCGCGGCGGCGTGGGTCCTGAATGTCACCCCACGGCTTGCCTGAGCAAGAGCGTCGCTTTTTCCCGGACCGGACGGTCCCACCTTCGTAACGGAGTGGTAAACTAAACGCCGATCGTCGTGTCTATTGGGGCATCCAGGGCGAGTCGGGGTTCCAGCCCGGTTCGCAGGAGGATTGGCGGCGCCGTCCAGGTCGGTTGCCGCCACCCGGTCACCGGGGAGCCCTCCTCGGTTTGTTTTGACAGGTCCAGGCGGTAGTGGTATCTGGATGCCCTTTCTTCGCCTGGGGTGGAGGAAATTCCCAGTTAGTTTTCCACCAGGGTCGTACCGGTTCCAACCGGCGACGCCTGGGAACCGGCCCGGCTTCCCTCCCGGCATCGACTCCCAGGCCCTGCGCCGCGAGCACGACCCCACGGCCACAGGGAGGTCAGGATCATGACGGCGAGGCGGTTTCTCACTCTGGCGGCGGTAGCCGCCCTCACGGGGCTCATCGGCCCCCATCTTCTTCTCGCCCAGGGAAGCGTCACGGCCACCGTGAAGGGGCGTGTCGTCGACAGCGACGACGCGGGCCTGCCGGGCGTCATCGTGCAGATCCGCAGCCAGAGCCAGCCCAGCGGCAACAAACAGGTCCCGACCGATCTCGAGGGGAACTACCGCATCCCGCTTCTTCCCCCCGCCAACGATTACATCATCCGGATCGACTATCCCGGATTCGCCCCGCTCGAGCTCGGTCCGCTCGATCTGGACCCGGGCAAGACGACGGTGCAGAACATCACGCTGCGCACGGACGCGGAATCCACCGAGACGATCACGGTCGAATCGCAGGGCAACATCGTCGATACCGAGAGCACGAAAGTTGCCAGCTCCTACAACGCCGAGTTCATCGAAGGGCTGCCCATCATCGGGAGCAACTACCAGGACATCCTGACGCTCGCTCCGGGCGTGACCGACACCGACGGCGACGGCAATCCCAACGTCCACGGTTCGCGCGACACGGGTCTGCAGTACCGGCTCGACGGGGGCAATATCACCGACCCGGTCTCGGGGACGTTCGGCCAGAACCTCAACACGGCCATCATCGAGGAGGTCGAGGTCATCACGTCGGGAGCCTCCGCCGAGTTCGGCAGGGCCGACGGCGGGTTCGCGAACATCATCACCAAGTCGGGCGGCAACGACTTCGACGGGAAGTTCGAGATCCGCTACCGGAGCCGGTTCCTCAACGGCGAGGGCACAGGCGACTTCGACGTGAACAATTTCTCCGATGACGTGCCGGACTACAGGGACGTGAGACCCACCCTGAGCCTCGGGGGCGCCATCGTGAAAGACAAGCTCTGGTACTTCGGCTCGCTCCAGATCCAGGACATCGAGAGGCCGGTCAACCAGGTCGGCAACACGCGCCTCCAGACCATCCGGGGCCACAGCGGGTTCGCCAAGCTCACCTGGCAGGCCAACTCCTACAACAAGCTGGCGTTCCAGATCAACAGCGACCCCGCCGAGTTCAGCGGAAACAATATCGCTCTGGGCGTCGCCCCCGATTCGGACTTCACCTTCACCCAGGGGGGAGTCACGCCGCAGGTCAAATGGACCTCGACGATCTCGCCGCAGCTGCTCCTGGAGTCGCAGGTCACGCACTTTCAATCCGGGATCGCACTCGATCCGGTGTCGAAGAACTTCGAGCCGACGAGACTGAACACGATCACCGGTTTCAACGTCATCCAGGCGACCTACCCGTGCCAGTTCTTCAACTGCGACCCGCAGCTCGGCGAGAAGAGGATCTACCAGATCGACCTGATCCAGGGGACGGTCAACGGCCCCTTCAACGGCAAGACCGACGACGAGCGCATCCGCAATTCGATCAAGACCGACCTTTCCTACAACGTCGAGGATGCCCTGGGGCAGCACAACATCAAGAGCGGGATCGAGTTCTCCGACGAGAAGTTCAGCGACAATCCGATCTCCAACCCGTTCCTCCAGGACGTCACGCGGCCCTTCGAGAGCACCGTCACCAGCGGCGGGGGCGTGATCAATCCCTACGCGGTGAGCGGTTTCCAGCAGATCACGAGCTTCAATCCGCTCGTGACCCCGCAGGACGCCACCAGCTTCAACAGCAGCCTCTACGCGCTGGACTCCTGGAAGCCCATCCCGAACCTGACCGTGAACTTCGGCCTCCGGGTCGACCGCGAGGACATCAACACCTCCGGGTTCCAGTATTTCGATCCCAAGGAGGAGCGGCGCGAGGCGATCGGCCTCTGGGGCAAGATGTGCCAGGAAGCCCTGACTCAGGGCGTGGTCAATACCGGCTCGAACTGCAACGCTTTCGACCCGGGAGATCCCAAACCCTACAACGGGAAGCCGCCGGACCTGGCGGACAACGTGCTCGCCTCGTACCGCGACAGCAACGGCGACATGATCAACGACGTGGATCCCGAGGTCGTCAGCCTGGACATCAATCGAAACGGCACGATCAGCAAGGCCGGAGTGGAAGGCGAGGAGTGGTACCGCGATTTCACGAAGTACGCGGATCGCGAGACCAGCAACTTCTCCATCGAGAACACCAACATCTCTCCCCGGTTCAGCATCTCGTGGGACCCCTGGGCCGACGGGAAGACGAAGACCTTCGGGAGCTGGGGCCGGTACTTCGACCGGCTCTTCCTTGCCACTGTGACCGGAGAGATCGGTCCCGACTCCGAGAACTACGTTTTCGTGCCCGACAGCGTTTCGCACCTCATCGTGCCGGGGCAGCCCTCGCTGGCCACGTCCAGCATCTCGGTCAACCAGATCGACCGGGACCTGGAGACTCCCTACACCGACGAATGGACGATCGGGTTCGAGCGCGAGCTGGCTCCCGAATGGTCGGGGGGAATCACGTACATTCATCGCGAGGGGAACGACCTGCTCCAGGACGAGGACATCAACCACGTGACATGCGCCCAGAGCACCGAGCTGGGGCTCGACCCCTACGTCATCTGCGGCGACGGCGGCGTGCTCGAGGAGGACAAGTTCGGCGATGCCACCTCGATCGTCTTCAACGGCGGCGGCCAGGGCGGGAACTTCAACTTCGGCTTCAACATCCCCAACGGAGCGCCGGACCTCTACACCGTCAACAACAGCTTCAACAGGATCCTGAGAGTCGGCAACTACAACTCCTCCGAGTACGACGCCATCGAGCTGAAGATCGTGAAGCGCCTCAAGCACAACTGGCAGATGCAGTTCAGCTACACGTGGTCCGAGGCGTTCGGCCAGGCGGCGACGTTCACGTCGGCCGCCGGAGACGACCCGCAGCTCAAGGACGACGAGCAGGGCTACCTGGACTTCGACCAGCGTCACCTCCTGAAGTTCCAGGCGGTCACGAGGCTCCCCCACGAGATCACCCTCGGCTCCATCATCACCTGGGCTTCGGGGACGCCCTGGTCCATGACCGAGACGGTCGTCGAGGTCGACAGCACCGGCAATTCCCTCCTCAGGGGCTTCTATCCGACCGGCCAGCGCAACGACCAGCGCAACAGCAGCTGGTGGAAGATCGACGGCCGCGTGGAGAAGAACTTCACCATGGGGCGGGTGCAGGCCTCGGGCTTCCTGGCCGTCGAGAACCTGCTGGACGAAGGACAGCTCACGATCACCGAGCTCGACATCGCCGCTCTGGACGGTATCCCGCTGGAGGCGGGGAGGGACATCGGACGACGCTTCGAGATCGGCGCGACGTTCGACTTCTAGCCGTCACGGACACTGAAGCTATAATCGAGGGGGCCGCAAGGCCCCCTTTTTGTTGCTCCGTTGCAGTCATTCGAGGAGACAGAAAATGCTCAGCAGGGTGCTGAAAGTCAGCCGTGGCTCCATGGCGCTCGCCGCCCTTCTCATGGTCTCCTGGGCTCCGGCGGCGCAGGCGGCTCCCGCCGCGGAGGAAGCCTCCTGGGACAAGCCGGACAAGAAATGGCGGCTGGGACCGGTGAAATACCTTCTCACCAAGGACGAGGACAAGGAGTACAAGGGACTCGAAACCGACGAAGCGCGGGAGCGGTTCGTCCTGTCGTTCTGGGAGCGCCGCGACCCGACCCCCGGCACTCCAGGGAACGAATACCGGGACGCCTTCTACACGAACGCCCGCGAGGCCACGGCGCGCTTCACGGAGGACGGCGGCAAGGGATGGCAGGACGACCGCGGAAAGATCTTCATCCTGCTCGGCCCGCCCGACGACATGAGCGAGCAGGAGGGGCTGCTCAGCACCGGCGGGAGCCAGCTTCCGACGGTGGGCGGCGGTTACGGCTCGCCTTCTGACAGCCCTCTCGAGACGCAGGGCCAGCCGCGCACCGTCAGGTTCGTCTACCTGAGGAATCCCTTCGGAGAGCCCGGCCGGCTGGAGCTGACGTTCAAGAGCGACGTGACCGGAGGCTTCCGCCTCCAGGACAAAGTCGACTGGGACGCCCCCATCATGCGCGGCCTCGCGACGTCCGGGCCGGAGCCCGGAGCGCCGGCGGCCGCTGCCCCGGCCGTGGCCGCGGCGCCGCAGATCCCCGAGTCGCCCGTTGCGCCACCCGCGCCCCCTCCTCCCGCCGCGACACCTCAGTCCGAGCTGATGGAGCAGGTGCGCACGGGCGCCGCAGGAAACGCCGCCATCCCTCTGCAGCTCAACATGAACTACTACAAGGCGCGCGACGACTCCACGTCCTCCACGCTGACGCTCGAAATCCCCGCGGACGCGATCCCCGCGGGGACCGATCCCAACAGCCTCATCGTGGCCGCGGAGTTCCTCGACGACGCCGGGGAGTCCGTTCAACGGTTCTTCAACGAGGATCAGTTCGGCTTCTACGAGGCGGCGGCAAAGGACGGCAGGAAGCTCGTCTTCCAGTCGCAGCGCTCCTTCGCCCCGGGCAGATACAAGGCGATCCTCGCCCTCAAGGATCCCGCGTCGGGGGCCCTCGGGAAGCTCGAGAAGGATGTGGAAGTGCCGAGCTTCGCTTCCGATGCGCTCGGGTTCAGCACCATCACCCTCGCGCACAAGCTCGAGCCGCTGCCGGCGGCTCCGGCGGCCGATACGCCGCAGCCGTTCATCCTCGGCTCGTTCCGCGTCGTTCCCCGCTCCAGCACGCGGTTCCTTCACGGCGAGGAGATGATCTTCTACTACCAGGTCTACGGCGCAGATGACGACCCCACCGGCAAGCCGAAGCTCGACATCACCTATATGTTCGAGCTGAAGAGGTCGGAGCGGTGGGTTCCGCTGTCGAAGGACCCGGTCAAGTTCGCGGGACAGGCGGCCCCCGTTCAGGCCTACGGACTTCCGATCAACCCGAAGTTCCCGAGCGGAGACTACAGGGTGCGGATCGAGGTGACCGACGCCGTGTCGGGCGACGTGAAGACCGCCGAGATCCCCTTCACCGTCGATGCCCCGGAGAAGACGACGCAGGCCAAGTAGGACGACGATGGCAGACGCAGACACCGGGTTCGACGCGCGGGGCGCCGCCCTCCGGCCGCGCGTTGCGCGCGGGCCGTGGCGGACGGGCCGCATCCTCGTGACGCTGTGTCTTGCCGTCCTGCTCCCCGCGGGAGCCGGCTCTCCGGCACGCGCCGCGCGCTCCGCGAGTCTCACGGATTACATGGACAAGCCCACCAAGGAATGGCGCGAGGGCCCCATCCGCTACATCATCACGGAGTGGGAGGACAAGGAGTACAAGGCCCTCGAGAACGAGAGCGACCGGGCCCGCTTCATCGAGAACTTCTGGCGCCGGCGCGACACGACCCCCGAGACTCCCGGCAACGAGTTCCGCTCCGACTTCTGGAGGCGCGCGAGCCAGGCCAACCGTCTCTACGGCGAGGAGACGGCCAAGCCGGGATGGAAGACGGACATGGGGAAGATGCACATCATCATGGGACCGCCGGACGATATCTCGCGGGACCTCATGGCGGAGGGCCACCGCGGGACGGTCGTCTGGACGTACCGCAACTCCGGAGTCCCCGGGGTGGGGCCCAACGTCGTCGTGGCCTTCGCGCGCGACGTCACCGGCGAGTTCCGCCTGAGCACGGAGCCCACCGAGGACGCCAACGTCAAGCAGGGGATCCCCATCGCCTATCAGCCCCCCATGGGAACCAACGCCCTTGCCAAAGTGCAGATCCTGAGGGCGCAGGAGCGCATGGAGGCGCTCTACAACCTGACGGATCCTCTCATCCGCGGCGCGGGCGGCCCCGCGTCGGCCTCCCCGCTCGAGCTGACCACGCAGCTCGTCAAGCTCCAGTCGCCTCCCGCGGAGTGGCAGATCCAGGAGACGGTCGTCACGCAGGAGTTCTTCGGGGCCGTTCCCGTCAGCGCCCGTGTCGACTTCTTCAAGACCACGGGCCCCCGGACGCTGGTGGTGCTGAGCGCGGGCGTCCGTTCCACGGCGGTGCATTTCCGGCGGATCGGCGGCAAGGAACGGCCGGACCTCGCCTTCTACGCCGTCATCCTCGACCTGACCGGCAACGATCAGATCGCCTCACTCTCGGAGGACGACGATTTCGTCCCGGCGAGGGAGAACGACACGGCGGGTCTCGACGACCTGCTCGTCTACCAGGCGCGCCTGCTGCTCGACCCGGGCAGCTACAAGGCGCGCGTGACGGCGCTGGACCGGGCCGGGGGACGCTCGGGCACCTACGTCATCAACCTCTCGGTCCCCGATCTTACGGCGCCCCGTCTCGAGATCAGCAGTCTGATGCTGGCGCGATCGATCGCCCCGTCGGAGACCGAGACGGGCCAGCAGTTCGTCATGGGAAACCTCCGGATTGTCCCGAGACTCACCCAGACCTTCGCGAAGACCGACGATCTGGCCTTCTACTACCAGGTCTACGGCGCGCAGACCGACCCCCAGTCGGGACGCCCCTCTCTGGACGTCGATTACGGCTTCTACACGGTCACCGCCGAGGAGGAGACCGACCTCGGGCACGTCACCTTCGAGGCGCAGACCAACGAGTCCCACGGCTACTCCGTGGCCCTGGACGAATGGCCCGCCGGCCCCTACATGATGCGCGTCTCGATCACCGACCGCCTGGCGCAGACCACGGCGACGCGCGATCTGGTCTTCGAGATCCGCTGAAGCGCCGCCTTGATCGGCGCGCGCGCCCTGCTGTAGCTTCCCCCCTGCCATGTCCGTCGCGGAGCGTCCCCCCATCCGGTTCCACAACACGCTGACACGGCGTGTCGAGCCCTTCGAGACCTTCGTCCCCGGCGAGGTGCGGATGTACACCTGCGGCCCCACCGTGTACGACTTCGCGCACATCGGCAACTTCCGCGCCTACACGTGGGAGGACTGCCTGAGACGGTTCCTCAGGTATCGCGGCTATCGCGTCCTCCAGGTGATGAACATCACCGACGTGGACGACAAGATCATCCGCGACGCCTCGGCCGCCGGGGTCGGGCTCGACGACTTCACGCAGCAGTACATCGACGCCTTCTTCCGCGACCTCGATGCGCTCAACATCGAGCGCGCCGAGCACTACCCGCGCGCGACGCGGCATGTCCCGCATATGATCGACCTGTGCAACCGGCTGATCGCCGGCGGACACACGTACGCCACCGACGGATCGGTTTATTTCAGGATCGCCTCCTTCCCGGACTACGGGAAACTCGCTCACCTCGACATGGAGGGAATGATGCCGGGGGCGCGCGTCGAGGCCGACGAGTACACCAAGGACGACCCGCGCGACTTCGTCCTGTGGAAAGCCCGCAAGGACGGCGAGCCTTTCTGGGACACGCCGCTGGGGCCCGGACGGCCCGGCTGGCATCTGGAATGCAGCGCGATGAGCATGCAGTACCTCGGAGAGACGTTCGACGTCCACACGGGTGGCGTGGACAACATCTTCCCCCACCACGAGAACGAGATCGCCCAGAGCGAGGCCGCGACCGGCCGGCCCTTCGTCCGCCACTGGATGCACTGCGAGCACCTGCTCGTGGACGGCGAGAAGATGTCGAAGTCCAAGGGGAAC
>Ga0187893_10010121_pt1 | contig 14204 bp, 16 predicted proteins | sample MA1701074metaG_FD_139574 | JGI IMG/M metagenome (GOLD analysis project Ga0187893, IMG submission 139574) | White microbial mat communities from a basaltic lava cave in the Kipuka Kanohina Cave System on the Island of Hawaii, USA - MA170107-4 metaG ...
GGATCGAAGGCTTCTACAATCACGAACGCATGCACTCGGCAATCAATTATCAGATTCCGGCTGCAGCAGAATCCAGCCTCAGAGCTGCGTAGGGTGGTGTACGTGAAATCGAGGCAGGGTCAGAGATGGCGCTTTCCTATTCGGGCACTAATCAGGATCAGCCGCCTTGGTTGCGATTGACCTGCCTCAGGTCTTAGTGCAATGAAGGGATTCTTACCTTATGAGCCTTCTATGATCAGCTCGATTTCACAAAGACACTAAAATATATTAAGAATATTCAATTAGTTATTATATATAAACCAGGCTGTAGCCTGGTTTATAATTATGTATCACCAGGTCTCAACCTGGCGATCAAACTACAATTACCAGGCCTCAGCCTGGTTGTATGATATTAATAACCAGGCTGAGGCCTGGTAATACTCAAATATATTAGGTAAGAATATGAAAGATAAAGATATTATGAGATTGGAGCAAGTGGAGGAGAGCCTCGCACCGTTCCGAATGGTGATGGGGATTCAAGTCCCAAGGGGTGGCTGGGTTAAAGCAATACAGGGGGCCCTTGGGATGACCAATGTTCAGCTTGCAAGGCGTATGCGCAAAGTGCCTCAGACAATTGAGGATATGCAGCAGTACGAAGCTGCTGGAACCATCAAACTTAAAACACTCCGGGAATTAGCCGAAGCGCTCGATTGTCAGCTTGTATATTCACTTGTTCCCAAAAAAACCTTAGACGAAATTCGTATAGAACAAGCGCGAAAGATTGCCCGTACACAGCTGAAAATCACTTCGCACTCGATGGAGCTTGAGAATCAAGGAGTGGGTCCAGATGTGGAGGAGCGACAGCTTCAGCGACTCGTCGCCAAACTGTTAGCCGGCAATCCGAAAAAGCTGTGGGGATAGTATTTGATTATCCAGATGGCGCGACGCCACTCGGCCCGGACGAAGCGGCAGCACTTCTGCAGTCGCACATTACCACCCACAAACAGCTGAACGAATGGGAGCTGTACAACATAACGAAAGCGGATCAGTGGGTCTTTGATCGACCCTTGAAGCACAAGAAAATCCTTTCCTTGAGCTTCATGCGTCACGTCCATACTAGGATGTTCAACGAAACATGGGGCTGGGCAGGAGCTCTTCGTCAAAGAGAAACAAAACCGGGCATTGCTCCTGAACAGATTCAAGTGGCGGTCGAAGAGCTCTGCAGGGACGTCGAAGCGCAACTGCACTACAAGTGTTTGCCATTAGATGAAATCGCAGCGCGTTTCCATCACAGACTTGTATTTACTCATCCATTTCCAAACGGCAACGGTCGTCTATGTAGAATCTTGGCGGATCTACTGCTTGTGCAAAATAACGCGCCGAGGTTTACGTGGGGCAGCGGGAATCTTATGGCTAAAGGAGAAACGAGAGTCCGGTATATCTCAGCGTTGCGAGTCGCAGATGGGCATGACTACGGACCATTATTTGCGTTCGTAAGGACCTAGACGAAAGGCGGGCGGCAATTACGCCAATGAACGCAGCTCTTTGGCGATACGTAGCATTTTACGGTTGATGTGCAGAGCGTCTCTTGTTTCGCATTCCCAGATAACAATTGTGCGCCATCCTAATTTTGATAGGGCACTCATGACTTTTCTGTCCCTTTGGATATTCTCCTGAAATTTTCTGCGCCAGAACGCGATCCGTGATTTCGGCATGTAAGTAAGGCGGCATCCGGGGTGTCGATGCCAGAAACAGCCATGTACGAATACGGTGACCCTGTATTTCGGCAGAACGAGATCTGGGCGCCCGGGCAAATCACTCCTGTGTAGTCTGAATCGGCAGCCAGTCATGTGCAGCGCGCTTCGTACAACCAGCTCGGGTTGAGTGTTTTTACTACGGATTCCAGACATCAGCCTGGATCGAGTTGACTTATCGACGATATCTGCCATCCTGGAACCTTTTATCGGCAACAACCCTAATACATGATTTATGTAGTTGATATTTTTGCGGGCCCTGGCGGCTTGAGTGAGGGATTTGCAAACTTTGAGACGAGAATTAGAGGCTCATCGCAGTGTCCTTTCAAGGTCGCTGTTTCTGCCGAAATGGATCCGGCGGCACATCAGACTCTTCTCCTGAGAGCATTCTTTCGACAATTCAAGAGTAAACCTATACCCAGAGAGTATTACGACTTTCTTGCTAACCCATCGATAAATACAGGTGATCCGAAAAACCCAACGTCTTTCGCAAGTCGCTTTCCCAAGGAATGGAAGGCGGCATGCGAAGAAGCGCTGAATCTTAGGCTGGGTCTAAGGAAAGACAACGCCAGCCTCTATTCTGCAATCCGTGATCGTATTCCGCTAAAACAGCCGTGGGTACTGATCGGTGGTCCGCCATGTCAAGCCTACTCACTGGTCGGGCGATCAAGAAATCGTGGGAAAGAGCACTATCGGCCCAGTCGCGACAAGAGGCATTTTCTTTATCGTGAGTATCTTCATATTCTCGATGAATTCCGGCCAGACGCTTTCATTATGGAGAATGTGAAAGGCCTTCTCTCATCTAAAGTTAAAGGCGAGAAGATTTTTGGCCGGATCACGAACGATCTGATGAATCCTGGCAGGGCACTAGGCAAGAAATCTGGCGCCAAGTACCAGCTCATACCACTTGGAATGAACTGGAAAAAAGACAGGCGGGTCCAACTGGTGCCGCGAGACTATCTTCTATTTTCGGAGAGACATGGAGTTCCACAGACACGCCATCGTGTAATTCTGCTTGGCATCAGGTCCGACCATCGGGTTGAAAACACAAAGCGACTCCCACTCCGAAAATGGTACAGCGTACAGCAGGCTTGGGCCGGGCTACCGGCTCTGAGGAGCGGTCTCTCAAAATCTGATGATTCCGGTCCCGCCTGGGCCAAGGTTGTTGGAAAACAATGTCAGATCCTCGTCCGCCAGTTGAGAGACAGAAGAGACCTTGCTGACGTAAGAAAATATCTCGCCTCGCTCGAGTTTGATGAAGGGCTGCAACGCGGGGCCGTTAGTGTGGCTCTCAGGTCAGTTAACGCAACACGGCAGGCAAAAATGCCCTCAGGGCTGGCCAGGCACATTCTCGATGCACGCCTGTCCGTAGCGCTCAACCATGAATCGCGAGGACATATGGCGACTGATCTCAGGCGATATCTTTTTTGCATAGCCTATTCAAAGTGCAGGAAAGGGCGTTCACCGGTTAGTCGCGATTTTCCTGCTCAGCTAGCACCCAAACATGCAAGCTGGAAGACGGGAAACTTTGCAGACAGATTTCGAGTACATGCTAGTCACAAGCCATCAGGCACCATTACCAGTCACATTGCGAAAGATGGCCACTACTTTATTCACCATGATGTTGCTCAGTGCAGAACAATGACTGTTCGAGAAGCAGCGAGGCTTCAGACTTTTCCAGATAATTATTTCTTCCTGGGTAATCGCAGTCAGCAGTTCACACAAGTCGGAAATGCTGTTCCGCCGGTTCTTGCCAGGCAGATTGCAATGCGCCTCTGGCAACTATTGAATCAGCAGGCGGTTCGCTAGTTTTCCTTGAATCGAGCAAATTCGGTTGGGAGCAGGCTGAGAATTCCCGCTGCTGGGATCGAATATAGATCCCAAGTGACATCAAACTGGTTGAGAACGTTGACCAATCGGCGAGCGCTGCCACCAATTTTTGCGCTAGATCCACGCTTAGGCCGGCCTGTCGTTTCACTGACGTAAAGTCGAGTCGCAACCGTCATAATTGATGCATTAGTAACTATTTCTTGGTAAGCCGCCAGTTGGCCGACTATTTCGCCGGGTTTGTAAAGCGGGCCACAAAGCAGAGCAAGCGCACGTTTAGGTTCATCGCGATGTGCGCGAAAGATCAGATACGGCCCAGCGAGCAGATGACGATAGTACCTGCGAAAGTCCGAGAGTTCTGGAATGACGCGTGCGCGCTCCCCAAGACGACGCTTGCCATCTGTTCCCTGTGGACATAATTCATCAAAATAGAAAAGTGAAAGCCAGGCCCACAACCCACCGTTCTGCTCTACACCTTTAAGCCCCGCAATCTCGAACCTCTGATTCAGGTATTCAGCAGCTTCGAGACGAGTAGCAAAATTGCGCTTATCGACATTGGTTTCTGGAAAAACTTCATCCGTCAAGGCGGGATCGGTAAGGATATGTTCAGGCACCGGGACTGGGTCGCTTGTCGATGCTGCATCGAGAAACGAGCCAAAACGCTCAAGACCGTTACTATTCAATCGCCGAATCTTCATGCCTCACCATGCCTAGTCAGATATACACCGAAACGATCAAAAGTACGTATTTTTCTACAGAACGCAGCCACGGCCTCAGATATCCATGAATCTTTCTTCTGACGATCGTCTTCTTTAACGGGTGGTGAGCCAGCCCCTGGAAGTTGCGAGGCAAATCTGAGCCAGTCAGAACGCCATTCCCCCTCGTCGTCTAAATCGAAGTACTCTTCGACAAAGATAATGCGCGTGAGTATTTCCTGAAGTGCCTGCGGAAGTGCCAGCGATTCAAACGCCGGTTGTCGTGTTACGTCTTTCCAGTTTCCAACTTGTGCGTTGATGAGCAGAATGGGTTGATCGTCTTCTGAAAAATCAATGCAGAAAACTCGAGCACCCATAGAATCATCAGGACGAACGTGCAATAAGGGCCTTCGGTTGCTTTGCTTATCTCCCAGTAACACGGGACGAATACGATCAGCCTCAGCTAGCAGCAGTCCATCGCTTCCTGCTCTTGCGGTCACACGAACCCGGAAAAGAATCGCGTCAGGGGTCTGAAATTCTGTGAGATATCGTTGGGACGGTGGTCGAAGTTCTCCTACAGTTCCAAAAGAAAACCGCATCCAGGTGGTTTGGCGATACGCTTCTACGAAAACTTCAGCATCCGTCGGCAATTTATAGTTCGTCAGAGCCAGCGTACAGTCAAATGCTGAGGGCGAACCTTCTGTTACGGTGAAGCGAATGTCCGTCAGACGGAGTCGCTTGCGAGCGGTGTAATTAAGTCTCTTAATCGCCATCGGCGACCACCTCGGGTACAACCTTCACATAGAGATCACGGTTTGGATCAAACCCAGATACCGAGAGACGGAATGTTGCGTCATTTATCCTTGCGGTGATGCAGTTACCTGCGCAATGTTTCAGCTCAAGCCCTTGGCTTTGCACTTCCACTGGGGCACTTTCTAGCGCGAAGTCTTCAGAACGATATTTTTTCAGTGGGTTGCCACGTCGCGTATCGTAGGCGACCCGAACTTCGAAAATACTGAAAAGTTTAGCCGGCGCTTTCCCAGGCACAATGGCAAATCCTCCCTTGGTTCTTGAAATTCTGAGCACCTGTTCGGTGGGCGTCGGTGGCTCAGGAGGTTCTGGTGGCTCTGTCCCAGAATCGGGCAGTTGTTCAGGCTGTTGCGTCGGGTCTCCCTCTGCAGGAAGGGAAAACAGATCCACAAGAAGGGTTCGGTCTTCGCTTTTTTCAGCTTCGGTAAGCACGCGAATAATTTCGAAAACGCTCCTTGTAACGTATTCCAGTGATTGTCTGCCGCACCTGTATTTCCCCTTAAAGTGGGAGCCGGGCTCCCAGCGGGTATGCGAAGGGTTCTCTGCATCGCCCAACATCGTGGCAAGCGACTTGTCTTCAACGACGACCAGTGAACGCACACCGCCGCAACGTGGCGCGCGAGCGTCAGAGATCATGATGCCTTCTCGTATGAAGACTGGTTTTTGATCTACAGAATGTTTGTCCCTGACGGCAAATACGGTGAAATACGATTCGCTTGAGGTGCCGTCATTTGCGTATACATACATAGGGACTCGCACCGCAAATGGTTTGCCGTGCTCGTAAAAGTCCTGTAGTGACTTCAGGATGTTTTCGGCGAACAGTTCCTTCGACCACGCGGGCGCTATTTCTCTTGCAGGAAACATTAGTTTTGGAAGGCGCGTTTTGTCACATTTATGTGCCCATTGAGCAAGTCCAATCAATGGCTGCACTTCTTGTTTAAATGACCCATCGACTTCTTCTACAACAGATTCCAATGTTGTTGACGTTACTTTATGGCTATATCGCGGTGTTTCGATGCTGACTTCGAGATCACCAGTGATGATGGGGTAGAAGTAGTGGCGGATCACTGCCAAGAGCAGTTCGTTGTGGGTTATGTCGAGGTAATACCAAGGGACAACGATAGAGAGACCAGGCTCATCGCCTCGATGCAGTTTAAACAGCGTCGAGAATTTTTTGATGAGTACTTGGTCTTCTACAGGCATAACCGGCAAGTCGTTCCGAGGTTCAATACCAAACCAGCCATCGGGGGTGTAGCTTGCTCCGTTGATTTGGTGTGTCTTTAACACTGCTTGGCCGATCAAGAACCTCTTAGCATCGGAACTGCGGACGGTAACTGCGAAAGTGCTATTAATTCTGCTTGCCATTGGGAAAACCTGTTTTCCAACTCCCCAACGACCGCGATCTTTCTCGCTCTTGTCTGACCGTCCTTCAGCTCTGACGAAAAAGAAAAAGGGATTCCGCAGGCCAGGTGGCGGATCGATTGTTTGCGCAACATCTCCCTCAAGACCTATGGTTCCAAAGTCTTCAAAAACAAGATATGGGCAATTGTCTGTTCTCTTTGGGGTGTCGCGAAGCCCATTTCCTTTAGCCTCCAGGTGTGGCCACGCCCCATCAAGTGAACTTGTGAGGTCAGAGGCTGAAATTTCTTCCAACGACCCAGAAACGAAGAGCCGAACCCTAACTGTTTCGTTATTCCGCCTGGCATCAAGCGCGTTCTGAATCCCTTCGCGCACCAGAGCTTCACCGGGCCTGTTTATGGTCTCGTTCGCGAAGAATTCCCCTGCGATTGGATCGCGAATCCGGTCAATAGCCCTGCGTTTAGTGAAATACCACGACGGTGATGGCATATGTTTCCCGTCAGTCATCCAAGATCGACCGAGATTCTTACTGAGTCTATCGATACTCCCGCAGCCTCTGCGATTTTCGCCTTGGCCACAGAAATAACATCACCCAGTTTCCTAGAATCGCTCAGCAGATCTGTTGATGATCGCTCGTTCTGCGGAGATACCGAAGCCGTTCCCCCCAAGCGGTACTTGGCCCAGTGTTTTGCGAAACCACCGGCTTTCGCTGCGTCATCAAACCATATGTTCCACGTGCGATTGTCGCCCTTTGTAGCTGGATTCGAAGCAAGCCATTCCGCATGTGTTTTTCGCACATCCTTGACCGCAACGGTCGTTGGAACGCAGTAAGCCACCACTGGACCTAAAGTGCGCGGTACTTCAGGCATCACTATAAGTAAATAGTCTGTCCCTTCAATATTCAGATTTGCATTTAGTTTGGGGCTATCTGCGACCACGACGAGTACGTGATCGTTGCATGTGCGCACCCGCACTGTTTTGCCACTCTCTAGTCTGAATAGCATCGCCCGGCTACCGCTCTGCGTTTTTTGCATCGGCTTACCAGCCTGCCCCATCAGAGTGAGACCGGCCTCTAAAAGGGCCTCATTGGAAACGCGATTGCTCATATATACACCCATATTATTTACGTAAGCATACCTTATAATAATTTATATTACAAGAATCCTTATTAAGGGGTGCTTATATTGAATAGCCTTGTGGTTGGCTGCTTGAGGAACCTTCAAGTATCCCTGTCAAGATTTCGAGTCTTTATATCCAACTAGAAAAATTGGATCCGCAGCCATACTTCTTCTACGCTCAACTAGCGTCCACCTAGTCGAGGTGTTGGCAGCGACTCCAAGATGAGGATCGGCGGGTCCGACACTGGCAAACACCGGGAATCATCGCCTTTGGGAGGCTGGCACCTTTTGCGGATTTTTTTGGCGAACAACTGGGCCCGAGAAGCTTTTTCACGGGACGCCTTACTCGGTGAGTCCTCAAGCTGCCAGTGCACTGAGATCATGGAATTCAAATCGGACGCCGTGGCGGTCAACGCCCCGCGATTATCTTCAAGCCAGTCTAGGCGATCGGATCGTTCAACTACTGGAAGACAGGCCGGCTTCGAATCAAGGGGCTCCAACTGTCCTGATGTGTACCGCCTGGTAAAGCTCCTTATTTCCTTGATTCGGGTTGTGGGCTTCTGGGCGGCCGCCGAAGCCTGGCCGGATGTTTCCTCCTCAATCCAAAAATTCCCGAGTACGCGGTCATAAATCAACCGTTGCAGAAGCGCGCCGACATCTTCAGGAATTTCGTTCTTCTGACGGAATACTGCAGTCGCGGCCTTGAGCGCTATTTGAATCGCGTTCGCCTTTTCAAGATCGAACGCCGCGTGAGCTTCCCGGAACAAGGCACTGAGCAGGGCAATAGAGTCGATGTCTGCAGATGCCGCCAGGTGGTGAAGCATCGCGCTGTAGGTAGGGCCCACGTTCGTTTCGAACGCTGGCTCATGGTGCCCCAGAAACGTACGCCCCAGCTGGGCAAGCTCTTTGGTCGCGCGATACCAGCCGCGTTTTTCAATCAACCCCGCAGCAATTTTCGTAAATTCGCCGATTGCGAGATCGCGCTCCGTGAGAATTCTCCACAACGGAGATCTGAAGCATTCCTGTGCATGTCGATATCTTCCCGGGGCCTTCCTATCGACCAGTTGATATACGGTTTTTCTGGACCCGCATCTGAGCATCTCGTCGGGCGAGCTGCCTACAGCGCGGATCCTGAAGAAAAGGCGGGGCCGGACGCCTTCAACAATCTTCAGAAACGTGTGGTCGAGTTCGTCATCTGATAAGCCAGACTTTGTCTTCAGCATCCAGTACCAGACCCAGTTTCTCGTTCGCAGCGCGATGTCGAGTTTGGGCCTGCCCCGTCGCCGTTTGCTCGCCATCGGTTCTCCCAGTCTGGAGCACTTTATTAGCATTTAATTGGCAATTTACTACGCCAATAACGGTTGGTGTGATACGCGGGTTGTCACCCCATCCGACAGGTGTAACGAGCCAGCAAACGATGAATAACCGATTCAAGAGACCGCTGGCGCCAGGGAACCTCAAAGTATTTCGGAGCAAGAGTCCGCGTCAGGTGTTGATCCTGAAAGGTGAAGCGCTGACCAAAGCACTGGGGTTTTCGAATGAGCGGGCATTTCAACGCGCCCGGAAAAAAGGCGTGATCCCGGTGCGGCTGTATCCAATTCCCGGCCAATCGAGTGGCGTTTACGCCACGGCTAGGGACGTGGAGAAAGCGAGGGGCGTGCATCGGGATGCAGAAGCTGCTGCAGCTTTGCCTCAGCCTATCGCAACTGCAAATGAACCGAGCGCCACAATGCGTGACATGCGCAACAAGAGCTCAATCGCCAAAAAGTTTCGGTCGGTAGCGGATCTCATCAGCCTCTTAGAAATTCTGCACGGACCGTTCATGAGCGGGCGCGCGCTTTGGCGGACCTTGGGATATCCATCAGGCGCGGCGTTCAGACAAGCGGCCCGACGGGATCAGCTACCGGTAGAGACGTTCCGCATCCCCCATCGGCGCGGGCGCTATGCGAGGACCGTGGACGTCGCCCACTGGCTTTCATCCACCCGTTCCCGCAGAGGTCGCGACGACAAGGAGGACGCCATGGACACCAGTTGACCAAGAAATCGGGCGCCGGAAACAGAGAACCCACCGCTTCCTGGCAGAAGCTGGTGGGTCAGGTGCATCGGTATGTCTTTGTACTGATGAATTTACTCTGGAGCGCGGACACAGTCAACCCTAGCTGATTTAAATCGGGGCCCTGATTGACCCCCGCCAACCGTCTACCGAGCTGCCTCGCGCAACACCCCTTCGGTCCCTTTTTCCCAGTTGAAAAATGAAAACCCGGCTTCTCGGGATGGGGACCCCTACGTCTCAAGCAATCAAACGAGGACTTCAGATGAATGATTTATCAGTAGCTTCAAACCAAGCAGTGGAGAAGTTCGACATCCGCAGGCTGCATGGCTGGACGAACGACAAGGCTTATGAGTATTTGCACCGGGCGCGGTGGGACGACCCCCAAACACAAACATGCCCGCACTGCGGCAGCACGCGCAAGCACCGCTACCGCCGTCACCGGAAACAATACGAGTGCAAGGACTGTGGACGCTGTTTCAGCCTGTTCACGGACACGGTGTTCGAGGACCCCAAGCTCTCGTACCTGGAGATCCTGATTATCGTGGCGTACTTCGTCTGCTTCCCCAAGGGGGCGACGATTAGAACCGCTGCCGCCGTGATCGGGGTGACGGTGAAGACAATGTTTCAGACGTTCGGCAAGTTGCGGGAACTGCTGTTCCATTTCCGGAACCTGACGCCGCTCAAGGGGCATGTGCACGTCGACGCCGGGTACTTTGGCGGTAAGCCTCGACAGCCCTGCCGCAAGCGCTATTTCACTAGCGCTCAAGCGCGTGCTCGTCTCGGCGGCGGTGGTCCGACGGTCTACGACTACTACGACCTTAAGAACCGGGACAAACGAATCGCGAACTCGCGTGCAGTGATGGTGCTGGTACAGGTAGATCCCGAAGGCAACACCGAGCGCACCATCGCAACAATCCTCGAAAACGGCGAGAACCAGGAGGAATGCACGGCGATGGTGCGCCGCTTCGTGGAACCGGAGACCTTGATCTGGTCGGACGAAAGTAACGCCTACGTTCGCTTGTCAGCCTGGTACAGACACCAGTCCGTTAGGCATTCGTAGATGAAGCAGAGCCCAGAAGGCGTCCATAACAACTCCGCTGAACGCTATTTCTCGCGGGCGCGGCGCTGGCAGTACGGCACGTCGCACGGAGCTCGCCCCACATATCTCATGGACTACATGACGGAGTTAGCCTGACGGAACGACAGGGTTGGAGCGACGAACCGCCAGAAAGTGGATGAGGTTTTCAGGATGTGCTTCAGGCATCCCCGCTCGAAGTGGTGGCGCGGGTACTACCAGAGTCGCCGCCGGGGACAGGAGCTTCTGAGAGCGTGAGGGCGTAATTTAGCGAGCGAGGAAGGCTCCATAAGCTTTCCTCGCTCGTTCTCTTATCGTGATGTCGCTGTACCGAGTTATTCCCGCATAATTTCTGGAGCCGGTTCTTGAGGGACGTCTTAAGCCATTCGAATTCCACCTCAGATACATTTGGGTTTTGCAGTTGGAGAAAGACCCGATAGGCTAGCTCCTGCGTGCCGAGGGGTTCGCCATTAGCTTCGCTGAGCGCAACGTAAATAGCCTTCGTTAGGTGGGTGTGTGGGAACAGCCGCTTTCCCCTTTGCGGTTTGATCGGCTTGATCTCCCTCGGGTTCACCTTGATGTCATGCAGCCTGAACGTGTTGTCCAGGGCTTCCAGATCCCTTGTCAGGCCGCTGACGATTCGCCGGTTTGTTTCCGTGAGAGCCGGGTGTTCGCGTTCCAGCTTCTGGATCTCGCCGGCAACCCTTGCCCGCTTATTGATGAGCCAGCTCAGTGACTGTGGAAGCCGTGTGGACATGAAGCCAGATTAGGAAAGCGCCCCTCGGTTGCATAGGGGCACCTGCGCCAAATTGGCGCTGTCAACGCCGCGGTTCAGCGGCGGGCTTGCCGGAGCGAAGCGGAGGCAAGACCGCCGGCTGGATCATCTGGTTGGGCATGGGTCGCTACGCATTGTCACGCCTGCGGAGTCTCATTCCGAAATCGCGACGCTCTTGCCGCGATGCTTGCGGTATATGCGCCGCACATACTCACAGCCGGGATGCTCTTGCCAGCGTTCAGCCCAGCGCTGCCAGCCTTCGGGTAGCGGCCTTGGTATGGGGACGGGATATTCGGGCGGGAAGCAAGTCGCTTGCAATATGGTCGCTGCCGTGAGGTCGGCCACGCTGAAGCGGTCGCCCACCAGATAGCCCGTGCGCTCGGCGTTGTGCGCGACGAAGTCCAAGCCCTCCAAAGTCAGCGCACGACCGGCTTCCGCACCTGCGGCACTGATCTGCATGTCCTTCTTCATTACCGCGTGCGTGATGGGGAACGTCGCCACGTACAACTTCTGGCTCCACTCCGGGAACCCGTGAGCAAAGCGGCGCGCGGAATACTCCGTGTGCGGCAGCCATTCATGGAAGGCGGCGCGGCGCAGCGCGGGGCCGACCTCGTCGTCAAACCACTTCTCGATCTCCAGCGCCCGCGTGCGCAGCTGTGGGTCAGCCGGAAATAGAGGCGGATTCGGAAAGGCTTGTTCCAGATATTCCAGCACCGCCGCCGAATTCTTCACGACGCGGCCCTGGTGGCGCAGAATCGGCATCGCCTTCTGGCCGAAGCGCGGCATCAGTTGCAGAACATGCGGCCCCGGCAGCACGGAATGCCGCACATGCGGAACGCCCTTGTAATCCAGCGCCCAGCGTGCTTTTTCGGGGTACATCGAGAAACGGAATTGCCAAAGTTCGGGATGATTCACACTCACTCTCTCCTGTTGAATCTGCTCAATGCCCAACGCACAGGTTCAGCGGCGCCGAGGCCGCGGAGCGGCCGAGGGAACCCGAGCGAAGCGAGGGCGTCCGCTGGAACACATAGTTAGGTGAACCTCATCGCTTGCTCGGTGATACCCGCATCGTGACGACGTGACGTGAAACAACGTGATCCTCAGCATCTTGAACATCCACGGGAAGTGCCAAATCTAGCGCCTCTCCGAAGCTCGGTATCGGCTCGAGCTGTGAAACAGCCCGCAAATCCGTTGTGGCCTTCTTCAGGAACTGCATTGTCATGCTCTTGGGCATGTACCGATGTGTCGGCGGGAGCGTAGCTTCCAGCATCGTTGCCGCGACGAGTTCCGCCAGATTGCACTGTGCTGCGAGGTGGATGGTTCCGAAACCATTCAGAAGCCCTCGACGCCTCTTAATCCTTACCTCGCAGTAGCCAGGGCGTAGCTCCGTGAACTGGGGGTGAATGGTTCCAACGTAAGGCCCCTTCAATCCGGCAGCCAGCGAGAAGAGCCATTTCCCGCCAGGGAACGGAGATACTCGTTGCCACGCGGAATGTATGAACCTCGCGTCGGTCATGAAGTATCTCCTTGGTTCACCTAACTAGAATTAGATTTCAAAAATGAAGCCTAACACCGGGCCAATAGATGCCCTAAATGGTCCACCCGCTTGAAGCATTTTCATGGCCGTAGAGGCCGCTACTGGAAAAACAGTGGTACTAAAAGTGTATCAATGATTCTCGGATTCGAGCGGTTTTAGCCGATTTTTGGCGCTAAGCGGGTGGCAGCTATAGCACCGCTTCAAGCCGCCTTGAGCCTGATTTTTCCAACACCGGTCAGCTTCACACTGCGCCGCGCCTGCCATAGATCGTGCTGAGACTGCATGGCGAGCCAGCTTTCGGCGGAACGGCCAAGCGCCTTGGAAAGGCGCAGCGCCATTTCCGGGCTGACGCCGCTGGCGCCGGTAAGAACGCGATGCAGCGTGGGCGCGGCGACTACGCTCAGCACGAACGGCCTCTCCCGTTTTTAACGAACTACTGGACTGTTAAACCCTGGAACAGAGTCAAGAGTGCGCGCGCTTGGCGACGCGCAGCAGCGCGTTTAACGCGTCGTTGACCGCCGCGCTGTTTGGAAAAGCTGCCGCCACTTTTTCATCCAAGACAACGATGTTGGACGATGCGCCTGCTCTCGCAGCATATTTGCCGCGAACCAGGCCTCCCGGAAAATCGGAGCGCTTGTAGCTGCTGCGGAGCGCATCTTTTGAGTTAGTTTTCTTCATAAAATTTACGTTCAATGCGGGTGCCCCTGCGGGCACTGATGATTCTGATCGTTTCTCCTTCATCCTTGTGTGAGACGACGAGAAAACGGCCTGCCTTGAAACCCCGAACGTCAACCAACGTTGCTCACCGACAGAATGTTCGGGGTCAGCACCCGTCTGAGACAGCGTATCCAGAAAGACTGTGCTCGCCTCCTCGAAGCTGACACCATGTTTCTTGAGGTTTGCAGCGGCCTTCTTGGCGTCCCAGACAAAATGCATGGCGCCAGTTTACCCCGGCTTCTACAATCGCCTTTTCAGGGCTCCAAAACGGCTGGAGCGGGTGGCGTAACCAGCAGCGGGTTGAGGTCCAGCGCGGCGCTGGCGACATCGGCATCGGCGTTTTCCGGAACCACGCCGAGCAGCGGTGCGGAGATCCGCTGGCGCAGGGTCTCTACATTCTCCTGCCAGGCCGGCATTTGCGGCGGCAATACGTTAGCAATCCATCCCGCGAAACGCGTGCGATGGCGAATGGATTCCACCGTCAGCAAGGCATGGTTCAGACAAC
>Ga0187893_10010123_pt1 | contig 14200 bp, 5 predicted proteins | sample MA1701074metaG_FD_139574 | JGI IMG/M metagenome (GOLD analysis project Ga0187893, IMG submission 139574) | White microbial mat communities from a basaltic lava cave in the Kipuka Kanohina Cave System on the Island of Hawaii, USA - MA170107-4 metaG ...
TGGATTTCCCGCGTGCTCATCCCCCGTGCATAGAGAGACAGAATCTTGCTGTCAAATCCAGCAAAGCGCGTTTGCCCCTTGGCCACGATCTTCGGTTCAAAGCTGCCGTTGCGATCGCGCGGACTGCTCGCCCACGAGCTGACACATGTCGTGCAGCAGTCGTCGCGTTTGACGCGGGTGCAGCGGCAGCCTGCAACTGGCACGCAGCCGCCTGTGGCGCCCGCGGTCGCACCAGCCCCCGTTGCGGCGACAGGTGACGAGACGGTGGACAAGGCGATCAAGACGGGGGACCCGCTTGCCATCACAGCCATCCAGGACTTTTCTAAGGTCAACGAGCCTGATCGGTTGCGCTTCATTCGAATCCTGAATCCGGAGACTTCAGGGGCGATCTCGGGCCAGCACATCATCCGAATTTGGCAGAGCTTCCCCGCCGACCGTTTCGGATCGATTGTTATGGCCAACCGTACCGATTGGGATGCGTCTGTGACTCGCTTCGGCGGGGATCCGATGCAGATCATTCCTTGGGCGGTTGAGAACAAGTATGGCGCTGCTCTGGAAGCGGACATCAAGTCTCTCGCTGGCGACAACCTCAAGCGAAATTCTGAGTTCGTCGACCTTCGGATGCAGCAGATGGGTCTGAAAGGCGACAGTGACAAGCAGCTTAAGCAGGACGAGATCACACAAACTCGCCGTGCCATGCAGCAGATCGTATGGAACGTGTGGAGCATGCGGCAGAGCCAGAAGAAGCTGGAGGCTACGCCCGTCGGCAGCCGCCACCAAGAGTTGAGTGCGGATCCCTTCTACAGGGAACTCGGGTTGGGCCTCGAGAAGGTCAACTTCGACCCCCGCAAGCCACCGACCAACCCCGAAATGCTGGAGGTGTGGAAACCGTTGAAAGAGGAGTGGGACTCGGCACAAAAGGAGATCACTGCAGCGGGGGGCTCTTACCCCGAGATTTACGAAGCAGTAGCCGAGGGGAACGACGAGAAGCTACTCCACTTCTCGAGGGTCACGCCCGAGGCCTTCGCTGGGGAGCAGAGGACACTGCTCCAGGCACTCTTGGACCGGATCACTCGCATCGACGCAATGGTGAAGTCCGGTGAGCTTGATCTGTTGGCCTTCGAGCCAGCAGTGGTCCGACTGACTACTGGAGGAGGTAAGTGGGCCGCCGGGTTTGAGGCCTACATCATAGAACTGCTTCGTAAGAAACACAGTAAGAACGCAGAGATGATTCAAACGATCTCGACGATCGCAAAGTTTGCTCCGCTGCTGCTTGCGCCGCTCGCTGGCACTGGCATCGGCCTCATTCTCGAGGCGGTGGCGATTGGCGTTTCGGTTGCGATTGCGTCAGCCGAGTACAAGCAGGCGTCAGCCCAGGCGGAAGCGGCAAGGGCCACTCCTATACCGGGCACCGAGTTGCTTGATAGGGCCACCGCGGATGCGGCAAAGTCAAAGGCGAAGGCGGAGTTGATTGAGACCTCGGTCCTCGCGATCGTCGCAGCCGTTGCCGGCGGGATCGCAGGTGCGGCAAAACTGGTCGACGTTGTTCAGATGGCACGGCTACGCGGACTACTGAAAGACGAAGCACTCATCGCGCGGTTGCTCGAGAAAGTCCCAAATAAGGGGCAGTTGTATCGCATCGCCAGTAAGGCTGGCGATGTCTCAAAGCTGGAGGAACTGATCAAGACGATTCCAAACCCGGAGCGGTTGGAGGCGATGTTGGCTAGAACGGGCGGTGCACCACGGCTCGCCAAGCTGCTCGAAAAGGTACCTGAGGTTGAGCGGTTGGCAAACATGCTGGAAGTTGCCGAAGGGGCCCGGCTCGAGACAATGATCGAGCGTCTTGGCAGCGTCGCAGAAGTGGAGAACATGCTTGCACGTCAGGCCCGCGGGGAAGCAGAAGGACTGATGGACGCCAATTCAATGGCACGGATGTCCAAGGGCACTGAAAATCTTAACGCCGAATGGGATCGCCTCACGCCGCAGCAGCGTCTGGATCGGGCTTTGGCTGAGCTCAACGCGGAGCTCGATGTTCAGGGTGTGCCGCGCATTCGCGCCCGTTTGGCCGATTCGGCATCCAGTTCAGGACAATGGTCGTCCTGGCAGTGGAGTGCGTCCGTCGATCCCGCCGTCGCAGCGGATTCCGCGGCCGGCGGAAGCGCACAGAAGCTGGCCAGCACGTTGTATCACGAGGGCCGCCACGCCGAACAGGATTTCATCGTCGCTAGGCTCAAGGCGCAAGAAGTCGAAAGCCCGGCCGTTCTCACCTACCCCAAGAGCGAAGGCGGTCTCGGAATTCCTCAGGAGGTTGCGAACCAGGCCGCGGCGCGCAAGCTGCCCGCCGATAGTCCGCAGGGGAAATTGGCGCAGCAAATGGCAAAGGCTGGAGAGCAGGTTCCACCCTCAAAGTACAAGGCGATCATCGATAAGCGGTACGACGCAATGGTCGCTCGTGATCATGCGAAGTTCGAGTTGTCGCTTGCCGAAGGCAGGGGCATAGCGAAAACTGGCGATCCGCATCCTTGGACGCCCGAAATCAAGGACGCGAAGAAATGGGTGCGCGAGGCCGAAGCTGCATTCGATATTGCAGAGAAGGCATACCGCGGTGTGCCGTTCGAGAAGGATGCTTTTGCGGTACAGGAAGAATTCGAGAAGCATCTAGCAGCGGCCACGAGGACCCCTTGACCCTGCCCGACGACCTGTAAAGCCGGTCCTGGCGGCGCCATGGATTCAACTCGAGATCGAATGACAAGCTCAGTAGGCATGCGTGTCGATTTGTCTGGATTCGGAGCCAACAATGGGAAAACCGGCGCGCACGCCGGCTGGATCTGCGGCCCAAGCCAACGTGCCCAAGACTTCGGTGGAGGGAGTCGACCGTATAGCATCCTGGTTGGCTCGGCGCGGACAATCATGCTTGTCCCTTGATCAAGGTCTGATTCCTGATGTGGTCTCTCTATCCAAGACTTCGTGAAGTCGAATGAGCTCTCTTCGCAGTGAAGTACGATGAGACGCGAACGAACAAGGATTGAGTTTGAAAAGGGCACCGGGGGTCCGATCTGGACGAAGCCTGCGAAATCCCCTCCTGTAATCTCCAGCTTCCTAGTTGAAGAAATCCCGTTCAACTGCTTGCCAGAAACCCCGCACACCGAGCTGAACAGCATCAATGCCATCGGATCGGTTCCCAGTGTAGGACACAGCTTCAGCCGACTTCCGATGGTTCGGCCACAAGCCAAACTCACCCTGAGTCAGCCGGGAGACGCTTACGAGGAAGAAGCAGGTCGCGTGGCAGACCTCGTTGTGAGCACCCCTGAACCCGCATTTCTACCTCAGTCCGAAGTTGGTATCTATTCGGCGAAGCCACAAGAGCAAAGCCAACGTGAACACGCGGAGAGGGCTGAATCGAAGCCGAACGCGAACCTCACTCAAGCCGAGGAACGGGAGGGGTCGCCGATTTCGGAGGCATCTCTCGTTGCCGAAGCGACGCAGACGCCGGGATATCCGCTCGATGCGGTAACCAAGGCATTCATGGAACCGCGATTCGGCTTCGACTTCAGCGAAGTGCGAATCCATTCGGACGCACAAGCAATGAACGCAGCAGAGTCCATGAACGCCAGCGCATTCACGTTGGGAAACGACATCAGCTTCTCACGCGGCCAATACCTACCTGACACGTCTGAAGGACGCCATTTGTTGGCCCACGAACTAACACACGTGGTACAGCAAGCGCGAAGCACGCCTCCGTCGGACAGGATATTCCGTGATCCTCAGACTGATGCCGCGACACCCCCCAGTTCAAGCACCACCGCTGCCGCCACTGCCGTGCCGGCCGCTGTCTCGAGCACCCAGGCCGACGTGCCAGCGTCGCCAACCGTTCCCAAGCCTGGCGCGTATCGCCAGGAGTTTCAGGGGGTTCTGGTTTCAGACGATCGCGATTTCATGAAGGCCGAGTTGCAGCGACTGGTTGCCCAGAGGGGGCTGGACGGCGCGGACGAGTGGCGGGCGAGGTTCCTCGGACTGCGTCTAACCATCCCTCCGCCGGTGCCGCTCGGGCACTTGCATGCAACAGGAGCCCTTCGTCCCCATTACCCGTGGGATGCCCAACGGGAAAGGCGGGACGAAATCATCAAGGAGGGTGTCAGCAACCTGTATACAAAAGAGGTCCGTCCGGAAGCGCTCTATTTCCTTGCCGAGTTCGAGTCAGAAGCACGGATCGTTCTGGGCGACACGCTGACCGACTCCGAGACGCGCGCGAAGGCCGAGGGTATCAAATACGGCCTGACCGAGAAACAGATGGAGGAGACGTTTTGGGATTGGGAGACCGGCGAGCACACCGCGACGTGGACGTCGTACGACTTTCGCGATCCCAACTCGCCGGCGGTCACGGGCGTGGGCGAGGCAGCCAGGCAACTCCTGGAACGCCGTCGCACCAAGGTCGCCCCAGTCAAGAAGAGGCTCGACGAACTCAACTTGTCGCACGTGCACTCGATGCCGCCAGCTGGGGGCTTCTACAATTTTCCGAAGAGTTCCGAGCTCGTGGCGGCAGAAAAAGAGTTCGCCGATGAAGAGCGCAGCTACGACGTGCTCGCCAATGACATGGCGCAGCGCTATCCGATCATCGGATCGTTCACGCGCGACAAGGAGAACCTCGGCGGACTGCAGAGGCTCGCGGCCGGTGGCACGCACGACGCGGCTCAGTTGATCGGCGCCAAGATCGCCGAGACGCTCGGCAAGATCAAGCGGGTCCGCGACGAGAACAAGCCGGGTGGCGACGCCAACCCGTTCAAGATCCCGAAGATCGTCGCGCTCACCAAGGGGCGCAAGACCATCGCCGAGGGCAGCTGGCAGAACAAGATCGTCGACGAGCATGTCGATGACATCAACACCACATCGCTGATCACCGACATCGCGATCGGGCTGACGCAGCTCGCCCTGGTGCTGCTCGCACCGGCAACCGGTGGGGCGTCGCTGGTACTAGCGGCCGGTCTCAGCACGGCGGTGGCGGTCGATCACGCCAAAGAGTACATGCTCGAGGAGGCGATGGCAGGAACCGACGTCGACAGAGCGCGCGCGCTGTCGCAGGACGACCCGTCGCTGTTCTGGCTCGCGGTCGACATCGTGGGGGCGGTCACTGACGTGGGCGCCGGCGCGGCGGCTGCCGCCAAGCTGATGAACACGTGGCGCACCGCGTCGAAGGCGGTGCGCGCCGTCGAAGCGGCCAAGACGGCCGACGAGCTCGCTGTCGCGCGCAAGGCGATGGCGGAGGCGCTCGAGCACGAGCCGGAGCTCCTCGCCCGCATGACCAAGAGCATCGATCAGGACGGGCGCCTGGTGAAGGTGTCGGACGAGGTGAAGGCGGTCGATGAGGCCGTCGAGAAGGCCGCCGCGGCCGAGCTGAAGGGCCTGGACGTGCCGACCAGTGGCGGACACGTGACCGATACCGGACGGGTGTTCAGCTGCCACTCGCCGTGCACGGAGATACGCGCCAAGTACTCCGAACTGCTCGCCAGCGAGGAGGGCAAAGGGCTGCTCGGCGATTTGACGAAGCTCGAGGACGACGCGGCCAGAGCGGTCGCGGAGGGCAAGAAGGGCGCCGACCTCGCACCGCTGAAGGAGCGCGCCAAGGCGCTCGACAACGCGCTGGGGCAGGCGATGACGCAGGTGCGGGCGACGAAGATTGCCGGCTGGCTGGAGACCATGCAGGACACCTACCCGGCGCTCAAGGAGCACCGGCTGGACGTTGCCGCCGTCGAGCGCATCATCAGGAAGACGAATCCGGACCACATCAAGGGGCAGCTGCTCGAGGAGCTGATGGGCGCCAAGCTCCAGAAGATGATCGCGTCGGGCGACAAGGGGCTCGAGGCGCTCGCGGGCGGGCGGCCGATCGAGAAGCTCGAGTACATCGCCGGCCACCGCATCAAGGACGCGCGCGGGAAGCAATTCACTGACGGCATGTTGATCGTCCGCGACGGCGACAAGGTCGAGGTGGTCGCCGTGATCGAATCCAAGGCCGGCAAGTCGGCGTCGGCGGGACTGGCGGGCGAGTACTCCTCGTTGCGGCAGGACGGCACCTACAAGTCCTTGAAGGAGCTGGGCGCCGGGCTTCCGGAGGCGAAGCTGAGCGAAGCCGAGGAAGCATTGATCGAAGCGCGGCGCCACGCGATCGAGCAGCTGCGCAAGGCCAATCGAAGTAAGTACAAAGGACTGACCATCGAGGCGATCGACGAGGCCGCTGAGCACCAGGCCGCCATAGCCAAGGTGATGGACAAGATGGTCAAGACCGAGGCCGGCCAGGCCGTGCAGGACATCGAACGGATGGTGTCGGTCGGATTCAAGATCGACGACGTGCCGGTCAAGCTCGCGGGGGCCGGGCGAAGTGGGCTCAAGTCCACAAAGGTCGTCGGGGTGCTGCCCGACGACCTTTCGGGCAAAGCACTCGAGGCAAAGATCGGCGCCGGCACGAAAAAGAAACCCGGTCAGGGAGTCAACTTCACGACACAGACCGTGGGCATCGAGTCCGCGGAGCTCAACTCGCTCGCCGACGAGATCGCCACGCGGGCGACGGCACCCGCTCTTTGAGCTATGCCGCGGCAGGGGGAAGGCGCGCGAGTAAGCGCTCGCGATCGGCGCGCAGGATGCCGGTAACCTGCCAGACAAAAAACGATTTTGGAACCGACCGAAATCTCCCTTCCGCAAGAACTGATCTCAAGTCACAACTCTCAGCGCAGAGTGGCTTGATGACCCGGCTTATCAGCCGGAAGCACCAGCGGATTCTCAAAGTCAAATCCAAACAGCCGCGGGTTCTCGCCGATCACGGCGGCTGAGACAATGGAGAACACGTAGTTGTAGGTTTCTGGAGGAATGCGATCCTGACTATCTGCGAGCAGGCGCCAAAAGTTTCGCTCGCGCGGGTTTTGCGGCATTTGCCGGACGCGACGGACGACTCTGCCTTCGCCCCAGTTGTAGCATGCCATCACCAACAGCCCCGACGCTTGAGCCTCTGTCGTGTAAATGAACTTGAGATACTGGACGGCGGCCTTTGTAGACTTCTCGAAATCATGCCGGTCGTCTCCTGGGTCGGGTCGTCCGAGGTCGTGGAGAGGGCCGAGTCTCAGCCCATATTTCAACGCTGTTTCAGGTATGAACTGCCACATGCCTTTGGCGTGTCCCATGCGGGTCTTCGGCCCGCATGCAAGAAGGTTGAAGTCGCTCTCCTGCATTGCCAGATAAAAGAACTGGGGTGGCAGCCCCTCGCTTAGCATGGCCGAGGCGATCTTGGTCGTGTATCCGCGACCCAACGCGTCGGTCAGCGCCTTTCGAAATCTTCCCGTGGATTGCCACTGGCGGATATAGCGTCGCACTTCGGACACGTAGCCGGGCGGCATCGTCAGTTCGCACTCGCCGAAGACGCGCGTGACTCGCAGAATCAAGCGGTCTTCGTCCGTCAGGGTTCTTTCGGAGAAACCCATGGTCTGGAGGAACTGATCGTAGCTCTTCTCCATCTCCTGCCGTTGTTCGCGATATGTTCTGGCTGCTTGCTGGCTTCCTGCATCGGCAGCCGCTGCCAGCCCGGATTTGGCAAACTCCATTTCCAGCGACTTCATGGAATAGAAAATCTCCTCAGCCAGTGCCCGCTGTCTCTTCAGCTGAAAATGCTGAAAGAGGGCATAGCCGGCGACGCAAACGAATAACCCCAAAGCAACTGCGATGACCAGGCCGTATCGCTTGCGTTCCCGAGCTTGAACTTGCTTGAATGCGCGGCGAATGTACTGAGTGTGCACCCCGACAGGCGCGTCGCCGGAATCCCCAAAATAGCGCTCGGCATACTGGGAGACTTGATGTTCGCCTTCCACCTGGACTTGGGGCTGGTCGACGACGAAGGAAACAACCGGGCCGTTCATGCCAAAAGCAACTTTGGTTGTTTCCAATAGGCAAGTCTTGTCGATCCTTCGGCCGTCGATGAAGGTGCCATTTCTGCTGTTGAGGTCCGTGATCCACCAACGCCCGGCGTCCGGCTTTACTTCGAGATGGGTCCGGCTGACGAGATTGTGAACAATCTGCACCTCACAACTTTCGTCGCGTCCAATGCGGAAAGCCTTGTCGAAGAAAAAATTGCGGCGTTTGGCCTCCCCTTTCTCCACGCGGACGGCTAGCCGGGGAACGTTGGCTGTGAGGCTGCCTTTGCTTTTTGCGTCACTCACGTTTCATCGAGGGCGGAAAAGAAAATTGGACAACGCGATCTCGTCGTCGCCAGGAATCAGAAAGCCAAACCGGCCAACTGTGAAGTCGACACGGGACGTGGCAAGTAGCGAGGGCTGATTGCCGAGGTTGTCGACTGAAACCCACACCTTGCCATCGAAGAGACGATGCGAAAGCGTCGTGCCTCGCAGATTGATTTCGATTGAAAAGTACCCGAGATCACCTGCACTGTGGGGCTTCCGGATCGACTCAATCTTGCTTCCACGAAAATACTGGGTTCGTGAGAACGCTCTCTTGTCGATCTCAAACAGGAAGTAGTTGTTCTCATCGAGGTAATTTACCACCCAGGCCAGCCGGCGCCCCTTGCGCACCTGGCCTGTAAATTGGATGCTGCCGGCTATGGGTCTGACGCGGTACAGGACGAAATCGCCGCCGCGATGCAGAAACCACTGGTCCTGCGCCTTCCAACTGACATCGGGGCCCCAACTTTCCATGCCATACTGGGGGAGTTTCTTCAGCGACAGTCTCACATCCAACTGCCGCGTCTGCCTTGGCAACACTTCCACTTTTTGCCGGAACTCTTGATATTCGGGTGCAGTGGCCGAGAAGACATACATGCCCTCCGGCAGAACCAGTCGCGGCCCATTAATGGGATAGGATTGACCTTCGCCCACCCGGCTGTAGGTGAGCCGGCTACTCGCCGGAGTGACTTTGATCTCGATCGTGCCCGTGGGGCCACCGGGTTTCGGGGGCAGGACTTGAGGATCGAGGATCACGTCGCTGCCGTTCAAAAGCTGGGTCTGCGCCTCTGCGAAGACCTTGAGGAACGAACGGGGTTGGCAGCCTTCGCGCCGCAGTTGGATCGTATGCTCTCCCAAAGGTACAGTCCTTGAACTGAAGGATCCATCCTGCTGCGTCTCACCGAGGTATTCACCGTCAAGATAGACTTCGGTTCCAGTGATGGCGCCTTCAACGGAGAGCACAGCCATGACAGGGCTCGGCGAGAGAACGAATTCCTGGCGGGCGAGGCCGCGCGGGCTCACACTAACTCGAACGTCTGGGATGGCTTGAAAGCCAGGCCTGGCGACACGCACGGCGTACTCACGCGGTTCCAGCTGCTCGATGAGCATCCTCTTATTTTGAATCACTCGGGTCTGCTTGATGCCATTCAGGAAGACCTCAAAGACATCTACATTTGTGATGACCTCCAGGCTGCCCAATTTCGGGACCCAAGGCCGCTCGCGTACTAGGAACACGGTCAATAAGACCAGGGGCAAGGAAAGGCCTGCAATCCAGCGCAGGGCTGGCCTGCGGGAGGCATCAACGATCGTTTGCCAAGACGTTTTGTCAGCCGGGACTGCTGGAGATTCCAGTTCACCCGGTCGATTACCGAACTCGGCGTCTGTGATGCGTTGTTCGATCTCGGTTACCAGGGATTGAAATCGAGGATCGTTCGGATGTTCAGCAGCCGTGGCAATCGCCCGCTGTAAGAGGGGTTTCAGGTTTTCAGCTTGAGTCTGTTTCTCTCGATCAGCCGGCAGCGGAGGCATCTCTTCGGAATGTGCACGGCGTGCCCGCTTCTGGTTTGCTTCCAGAATCTCATTGGTGAGTAGATCGCGAAGTTGAATGAGCCGGGCATCGCCAGGGTAGGCCGCAAGTCCGTGTTCGACTTCGGCTTGGGCCCCTTCGAGGTTTCCCGATGCTTGCAGCTGCCGCGCCTGGGAGATGCAGCGGCTCACCGTCTCATCCTGCTTGTGGTCCGATACCAGAGGCCGAAGGCTTTTGGCGCGGGGGTGAGTCGGGTCGATATCCAGCGTCTCCTCAATCAGGGTTTGCGCGAACATCCAGTCCTTGTCAACGACCTCATTGGCCCGTTTAGCGAGTGTGTTGGCCAGAGCTGTGGTGATGGCAGGGTTGGTTTCGTCCAGCTGATGAGCTTTGCGAAGGGCTTCCAACCCTTCCTCATACTGGGCTTGCTCACAGAGATCCTGCCCCAAGTTCAGTAGTTTCTGGGCTTCGGCGCTGCGCTCGGCCCGTAGTCGAATCATTTCCTCGAGAGGGGCAAGTTCCGGATCATTCGGAAAGTCCTTCTGGGCGTTCTGCAGCAAACTAGCTGCGCGATCGTAATCTCCAGAGACCAGGCAACCGTCGATCTGATCCACCCACCCCGCCTTGATCCTTGAGCGGTTCTGCTGTTCCCGGCGCTTTGTCACCCGTTCGATTTCGAATTCGATTCCGGGGTACTGGGTGTAAATATTCCGGAGGACCTCCCACTGATCCAGGGCCTCGTTGAAATGGCTTTGCTCTTCGTACAGTCGGGCCTTGGCCACGATCTGGTTAACCAGGTCACGGCGGTTGCGCAGCAACTGAACAGTTCGCTCGAAATGGCCCTCTTTGGGGTGGCGATCCAGGGCTTCCTGCAAGATGCTGATGCGACGATCGAGATTGGGTTCCTCTGCGACGCGTCGGTCCACTTGGGCAACGTAGGCTGAGAAGTCTTGCCGTTGCTGTTCCTCAGCGTCAAATTTCAGGGCCTGGAAGAGGGCGTGACTCGGATACTTGGACAGGTAAAGGTTGCAAATCTCCAGCGCCTTGGCGAAGTTGTGATCGGCAAGAAGCTTTCTGGCTTCGGCGTAAGCGTTATTGATGGTGTCATGCTCCGACCGAACTTGATTGTACAGGCTCTGATAAGGTGCGGCCTTGTTTGCCAGCGAGGAATCAGGAGCGCGCTGGTCAAGCTCAAGCACGGCGCTGAGCGAGGAAAGAGCAACGCTCACCTCTCCATTTTGCCAGGCGCGCAGAGCTGCCTGGTAAAGCTGCTCCTTCTCTTCGCGCAGCTTCGCGTGCTCATGCTCTGGCCGGTCCACCTCTGACAACAAGTGCAGTGCCCGGCTTTCGTTGGGTCGCAGATGGAGCACGTTTTGCAGCGCTTCACGGGCATGCCGATAGGCGTGATTGTCCAAGTGCTGCCGCGTAATGCGGAACCAGTCCTCGATCTTCACTTCAGTGCGCTTGCTCTCAATCTTGCGCTTAAGTGTGAGCGCCTGAGCATTGTCTGCGTCCAGCTGCAGAATTTCTGCGACCTTTTGCAGAGCCAGTGGGAATTCGTTCTCTTCGAACCCACGCAGCGCGCTTTCATACAACCGAGAAGTGGTTTTCTGGAGAGCGGACTGGTCGATCTGCCTTCTCAGCTCAGACACCGAAGGGTCAATGTACCCTTCAGCCTCGAGCTCGCCCAATATTTCACCGGCGTACTGGTAATCACCCTGGCCAAAGGCTTTGGAGGCTTTCTGGAAACGAGGCTGAAAGCGGCTTTCGTCAAATAGATCGATGGGCTCATTCCTCAGTGCCTTTTGCAGGACCTCCGAAAACTCCCTGGCAGTGGAGAAGCGGTAGTAAGGCAGCTTGGCCATAGCCTTGTGAAGCACGCGGCCGATGGCTGTGCTGACGGCACCGTTGATGCTGGAAGCGGGAGGGGGAATGTGACGCAAGATGGACTCGATAATTTCCTCTTCAGTCGATCCTGTGAACGGCCTCCGCAACGTGAGGGCTTCATAGCAAACCACGCCGAGGGAAAAGATGTCGGAGAGCGGTGACAGGGGTTTGCCCTCCATCTGCTCGGGCGACATGTACAAGAGCGTCCCCTTGCGGCCAAGGGTCTGCCGAACGTCCAACATATGGGCGATTCCGAAGTCAATGATTTTGATGGAATCGTCCGCCAGCACGAAAATGTTGCTGGGCTTCAGGTCGCGGTGAATAAGACCTTGTTCGTGAGCTGCGTGCAACCCTTTGCAGACCTGGCTGAAGATGTCTACAGTGCGCGCGACTGTCAGGCGCTGGCTGGAACTCTCAATCAACTTGTCGAGTGTGGCGCCACGGAGGAAGGGCATGACGAAGAACGGCTTTCGTTTTCCGTCTTCCTCAAACTCGCCTTTGTCGAAGATCTCAACGATGTTTGGGTGGCTGAGGTTGGCCAGGATGGCACACTCATTATGAAACATCTCCAGCGCCTTGGCGTCGGGCAGATCGCGTAGGGTCTTGAGGGCGACGGTCCGCTTCAATTCTCCCTTCTCCAGAGCGCGGTACACAATTCCCATGCCACCCTGGCCAAGGATCTCCTTCAGTTCGTATCGCTTGTCAAGCTTCGAAGGGAAAGCCAAGCAGCCCTCTTCCTGGTATGGAGATAGATGCGAACGCGGCTACAGTCCGAGGCTGGGTTCTCGACCCGCACGCATTGCCCACCCATTGGAGATTCTGCCGCAATGGGTAATGCGTCCTCTCTCTTGGATGAACTCAGTAATTCGGTGGCACGGAGACTATCAGCTGAATGATTGATACGGGAGAGAAGTTTCGCACTTCTCTTGCATGCCTGTCAAACCGGCACTGGCCGGGGCAGCACCCCTGAAGCTAAACAGTTCCAACGTTCTCAGTTGACGTCCCAGGAGCGATGTGACCTCGAATCCCTCAAGCAAGAGGCACTGAATCGAGCTGCCGACCCCAGTGTTTCCTGGAACCCACGGGATCAGACTGGCGAACGTTGATGCAGGCTCGCGATCACCTCTACGAGCGACATGCCCTCCTGAAGGACCACGAGATCCTGGCTGAAGCCTTGAATTAGAACTTGAGGGCCCTCGACTTGGCGTGACTGAAACTCTGCCTTAGCAGCGATTAAATGGGGCATCCGGCTGGCCGAGAGTTCACAGAATCCCGTCGTATCCTGCCAGTGGGCTTTCGAGAGGGGATTGGAACCGGAAGGCGGTCGATCTGGTTCGTCAATCAGACTCAGAGGTTAAACCAAACAAGTTCAATAGCATAGCATCGTCCGATGTAGCAAACTGTACATGCTTTGATAGGGAGGACTCGTCAGGGAGGCGTACCGGGAGGGGGGGCTGACAATGGATGCCGCACGAGCCATTTGCTCTACGGTGTACAATGAGAGTTGGATGACACATTGGCACCGAAGGAAAAGGAGCAACCATGGCAAAGAAGACAGCCGCAAAGCGGCATCAGAGAAAGGGAGAAGAGAACAACCAGTACTGGAAAAAGTTCAGCTCCATTCTGCAAACAGGACAAGACTGTGGCGAAGCGCTTGCCCTAGCGCTCGCAATGCCCCAGCAAGACGTTCCTGCCCGCAAGTTTCACACAAATCTCCTGAGCTTCCTTCACGACTTCACCGTCCCAAAAGAGTCAACTCCAGAGGAACGATCATTGTATCTGGAACTCATTCGGCGATTTGAGGCCGGTGGCGAAGTAAAGCCAGGAGTCAGACGACAGTTTGAGCAAGCACTCCAAGCCAACTCCCCACGGGCGCATTGAAATCGCGACGAACGCATGACGCCTACCCGATATCCTCATAAAGGCAGAGAGTATCGCTGTCTCAGAGCCCTGTCGTTACCCGCAAAGTACGGCAGGGCCGAGTCCCACCACCAGAAAAACCGCAACCAGAGAAGTATTCTCGTGAGGGCACACCTTTTCTGATCAATGTCGGTGTTCGATGACGGCCTGCGGTTTGGTTCCGTTCGTGACCGCCGGGTGTCGTCGGAACATTCTTCGACGATGTAACCACTTGCATGCCTCTGAACGGCCTTGCTTCGCTGTCTCTCCTTGTCTATACATGGTGCTTCCTTGCTGCAGAATCGCTGAAAAGGGGTCCCGGCAGGGGTTCCAGCAATGAACAAAGCGAAGTTGATTTTTTCTCTCCCCAAGTAGCCCAAAAAAATGCCTTACATGTACGCCGGTAGCTCAGTTGGATAGAGCGTCTGACGACGAATCTCCTCGAGCCCTTCCTTTTGAACACATTGAAATCCATTGAAACCCGCTCCAGCAGTCTGGTTTCAGTCTTTCATACTTTACTCAACCGTCCCCGAATTTTCCCATCTTTTTTCACTGGTGTCCAACTGTTGGAACCTGCAGTGTCTGCAAGTCGTTCAGGTCAGTTCAGTAACGGGATTTTTGGGTAGTAACCGATTTCGGATTTTTTCATTCTTCGGAATATCCACGCGAA
>Ga0187893_10010124_pt1 | contig 14199 bp, 14 predicted proteins | sample MA1701074metaG_FD_139574 | JGI IMG/M metagenome (GOLD analysis project Ga0187893, IMG submission 139574) | White microbial mat communities from a basaltic lava cave in the Kipuka Kanohina Cave System on the Island of Hawaii, USA - MA170107-4 metaG ...
CCCTCGTAGAGCGTCGGGTACCAGAGCAGGCCGTTGCGCCGCTCGACCACCGGCAGCACCGCCTTGCGGCTGCTCGAGGTGTAGCAGCCGAAGATCGTGCTGACCCCGTCTTCCGTCAGCAGCTTGTCGGCGTAGCGGGCGAAGTTCCGCGCCTCCGACGCGGGGTCGTAGAGGATCGGCACCAGCTCGCGGTCGTTGACGCCGCCGGCGGCGTTGACCTCCTCGATCGCCATGATGGTGCCGCGCAGCTGCGTTTCCTCGATCACGGCGGTGACGCCGGTCTGCGAGAACAGCACGCCGATGCGCCAGGGGTCCCTATCGCTCAGTCTCTGGGCCATCTTTCGCCTCCGTTGCGGTGCCGGTGGCCGGCAGTCCCGTTGATCGGCACTTGCCGTTCCCTTCCATCGCACCGCGGGCTCCTCCCGCTGGTCGGCACCGCCTGAACCGGGCAAATCCGGCCGCGAAAACACAAAACCCCACGCAATCCGATCGGAGGATTACGTGGGGCTCCCTTGCCCGGTTATGTCGTGCGGCGCCGCTGCCACACCGGCCGGCCGCAGCGTGATGACGCGCAACCAGCCAAGCTTGGCGGGCACTATATGACTATTCCGTGTCGCCGGGAAGCATTTCGTTGGACTCGACGACGGCCGCGGCGATGACGCTGATCGGCACCCGCCGGCGCATCGCCTGGTCGCGCAGGAAACTGTAGGCCTCGGGCTCGCCGATCTTGCGTTTCTCCATCAGGATCGCCTTCGCCTGCTCGACCTTGCGGTAGGAGCGCAGGGTCTCCTCCAGCTTCGCCACCTTGCTCAGCAGCCGGCGCTGGTAGCGCAGGTTGTTGCGCGCGACCACCAGGTTCGGGATCAGGGTCGCCGCATCGAACGGCCGGCTGATCACCGCATGCGGCGTCGCCTCGTGCAGCAGCTGCAGCGAAGCGCTCTGGCGCGGATCGATGATGCCGACGACGGCCGGACCGGACGGCGCCGTCGCGGCCTCCTGCAGCAGCGCCCGCGCCGCCGGGTCGACGAGGCACAGCAGCACGTCGGCGCCGCCCTCGAGCGTCCGCCCCGGCGGCCAGACGTTGTCGACGCCGCCGCCGAGCCGCTGCAGGTGGCGGATCAGCAGCTCGCCATCATGGTCGCGCGGATGCACGACGACCATGCGCAGCTGGCGGAAATCGAGGTGCGGCGGCATGGACAAGGGACGCCCGTCCCGCCGCTCAATGGCTGACGAGGTAGGGGTCGGGCCGCACCGCCCGCTGCGATTCACGCACGATGTCGAACCCGCCGCCGGCATTGATCTCGCCGATCCGCGTCCACAGGCTCGTGTGGTTGGAGTCGCCGTCGATGGCGACGTGGCCCTGCGGCGCCTCGAACTCGCTGCCGAGCACGGCCGGCCGCAGCAGGTCGGTCTCCATCGTGTCGATCGCCGCCACCGCGCGGGCGAAGATGTGGACCTGGAAGTAGGCCGCCTCGACGCAGAAGTTGGTCCGCACCTCGGCGCCGAACCGCCGCTTGTAGCGGGCGACGAAGGCCGAGTTGTCCGCCGTGCGGATGCCCTCGAAGTACGGTGCCGCCGTGACGTGGCCGCAGGCGACGGCGGCGCCCATGTCGTCGATCTCCGCCTCGCTCGTCGTCAGGCTGGCGATCGGCATCAGTCGCGGATCGAGGCCGGCGTCGGCGTGCGCCTGATAGAGATGCGCCGTCGTCCGCCCGACGACCGTGGAGAAGATCACGTCGGGCCGCATGGTCCTCACCTCCCGCATCAGCGTCCGGAACTCGGCCGGCGACGCCCGCAGGTCGAGATAGCGCTCGCCGACCACGGCGCCGCGCCGCTGCCGCAGCAGCTCGCGCATGATCCGGTTGGACTCGCGGGGATAGACATAGTCGGACCCGATCAGGAAGAAGCGCCGGCCGTAGCGGCCCAGCAGGAACTCCACCAGCTCGACGCTGTTCTGGTTGGGCGCCGCGCCGGTGTAGATGACGTTCGGCGAATACTCGAACCCCTCATAGAGGGTCGGATACCAGAGCAGGCCGTTGCGCCGCTCGACCACCGGCAGCACGGCCTTGCGGCTGCTCGACGTATAGCAGCCGAAGATCGTGCTCACCCCGTCCTCGCTCAGGAGCCGGTCGGCCAGCCGGGCGAAGTTGCGGTCCACCGACGCCGGGTCGTAGATCACCGGCGACAGCTCGCGCCCGTTGATGCCGCCGGCGGCGTTGATCTCCTCGATCGCCAGCAGCGTGCCGCGCAGCTGGGTTTCCTCGATCACCGCGGTCACGCCCGTTCGCGAAAACAGGACGCCGACCCGCCACGGTTCGTGTCGATCTCGTTGACGTGCCATGGTGCCAGACCTCTCGCGGTCACCCGGGAGCCGCGCAAATCGAAGGTCCGCTGACGATCGTCCGCGTCGTCGCGGCGCCGCGTTGCCTCCCTGAAACAACGCGCCGGCCCGTACTTGTTGTTTCTTTGCGTACCGCCGGCCTTTTGCCGCGATCTTAGGGGAGGGCGCGGCGGCCTTCAACCGGCGTGTTGCTCTCCGGCGCCGCCCGTGGCGAAGTGGACGACCCGCCGAACCGCGCTGCCGGACTCCCATGGAACACGGACATCGATCCCCGACTCCGCAGCGGCAACACCTGGCCGTCGCCGCCGCCGTGCTCGTTATGGCCTCCATCGGGACCCTCTATGCCTGGAGCATCTTCGTCGCGCCGATCGAGGCCGCGTTCGGCCGCTCGCGCGCCGCCACCAGCCTGGTTTTCTCCCTGGCCACCGCCGCCTTCACGGTCGGCATGCTCGCCGGGCCGTCGCTGCTGCGCGGATGGTCGCCGCAGGCCGTTGCCCTGTTGTCGTGCCTCCTCGCCGCCGCGGGTCTGACCCTCGCCGCCGCCGCCGAGTCGATCTGGCTGATCGCCCTCGGCTTCGGCATCCTCTTCGGCCTGGCCAACGGCTTCGCTTACGGCAGCAGCCTGCAGGTGGTGCAGCATGCGGTCCCGCACCGGCCCGGCCTGTTCACCGGCATCGCCGTCGCCAGCTACATGCTGGGATCGGCGGCAGGCGCGCCCCTGCTTAGCTTCGCCGCACAGGCCTGGAGCTACCGGCTGGCCCTGCTGATCCTGGCGGCCTGGCTCGCGGCGGCCGGGATGCTGGCATGTCTGTTGCTGCATCGGTCGCGGATCGGCGATGTCATCGCCGCCGTCGGCACGGCGGCCGCGACGGCGGGCGCCCCGTTCGGCGCGATGGCCATCTTGTGGGTCGTCTTCCTGCTGAGCAGCCTGGTCGGCGTCATGACCCTCGCGCACGCGGCGCCGCTCGCGGCCTCGTTCCCGGGCGGCGAATATCGCCTTGCCCTGGCCGCCGCGCTCGTCGCCCTCGGCAACGGCGCCGGACGGCTGGCCGGCGGATGGCTCAGCGACCGGCTCGCTCCGCGGACCCTGCTGTGCGGGGCGCCCGCACTGATCGGCGCGGCGCTCGCCGCGGTGTTGATCGTCCCGCGGCTCGACATTCTGTTGGCCGCGCTGTGCGTCATCGGCGTCGGCTATGGCGCCATCGCCGGATACCTGCCCGCCATCGTCGCAAGCTCATACGGCGCTCCCGCCCTGACCCGCCTCTACGGCCGCCTCTTCACCGCCTGGGGCCTCGCCGGCCTCGCCGCTCCCTATCTCGGCGGCCTGCTGTTCGACCTCCGGGGCGACTACGCGGCGGCAAACACCGCCGCCGCCGTCGCCGCCCTCGCCGCCGCCCTGCTCGGCCTGGCCTTCAAGCCCCCCGCACTACCGCGCGACCGCACATGAGCAGACTCCCCGCCGGATCGCTGCAGCTCCCGTCGCCGGTTGTCCCGCGCAGGCTCGACCACAGCGTCGACGTCTAGATGTCAGCTCTCCGCCAGGAACGTTTCGTTCGTGAGGCCCAGTGCGAACGCCAATGCACGATCCAGCAACGCCTGTTTGGCCGGCGAGAGCGAACCGATGAGGTTCGTGAGCGACGTCTTGGGGAGGCTCATGATCTCATCACAGTGGATGCTGCTCTCGTGCTTGAGGCCCTCGTCGATCCCGACGTCAACCTGCATGTGCAGGCCGTCCCGACGGGTGTACACCGGTGCGCAGACAACGGAGGAGAATGACGAATCAACGAGAAGCTGGCGGCTGATCACCACGAATACCCGCTGCTTCCGTGGATCGCGCGATGATGGATGCTGTACGAGGTACAGCTCCCCACGTCTCACAGCGGGACCTGGTAGGAGAGCGCGTCCTCTGCCTCTGCGTTCAGTTCATCGGCGTGCGCGTTGATGATGCCGAGATCGCCGGCATCCTCGCCGGGGCGCGGCCAAGCAAAATACGCTCGCAAGGCCGCGGCCACCAGACCGTCGCGCTCGGCAGGGCTGGGCGCGCGGCGATCCAGGGCGGCCTTGATATCTTCCGGCAGGATGACAACGGTCTCGATATTCATGGTCGCGATCGTACAGCCCGGAGCTAACGCTGGGCAAGGGTTCCGGCGGCAGTTAACCTCGTTGCCGACAACGAGGCGGTTGGAGAACTGGCCTTAAGAGCGCGTTGCGCCCGCCTTTCGCGCACCGCGAGTTCTCCCTACACTGCCGCTCGAGGCATCTCCGGGAGAGAACCGATGTACATCGCGGGCGACGAAGAGATCGCGGCGATCGCGGCGGCGATCCGCGGCAAGGCGCTGTTCCGCTACGGCGTCGGCAACCAATGCGAGCGCTTCGAGCAGCGCTACGCCGCCTATCTCGGCGTCCGGCATTTCGCCCTCGCCGCCAGCGGCAGCAACGCGCTGGCCGCGGCCATGACCGCGGTCGGCCTCGGCCCCGGCGACGAGGTGCTGATCCCCGCCCACACCTACATGGCGAGCGCCACCTCGGTCCTCGCCGTCGGCGCCATTCCCGTCATCGTCGACATCGACGAGTCCGTCACCATCGATCCGCGCGCCCTCGAGGAGGCGATCGGCCCGCGCACCAGGGCGGTCGTGCCCGTGCACATGTGGGGCGCGGCCTGCGCCATGGACGCGATCATGGAGATCGCCGCGCGCCGCAACCTCATCGTCATCGAGGACGCCTGCCAGGGCGTCGGCGGCGGCCATGAGGGCCGCAAGTTCGGATCCATCGGCCATATCGGCGCCTTCAGCTTCAACTACTACAAGAACATGACGAGCGGCGAGGGCGGCGGCGTCGCCGTCAACGACGAGCGCATCGCCAAGCGCGTGCGCTGCGCCATCGACCCCTGCCACTTCTACTGGAACGGTCGCGACGAGACGGAAATGCCCTTCGCCGGCAACGGCGCCCGCGCCTCCGAGCTGATGGGCGCCATGCTGAACGTCCAGCTCGACCGCCTCGACTTCATGATCCAGGCGATGCGCGCCGAGAAACGCAACATCCTCCAGCGCACCGCCCAGCTCGGCAACATCGGCCTCAAGCCCGCGCCGATGAACAGCCCCGACCACGACTGCGCGACGCAAGTGATGTACACGCTGCCCTCGGCCGACGCCGCCGCCCGCTTCGTCAAGATCGTCCCCAGCGTCATCGCCGGCAAGACCGGCCGCCACACCTACACCGAATGGGACCAGATTCTCCTCGGCGCCGGCGCCGCCCACCCCGCCATGAACCCCTACAACATGCCCGCCAACGCCGCCTGCCGCCGGACCTATTCCAAGGACATGTGCGCGCGCTCGCTCGAGATCCTGAACCGGACGGTCATGGTCGCCACCCACCCCGAGCACGGCGAGCAGGACACCGCGGACGTCATCCACAACATCGCCATCGCCGCCCGCGTCGCCCTCGCCGGCCTCCCGCTCGCCGAAGCCGACCTCCGCCGTACCGCCCCCGTCGACGTCCAGAAATTCGACATGCCGGCCGACGCGTGACGCCGGCCGAGAGACGCGTAGGGGCGGCCGCCCGCCGCCCGCCTTCGATCCATGCAGCCCTGCGTCGGGGCTCCGCGTCTCTGCGCGAATCGAATCATGTTCGTGTCATCGTGCCTCTGTGGTTCAAGGCAATCGACTCGATCCCCTCTACACGATCCACCGGTCGTCGTACTTCAGCGGCGGCATCCGATCCGCCTCCTCCTCGCGCAGCCCCATCGCCAGGTAGCGGAGCGCATCGGCCGCATGCGAGGACCAGTCGTGCCGCGGCTGGTCGCCGAAGATCTGCCGCCGGTCGTTCCACTCGCAGCGGTAGTGGCGCAGCGCCTCCAGCCCGCGCGCGCACCGCTCCGCATCGAACCAGCAGCGCGGCAGCAGCAGGCGCACTGCGTTGATCCCGTCCGGCACCTTGTGCTGGGGCAGCACCCGCGGCCGGATGCGCAGCCCGGCCAGCGTCTCCAGCCGCGTCTTGCCGCTGCCCAGCTCCTGCACGTCGGCATCGTGCGGCATCACATGCTCGCCGTAGACGTAGCCCTTCGCCTGCAGGATGCGCGCGTAATGGTCGAGCCCGACGCCGGACGCCTCGTAATAGTCGATCAGCCGGATCTCCCGCCGGTGCCGCTGGTAGAACCAGATCGCCGTCGCGTCGGCGACGCCCAGGTCCCACGCCGTGTGCACCAGCAGCTTCGGCTCGTGCGCCAGGGTGCCGATGCGCTTCTCCGCCTCGGCCTTCGCGATCAGTTCGCCGTAGTAGGCGCCGCGGATGGCGGCATCGAACGAGCATTCGAACTCCTGCGCATACTCCTCCGCCGACATCACCGTCCGCGCCGCTGCCAGCTCCTCCTTCGGCAGCACGCCGCTCTCGCTGGCGCGGTAGAGCGCCGCGCGCCAGCCCGGCGTCGTCTTCGCCCGCTCGTAGATCTGCCACAGCGCGTTGCGCCCCATCGGCGTGCCGGCGACGATCGCCCAACCCTCGCGGTCGGCCAGCGCCGGCCGCACGATCTCGCTCCACACGCGCGGGTCCATCTGCTGGAACTCGTCGAGCACCACGCCGTCGAAATAGAGCCCGCGCAAGGCGTCGGGGTGGTCGGCGCCGTAGAGGCTGATTCGCGCCCCGTTCGACAGATCGCAGCGCAGCTCGCTCTCGTGAAACCGCGGCTCGTCGACGCCGCGCGCCTGGTCCTTCAGCAGGTCCCACACGACCGCCTTCGCCTGCCGCTGGAACGGCGCCAGATACGCATACCGCGCCGCCTTCCGCCGCGTCTTCGCCGCCGCCTTCATCAGCGCCGTCACCCCCAGCATCGTCTTCCCGAAGCGCCGATGCGCCACGATCACCTTGAACCGTTCCGTCCGCTGCAGCAGCTCCCGCTGCAGCGGCCACGCGCCGTGCACCATCGTCGTTTCTCCTTGTTGTCGTCGTCGTGTTGTAGGGGCGGGGTCTCAGCTTCGCCCGCCGCTGCGCAGTTCCGCCGTATGGCCACGATCCGGCCGCAAGCACCGTGGGGATGACCCCGTGGTCGTCCGAACGCTGGCTTCGCCGGGAAGTCGCCTCAGAGGCGCAGACGACGCAGAGATGGCGACCGCAGACCTTCCTTCGCCCGCCGAAGCGGGCTTCGCGAAGGCGGGTGGACGCTGATCAGAAGGGATGAACGCAGATGGATGCGAAGTCCGGGTGCCGCTGTGCATGCAGCGGCGCTGCCGTTGGCGGATCGGATAGCTCCGGCAGGGCAGGCCAGCGTCTACGAAGCCGCAATCAGGGTCAGACACCGAATCCAGGCCAGCCGCCCGGTTGCGAGTCATCCAGCAGGCGGCCGTTCCCTCGGGCATGGCGGCCGTCGTCAGCGGTTACGCGGATCCGTCGGCCAGCTGGTCCAACAAATCCGCCTGGTCGAGCAGAAGGCGGCGAGCCGCCAGGATTCCCGCCCGATAGGGCTCGGGCACGCTGCACTCGAGCGTTTCGAGGTCCATGATGATCAGCCGGATATGGCGCAGGGGCGGCGCGCGTCTGCTCCAACGTGTGACCGTTTGCACGGTTATCCCGAGAATGCGGGCCGCATCCTTTCGGCTTTCGTACCGTGCCCCGCCGATCGTCACCGGTATCTTCGGCCGTCCCAGGGGCGCCCGCCCGAGCGCCCTCTCACGGTCGCGCTTGAGCAGCTGAGAGATGCGCTGACGGCTCACGCCGAGGGCGTGCGCAGCGGCCGCCTGACTCCGATAGTCGCGTCCGCGCACGACCACGGGTGTGCCATACGGGTGACCGCCCTTGCCCCGGCGCGCACCGGGACGCTTCCTCCCTCCGGCGCCACGCGGCTGATGGCCGGATCCGGCTCCTTTCCGCGCACCCGGCGCTTTCGTTCTCCTGATCCGGGCCATGAACACCCCCCATGCCACACCCGCACGCCGACGCATCGTCGCGAACCCTCGGGCGCATGGCGATTTGCCTGCCGGCCACGCCCCGACCGTGTCCCAAGACTTCTCATATCAACCATGGAGGCGAACCAGACAACCTTGTCTCGGGAGAGTCGGCAACGGCAGACTTGTCGTTGATGCGGGCTGGCATTCCACGGTGACGCTGCCCTGTCGACCGGCGCCATTGTAAGAAATCGACACTGACCCCAATTACGTTGCGGACCCCAATTACGTTGCGATCGAGGAATTCCGCGAGCGCCCGCGGCCACGGTAACAGTGCACTCAATTCGCAGCCGCTCGCTTGCCGACAAAGGTTGTCTATTTCGCGCACTGTCATGCGCAATCAGAGAACGATCTCCGTCAGTAAATCAGGCGACGGTCAGCATGAATCGGGGTTGGACACCGAGTACGCCGCTAGTTTTGATGGCTTCGAATTGGATCAAGACCTCGACAGGACCTCGCGGGTGGCCACGCGTGCTGCGTTCGCTCCCGGACCGCTATGCCGCGGCAGCTTCGAATTCTCCGTCAAGCTCTTCGCGCTCCAGCCGCCCGTGATTGACGAGCAAGGTGCGAATCGTGAGCGGCGAGACCTCGAAATGCTCGGCCACATCTTGTTGATTTTCTGTCGAGTAGTCGCCTTCGAGCATCTCGTCCACGGCATCGAACGGACTCAAAAACTCTGCAGCAAACGACCGCTGCATTTTTTGGCGGTAGGTGTAGGCCCGCGTGGCAGGAAAGAGCCTTCCTCCTTTGGGCCCAGCAATACGATCGCCCAGAAGCCGGGCGAGCTCGAATCGGCGTCCCCCGTGCCATTTCGACCTCAGAACGATGCGGCCTCGTATCGGGTTCTCATCGAGCGCAAACGATATACCTGGGGCGCCCCTTCGATCGCTGAGAACGGGAACTTCCACGCCTGCCATCTCAGCGAGCTGCCTGTCTGAGATGGGCTGGCCATCTAGGCGTTCTTGATCCCGCAAAGCCTGCGCGGCCCGTGCTCCCAGACGCCATGCCGGAACCTGTCCACCGCGCGGCAACTCTCTGGCCGCCGTCAAGCGCACGATATTGCGCGGGGATGCATCAAAACCGTTCTGGCCTGCTATTTCACGAAGTTCATCCGCAGTAAGAATACTTCTGGTTTGACCGTGCTCGGCCGCAAGTTCCTCGATTGCCGAAACACTCAGTTGTTCTGCATCAGCGATGAGCCGTTCGAGAACTTGAGGATCGGATTCGTCAGGATCTCTTCCCAAGAGTGCCTCAAGTTTTCGGGCTCGCGCCAGTTCGGGAGTCCTTCGCTCTTCGCAAACACCACTCCACACTTTGTGTAGATTGCTGTCGGCGATCTTCGCCAATCGCAAGCGCTCCAGCACCTGATCGATAAGAATGTCCAACTCCGATTCGAATTCGGAGGCGGGGATCACGACTGCACGGTCGGTTATGTATCGGAACGGTGTTTGGGGCCGTTCATCGGTCGGCTTCGCGATCAGCGCCGCACGTTCCCCGTCAGAGAATATCGTCAAGTTCGGCCAAATGTAGCCTCCACCAATCGTTGCGATACGATGGGCGTAAACCCAGTCACTTGCCTTCGATCGTGGTTCCCAGCGAAGGCGCCACCAATTCCACGCCGTCCATTCCGCAAAGTGGTAAGCGGACAGCAGAGGTGCCTGTCTCAGCCGATTTGCCAACGCATCGCTACCCTCGGTAAGACAGATACCATGGGCGTAAATCCCTAGCGCAGCAAAGCAAGCCCGCTCTTCCGGCGAACCGGAGTCAAGGGGCTCCCACTCTGCACTTATGGTCCAGCTTGCGGACATCTCTGCTTCCATACAGCCTTTACGTAGTCACGCATATCATCGTCTTCCTCGAGGCGATAGCCGTGATAGATACCGAGAGTCATAGGGTCCGTTTTCGCTTCATAAACCTCACCGTCCACATCAACGCACCAGACAAACTTCGGGAACGCATCGTAACGATGCTCGCTGAACATCCCGCAGATAATTCCTTTTCGAATCAGTCCTTTGGCTTCCGCCAGTGTTATTACCTTGAGGAGATCACAGAGAGATTTGGTCGGTCGCGGACTCGTCCGCTCAAGGCCATAGTCGGCGGGGGAGCGCTTGTGGTGGCCGCTGCCCGCATACTGGACGCTGTCGGCAAGCTTGACTCGTTCGTCATCTCCGAGCAGCCCCGCCGGAGCAATACGGCGCTTCGGGTTGTTGCCTGGCCGTTTCATGCCTTTCGAACCACTGTGCGAGCTACGCTCGATGATGGTACACTGGCGATTTGCTGTGCACCTCTCATCTGAGCGGAGGATGCCTTTGGTCGTCGTGCAGCGCAAAACGAGCTTCGCGAATCTTTACTCATCTGACCCTATTTCCGCACACGTGGCTACCGCTCAAACCAGTTCAAGGGCCACAATTTTCCAGACGTCTCGGGCTAAGGCCATCAACAATTCGTGTCGCTGATCGATACTCGCTGCGGTCCAGTCATCGAATGCTTTTAGTTTTTCGTTGATTCGATTGATCGACGAATTCTTGCCCACCGTATTGATCTGAGCGATGCTACTCGTCAGGTAATACTTGCAACTACGGTACTGCGCCTTCTTTGCGGCAAAATATCCCCTGCCGGCCACGATGTTGATGGGCTTCTCAAGCAGCGTCAGGTTGCCCAGACGGTTCTTATAGTCGTCATACGGCGCATTCGAGTTTGCCTCGCCAAATGCGGCGCGTAAGAAGCTGTCCGGGTTGTTTGGCAGAATGTGCTCTATTTCCAGCACAGTATACTCACCGAGTGGCCCGGGTACTTTGAGCCCCTTGTAAGCCATATCCACGTGCTGCGTCAGCTTGGCCAACAGATATCGCGTCCGATACTGCTGCATCGCGTAGAGAGTGTACCGCTTGAGCGCGTCCGAAAGTTCGGCCTCCTTCGCCGTCATGTTCCTCTGGAAGTGCTCGATGACGAAGGTGTTGAGCTTATCGCGCTGTGCCGCTTGATCGGATGTGTCGCCGACTGCGCGGAGCTCGTCCGCCCAAGCGGAAAAGTTACGCTCCAGATCCCTGGTCGGCGTCTTGGTGAAGATATAGTAGAAGAGGAAGCTCTCCAACTGTCCGACGAAGTGGTCAAACAGCTGCTTTGGAAAGTTACTCGCTGCAAGCAATAGTACATGATGCAGACTAAAGGCGCCACCGCACAAACGCTTCAGACTATCCATTGCCAGATTCTGCTTGCCGTCGTTACCGCATCCCTCCGTGAAGGCAAGGTAGTGGTCGACGTTGCGGACAATCTTGCGTACGAATTCGAACGGCTTGTTCGCGTACTCGCAAAGCGCGGCGTTTTTCTTGTCTACAAACCAGTCGTAGATCTCATCCTCCCGCACAACGGCGTCGCTGCGTTCGTTGCGGATCACGTAGTTCGCCATTAGGAAATAGCGCAGGAAACGCAGTGGCTTTTCTTTGGCCTTCTCCAGCGGCTTGGTAATCTTCTTCCATTCGTCCTTTAGATGGGTGAACTGAGCGTGCTGCACATTAGTGAACAGCAAGTTCTTGAGCAGATCCATCGGGTTTAGCCCGACACCGCGCTCGTTAATCGTCTCGAAAATCTTAAGTGCGCTGCTCACGTCAGTCGAAATCTGGATGAACACGACACTGTTAGCGAGGTACCCCCAGTACTTGCGTAACTTAGCGATGTCGTCGTGGTTGTCCTGTATGTTGCGATAGATCGTGGCGTAGGCGCTGACTAAGTTCTCTAGAGAGCCGAAGCTAGCGATGCCCGCCGCCTGAATGCCGGCGCGCACCGTTTCTGGGTCCGCATTCAAGGCGACCAATTTGGCGATCACTTCCCCAGCGGTTTCGTAACGGGGATCGAGCTTGAGGCTGGTTCGGGCATTTCCATCGTTGTCGGTGTAGCTAGTGGCGATTAGCCCGCTGAGGACTTGACCCTGCGGCTCGCCGTGGAAAAAACGCTTGAGCGCGCACAGGAGCAGGAAAAACGTGGTCAAGCGTTGCTGACCATCGATAACTTCATAGTGATTCTTCTGTCCTGCCGGGGACACCAGCACCGTTCCGATGAAGTACTGGCGCCCGTTGCCGACGTCGATCTGCTCGTCAATGTCGTCGAGGAGTTGCTGGACCTCTTTGTCGGTCCAGACGTACTCCCTCTGATAGTCCGGTACGATATAGAAGCACTCGCGGAAAGCCTCTTCGATGCTGTACTGATGGTTTTCAATCTTTGTCATGCGCGCCAGACTCCTGGTTCATCGAGGCTGAGTACCAGAACGACATTTCGCAATTGGGGTCAGATGAGTATTGCGCATCGCATCGGTCAGGCCGGTTGCCTGCCGTACTTCCTCGCGATCGCCCGCCCGCGTTCGTGGTTCGATAGTCCCTTGCGGTCGAAGTCGCGAAGGTCCTTCTTCATCTCGAGCGAGAGGTGGATGCCCTCGACCGCGCTGATGTTCGTAAAGCCGTCGCGACCGATGGTGAAGCTCTCTTGTGAGCGGCCGTCGGGCCCCTGAATTCGAACCGTGCCGCCCTTGATCCGGACCATGTCCTGGGCGGCCCGTGCCGCTTCCGCCTGCGTGCTGTAAATGCCGCTGGCCCGCATCGAACCAGCCTTCTTGACGATCCAGCCCGCTGTGCCCGGGCCGGCGGGTCGGTCATTTCTCGCCATCGCAGCCGGCTGGGATCTGGGCGGTTTGGATTTCTTCGCTAATGCCTTTTTCATGAAACGACGATACCACACGCTCGATGCCTTGCCAGCAAGCTCGACAGACCGGCGCCATCAGAGCAGCCGTTCGCTTGCCGGTGCTCCGCCGCATCTGCGTTCATCCCTTCTAGTCTGCGTCTATCTGTGTACCAACCTTCCTTCCTGCCCTTCTACCCACCCATCTCCTCCAGCGTCCGCAGGCTCGCCCGGATCAGTCGCGCGATCGCCCGGCGCTCGGCAAGCGCGGCGGCCGTCGTACGGCCATGGGTCACCGCGTTGCGGTTGCCGCGCGGTGCGCCGCTGCCCTTGGCGCCGCCGTGCAGGCGGCAGCGCCGGCGCCCACGCAGCGGATGCTTGCGGCACGTCCCGCCACCCCGCAGCCGCGCGCCGCAGCGCCCCGCCGCGGGCGCCTCGCACTCTGTCCCCATTGCCATCCTCCCGCCGCGCCAAACCGCTGACAGCTGAGGGCTACTTCGCGTCCAGCGGCATCGGCTCCGCCTCCGGCGCCGCGCCGCCCGCGCGCACGCCCGCGATCTTTGCCTCCACCCATTCGCGGGCCTCCGGCGTCAACAGCATCATCCAAGGTGGCCCGTCGAAGGGGAGGGCGCCGGCGCGACCGGGCTCGCCGCCGCGGGCCTGACGCCGAGCGCCGCGGGCGCGCAGCAGGCTGTCGCTCTGCCGCGCATAGACGGCGAGCAGGCGCTCGGCCCGGCGCAGCGCCGCCTGGGCGGTGGCGTCGTCGACGTGTTCGGTCGCGGCCCGCGTCAGGCAGGCCATGGCGGCGCCGTGGGTGGCGATCATCTGCGCCGCCAGCATCCCCTCCAGCGTCTCCTGCGGCCGCAGGCCGGCCAGCGCCGCCTGCGCCGCCGCCACCCGCTCCTGGCGCTCCCACCGCGACAACCCGTGCGCCAGGCCGAGCGCCTGGATCGTCTGCCGCATCAATTCCTGCGCCAGCTGCAGGTTGTCGCTGCCCGTGAGCGTCGTCACCTTGGCCGGCGGCATCCGCCGCACCGCTCGCCGCGCCATGACCGTCGCATCCATGCTTCCTCCGTCCAGACTCCGAGTTCTATAATTGTTCGATTATACGGATATGGCCGGTATTCCTGTCAACAAAAATCGTATGCTCCGACGCAAAATACGCACGATCCACGTCGCGCCACGACCGCAAAGTGCAAGAAGTCGTCGTCGCCAAGTTATTGAGATGTCGCCATGATTTTTTCATTCATA
>Ga0187893_10010125_pt1 | contig 14198 bp, 15 predicted proteins | sample MA1701074metaG_FD_139574 | JGI IMG/M metagenome (GOLD analysis project Ga0187893, IMG submission 139574) | White microbial mat communities from a basaltic lava cave in the Kipuka Kanohina Cave System on the Island of Hawaii, USA - MA170107-4 metaG ...
ACTGTTTCACGAGGCCGTGCAGGATCGGGCCGCGCACGATCATCGGTTTGTCGCCAGGTTGTAGCAGCGCCATCGACATGAACTTCACGCCGAAGGCTTCTATCGGGATGAGCTTGTTGACGTCGACTTCCGGCCGCGCTTCGCTCGCGCCAAGCATGATCGGGACGTTTGGACCGTAGATGTCTCCGTCGATCATGGCGACGCGGCTCCCGCATGTCGCGAGCGCGACCGCCAGATTCACGGCGACGGTCGTTTTGCCGACGCCACCCTTCCCCGCGCCGACGGCGATGACGTTCTTGACGCCGGCCACGGCCGCGCGACCCATCTCCGGCGCCGCGGCGCGCACCTGCGCCGTCATCTCGACGTCGACGGCGTTCACGCCAGGCAGCGCGGCGACGGCCGCGCGCGCCTGGTCCCGCATCTGGTCTTTGACCGGGCAGGCCGGAGTTGTCAATTCGATCGCGAACGCGACACGGCCGCCATCGATCCGCAGATTCTTGACGAACCCGAGGCTCACGATGTCGCGATGGAGATCGGGGTCTTTGACAGCCTTCAGCGCGTCGAGGACCGAGGCTTCCGCAATAGCCATGTTTCTGATCTAGATTTTGCTTTCCGCAAGATCGCCGAAGAACGGCAGCTTGAATTTTTCACCCTGGAAGGCTTTGAACATCAGGATGAGCCAGAGCGCGATTGAGAGGGGGAACACGATAAAGAGCCACAGCAGCCACCCGATGATCGGCAACACCTGCAGCACCACCCACAGGACGCACAGCCCGCCGAAGACGAGCGTGGACTGCATGGCATGGAACCGGACGAACTTGCTGTTCTTTTCGATCACGAGGAACACGATCCCGGTGATGAACCCGCCGAAGTAGCTCAGCGCAGCCGCGAGGTTCGTGTCGAGACCGGTCGTCGACGTGTTGCCGCCGTTGGTCGGCGTCATGTGTGTGTCGCTCCTGGCCTCAGATGATAGCAGGTTCGAACAGCGCGTGTGCGTCGTGGTGCACCAGGGTCCAGAGCGTGTAGATGCCCAGGGCGGTTCCAAATGGCAGCACGAACAGGTTGAGAACCGCGAGTGCGAGCGCCGCGATCCGCGCCGCGGCGCGATGACGCCGCAGGCCCGAGCCAACCCACAGACACAGGAGACCGCCGGCGACGAGCGCGAGCCCGGCCCCACCGAGCAGGATGCCGGTGAGCCCGGCGGCGACGCTGGCGTCCGCGTGAGCGGGCATCGTGGCGATCGCGCCGGCGCCCACCGCGAGCACCACGAGCGACACACCCACGAGGACGCCGAGGCCGCCCCAGATCAGGTGCAACAGCCCCACAAGCTCGACGTGTCTGCTCACGTGATGGCGATACGGATTTCGACGGAGATCGGCGAAGCGGCTGGCGGGGCCACGCTGAAGCGGAAACGGGCGCCGTCGCGCACGCCGGGCGGGACGCTCACGCGCACCGCCTGATGCGCAGCCGACACGCCGGTCTCGCCGCAGGCGCGGCACGGATCCATCCAGATTTCGCCGCGTCCACCGCACGGAGCGCAGGCTGCGAAGACCGGCACGTGGATCGGTACTTTGACGCCCGACAACGCCTCGCGCATCGTCAGCCGAATCTCGGCGACGTAGTTCGCGGCCGTCGGCTCGCCCCCGAAGAACGCACGGCGCATCCGATCGCGGATCGCATGCAGCGACGGAAAGTCGATCGCGATTTCGTCAGCGAGGCACGCGGTCGCGCCGGTCGCGTCGCCGTCGGTCTGCAGGGGCACGCCGATCACCTCGAAGCGGTCTGCCACGTCGAGCAGTACGATAGGATTCCGCAGTGCCCGAAGTCAAGGAATGCCCCATGTGTGGCGAGTCCATGCGGCTAGACACCATCGAGCGCCGCGAGCACGTGCCGGGCATCCCCGACCCGAAGCCCCGCCTCGTCCGCGAATGGATCTGCCCCGAGTGCGACTACTTTGAAGAGTGGGACGAGGAAGACTGAAGGGAACGAAAGAGGCTAGCGGGCACCAAGCGTCAGCAGCATTTCCTTTCGGAGCGTGTCCTCAACCTCTTCAAAATTGAGTGCCGTCTCGCACTCGTCGCACAGCACTTCGAAGACCGCCGGGCGGCTCTCCTCCGCGACCTCGACGCGCGCGTCTTCCAGGCGAACAACGTGCATCTGCAGGGTCTTGACCAGAAAATTCCGGTCGTTCCCGCAGCTCGGACAAGTCAATGCCATTCGATCCCGGTCCTTCCTTGTAGCAGGGGGGCTAGCCGCACCGCGCAATCCGTGGCGAACCCTTCGAATTGTATGTAACGGCTGCGCGGGGCGCAACGACGAAATCGAGCCGGCTCCACGTATTAGTTGACTCCCACTCCCGCTCCACTTAAGCTCTGCCTCGCCGCAGCCCGCGGTTTCCATGCGACTGCCCGCCGAGCGCTTCCTGCGCCGGGCGCTGTTCCCGGTCGCTTTCTGCGCCCTCACGATCGCCACGACGACCCGGGCCCAGCTCCGGGCTGACGCCGCGCCAATCCAGGGAGCGGAGCTCGAGTCCTTCCTCCGTCGTGCGGCGGTCTCCGACATGCGGCCCATCCCGCGCGGCATCACCAAGCCGCGGCGGGTGACCCTCACGCTTGACGGCGTCCGGCGCGACGCGGCTTGGCGAGTGATCGATGATTCTCGAACCGGCGTCACGAAGCTGGGAAGCGGTGAGCGCGAAGTTGATTTCGAAGACACCTGGCGCACTGACTGCGCGGCGTACGAGCTCGACAAACTGCTCGGGCTCGGCATGGTCCCGGCGACTGTCGAACGAGTCATTTCGGGACAGCGCGGGTCTCTGACCATCTGGGTGGACGATGCTGTCACGGAACAGGAGCGGCGCGATCGCAACATGCTGCCGCCGGATCCCGAAGCGTGGAGTCGACAAGTATTCAAGATGCGGATGTTTGACAACCTCATCCATAACATCGACCGCAACCTGGGCAACTCTTTGATCACCGACGACTGGCAGCTCCGCTTGATCGATCATTCCCGGTCCTTCAGAAAAGCCACTTCGCTGCGCGAGCCGGACCAGCTCGCGAGGTTTTCGCGATCGCTCCTCGAGTCTATGGCTCGGCTCGAAAAAAGCGAGCTGCGCGACCGGTTGGGCCGCTACATTTCGGTCTTCCAGATCGACGCGCTCCTCGAGCGACGCGACCGGCTGCTGGCGCTTGCGAAGAGGATTGCCAGCGAGCGCGGTGAAGTCGTCTACTACCCCTAGCTTGAAGCCTGGAGCTCAGGGACTGGGGTTCGAGATTATGGTTGACATCAAGAGCGAAGCGCGCGGACCGCACTGGATCGCTTGGGTTGCCGATTCGGCCGGAAAGCCCCGTGATTCGGTCGTAATCGTGGGACAGACGCGCGAGGAAGCGGAAGCGAACGCGAAGGAATGGGAACGGCGGACGTTGAGCGCCATGAAGTCCGGCTAAAGCCGGACACGACGAGCTACGAGCCGGGCGCTACGGCTGATCCTCTTCGTCCGGAGCTATCTCGTCCAGATCCCCGAGCCGCAGAATCTGGCCGGCCAAGTGCCCCGCGAGAATGCAATGGGGGCCCTTCGCCTCGAGCGAGACTACAGCCACGTCCCAAGGACGCGCGCGATACGCCGCGGTTACGCAGCCGCAGGGCATGCCTTCGAGCGCTTCAAGCTCGAAGACGGTGCCACTCGGCTTTACGTAAGCGACTGACTGGGTCGCCATCGGCATCTCGCTACCTCCCGACGCCCTCGCCAAATGCAACTACGAGGCCATCGTATTTTGTTAGACTACTGAGCGAGATTCGAGGTTCCTTCGTCCGCAAAGATGGGCACCGATGGGCATTTAATGTCACCCGCCTGAGGTGCCCCAAGCTGAAGCAGGCCCTGGTAAGTCACACTGGTTCCGCAGGTTCGAGCGAATTCGTGGAGTGAGTGCGGCTCCACCTGGGTTTCTGACCGGATGTGCAGGACTGCAACAGCGCGTACAAAGAGCGCATCGGCGAGGAGCGAGCGGTGGCAGCGCCACCAGTCTGCTTCGGCGCACATTACGGCCGTCGGAGCCGCTCGAGCCCACTCGAGCAAGGCCAGAATGCCCTCTGCGAACCCGGCCGTCTCCATGTGATCGGCGTACCCGCGGAAACTCTCGTTGCGCCACGCGGTGTTGACGGAGTCGGGGCGTGGCTTCCGGAGACCTCCGAGTGACGGAAAGTGGCGGTAGTCGACCCCGAAGCCGCGAATCGCATCCGCCAGCGCCTCGCTGGTGAAGTGCGGCACCCTGCGCGACCTGGCCACGGTCCGGACGTCGGCCAGCTGCCTGACACCGTGCGCTTGCAGCAGGCGCCGGAACAGGTCGAGCGTCCTAGTGGAGTGCCCGATTGTGAAGACCTGAAGCCGATCTGCCGGCATCCCGAGCTACAGAGGATCGAAGTCGTCTGCGCCGCGCGCGATTGGCGGCGGCCGCCAGCCGTCGGCGAAAGCGCCGGGCGCGGGCGGCCGGCAGACCCGCAGCGCAAACCCGCCTTCGGGCCAGACGACGCGGTCGCCTGACGCACGCGCCGCCTGCTCGAACAACTCCAGGAAGCGGCGGGGAAGCACTTCGGCAAGACTGCCGGGCCCGGGCTTCATGTCGCCGTTTTTGAGCGCTGAGGAAAGATAGAGGCGATCCCTCGCGCGGGTCAGGGCGACATACAGCAGCCGCTTGCTCTCTTCGAGCTCGCGGGATCGCTCACCGTCGTCCGTTTCCGAATCGAAGGCTCCGATCGACACGGAGGCCGGCTCGTCATCGCCCGCCGCTGAGACCCGGATAGGTTGCCGCGGACCGCCGGAGCCCTTCGCGAGGTTCACAACGAACACGATCGGAAACTCGAGCCCCTTCGACGCATGGACCGTCATGAGATTGACCGCGTCGAGCGCGTCGACCACAGCGTTCGACTCGTCGCCTGCCGTGAGCGCGTCCAGATAGTCCGCGAATCGTCCGAGGGTCGCGTAGCCGCGATTCTGAATGCGGCGGATGAGACTGCGCATCTTCTTCAGGTTCTCGCGCGCCTGCGCGCGTCTGGGGCCACGCAGCTCGAACGGATAGGCCGACTCGGCGAGCACGAGCTCCAACAGCTCGGCGGGCGGTATCAGGTCGACGAGCGACAGCCATCGCGAGATGTGTGCTCGTGCAAGAGTCAGGATCGCGCGATCTTCTTCTTCGAGCGCGCCGAGCGGCGGTGATCGATCAATGAGCGCGGCCGACAGCCGTGGGGCCAGCCGGACGAGCGCCGCGTCGGACACCCTGATGAACCGCGATCGGAGGAGAGCCGCGGCTCGCAGGTCGGAAGTTGGCTCCGCGAGAAAGCGTAGCAGCGCCGAAACATCCTTGATCTCGTCCGCGTCGAAAAACCCGAGGCCCTTGTAGACGTACGACGGCACGGCCCGGCTATCGAGGGCCTGCTCGAATTCCCGGTGGCTTGGCCGCGACCGGAACAGAATGGCGATGTCCCCGGGGGTTGCCTGACGCGGCACGCCGGTCGCTCGATCCCGAACATGCTCCTCGCTCAGGATGCGCACGACTTCATCGGCAACGGCGTCGGCGCACATCTCGGTTTCATCCGCCGCGGCGATGCCCAGCAGCAGCCCGCGAGCTCCGTTCTCCTGGATCGGAAAGCGGTCACGCTCGTCATAGCGGAACGCGTCGGGGCGATCAGGGCACCGGACCACTCCGGCGAAGACTTCATTCACGAAGGCCAACAACTCGGGCAGGGCGCGGTAGCTCCGTGTAATCGATCGCCGTGCATCCCGATCCGGACGGAGCCCTTCGATATGACGCGCGGCTTCGTCCATGACCGCCACCTCGGCGTCACGGAACCGGTAGATCGACTGCTTCCGGTCCCCGACGATGAAGACGGACGGCCGCAGTGGCGCGTCGTGCGTGACCAGGCCGAAGCCCTCTCCCCAGGCCCGAATCAACAGAGAAACCAGTTCCCACTGCGCACGGCTCGTGTCCTGGAATTCGTCCACGAGGACGTGGTGGTAACGCGACTCGAGCCGGAACCGGCTTTGTGCGAACTCGTCCATCCGTCGCAGCAGTTCCAGCGCGCGTTCGAGGACGTCCGTGAAGTCCAGCGCCGAGCGCTCGTCGAGGGCGCGTCGGTACTGATCTTCGGCAATCGCGAAAACCCGACGCACGCCGCGCGCGAGCACGCCGTTGAGGTCGCGCGCGAAGGCGTCCAGCGCGCCGGCAACGAGGCCTCCTGCCGACGCGATCTGCTCCCGGTGTCGCCGCCAGCACTCGGGCGACACGCAATCGTCCGCGCCGTAGGGAGGAATGGACCCACCTGGTTTTCTTACATCTCCGTCCTGCGTCAGGAAGTAATCGCGCGCGCGATCCATCAGCTCGCGCACCGCGACGTGATCGGACGGAACGAGGGTCGCCCGCGCGCGGAGCGCCGCGGCCAGCAACTGGAAGCGCACGTGACGGATCGGCCCGTCCGCGAGAAAGCGCTCGAGGCCGCCCGGCAGGCCCGTGAGCGCATCCCCGAGGCGCTCGAGCCCGAGGCGGCACGCGTCGTCGGCGGTCATCCTCGAGGCGGGAGTGTCAGCAGCGAGAAACCTGGCGAGCGCCGCCCGGGCGACGAGGCGCCGCTGCAGCAGGTGAGCCAGCCCCTCGCGGGCCCGGGTCGAGCCAAGCTGCGCCATCACGAGGGAGACATCCTGATCGTCAGCCGCCCGTGCCCCCACGATCCGAAGCGTGCGATCGATCGCCTCGTCGATGAGTCGCGGCACCTCGGTCTCATCCGCCATCGTGAAGCCGGGGTCAACGTCCGCCTCCAGCGGGAACTCGCGGACCAACGACAGGCAGAACGCGTCGATCGTGTTGATGGAGATGTCCGTCATCCGATCGCGCAGCGTCAGCCAGCGCCTTCGATCGTCCGGCGATGCCCCCGCTGCCGTCTTCAGCTCATGCACGATGCGTTCGCGCATCTCGGTCGCCGCCTTGCGCGTGAACGTGATAGCGAGGATGTTCGCTGGATCGACGCCCGCCCGCAGCAGGTTCACGTACCTCGTTACGAGGATCGACGTCTTGCCGGTACCGGCTGACGCCTCGAGGACGACGTTTCGTGAAGGGTCGACCGCAAAGGCCCGGGCCGCGGCATCTGGTTCGACCGCGCTGAGCGCAGCAGGTCCCGCGGCGGGCGTGTCGATTCGGGTGTCGGCCGACGCCGGCTGCGATGGCGGGGCCGAAGAGGACGGCGGGAAGAGATCCAGTTGCCTACTCATCGCCGACGTAGTCCTTGCGGCAAACGGAAGGGTACGCGCAGAAGCGACACCGGTAGGGTTCTTCCGGCCGCACGGGGAATTCCCCGCGCTCGATCGCGTCGATCGCGTCGAGGAATAGCGCCTGTCCGGCATCCACCGCGTCGGCCAGCCTGCCAGCGTCCCCCTGCCGGCCGCCAAGCCGCACGAACCCCTGCCGTTCCGCGAAGGCCACGTACCCGGCCTCCGCGAGCCGCCAGTCCCCTCCGCGCGAGGCTGCCAGCGCCTGCGTGGAGGCGACCGCGTAAACGGGCAGTTGCAGCGCGCGCCTTGGATTCGGGGCGCGCCGCAGCTTGTAGTCGATCACGCGAATCGATCGATCCGGCAGAATGTCGATGCGATCGGCCTTGCCGCGAAGGCGAAGATTCCGACGCCGCTCCCCGCTCTGAAACGTAAAGCTTCCTTCGAATCGATGCTCGAGGAGCCGCTCGACGACGGGCACCCGCCGTTCCATCTCGAACGCGAACGCGCGCCCCGCGAGGCCGGACGTCGCCGCGGATCCCAGCAGATGTGTGCGTTCGAGGGCGCGCTCGGTCGCTGGCAGCGTCGCTAGCCTCGCCTCGGCGATACGCGTGAACTCATCGAGCGCCAGCTTCAGATTGTCGGGCGTAATCGCTCCGCGGCCGGCTTGCTGCCACTCGGCGAAAAAGTCGTACAAGACCTCGTGGACGAACCGGCCTCGTTCGAGCTGCGTCAGCCCCGGTTCTTCCTCTTTTTCCTCTTCGAGATCGAGTACCGTGGCGGCGAAATACTTGAACGGGCAGGCAACATACTGCTCTACGGCGCTGACGGCATAGCCGTCGGATGCCCGCGCTCCCGTGAAACCGCGGAAGCGCGGGTCAGACGCCGGCGTTCGCGATCGGTGGGTAATGAGCCACTCGGCCGCCGGACCATCGACGACGTTCTCGGCAACCGGATCTTCCGTGAGCGCCTCATGCACGAACATCCGGTACGGTGGACTTTCATCGGTCAGCTCCGTCGGGAGGTCCGGCGCCTCGAGCTCCTCGGCGAAAGACGACGTTGGGACGACGGCATCGTCCTCGAGTGTGAAAGCTGACGCGGAGAAGCGCGCCTCCGGCAGGCGGATCAAATCGCGAAACGCCGCTCGGGCGCCGGCGAGTCGCTCTGAATCCGGCACCCACCCCAACTGGTTGAGCAGAGACGGCGGATAGAAAATGTTCCGACCGGATCGGTCTGGCCAGTCCGACTCGACGAGACCGACCAGTCTGATCTCGTCGAAGTCGCCGTAGCGCGCGGCCCAGGCGTCGACGAGCTGCACGCCGCGCGTTGCGGCATCGGGGGGGAAGGTCTGCGACTCGATCCACCGGCGGATCGTCCCTCCCAGCTCCTCGAGTTCCAGCCGCGTGTCGTCGTGGTCCGCATGCGCGGCCGACAGCGCGTCCAGAGCGCGCAGGATCGCCTCTCGGGCGCGAACTTGACGATACCGATGAACGTCGTTGTCAGACGTGGGCTCGTGAGCGCGAAGAAACGTCGCGAGGGCGCCGATTTGCCGGCTCGCAGCATCAGAGTCCAGGATGGGCCCAAGTTCGCACGCGACGGCAAGCATCGCCCGAACGGCGCACGCAGACCCTCCTCGCAGCCTGGACGCGAACGCCTCGAGAGCAGCCACTCCACCGACGAACCGGCCGTCCAGGAGCGCCTGGTCGAGCTCCGCGACATCGCGCGGACCGTAGAGCTCTTCCCCGAAGGCCAGTCGGAGATGCGGCGAACGGAGAAGCGCGATGCCGGCGGCACGAGTGAAACCGGATGCCAGGAACGTCAGCACGAGATCGAGTGTGGCCGCGAGCGGCTCGGCCGCCAGAGGAAGCTCGTCCGCCGCCTGCCAGGCGATGCGCGCGTCGGCGAAGACATGACGCGCCAGATAGAGATAAGGAAGCGGCCGCTGGAAAACGACAGCGAAGCGATCGGGCGATGCGAGCAGGCCCGAGCGTACCCGCCGTTTGACGAGCCGCGCGGCCTCGGCAAGCTCCTCCTCGCGATCGCGTCCGACAAAGAACCGGCGGGTGCCGTCGTGGGGTATACAAAGGACCGGCCCACCCGGGACGGCGCGCTCGGTTCGCTCGTCAATCCCCGGAAGAACCTCGTGCAGACGCGCATGGAAGCCGCTGGCGAGCGTCCGGTCGGTTGCGACCACGTCCAGCCGTTCGAGACCCGGCAGCCTCGCCAGGAGATCGAAGTCGGAGGTCCAGAGTCCGTGCGGGTCGGCGGCCCGATCCGCAACTGTCACGACGACTCGAGCGAACGACGAACGGCCGGGGCTCGTGAGGGCGACGCGGCGAAGGGCGTGCTCGTCGAGCCGGCCCGTGCTCTCGGCCTTTGCCTGGTAGCGGTGGAATGCCCGGGCGAGGAACCGCGTTTGGGCCAGCATCCTCGCCGCGCCATGATCGACCTCGGCGCTCGGTTCGAGCGCGTCCACCATCAGCCTCTCGAACGCCTCAAGGTTGCGGCCGCGACGATGCAGTTCGTCGTAGAAAGCCAGCATCTGCACGATGAGCCCCGGGCGAAGGCGGAAGGGCGGCGGCGCCCCGCTCGCGGCGGCGGCCCGTGCCGCCTCCCGCAGCAGGACTTCGCGCTCAAACGCCGTCAGCGGCCGCGCATCAAAGTGGGCGTACAGCTGCTCGTAGAACTCGTCGCGCGTCACGATCTGGACCACCGGGTCGCAGTCGATGGCCCGGCGGAGCAAGTCGCCAGATGCCTTGGTCGGAACGATTACCGCAGCGCGGTCGGTTGTCCCCCCGGACGGTGCCGCGCGTACAGCCCCTGCAATCGCCTGCCGGAACGTTTTGAGTCCCGCGGCGCGCACGAGCGTGGTCTGACGAGGGCTGATCACCGAAGTGACGGAGGCTGGAGCGCGCGCTCGAGGTCTTCCGTGATGCGGTCCAGCAACAGCAGGGCGCCGGCGGCGGCCGACGATGCCTCCCACGCCGTGTTCAAGTCACCCGACGAGATCGCGCTGCGCCTGGTGCGGACCGCAATGCCGGCAAGCTGCAGCGCGCTGCCTGCCAGCGCGTGGACAGGCTCGAGGCCTGATGGAGGCTTCAACGCGCCGAGCTTCGCCGCGGCAACCCCGACTCGATACTCGAGCGTCGCCAGCGCGCGTCGGTCGGGACCCGCGAGCGCACGGATATCCTCGAGCCACGGCTTCGAGCGATGGACCGAAGCCATCACTTCGCGAACCTCGCCGCGGTAGGCACGATACTCGTTTTCCCGTTCGGCCCACTTGTCGCGGGCCAGCCGGAGGCGCCGCGCGGCCTCGAGCCGATCGTCCAGGGCAGCGAGCAGGGCGCCCATCTGACCGGGACGACGTCGGCCGAGGCGGTCGTCCTCCTTCAGCGCCTGCGACATGACGGCCTGAACGCCGCGCACGTCCGCGAACGAGGATCGCTCATCCGCGCGCATGAGAGACCTCCGCGTCAAGGCCGCGTAACGCGCGTCGAATTGTCGCTCAACGGCGAGCTCCGACGAGACGCGCGCCCGCGTCGAGGTTCGCCATGCCTCGGATGACTGGCCGGGAGCCTCGAGCGCGCGGGCGATCGACTCGAGCAGCGTGGTTCGCTCCGCGGGATCCTCCGCATGTTTTGCCGCCGAGAGCGCCTGCTGAACGCTTTCGCGGAGGGTCGGGGCCGGGAGAAGCGGCACGGCCGGAGGCGGCCCTACCGTCGCCACGAGGTTGAGCTCGAATCGCGGCTGGCCGTTGGCGACCCGGAGCTCCGACACCAGCTCGTCGAGCATCCCTGAAATCTGAGAGATATCGAACGTCCGGTAGCCGTAGCTCGCTCGCGCCCAATCGGCGACCTGCCGGCGTGTGTTCTCGGCGATCTGCAGCCGAGACCGATCGTCGTTGGCCGCCGCGATCTTGTTCAGGGCGGCGGCAACCTCCGTGGTGAGCCGCGCGTAGTCCCTTTCGCCGCGCGTGGAAGCATAGTGCGACGCGCGCGCGGCGTCGGCGTAGCGCTCGGTCGCGGGCCAGTCGACCTTCGCCGCCGGCACGGTCACGAGTTCGAGGCAAGGTTCGGCCGGGGTCCCGCCCAGCGGCATCGAGAAAACGACCTTATCGGCCACGCGCGCGAACTCGCCGTAGCTCGCAAGCGCTGAGCCGTCGGTCAGGAAGATGCGGTAAAGAACGGCTTCGTCGGCGCGCGCCCCCGCGGAGGCCCGCGAGAGCACCAGCGCCAGCACGACGAGGCGCGCGACGCGTCGCCGCGTCTGGACCCAGGACATCAGATGGCCGGGTCCTAAGTGTGACACATTGGAGCAGGACCAGTGAAGAGGCGTGACCTGTTTGCTCGCGGCTGTGGAAATCATGTGGAACGGTAGTGGAACCGCTGTGCACGCTCGGACAAGACGATTTTTCTTTCGGCCTGCGCGGGCGCTCGACGGCGATCGGTACGGGTGTGGAGACCCCTTCGCGTCTGCTTTCGCTTGATCTCTCATCTCGTGCCGCTAGAATTGCGCGTCCGTCGTACTGGTGTTGCGTTCCCGTCGTGACAATCTACCGATTCGAGGAAACTATCAACGGCCGTGAGTACCGCATCGAGGTGTCTGCGGTCTCCACCGGGCAGTGGCGCGCCCAACTTATGCGCGTCCCCGGCGGATCGTGCGCCCTGATGCCGTTCTACGGCACGACGCCCGAGGAAGCGGCGCGCCAGCTGACCGAGTGGCTCGGCCGCGCGCACCGCGCCGCGATCAGGCCGTCGTGATCTCCCTCCCCGCGCGTCGGCGCGCGTGCCTCCTCGTTCTCGCCTGCCTCACCGCCTGCGCCGTTCAGGCGGTCGCGCAACCTGCACCGAACCCGTCGGCCGACCGGCCCCGGGTCCGCCTGGTGGCCACTGGCGGCACGATCTCGAACCGCAACGAAGGCCGGTTGACGGCCGAGGAGCTGGTTGCCTCCGTCCCGGGTCTGGATCGCTACGCCCGGGTGGACTTCGAGCAGTTCGCGAACGTCGCGAGCAGCTCGCTGACGCTCGACCAGTGGCTGCAGCTGGCCCGCCGGATCAACGACATCTTCAATAAGGACGCCGAGCTGGCGGGTGTGGTCGTGACGAGCGGCACCGACACGTTGGAGGAGACCGCCTACTTCCTCGACCTCACGGTCCGCCACGACCGGCCCGTCGTGGTGACCGGAGCGATGCGCAACCCGGGCATGGTCGGCTACGAAGGGCCGGCGAATCTGCTCGCCGCGTTCCGCACGGCGGCCGATCCGGCGTCACGCGGGCGCGGCGTGCTCGTCGTGCTCAATGACGAAATCAACTCAGCGCGAGACGTGACGAAGACCGACGCGCTGCGCCTGCAGACGTTCCAGACCCGGGTGTTCGGCGCTCTCGGAACCGTCGACGGCGATCGTGTGGCGTACAGCCGGAACGTGACGCACCGTCATACGGCAAAGAGTGAGTTCGACGTGAGCTCCATCGAAACGCTTCCGCGCGTGGATATCGTCATGACGTATCAGGGCGCGCCGGGCGACTTGATCAAGGCGGCCGTCGACAACGGAGCGCGCGGAGTCGTGATCGCTTCGGCGGGCGCCGGCGCGACGAGTGGGACGCAGAGCGAGGGTATCGAATATGCGCTCGGCAAGAAGGTATTCGTCGTGACCAGCACCCGGACCGGTTCCGGGCGCATTGCCCCCCGCCGTGGCGGCGGCCCTCCAGGGGCATCCGTGGACGATGCCGCGCGGGCGTTCAGGATTGGGGCGAACGACCATGCGCCGGTCAAGGCCCGCATCCTGCTCATGCTGGCGCTTACAAAGACCCAGGAGCCCGCTGAGATCCAGAGGATCTTTCTGGAGTACTAGAATCAGGGACAACCCTAAACGGTCGTGCTACACGCCCGTCATCACTGGCGCGCGCCGGAAGCCCGCAGGAAATCGATCACGGCCCGGTGACGCCCTTTCGTGGCCATGCTCAACGGCGTGCGCCATTCACCGCCCGGCCGCTCGTAGGCCGAGTCGGCCGCGCGCGTCGAGCGGCAGAAGGATTGTCGGCTGCCGGACGTCACACGTGAGCGGTGCGGCGACGTCTTCGTGAAGGACAACACTCACCGTCGGCCGGATATTGAGATCAGTCGTGAGCTCTTGAATGAGGGCTGCACGCTCCGGACAGGGCAGACCGCGCCGTCGGATACCGTGCAGGCGCAGCAGAGCCGCCGCTAAGGAACCCAGAAGCAGCACCGCCCCGCCCACCCAAATGACCGCCGGCATCTGCCGGCCGATGTCCCACGTTGAGGCGACAGCCGGCACGGCAGCGCCAGGAAGGCTTGGCATCCACGTACCGGAGATCCTGCCTGACGGCGAAGACGAGTTGAACGGCGCGGGGGCTCCGGCGGCCGGAACCTCGATGATCAGCGGTGGCAGGATATCTGCCGCGAACACCAATACGACCAGGGCGCCGAAGGTCGCTGCCAGCAGAAGGTGGCGCACCGCGGCGCGCGCGCGACGCGCCAGCCTCACGGCGATGAGGGCCGAGAAGGAGCGTTGCCGTCGCTTTCGCCAGCATCATCAGCTCAATCGATCGGCTGAGGGCGAGAATCGACTCTTCCACTACTCCGGTCATGACCGTGTCCTCTCTGAACGGACGCGCTCGATCTCGGCGGTCAGCGCGTCGAGCTCATCGGTCGTCCATGTTTCCTGCTTCAAGAGCGCCGTCACCGTGTCGCCGGCCGAGCCGCCGAAGAAAACGCGCACGAGCTGCTGAAGCGCCGCTCGCCGCGCGGCCCCGCGCGGCGTCGTGGGGGTATAGACGTAGCGCAGACCTTCCTCACGATGCCGGATGTAGCCCTTGGCCTCGAGCCGGACGAGCATGGCGCGGACCGCCGAATAGCCGGGTGGGTCGGTCAGACGCGCGCGGATGTCCTCGGCAGAGGCACGATCGCCCAGCGCGAAAAGGGC
>Ga0187893_10010126_pt1 | contig 14197 bp, 7 predicted proteins | sample MA1701074metaG_FD_139574 | JGI IMG/M metagenome (GOLD analysis project Ga0187893, IMG submission 139574) | White microbial mat communities from a basaltic lava cave in the Kipuka Kanohina Cave System on the Island of Hawaii, USA - MA170107-4 metaG ...
ACTCGGCGAGCAGGCGCTGGCGCTCTGGCGCGCAGCCGAAGAGCCGGTTTGGGAAGGCACGACCCTGCTCTTCCTCGGCGAGGCGTACTTTTACCTGAGCGAATATCAGCAAGCGATTGACATTTACCAGCAAACACTGCCGCTCTGGCGCGCCGAAGGTTTGCGCATCGAAGAAGCCTGGGCGCTCAATAACATCGGCTCGGCTTACAACGCGCTGGGCGACCGCCAGCAGGCGCTCGACTATTACGCTCAATCGCTGCGCGTCTATCAATCGGCGGGCGCGCACGTGGACGGCATCCGCGGACAAGGCATCTCCCTGACCAGTACTGGCGGCGTTTACGCGGCGCTGGGGCAATTGCGGCAGGCGCGCGATTACCTGGAACAGGCGCTGCCGCACTGGCGCGCTGTGAACGACCGCCGCGGTGAAGGCAGAGTGCTGCACCGGCTAGGTGAGATTTCCGTCGCCGCCGGCGAAGCGCGACAGGCGCTGGGTTATTACGATCAGGCGCTCGCGATCTGGCGCGCGTTGGGCCATCGCTTCGCCGAAGCGGGAACATTGCACGGCGTCGGCGACGCTTATCTCCCGCTGGGCGAGCAGCGTCTGGCTTTAGACCTTTTGCGCCAGGCGTTGGAATTGCGGCGCGACATCGGCGACCGGCGCGGCCAAGCTCAGACGCTCGCCTCGCTCGCTGCCATCGCCCACAAACAAGGCGAACACGAGCCAGCGATTGAACTTTGCCAGCAAGCGTTGGCATTGCAACGCGACATCGGCGACCGCCCAGGCGAGGCGCACGCCCGCTATCAACTAGCCCGAATCGAACGCGCTCGTGGTCAGTGGGATGAAGCTCGCCGGCAGATCGAAGCCGCGCTCACCCTCATCGAACGCGCCCGCGCCAACCTGCTCAGCCAGGAACTGCGATCGTCGTATCTCACCACCGTGCGTGACTGCTACGAGTTTTACGTTGACCTGCTGATGCAACTGCACGATCGCCAGCCGGGAGATGGATTCGACGCCGAGGCCTTGCGTGCGAGCGAACGGGCGCGGGCGCGCAGCCTGCTCGAAATGCTCGCCGAAGCCCGCGCCGAAATTCGTCAAGACGCCGATCCGCGACTCATTGCCCGCGAACGCAGCCTGCAGCAACAACTCAGCGCCAAAGCCGCGCACGAGCTACGCCTGCGCAGAGGCGCCCCGGCGCCGGAACAACTCGCCGCCGTCCAGAAAGAGATCGTCGCGTTGACCGCCGCCTACGATGAAGCGCAAGCGCAAATCCGCGCCGCCAGCCCACGCTATGCCGCGCTGACGCAGCCCACGCCGCCCAGCGCCTCCGAGATTCAACAACAACTCGATCAGGACATGCTGCTGCTCGAATTCGCGCTGGGCGAAGAACGCAGCTATCTCTGGGCCGTGACGCGCGATAAGCTCGCCAGCCACACCCTGCCCAAGCGTGCGGAAATTGAAGCCGCCGCGCAGCGCATCTACGGTCTGCTTACAGCGCGCAACCAACGCCGCGCTGGCGAAACTCCCGAGCAGCGCCGCGCTCGTATAAAACGGTCCGACCTGCAATTCGCCCAGGCCGCAACCGCGCTGAGCCAGACACTGCTCGGCCCCGTCGCCGCGCATTTGGGCAATAAACGCCTGGTCATCGTCGCCCACGGCGCGCTGCAATTCATTCCGTTTGCCGCGTTGCCAGAACCGAAGAGCAGGAGAGTAGGAGAGCGGGAGAGCGGGAGAATAAGAGTCAATCCGCAATCCGCAATCCGCAATCCGCAATCATTCACTCCCCTGATCGTCAATCACGAAATCGTTCACCTGCCGTCGGCCTCAGTGCTGGCGTTGTTGCGACGCGACCTGGCCGAACGCCGCGCCGCGCCGAAAACGATTGCCGTGCTCGCCGACCCGGTCTTCAGCGCCGACGATGAAAGAGTGCGCGCCAACGCAGCCAACGCGAAGGTCACAACGACCATCCAGCGCAAATACTGGCGCGATGTCACGCGCGCTCTGACGGAGATGGGCTACAACGAACCGGCGCCACAACTGCCCCGCCTGCAAGGCACAGAATGGGAGGCGAAACAGATTCTCGCGCGCGTCCCCAGCGACCAGAAGCTCGCCGCGTTAGGCTTCGCCGCCAACCGCGAGACCGCTACCAATCCCGTCCTCAGCCAATACCGCATCCTGCACTTCGCCACCCACGCGCTGATCAACAATGCGCATCCGGAGCTATCGGGCTTAGTGCTCTCACTTGTAGACGAGCAGGGCCGCGAGCAGGACGGCTTCCTGCGCGCCCACGAAATCTTCAACCTCAAACTGCCCGCCGAACTGGTCGTGCTCAGCGCCTGCCAGACGGGTTTGGGCAAAGAGGTCAAAGGCGAAGGCATCGTCGGGCTGACTCGGAGTTTTATGTATGCCGGCGCGCCGCGCGTAGTGGTCAGTTTATGGTCGGTGCGGGATCGGGAAGCGGCGGAGTTGATGGCGCGGTTTTACAAACGGTTGTTGGGACCGGAGCGAATGTCGGCGGCGGCAGCGTTGCGGGCGGCGCAGGTTGAGATGTGGCGTGTGCAGCAAGCCGCGCCGTATTACTGGGCGGCGTTTGCGCTGCAAGGGGAATGGAAATGAGGTGACGAGCAAAACGAAACAATCACATTTATTCAACAAGGCAAACCTGCAACGACCGGAAAGGCTAGTTGAAGGTAACCGTCAGGAGGATGGCGATGAGACAAAACCGAATATTTACTGCTTTATCATTATCATTTATCGCTGTAGTGTTTTTAGCTCCCTTTTCCCAATTACCGAGCGGGTCTGTTATAAGAATTAACACGAGCGGCGCGGCTGAGCTTGCGCATTCGACGTTTCGCTTCGTGGACTTGGAATCTCTTGCACCGATTCGGCCACGAAGCTTACTCGTTGACGGATACGAAATCGCACCGACGGTTGGAGTTGATGGAGTGGTGGAACTCGACCTTTCCGCCGGCGAACACGCCGTCGAGGTATTAGCCAATGGTTATCGACCGATGCGAGCCCGCCACGGAGCGGCATTTCCCTACTCTGTCATAAATGTGTTCTATTTAGTGCCGGAACTGGAACCTTCAGCTCAACTACTTGAACATACAGCAAAAGAAAGTCATCGTGTGTCGGGCTGGGTTCGATCGCGAGAAAGCCTTCGGACTATTCAAGATGCACATGTTTTCTTCGAGTCACCAGCCTTCACTACCGAAGCAATCACCGATCCTGCTGGCGAGTTTGCTTTCACAGTTCCCGCCAATGCCTTTCAGAACGAGTGGCAAATTCGCGCCGAAGCGCGCAACCGACAATCGAGTCGCTTAGCCAGTCGCGGTCAAGTCGATCTGCCCAGTAATATCCGCCATGTATTTCTACTTGCAAGAGAGACTGATGCACCCGATGATTCTGACAAAGCAGGTTTTCGGCCTACCGTGAGGCTACCGTCCAAGCCAATGAGTTCCCTGTCTCTCTTACTACAAACACCTCCAAACACAATCCGGGTCGGTCTCGGCGCCCCTCGGGCCAGCGCAATTGCTTGCTCCGGGTTCAACGAAAAATGCAGCAGTTCATTCAACGCTTGTTCGCCGACGAACATCGATGTTGTCGATATTGAAACATATGTGAAGCGTGTCTTTCGAGGAGAGCTGTTCGGAACGGTAATCTGGGACGAGGCGGAGTTGGAATGCTTCAAGGCAACCGCAGTGGCGATTCGGAGTTATGCCTCATTTCATGCTCTTTCAAGCCCGCGCGGATCTCAATACGACATTTGTAATAGTGATAGCTGCCAGTGTTACTTTTCTAACTTCAGCGCCTTTGGTCCAATCAGCACAGCCGCATCGCAACAAACGGCGGGACAAGTCTTGCTCACTCATAACGATCAAATTCCGAAATCGGAGTACGGTAGCTGGAATGGATCATGCGCTCGGGGAATAATACACTGCACTGCCGAAGCCGGGTACCCAAATCTATATTCAATCTACGACTACGCAATCGACCAGAACTGGAATTTGCGGCCATCGAATCCGGAGTTATGGGGGCACGGCCGCGGCATGTCTCAATACGGCAGTCATTTTCGCGCCAAGAACGGCGAGACATACCAGCAAATTCTAACTTTCTACTATCAAGACTACGGCTGGCGTCTATCCACTTCGCCCAGTCAGACGTTGACAGTTAACCTTGTGCCCAATCCATCTTCCGGGACTGCCCCATTGCCTGTGAGTCTTACGGCTTCAATTTCCGGCACTGCCTCGGGCATGATTAACTATACCTTCTGGTGGAATTGCAGTAGCGCAAGCAATAGTGTTAGCGAAGTTACATCCGTTTGTGGCGATCCGCGCGACCCCATCAGAGGCGCCAAATTTGATGGGGTCAGCGATAATCCCAAAGCGGTCATGCATTTGTATACGTCGTCAGGTAGTTACACTGCGAAGGTGATTGTGGAAAGGGGAACAGCCCCTCCGGCAGAGCAAAGATTCTCAATAGGAGTCACAGGGGGTTCTTGTAACTACAGCATTGATCCGTCGAGCCTACAGTTTGGCTCGAACGGAGGTAGCGGTAACGTGTCAGTGACCGCGCCAAACGGTTGCTCCTGGAACGCCAGCAGCAATACAAATTGGATTACGATCAACTCGGGCAATAGTGGGAGCGGGAATGGGCAGGTCGGTTACACGATCCAACCCAACGGTGGCCAAGCCCAGCGAACCAGCACGATTACAGTGGCAGGGCAGACTCACACAATCACGCAGCAGGGAGTTTCTTGTAACTACAGCATTGATCCACCGAGCCGACAATTCGACTCAAACGGCGGGAGCGGGAATGTCTCAGTGATCGCGCCAAGTGGCTGTTCCTGGACTGCAACCAGCAATGCAAACTGGATCACGGTCACTTCAGGCGGCAGTGGGAGCGGCAATGGCTCTGTGATTTATTTTGTCGCCACCAACAGCAGCACAGGGCGCACGGGGACGATTGCTATTGCAGGTCAAACGTTCACGGTTATGCAAGGCGCTGCATGCTCATCGAACTGCCCTGCAACCTTCACTGAGGTCTCCACTTCGCTGATAGGTGTTAGCAACAGTTTTGTGGCTTGGGGTGATTACGATAACGACGGTGACCTCGATATTCTGTTAACGGGGCAGACGAACACAGGGCAACGCATCGCTAAAATCTATCAGAATGACGGTAGCGGCATCTTTACCGACATCCAGGCTGCCTTAACGGGTGTTCTCGAAACTGGGGAAGGCTCGTCAGCCTGGGGGGATTACGACAACGATGGGGATTTAGACATTCTGCTGACGGGTTCTGGTAGTGGAGACCTCCCCGTGACAAAAATCTATCGGAATGACAACGGGAATTTTGTAGACATCAATGCTTCGTTAACGCCAGTCCGCAATAGTTCCGTTGTATGGGGGGATTACGACAACGATGGAGACCTGGATATTTTGTTGACAGGCGCCACTGGCTCTGGCTCTGTATCCAAAATTTATCGGAACGACGGTGGCGGGGTTTTCACTGACATAAATGCGTCATTGCCGGGTGTCGCAGATGGTTGCGTGTCCTGGGCTGATTATGACGGTGACGGCGATTTGGATATTTTACTGACGGGTAGCTCAAGTTCGGTGCTCATCAGCAAAATCTACCGAAACGACAGCAATGGGGCGTTCACTGACATAAATGCGTCATTGCCGGGAGTTGTTGGCTCTGCCGCTTGGGGAGATTACGATAACGATGGCGATTTGGATATTTTGCTGACGGGTATTTCGCCTGCTGGCGCCATTGCCGGAATTTACCGGAATGATAGCGGGATTTTTATCAATATTCCTGTTTCCTTGCGGGTAGCCGAATTTAGCTCGGTAGCCTGGGGAGACTATGATAACGACGGAGATTTGGACATTTTGCTAACTGGCAACTCTTATTCGCCTTCAGGCTCTGTCGCCAAAGTATACCGAAATGATGGAGGAAGTTTTGTTGATGTGTCCGCCCCGCTTACTGGCGTTGCCCGTGGCTCAGTAGCTTGGGGAGATTATGACAATGACGGCGATTTGGACATTTTATTGTCTGGCGACACCGGCACAAACTACATCTCCAAAATCTATAGAAATAACATTGGAACGGCGAACGCCGCTCCTTCAGCGCCCACTGGCCTGGCAGCGACGGTGACGGAGAACTCAGTCACCTTGACTTGGAACAAGTCGAGCGACAGCAAAACTGCCCAAAATGCTTTGACCTACAATTTGCGAATAGGAACATCTGCCGGTGGCGTTCAGAAGCTATCGCCGATGGCGAATGCGACAACCGGGTACCGTAAAGCTCCAAAGCTGGGGAATGCAGGGCATAAAAACGCCTGGACGATAAAGAATTTATCGAATGGCACGTACTATTGGAGCATACAGGCAATTGACAATGCTTTTGCGGGATCTACTTTTGCGCCGGAACAGACCTTTGTTATTCAACCTCCTTCTGTAAGCATCCAGGTGACTGTGCAGACGAACCCATCTGGCCGCTCATTTACAGTTGATGGAGCGACCTACACTGCAGTACAGACATTTACCTGGGCATCCGGTTCTACTCATACAATCGGTACGACCAACCCACAAAGTGGAGGCGCTGGAACACAATATGTGTGGAGCAATTGGAGCGATGGTGGCGGTATTTCACACACCGTTTCTCCCACCAGCAATACAACGTATACGGCAAGCTTCGTCACGCAGCACTACTTGACAATGAGCGCTGGAGCAGGTGGCGCAATTAGTCCATCGAGTAACTGGTATAACAGCGGCCAAAGGGTGACGATTATGGCGACGCCGAACAACGGGTATAGCTTCAATGGTTGGAGCGGAAGCGGGACAGGATCGTACACGGGGAGCAGCAATCCGGCAACAGTAACGATGAATGGGGCGATAACTGAGATGGCGAACTTTGTGATTGTTACCAGACCGGTTGCGTGCGTCTCGGCTGCAAGCTACAGCGCATTAGGGATTGCTACCGAGGCGATTGTCGCTGCATTCGGCTCTTCCCTTGCTACTGCCACACTTGCGGCTTCAACGAATCCGCTCCCGACAACGCTGGCTGGAACCACAGTTAGAGTCAAAGACGGCATAGGGGCCGAGCGCCTTGCTCCTCTATTCTTAGTCTCGCCTGCACAGATTAACTTCCAGGTCCCGCCAGGAACGGCTTCTGGAACTGCTATCGTTACCATCACCAGTGGGGATGGCTCTGTTTCCAGCGGGACAGCGCAGATTGCGTCGGTAGCCCCTGGGCTGTTTTCGGCTAATGCGAATGGCCAGGGTGTGGCAGCAGCCGTAGTATTGCGGGTCAAGGCTGATGGCTCTCAGGTCTACGAGCCGGTGACTCGATTTGATCCGGCGCAAAACAGATTTGTCGCGGCGCCAATTGATCTCGGCCCACCTACAGATCAAGTCTTTCTGATCTTGTACGGCGCCGGGATTAGACACCGTAGCTCAATGTCATCAGTGGCTTCCAAAATCGGAGGCGTGGACGCACAAGCCCTGTTTGCCGGAGCGCAAGGCGGGTTCGTCGGGCTTGATCAGGTCAATCTGCGTGTGCCTCGCAGCTTGATCGGCCGTGGCGAGGTAGACATTGTGTTGACGGTAGACGGCAAAGTCGCCAATACAGTCAAAGCCAGCATCAAGTAGTCCGAAGCCGCAGGCAACTACAGCGGCCACATTTACTCAACAAGGAGAATCGCTATGAACAAAATATACATAAGATTGACTTCCCTGCTCCTGGTTCTGGTTTTGAGTGGGGCGAGCCTGACTTCGCTCGCGCAAGGCGACAAAAAAACGAGCGAAGAAACGCTGACCAATGAAACAATCATCACCCTGACCAAAGCCGGCCTAAGCCCCTTAATCATCATCAGCAAGATCCGGTCGTCGAATACCAGGTTCGATGTCTCAACCACCGAACTGCTCCGCTTGAAGCGAGAGAACGTCGCCGATGCGGTGATTGACGCGATGATCCAAGCCGCGCAAGCCGGATCGGCCAATGCGACGCCATCGAGCGATAATGCGCCTAAAGCCGATCCCCACGATCCGTTATCGCCACATGATGCCGGCATCTATCTGCTGAAAGGTGAGACTGTACGGCGACGGATGACGCAACTCGATCCTTCCGTCTATACGCAATCCAAATCCGGCGGCATGTTCAAATCGGCCATGACTTATGGCATCGCCAAAGTGCAATCCAAAGCAGTCCTTGCCGGTGAAAGCGCCAAGCTGCAGATCGAGGACTCCCAACCTGTCTTCTATTTCTACTTTGAGGTGAAGAATTCCGGCTTGAGCAATGCCGGGAACGCCTGGTTTTCATCGGCCACCAGTCCGAATGAGTTTGTTCTGCTCAAGCTGGAGACCAAGAAGAACAGCCGAGAAGTCGTCGTCGGTCAATTCAGCGCCTTCGGCGCTCAAGGCGGAGCGCTGGATAAATACGTCCAGCTCTTCGACTATGAAAAACTTGCGCCTGGGGTGTTTAAAGTCACGCCCAAGGGCAAGCTGGCTGATGGCGAATACTGCTTCTTCTACGGCGGCGCTACGCCATTGCCGACTTATGGATATGGCGTGGTTGGCGGCCCGAAAGTGTTTGATTTCGGGATCAAGGTCTCAAGGTTGCAATAAGGGAGCCCGATTATGGAACAAGGAAGAAGCGGAACGAGCGCGTATGTCCTGTTAATGATGGGTTGCGCGCTCTTCGGGGTTGGGGTGGGAATCTCATTCACTCTCATTGGCGCTTGCTTTGGAATACCTATGGCGTTGGTATCTATTCCAATGATCATTGTTGGCGCCGCGAGGTATTCACGCGCCCGCGCGGCGCGGATAGATGCCACCATCTCTCACGCGGTGTCACAGGGAATAGCAAGAGAAATGCGCCCGCTGGCGAGCCAGGAACAGCTCTGCCTACCTTGCAACCTGGTTTTCTCTGCTGATTCGATGTTTTGTTCTTCCTGCGGCGCCAGACTTGAGAGAAGAGCATAACGCCAATTCCTGACGGTTGAACTTCTCCCGTGTGATGATTGACAATGCCTGCTCACAAACCAACATCATACGGGAGCCGAGTCAATGAAAAGTCATCTCGACGCCATCCTCCAACGCGAGCAGGCGCTCTATCTGGAAACTATATTGCCGCCGCGCGACGGACTCCTCGCGGAGATGGAGGCTTACTCCGCCGCGCACGACATCGCCAGCTCCGATCCTGAAGTCGCATTGTTCCTGGCCATCACTGCGCAAGCCATCAACGCCAACCGCGCGCTCGAAATCGGCACAGCCATCGGTTATGGCGCGATCACGCTCGCCCGCGCGATGGGCGAAGGCAGCCTGGTCACGACGATTGATCCGAGCGCGGAACGGCTGCAAATTGCCCGCGAATTCATCCGCCGCGCCGGAGTCGAATCGCGCGTCGAATTCGTGCAAGCCGAAGCTCTCAGTGCTCTGCCACAACTTGGCGGCCCGTTCGATCTGGCTTACATTGACGCGGTGAAAGAAGAGTATGGCGATTACCTTGATCTGATCCTGCCGCGGATGCGGCGAGGCGGGGTGATTCTGGCTGACAACGTGTTGTGGAAGGGCCAGGTCGCCACGGGCCGCTTGCTTTCGCCCGATCAGCAGGCTTCGACCGAAGCTTTGATTGAATTCAACCGGCGCTTTACTTCACATCCTGAACTGCGCGGTCTGGTTTTGCCTTTCGGAGATGGGCTGGCTTATGGAATCAAGCTCTAACCCGCAACCTGAAGTCTCGCTCGAAAACATCCGCGCCGCGCGCGAGGTCGTTGATCGCACGCTGAAACCGACGCCGCTGATGGAGTACCCGCTGCTCAACGCTGAGATCGGCGCGCGTCTGTTCCTCAAACACGAAAACCATCAAGCCACCGGCGCGTTCAAGATCCGCGGCGGATTGAACTTCATGCATCACTTCGCCGCCGCACGCACGCACGACGGCGTGATCACGGCGACGCGCGGCAACCACGGACAGTCGGTCGCGTTGGCCGCGCAAATTTATTCGATCCCCGCCACCATCGTCGTTCCCTTCGGCAACAATCCTGAAAAGAACGCGGCGATGCTCTCCTTCGGCGCGCGGCTGGTCGAATACGGGCGCGATTTCGACGAAGCCCGCGAAGAAGTCGAGCGGTTGTCGAAAGCCGAGAACCTGCGCTACATCCATTCGGCCAACGAGCCGCATTTGATCAACGGCGTCGGCGCTTATGCGATTGAGATCATTGAATCAATGCGGGAGCGCGGCGAAAAGATTGACGCTGTCTTTGTGCCAATCGGCCTGGGTAGCGGCATCTGTGGTGTGATCACGGCCTTCCGCGCGCTGTCGCCCGAAACGAAAATCATCGGCGTGCAGGCCGAAGGCGCGCCGAGCGTTTATCTTTCGTGGCGCGAAGGCCGGATCGTCGAAACCAAAGACGCGCACACGTTCGCCGACGGCGTGGCCACGCGCGTCCCGGCGGCGCTGACCTTCGACATCATCCGCGAAGGCATTGATGAGATCACGCTGGTCAGCGATAGCGAGATAATTCGCGCCATTCGACTGCTCTGGCGAACGACGCATAATTTGGTTGAGGGCGCGGGAGCGGCGGCGACGGCGGCGACTTTCAAAATGCGCGAACGGTTGGCGGGCCAGAATGTGGTCAATGTTTTGACCGGCGCGAATCTCGACACAGGATCAATCGCCAGAATTTTCAACTGAGGAGGAAGACATGGCATTACCTCAATCAAAGATTTTCTACACGGTCGAAGAATATCTGGCGTTCGAGCGCCAAGCGGATGAGCGCCACGAATATATTGATGGGTACCTTTACAAGATGGCGGGAGAGAGCGACGAGCACTTGGCAATTTGCCTCAACATCGGGGCGGAGTTGCGCAATCAATTAAGGAGGTCTGCCTGCAAGGCGCGCACGCAAAATATGAAAGTCCGAAGCGGGCCGACGCCGATGTTCAAGCGATCCCCCAGGAATTTCTTTTCCTATCCGGATGTCCTGGTCTATTGCGGCGCCCCGGTGTTTCACGATGAGCACCGCGACGTGCTGCTTAACCCCAAAGTCATCATTGAGATCCTCTCGGCTTCAACCGAAGCTTTCGACCGCGGTGAAAAATTCATCCGCTACCGTACTTATAATGACACGCTGACCGACTATCTACTTGTATCGCAAAAGGACGCTTTCATCGAGCATTTTACGCGGCAATCTGATGGAAACTGGCTTCTCTCGGCTACGCTCGGTCTGGAATCGAGCCTTTACATAACCTCGATTGATTGCCGGTTGGACTTCTCCGAGGTCTACGATGGCGTTCAATTCTCAAAGAAAGACTCTGAGAAAGGTGAAGAAATTGAACCCGATCAATCCGAACAGGAATAACCATCCTTATGCTGACTTTTAACGACATCCTTCAAGCCCGCGAGCGATTGCGCGGCGTCGCCCATCGCACGCCCGTTCTCACTTCAAAACAGTTCGACGAACAAACCGGCTGCCGGGCTTTCTTCAAAGCCGAAAACCTGCAGCGCGTCGGCGCGTTCAAATTCCGCGGCGCTTACAACAAGCTCGCTTCGCTGGATGAAGCCGAGCGCAGACGCGGCGTGCTGGCTTATTCTTCCGGCAATCACGCGCAGGCGACGGCGCTGGCGGCGAAATTGTTCGGCGTGCCAGCGGTGATCGTGATGCCGATGGATGCGCCGCAGATCAAAGTCGCGGCGACTCGCGCTTACGGCGCTGAAGTGATCTTCTACGACCGCTACTCGCAGAACCGCGAAGAGACGGGCGAGCGCGTCTGCCGCGAGCGCGGGTTGACGCTCGTTCCGCCATTCGACGATTACGCGATTATGGCTGGGCAAGGAACCGCCGCGATCGAATTGCTCGAAGACGTTCCCGACCTCGATCTCCTGCTGGTTCCGGCCAGCGGCAGCGGATTGCTCGCGGGTTGCGCGGTGGCGGCCAAACATCTGCGCCCGCAGATCCGCCTCTTCGGCGTCGAACCCGAAGCTGGCAACGACACCTGGCAATCGTTCCGCACGGGCGAGCGCGTCGAAATACCTGTTCCCAAAACGATCGCCGATGGTTTGCAGGTCACTGCTCCGGGCAAACTGACTTTCCCTATCGTCCGCGAACTCGTCGAAGACATCCTGCTGGTCAGCGATCAGGAGTTGATCTCGACCATTCGCTTCATACTCGAACGGATGAAGGTTCTGGTCGAGCCTTCGGGAGCAGCGGGAGCGGCGGCGGTCTTTCATCACAAGTTCGATTTCGCCGGCAAACGCGCCGGCGTTCTGCTTTCGGGCGGCAATGTGGATTTGGCCAGGCTCGGCGATTACCTCAAGGCCTGAGCGGAGAAGACGAACGCTTCAGCAGAAAAACGGCGGGCAGAAAAATGACGTTTTCAGCGCCATTTTTCTGCCCGCTATTTTTCTGCTTCCCGTGATCAGTTGCAGCTTGTGAAATCAATCGGGCTGGTCGGACGGTGGCAAACATTGGCTATGCGGTCGCCGTTCAACCCGTTGAGCAGCTTGGTGAGCACGCAGGCGTCGCGGCTGCTGACGCTGCCCTTGACCGCCGAGTTGAGGTAATTCAGCAGGTCGCCGAGCTTCGTCTCGGGGGTGAACGTCACCGCGCCGTTGTTGACCGTCACCGGATTGAAGTTCAGGCCGTAGCACCTCAACGCCGATTGCAGCGCCGAGAAGATCTGGGCCGAGCCTAAACCACAAGCGCTGGCGCTGAGGAGGTTCAATTGCGCTGCCACGTGTTCACGAATCAGCGCGCCGAAGCTCCCATCCAACGCCAGCTTCACTCGCGGATCGGTCGAGGGAATCGGGGCGCCGAAATTGACTCCGTCAACCTGCACCGAGCCTTTCGGGATCTCGTTGGTCCCCCAGAAGAGCGAGAAGTACCTGGCCGAACGGAAGCAGATCGTAATGTGGCAATCACCAGGCGGCGGACACTGATTGACTGTCAGCGTGGCGGCGGCGGAAGTAACCGCGCCGCAAGTTCCCGTCACCACCACATCGTAACTGCCCGCGTCGCCCGCCGTCGCCGAAGCGATCATGAACATGCTCAAGGTTGCGCCCGCGATGTTCACGCCGTTCTTCCGCCACTGGTAGGTCAGGTTCGCGCCCGTAGCCGTGACAGTGAACGCCACTGAAGTCCCCGCGCATACAGTCTGGTTGGCGGGCTGCGTCGTAATCGCTGTGGCCGGATTGACCGTCAGCGTCGCTACGGCTGAAGTCACAGCGCCGCAAGTTCCGCTCACCACCACATCGTAACTGCCAGCGTTGCCCACGGTCGCCGGAGCGATCGTGAAACTGCTGCCGGTTGCGCCCGCGATGTTCACGCCGTTCCTGCGCCATTGATAGGCCAGGTTCGCGCCCGTCGCCGCGACGGTGAAAGTCGCGGACTGGCCGGCGCAGACCGTTTGATTCGCAGGTTGTGTCGTGATCGCAGTTGCGGGGTTGATCGTCAACGTCGCCGCGGCTGAAGTCACAGTTCCACAAGTGCCCATCACCACCACATCATAACTGCCGGCGTCACCGGCGGCGACGGATGCGATCGTGAAGCTGCTGCCGGTGGCCCCGGCGATGCTCACGCCGTTCTTCCGCCACTGGTAGGTCAAACCAGCGCCGGTCGCGGCTACGGTGAAGGTCGCCGATTGGCCAGCGCAGACCGTTTGGTTCGCGGGCTGCGTGGTAATCATCGTGGCCGGATTGACTGTCAGCGTGGCCGTGTTCGACGTGACCGCGCCACACGTTCCGGTGACGACGACATCGTAACTGCCGGCGTCGCCAGCCGCTGTCGAAGCGATCGTGAAGCTGCTCGACGTTGCGCCTGCGATGTTCACCCCGTTCCTGCGCCACTGATAAGTCAGGTTCGCGCCGGTCGCGGTGACTACGAAGGTCGCGGACTGGCCGGCGCAGACCGTTTGATTCGCAGGTTGTGTCGTAATCACTGTCGCCGGATTGACCGTCAGCGTCGCCGCGGCTGAAGTCACGGTTCCGCAGGCGCCCGTCACGATCACGTCATAACTGCCCGCATCACCAGCCGCCGTCGAAGCAATAGTGAAACTGCTCCCGGTCGCGTTAGCGATGTTCACGCCGTTCCTGCGCCACTGGTAGGTCAAACTCGCGCCCGTCGCCACAACTGAGAATGTCGCCGATTGACCGGCGCAGACTGTCTGGTTGGCAGGCTGTGTCGTGATCACGGTCGCA
>Ga0187893_10010127_pt1 | contig 14195 bp, 9 predicted proteins | sample MA1701074metaG_FD_139574 | JGI IMG/M metagenome (GOLD analysis project Ga0187893, IMG submission 139574) | White microbial mat communities from a basaltic lava cave in the Kipuka Kanohina Cave System on the Island of Hawaii, USA - MA170107-4 metaG ...
GCAATCCGCAATCTGCAATCCGCAATTCGCAATTCGGCAATTCATTCTTTTTCCGCGATAATAAACAAGGCCAATCTCTTTTTAAGTCGCTAACCTCTTGCGGAAGGGAACCTTCTTGAAAGCTTTGGTCCTTGATTACCGGGAATGGCTTTTATGACTTAGGCGCCGTTGTGTCACCTCATCAAGAAGAACCGCGTGCTTCCGATCTGCACCCTACGTACAATTGGTTAGAAGCCAAGAACTTAAATGACCTCTCGTTAAGCTTCCTGATTTTCCGTGATGCCGGATAAAGAAAAACGTTGTTTGGAAGTTGTGGTTGGTGTGGCTAAATTTGCGCCCAGTCGTTCCGAGTCCTGCGCAAGCCTAGCCTCCCTGGTGGCGCGCCCATGCGGAACAACCCAAACAGATCGTAAAAAGGATTACAGAACCGCCCAGAGTGCTGATGAATATGAGCGACCGTGACCACAGAGTGCCCACGGCGCTACAAAGCATAACCCAGAGCAACTGATGTCTCCCGACATACTCGGAGAGTTAGCGTGCCGGTCAGAGAGAAACTCAAAGTGCTCCGCAACGTCCGCCGTATCACTGTGCGCGAGGTTGAACAGGCTAGCCGCAGAATTGCCGAGGCCAAGCGAGACAAGCGGTATTGCATTTCAAATGGATGGCTGGCGCAACTTGAGAAGGGCGGATCGGAACCCAGCATCTGTAAACTCTTCAGCTTAAGCGCGATCTATCGCGTACAGTTCTTTGATCTCGCACAACTTTACGGTGTTAACCTGGATGAGATTAAGCAATTCGAACAGGTAGCCAACCCGCATTTGACTCAAGTGCTTTCGGCAGACACCGGAGACTGCGACCTCGCGGATCCGCTGGGAGGATCCGGCCTCAATTTCGCTGAGGGCGCTACCACGCTCGTTCCAGGCGCACGAAGAAATAACAGTCATAACTTCTTTTGCGTTAGCGCGAGTTCATCCAATGCTGATTTCATGACATACGGCTACATCGGGTTGAACGACTTAACCATGTATCCGTTGATCCGGCCGGGTGCAATTGTACGGATTGATACATCTCAGAATCGGGCCCAAGCGATCACCTGGCACAGCGAGTACGAAAGACCGATCTATTTCATTGAATTGCGGAATGCATATGCTTGCGGCTGGTGTGAGTTACAGGGAAACCACCTCTTAATCATTCCGCATCCGTCATCCCCAGGTTCTATTCGCCGGTTCATTTATCGTAAAGAAGCGGAGATTGTAGGACGAGTAACGGGCTTTTACACCCGTTGCGTGGACCAAGAGCCTGATAAAACCGGAGGAGCCAACGAGATGGTTCACGGCCGGAGCAGCGCGAGGTAGGAAGCGGTGAGGCGGCTCAATCCGGGGACAGTGAAAATGTCCGGCGAGATTCGATGGCTTGCAGCGCAGGTGAGACCATTTCTGCGTTTTCATCTTGGCAGCTATCTTTGCATTGTTATCGCAAGCGTCCTTACCCTCCTCGATCCTTTAATCGTCAGGTTTCTGATTGATGATGTAATTCCCAGCGGGCGTGCGGCCTGGCTGCCGATGGTGGCCGCGACTTTCCTTGTGGCTTATGTGGGAAGGCTGGGATTTGACAGTCTGGCGGCCATGCTCAATTTTCGAGCCGTGCAGAAGATGACTTTCCGCGCGAGGTTAAGCCTGCTGAAGCACCTACAGCGCTTGTCCGCCGAATATCATGACAACCGACCTATTGGCGATACTTTGCATCGTCTGCAAGTTGATGTCGATCAAGTCGGCAGTCTAAGTGGTGAAGTGATCCCCAGCGCTTTGCGCGTAGCGACCGTCTTTACCCTGGTGATGGCCACGATGCTGGTATTGAATTACCGCATGACTGTCATGGTCATACCTCTGATTCCATTATTCCTGCTGGTGCGGCGGCGGTTTCATAATCGACTGCGTCAAGTCTCGGACTCGGTGCAAGAGCAATCGGGGAAGATGAATAGCTTTCTCGAAGAGCACCTGGCTGCCATCCTGCAGGTGCAATTGCTTTGCTGTGAACAAAGAGAAGCAAGGCGCTTCGCTCGCCTTTCGGGCGCCGCTGTTCGGGCGCAAGTCAAGAGACGTAGAACAGAATTGTTTTTCAGCGCCTTGCTCTACCTGATCATCGTTACCAGCATTGCCGGCGTCCTCTGCTACGGGGGTTATCAGGTTATTACCGGGACGATGACAGCCGGGAGTCTGGTTGCGTTCTACGGTTATACGATGCAACTTTTCATTCCCTTATACGGCGTTGTGGATATCTACTCAAAACTTCAGCGGGCCGGCGCGAGCGTCCGCCGTCTGATGGAAATCAGCGAAGCCGACTTGAAGCTGTGTGATAGTCCAGAGGCTTTGGCGCTTGAGTCAAACGCGTTGGGGGAGGTCGAGCTGAAAGACGTCTCGTTCAGCTACGGCGCGGATCGGCCCTTGCTTAGGAAGATCAGCCTCCGTATTAATCCGGGCGAACGAGTTGGGCTCGCAGGGGTCAGCGGTAATGGTAAAAGCACAATCGCTCGGCTGGTCGCGCGGCTTTACGACACGCGTGCCGGCGCCGTTTTGGTAGGGGGGCTGAACGTTAAAAATATCAAGCTGAAAAGTTTGCGGTCATCGGTAATCTTGGTGCCTCAGGATCCGGTCCTATTTGATCTGACGTTGCGTGAGAACCTGCTTTACGGCAACCCCTCAGCGAGTCAGGATGAGCTCGATAAAGTTGCTAAATTAACGCAGTTGGAAAGAGTAATCTCAAGGCTGCCAAAAGGATGGGACGAGCCCCTCGGTGCTCGTGGCAATCGGCTTTCAGGCGGCGAGCGTCAGCGAGTGGCTTTAGCACGAGCGCTCCTTCAACACCCGCGGATCTTGATACTTGACGAATGCACCTCCGCGTTGGATGGGCTCACCGAAAAGAGGCTCTTTAGTAGTCTTGAGGCTTCCTTGCAAGATGTAACCATGATCGTAATTTCCCATCGTTTTTACCCACTACAATGGGCCGACCGCGTAGTCTTCATGGACTACGGACAGATCGCGTCAAAACAGATCGGCCGACAATCAAAAAAACTCAGTGAATACGGGAAACGGGACGCCGATGGATGGACTCAGGTGCAAGGGGCTTGAACAAGGGCTTCGCTAGGGCATTTCGCGAGAATTTCTCGCAACGGCAACGCGAAATTCTCACTTTTCATTATCTCCTGATTCTAGTTTGATATTTTTATTCCTCCTGAATTCTAAAAATAGTTGCTTAGTATCCCAAGCAAGAACGCCACACGAAACTCGCTTTGCTCCTTTGTAAACCCTTGAAAAGACACGCGCCGCTTGGAATACCAAGCAGAAATTAACAAATTAACGCGCTTGAAGGATGGGCAATGGTAGGTTACGCGTCAGCTAAACCTTGCAACGCCGAGACTCTGAGATGACGCACCAGTTGAGTTCTTTAGTGATTACGCCTTCGCGCTTCTTTGTCTCACCTGATGTTTACTCGGTTACAGAAACTGACGGCACTGTGATTCTGAACATCAACAGTGGACGACTCTATAGTCTGGTAAGTGCTGGAAGTGTGGCCTGGCGGAAGATTTCCGAAGATCCAGTTGGAACCACTGTTGAATCAGTCACCGCAGATTTAATCGAGAAAGGAATGTTCGTCGATCAGTCTCGGCACGATACGTGGCAGGCGGTGGAGCGTATGCTGAATAAGCTCGTCGAATTGGGGATAGTTTACCGAAACGATAGAAAACGAAACCCTGTTTATTCAAACAAAATCGGCGGTTTTGTAGGTTCAGGGATAGTTTTTTTGTCACGCCGGATCGCGGCAGCTCTTATTGAGCTCAAGTTCTATGCGATCGCCGCCTTTGTCTGTTTGCTGATGTTCCACATGGTCATTAAGCTCGCCGGCTTTCCTCACATGTATTACGTCGCCAAGAAGTGGCCTGTGGCGCAAATCAAGTCTACTGATAAAAGAATGGTTGACGCCATTGGAAGAGCCACAAACCGGGCATGCGTGTGGTACCCGAAAAAAGCGATGTGCTTGCCCCGCGCAATTGTGACGACGTGCTTATTGCGGCAAGTGGGAATAGCCGCTGTTTCTGTGATAGCCGTCCAGAAAAATCCTTTTGTAGGTCATGCATGGACTGAGGTTAAAGGAAAGATTGCCAGCGACGAAACTGTTGTTCGAAATGACTATGGCATCCTGGAGCGAATCTAGCGAGAACTGAGGAACACAGCTACGGTTAACGTCAATCCTGATTCATCTGAAAGACAACCTGAATGAGTTCGATTGGTGGAATTTATAGGTTCGACGGAGCGTCAGTAAGTCGGCGGTGTCTTGCCATGTTGTGTTCTCAAATGGCCAATAGTGAAGTCAACATTTCCCAGGTTTTGCACGGACCGGTCGCTATGATGTATGGAGGCTGCCACGCCGGATCTGAACCACCTGACGATCAACCCTCTATCACCAGCCGTGGAGAAATGTTGATTGGTGATCTTCGCATAGACAACCGCGACGAGATGCTTTCTCTTCTCCGTGGGGATTTCGAAGAAGAGCAATGTGAGATGGGCGATGCTGAAATCATTACCGCCGCGTATAAGAAATTTGGGCTGAATTTCCTGCCGAAGATCATTGGAGAGTACGCGTTTGTACTCTATGACTCGCACGCCCGGAGGTTATTGCTGGCGCGTGATCATATAGGAGCACGTACTCTCTACTGGTATCGAGATGCCGGGAAAATTGTCTGGTCTTCTCAGATCGATCTCCTCTTGACCATAGTCGGCAAGCGCGAGATTGAGGAGGAGTATGTTGCGTGCCATCTAACCCTCGGGCCGGAACCGGGAATCACACCATTCAAGAATGTCCACCTCGTGAAACCAGCGCATGTGGTGGTGGTAACACCTGACGGAAACACTCGAGAAAAAAGGTTTTGGCGGTTGGAGCTTTCCAGACAAATACGTTATCGGCGCGATGAGGAGTATGAAGACCATTGCCGTGCCTTGCTGTTCGAAGCGGTGGGTTGTGGGCTGAAACAGGGGAGTGCACCGATCTTCGCAGAATTGAGCGGTGGTTTGGATTCAAGTTCGATCGTTTGCGTGGCCGACAAAATCTTTGAAAGCGGCGAAGCCAAATGCTCCCGCGTCGAAACTGTTTCCCACGTCTTCGATAACTCCCCGAAATCGGACGAGCGTAGGTTCATTCGCTACGTTGAGGAACAAAGAGGCCAGGTTGGACACCATCTGGAAGGGGAACGCTATCGGCTGCTTGCCCCTTTTGATGATGAGTCTTCGATTACGATCTTAAATCCCATCATCCTGGCCCATGCATATCATCGCGGCGTGAGTGAATTGATGCACGCATCTGGTGCCCGTGTCCTGCTATCCGGCCACGGCGGCGATGAAATAATGTGTAGTAATTCTAATCCAGCGTCCGAATTATCGGATTTACTGGTCCAAGGGCGACTGTGGCGATTGCATAATCGCATTTCCCTTTGGGCAAACGTATTAAAAAGACCCTATGTCGACCTGTTTTGGCAAAGCGCGGTAGTGCCCGCTCTTTCTCCTGGGATGCAGGTGAGATTTAAAAGGGGACCTGCGATGACCATGCCTCCGTGGTTCAACAAAGACTTCATTTGTCGAATGAACCTGTTAGAGAGAATGAGAGCGCCGCGGGACGTCTTTGGGTTTCGCTTGCCTAGCAGCCGCCTACAATCAATCGCATATCAATTACTTGTCAAAAACATCTCAGGCGGATTTCGGCAAGGGATGGCCCCTATCGAAGTCAATTATCCATATCTGCATCGCCCTTTGGTTGAGTTTATGCAGGCCATTCCGTTTGACCAGAAGGTGCGGCCCGGCGAAACGAGGTCGCTTTTGCGTCGCGCGTTACGTGGCGTGTTGCCTGAGGGAATCGCAACGCGCAAAGACAAAGGTAACCCCAAACAGGTCATCTTCCGTGAGATTAACCGCGAGCTACCGAGACTGCGCTCGATGTTTGATGATGCACTCGTTTACGCGCGCGGGTACATAAATCGCAACGAATTCTTGAGAGCTTTGGATCGGGTTGGGCATGGTTTAGGGGCGGAAACGGCGGCTCTCCTCCTAACAATTTCCCTTGAGTTTTGGTTACGAGCCTTGGAGTCGCAAAAGATTAGAGACAGAAAAGCTGAAGCGTCGGTTGAGTATCTCCAATGTTTCTCGTCGGCAGAAATGGATTTCAAACCCTTTGCGAGCGCGATGGCTGCTCCGGGCTCCTGAAAGAATGTGGTTTGAATGCTGTGTCATAACAAATTACTCGAAGTGGGAAAGGAAGTCACGCCAATGACTAATAACTATGAAGCGCTTGAAGTAGTCGAAATCGGCAAGGTCGAGGATGTGGTTCTTGCCAATGGCAGTTCAAGTCAAATGGACAATGACATCACGCTAACGCGATACCCGTAACTGTGGTTTGCCGATCTCCCCCACCTGAAGCTAGTTCCAGAATACTCGAAGTGAAGAAAGGACAAGATGACAATGAACTACAAAGAACTTGAAATCGTTGAAATTGGCAAAGCTGAGGATGTGGTTCTTGCTGGTGGAGAATCACTTGAAGTCGACAACTTAATCACGCAGACCCGGTTCCCGGAATAAACGTTGCCGATCAGCGAATAACCATTTGTTGGGTAATGGCTCAGAGCTGACTCTGAACTAATGCTCTAAATCGGGGGATGCACCCGGCTAATGATGTACCAGGCCGCCAATCACGGAATGAATGGCGCCCAAGAGTAATCGCATGCCGGCGTGCATCACCCCTTTACCTTCGTTTTGATGACCCGAAGCAGAGGTTGTGGGACGATATTCCAAGGCTAAGGTAATTTCGGTGAAGCGAGAAACTGGTCAAACCAACCGTATATACGCCGCCACATGTCGCTGATGTTGGCCGGTGACTCAAGGACGTGCCCTTCGCCCCAATATCTGACAAATGCGGCGCGCCTATTTCTCCTGTACAACGAGGTAAACATCGCTTCGCCCTGTTGCATTGAGACGTAATCCATGTCTCCCTGGATGATCATCAGCGGCGTTTCAATTCGTTCCACATAAAAGAGAGGACTGTTACGAAGGTAGCGCGCATAATCTTTCCACGGTGGACCACCCATACGGATTTGTCCTGATTCCGCCAGCTCCACCTGGCTTAAAAATTCGTGCGGAAATTCGGTGTATCGATATCTCGCATCGAACTGCCCGTATAAACTCACCAGGTCGGACATTGCCGCCAGTGCAATCGCGGCCTTGAATCTATTGGTTTGCGAAATTAATCCGTAAACAGTGTAGCCGCCAAAGCTCACCCCCATTACTGCGAGGCGGTCAGAGTCAACAACACCCATCTGGATAGCTTTGTCTATAGCCGGAATTACGCCCTTGGTTAACTCAAAGAAAGGATCACTGGCTTCGCCTTCCGGCTTAAGAGGCATACTCGGCAAGAGCACGGCATAACCGTGAGCCGCCAGCAATTGAAGACTAAGCGAGGAAGGATGATTCAGCTTGACGCTGCGTGGCGGCTCGTCTCCATAGACGGTACCTGCGTACACCCAAGTGATGAGAGGGTAACGTACTCCAGGTTGGTAGTTTATCGGCAAAATAAGATGGCCAATCAGATCCTGACCATCGAGACTGCGATAAACCAGTTTCTTTAGTTGGCCCTGATCAATTTGTTGAAGAAAACGATTTGTGTGGATAACCAGTTGGGAGCTTTTCACCGAAACGCCTCTGGAGATCCATAGATACGTCCCATTTCGAGTGTTGGCAGTAAAGACTGCCACACTGCTTTGGGGAACAAACGCAACCAAAGATGCTTCCTGACTCGGCCTACTGATCAGAGTGCCTTGTCCGGTAGACAGGTCGATTTCGTACAGGTCTGTCGATATATCTCCCTTTGCCGCCACGATCAAATTTGTCAGTCCGGCGCGGTGAAGTAATGGCCGATCGGGCCAGACTATTGAGGTAATCCGGGGCGAAAAATCTAAGGTTATGTTTTTCGCAGCCACATCCGTCTGGATTCTCCAGAGTTCACCATCAGCAAGGCCAACAAACGATCCGTCTGCCTCAGATAATAACCGTTGGGGTACGACGTTCATGGTTGAAGTCAGATTCCGATTGCGGCTCCTGGCTTCGACCAGCCACCACTCGAAGCGATTCTCCGAGCCTGATCTGTTTCCGTCATCGTTCTGCTTGGCCAGCGTTATCAGTTCCTGTCGTTCCGACCACTCTACTACGCTTGGCTGAATACCATTTCTCATCATCGCCTCGGTCGTTCGAGTTACCACGTTAAATAGAAATAGTTCGGGAACTGATTCAGGATTCCTTATCGATTTTCCGATTACGGCAAGCTCATTGCCATCGTTTGACCACTGCATTGAGATCACGTCCTTTATTCCTGAAATCCCGGCCGGCAAGAGTTGGCCATTACCGGTCGCGATTTCCAGGTGATACCCATCCCCCAGGATCGCATTGGTTGTAAATAAGCGTTTCGGATTGGGCAAAAGAACTTCGGCTTGGCGGAGAAAAGCCACATGCCTGCCATTAGGCGCGATCAGGACCGAGCGGCAGTTTCCCGTTGTAATGACCTGCCTTTGGCCAGTGATGACATCAATAATGAGAAGTTGTCCTTGTTCTCGCTTTTCGATCGGGACGGCTACGCCACTTTCAAGCGCACTGGCCGTCGTCTCGCGACCAATCCACGCTTTGGGCCACTCCTTTATGGCGGTTTGAGCGGCTTGCATTTCCACAATCATCTGTCTCGGTTTTGCCCCTTCCGGTAATACCGGACAGACAAGCTTTGTGTTAGAGATCCACGCGAACGGAACCGAGGCGGGGGACCAAATATTGATCCCGCGGTCAGTTAGGGGTCTTAGTTTCCCTGAGGCTTTTTCCCAAACGTAAAGCAGGACATTTCCGCCTCGGGTCGAGAGCATGGCCAAGTGCATCCCGTCGGGTGACCAGGTAGGACCCCAAAACCCCGAGTCATCATTTAATCCTTTGGTGATGTTTTGCGAAGAACCGCCTCTCGTTGACACAAGCCACACATCAGCCCGGTCATTTCCCCAGAGGTATTCCTGCTTGAACGCCGTAGCGGTTGCTTTGGGTCGCTGCAAGACATACGCCAAATACTTACCATCTGGTGAAAGGCTTATAGGGCCGTAGTAATGGCCCAGTCCTTCGAGTTGAAACAGATCATTTGGAGTCAGCGGCCGAAGACTGCGCCCAGGCCCGCTTTGGCCGCCTGCTACTTGAATTAATCCAATGAACGCGAGCAGCAGCTTGAAAATTTTACCCAGTTTCTCCATCTCATCGAGATTTCCACCAAGCTTCAGATTGTCGCTCGTCGTTGTTGAACTACTCGTCCGCAAACAACCAGCGGTTCTAGAATTGCAACTTCAGAGAGAGTTGGATAGAACGTGGGCCGCCAATCTGGTACAAGGGATTGAACCCTCCTCCAAATCCGCCTCGGCCCAGGCTTTTGCTTAGCATTTGAGTTGACACGCCGAAATTGCTGTCAGTGAGAGCGCCAACGGGATCTGCGAAATTTGGGTGATTCAGGATATTGAAGAAGTCCGCAGCAAATCGCACGCTCACTTGTTCAGCAAGCTCAAATTGCCGGCGAATAGATAAATCAATCTGGTATACGGGGAACCCTCGGAGTGCATTTCGCCCGAGTTTGCCTTGACGAGCCTCAACCGGCCGGAGGAAAGGTCCGATTTGAGGGTTGGGATTCCCGGGAACTGTCACGCGTGAGTTATTGATTCGCATACCTCGCGGTACCGTTGAATCCTTCACAAAAATGGGAACCCCAGGTACTAAATCCGGCCGGAATGATGGAAACGAACCGAAGCCAATGTTTCGGGTATACGTGATGTTAATTGGCGTCGCCGAACGTGAGGTGAAAATCGTATCTACCGACCAGCTTCGAAAAACAGCATTGCTTAAAGTTCGCTTGTTCGGAGCCGGGAGGTCGTAAGTGATCGCTCCGTTGAAGATATGGCGGACGTCGAAATCAGATGGTCCGCGATCCATTCTGGGATCGATGCGCGCGGCAGGCGTGTTCGCAGAAGACGAGTCGTTAGAGTTGGTATCAAGCGATTTTCCCCATGTATAAGACAGGAGTACCTGCAGGCTGCGCGACATTCGACGGTCATATTGCAGTTGCATCGCATGGTAGTCGGACGTGCCGGTATTCCTGACAACTCCAACGGTGGTGACAAAGGTGGGATTAGGATTAATCAGTCGCTCCTGCCTTAGCAGTCGGCGACCCGCTGCCCCGACGTACGTGGCGGTGAAAGCCTGATTGGAACCGAGTGATTGGCTCAGGCTCGCATTCCATTGCAAGGTGTAAGGCAGCTTAAGATTCGGATCGAAGGCAATAAATGGGATTGAGACAGGCGGATTCAAGTTGAACCCCGGCGGAGTTGCCTGAGCGGGAGTCAGTGGGAACGGTACATTGATCAGAGAGGGAGCCGATGCTTGAAAAGGGAAATTGCCTGAGCTGAAGTTGGATGTCGCAGTCCCGTTTCCCAGATCGTAGAAAACGCCGAAACCGCCACGCGCTATTCTTTCATGCCCCGGAACTTGTGAGAGTTGGAAAGCGACGCCGATCCTCGGCGCAAAATTATTGTAGGTGGTCTTGTAGATTCTTGTGCCGCGTGGCGCCAGGGCCAACTGAGTTGGATTATCAAGACCAGTCACAGCGAATTGCTCGTTGCCGCTTTGCTCGGTGGGTGCTGGATTCAACTCGTAGCGCATGCCATAAGTGAGAGCCAACCGGTTTGAGATGCGCCACGTATCCTGTCCGTATAGAGAAAGGTTAGTAATCAGCGGGCGTAAATTGCTTTGAAATCCGCCTACCAGGACTTGCAGTGCAGTTCCTGTAGCTGCCTGAAGAACATTGTTGAAGATGGCAATCTGCCTGTAATTCGTCAGACTAATGATTGGTGACAGCCGGCGATAGTCAACACCAAATTTTGACTGATGCTCGCCAGTAACGGCTGAAAGATTGTTAACCAGGTTAACCTGGCGCTGTTGATTTGAAGCCGTGCTCCCCATTATTAGTTGAGTACTGCTTCCGACAATTGAGAAAAATGCAAACAGGGCATTTTGGCTCGAGGCGAACGACGGGAAGATTGTCGCTTCCTCCGGCACGACCGCCCCGCCGAAACCATCCAGTCGAGTAAAGCTGGAGCCGCTATACCTGGTGTAGTTGATTCTTAGGTCGTTATTGATCTTGGGTGTAGCAATAAAAGTTGTCCCGATTGTCAGGGTTTGAGTGTCAAGTGTTGTTGAGGTAACGGTGTTCAAGCTGGCCGCGGCAGACCCACGTATGTCGCTTGAAGAAGGAGCAGAGTTATATCGCCCAAACAATGAGAGCCTGTCAGTGAGGGTATGATCGACGCGGATACTGGTTGCATTCAAGGTCGTTGGATTGGAAAAGCTGGCGGCAAACTCGGCCAACCCATCCGGTTTCTGTGGGCCATTCGCAAGCGGGAAGGCGTTAAGATATGGCTTTATTCTATCGACCGCATTTTGCCGAGTGGTTAACGAAGGAACGTCCGTGAGTTGGACGATCGGTTGTCTTAGCCGTAACCCCTCAAAAGAGAGAAAGAAGAACGTCCGGTTACGGCCGTTGTACCAGGGTTGATTGCCACCTTCTCCGAAGCGCGGGAGTAAGATTGGACCTCCCAGAACCCCACCGAAATCATTCTGTCGCAGTGGCGGTTTAGCCAGTCGACGTTGGTTTGCGAACCAATCGTTGGCGTCAAGAGCATCATTGCGGAAATATTCAAAGATCGTTCCATGAAAGTCATTGGTCCCGGATCGAGTCAGGATCTGAACCTGAGCTCCCGGGGAGCGACCAAACTCAGGCGCGTAAGTTGAAGTCTGAACTTTGAATTCTTGCAAGGCGTCAACCGACACCAGGTTATTAGTCCCGCCGGCCACACTGAAGGCGGGAACCGTCCCAGCCGAGGTCTGACCGGCGCCTCCGGCGGCGTTGATACTTGCGTTTGCGCTAACTCCATCGACTGTGAAGTAGTTTGTATTTGCCCGCTGTCCGTTGACGCTGAATTGCCCGGCTTCGTTAGCGTCGGCCTTGGTGAGGATTGTTCCTGGTGCAAGTGTAATCAGTGACTGAAAACTCCGTCCATTGAGTGGCAGGTTTCCGACAAACCGCCGATTAACGGTTGTGCCGACAGCAGGCGATTCGTCAACGAGGGGCGGAGTGTCAATAATGTCGACCGTCTGGTCTATGCCGCCAATTTTCAATGAGATTTTAAGATGCAACTGATCGTTAACGTTCAAGACAACATCTCTAATTTCGGCGGGTGTAAACCCCTGGTGTTCAACCTTCACTGTATAAATTGCAGGGGGAAGCAGGGGGACGACGAAAATCCCTTCGTTATTTGTGGTGGTTGATCTTTGAAACCCCTGGCTGAGGTTCATCACAGCCACGCTTGCGCCCCGAACCACAGCGCCGTGCTGATCCGTTACTGTGCCGCTGAGAGTTGCCGACGCGCTTTGAGCTGAAACAGCAACAAGCGATGAGTGGCAGGTGATGAAAAGCAAAATCAAGCCGAAGGCGGCCGCCAGAAGACGTCGTGACACCGGAAACGGATTGCTCGACGTGGCAAACAGGCAACTAAAAGCAAGAAACAATCGGCGCTGAAAGAGGACACGTGTGATTCGATTTGAGCTGCTTGAATATTGAGTAAGAGGACAGAAGTCACTTAGACACACTCCTGCGGTTCTGGGCATTGGGAGTTCTCCATAGGTAAACCACACCCTCTCCGGGCCCGGAAGGGTGGGAGGTTCTTACATAAAGCCGTTCGTCACTTGCTCTGGGCCCGCTCATGACGAAGGGCGTGAATTTTTGCTGAGGCCACTACAAAAAGACTTAAGGCGATGAAGAGATTCAATTGCTTGAACCTCGCAAAAGACAAAGGCCCTCCCACAGTTTCAGGCGAGTTTAATTTGGAGTTTTTGTACTCGCCAACAGAGAGGCTTCCCTTCAAATCGCCAAGTGTTTGCTCGATTGTATGTCTCTGGTGGGATGAAAGATGTCAAAAATTAAAATTGCGAAGACCAAACTGAGCCAAACGGCAAAGAGAAACCCCTGGGGCTAACCCTGTCGAGACGCGGATAACGATTCAGACCCCTGTTGAATGCCAATGAAGTTTAAAATTCAATTACCCCCGGTAGTGTTTGACTCTTGCGGCTAATTTTTCGGCGCTCATCAGCGAACGCCAGAATTGCGTGGATTTAAGCTGAGCGCTCGAACTGTGTGAGGAGATCATTAACGCCGCCCGAATCGCCTCGTTGTTCGACAGAGCAAGTTTGTGGAGTTGCTCCACCACACGAGCCAAATCCACATCTCCGCCACTCCCAAGCTCATCACCGACTCCGCCTGAACTGAAGCCCGGGAAAAATACTGGCTGAATCTCCCGACGAAGGGCGCCAGTTTCTCGCTCGACAGCAATCGCATGCTCGCGCACCATTTGTAGCCATTTGGTTCGCGCGTCCAGGGTAATAGTGCGCATGTCCACGCCGGCAAATCGATTAACCAGTCGCTTGAGTTCGATCGCGTGAAACAAAGCGCGGTACGAGCGATCTACGTTTCTTGAAGAGAAAGACCTTACGGCTTCATCAAGATCGGCGTCGGACACAAGTGTTGCATCTCTTCGGGAAAGATGAGTCCGCAACTCATTATCTACCGCGATTTTGTGGTCGGTTTCTTCCTCCTCTCTGACTGTGAATGCACTTTGTGAACCACTTTCACGTCGCTTCAACGCGTCGGTAACGGTGACGATTTCGATTTTCACCGCCGGGTTGTTGCTAACAGGAGCGAATGCGCGAATTAGCTCTGCTTTGCGTTCCTCCGTGTCAACAATTCCTTCAACACTTAGCAGACCGGCGGCACTGCGCGACAGGCTTATTTGCTCACGGCGATCGGCTTTTGCCTGATTCAATAAATAGGCAACATCGACCTCCAATTCCGCAGAGGCGACCGGAAGAGCCCGGGCTAAGGACGAAATAGGAGCCGGGGCGATCGCCTTTTCGCCCCGGGTTCCTATTCCCGAGTCGCGCCCCTCCATAGTGCGCTCGGGCTCAAAAACCGCTGGTTCCACGCTGCTTTGCGGCAGTAGTTCAAAGCTTGCTTCCACAAAATGATATGCGCGC
>Ga0187893_10010128_pt1 | contig 14194 bp, 12 predicted proteins | sample MA1701074metaG_FD_139574 | JGI IMG/M metagenome (GOLD analysis project Ga0187893, IMG submission 139574) | White microbial mat communities from a basaltic lava cave in the Kipuka Kanohina Cave System on the Island of Hawaii, USA - MA170107-4 metaG ...
ACCCTCTTACTGAGCAACCGATTCGACTCCTTCTGGAGAGACCGGCACAACGCTTATGCCGCCAAAAATGATGCGCTTACCCTGGTCGCTTAGCATAGCCGGGAACAACCCTGTCGTGCACCCCGAGGAAGGGAACACGTCAGAAAATGACTGACAGGCGAAACGCGATCAAGGTAAATCAAAAGGCGCCGCCGAATTCGAACACGGATGCCTTTTCGCACGCACACCATGGGCCGCAGGAAAACTAGCCTTGAACGACACGAACGGCGTCATCGCTACGTACACTTGGGGCTGGCCTTCGGCGTGGTCATGATATTTTCTCTCGTTAAATGGTTGGCGCACGATTCAATCGCCATGGATTGGTTGCGGCAACAGGCCTTTCTCGCCGTGCATCATTGGCTGCGTCTTGGCAATGATCAGATCAAACCACCCCCTGTCGTGTTGGTGGACATTTCGCGGGTTCCGCGGCACGCCGAAAGCGCCTATCCGAGCAACACTCCCCTCGCAGGCCTTGTCCGGGGAAAATCGTTTATCGACAGGCGGCTGCTCTCGAATTTGATTCGGCGCGTGGCCGCTCTTCAGCCAGTCGCACTTGCAATTGATGTGGATCTCTCGCCCGAATTCGACGGGACAGAGCCTCCGCCTTACCATCTTGAACTGCTGGAGGACTGCCGACGATTGACTATTGAAGGGACGCCAGTTTTTTGCGGGGTGGGCCGATCCGCCGGCCTTGAGCCTGCAGCGTGGCTTGCGGGCAGCGAGTACAAAGAACAGGCCGTATTGAGCTTGCGTTTTCCAGGGAGCAACGCGCTCATGCCGAGCGAGATTACGCGAAAACGCGATGGCGAGAAGTTGCTTTCGATCAGTCAGAGGCTTGCAGATCGGTATTTCGCCGGACGCCGTAGCCGTCCTGACATCCCTGCCTGGCTAGGATGGGCGGTCTTGCCGCAACGCGAAGTACGTATGCCGGGCGTCACCGAGTGCACGATCCGTGGCTTTTACGTGAATTACCATTTTCTGAACATTCTGACGAACGAAACGCTGGGGTGGATTTCCGCGGAGAGAGTTTTGTCAACAGAACCGGGCAGCCCTGAAGAGCGCAGCCTTGCTGAAAAATTCAAGGGGCGAACTGTCATTTTCGGCGATGCGCGAATGAGCGAAACCTTTGATGTGGCTGGCACCCCAGGGCAGCCCGAACCGATTCCGGGCGTTTACCTGCATGCCGCTGCCACTTGCACGCTCATCAGTTCGCCACTCAGCGAGTTGAAATCTTTCTACGGCCTTGTATTGAGCTTTCTTATTTCGGCGGGCTTTATACTGCTTGCGCAAAAGATCCAACGCCAAAGCAAGGGCCGGATTTCGTCCGCCGCAGGTGAATTGCTGATCAATGTTTTCGCAATCGTCGGAGCACTCGGTTTGGCCATTGTTCTAGCCGCCTGGGTTCATGTGCTTTGGTTGGAGGTCATTGCCGCATGCGTTGTTTTTTGCGGTGAGTTCTACGCAATAATTCTTCTGAGCGACATTCGCTGGACAAGACCAGTATGATATGAAAACGACCCCCCTCCTGCTTACTGCGGTTTGCATTGTTTTATTGCCGTCGATACTTGGCCATTGCGCCGACGACCTGCCCCCTAGATATGCAGGCTTTATCTGGAAGATCAGCGGTCGTGCCTACTTGCGAACGAATGAGGCCGCAGCGCCAGAAGCGCTGGATGAAGTGTCAACTCGCTGCCGGCGGCTCTACACGACGACACAACTGAGATGCGATGACAAAGCGTCCGTCGAGATCAGGTTGCGCTATGGAACGGCAACGAATATCTCATCGAAATCCTGGACTCTTGTTCCTCTCGAGCCTCCTCCAATCGAGACAACGCGACGCAGCGGCGAATGGATCGCCAATGCGCTTGTGCCTGGCTCCATCAGCCGCGCTTCAGAGACCCCGCTGATATTCTTCCAGCCAGCGCCGGATGGGCGCATCAGGCTGGGCCAGCAAGCACAGTTTCGCTGGACGCCGGGGCCGGAAACAGAACTCCTCCAAATCGAGGTCACCACCGAGGAGAATACTCAGAAACCCTTTCACACAAAGGTGTCTGCCAGCCTTGGAACGTTTGATTCGCCTCAATGGCGCGCATTCCTCAACGCGGCGCGCCGATCGACCGAACCGCTAAAGCTTTCTCTTGCCCATAGGCGCGCGTCGGGAGGAGTTGAGACTCGGCAGTCGTTCGAGTTAATGTCCCAAGAGCAGGAGCGCGCCGCGGCGATGGAATTGGATCGGATCAGCCATGAGTGTGAACCCGCCGTAGCGCCACTGGCGCGCATCGGATTTTTCCTCGACGTGAGGCTGAAGAACGAAGCCGCCGAGGAGTACGCCAAGGCTTTGCAGCTTCCGCTCTTCCAGCAAAGTCCGGACTTCGTTCGCGCGGCCGCGAGTTGGTTCAGGGAGATCGGCGATTCCCGCGCTGCGGAGCAAGCCGAACAACGCCTCAGCGTCGGTCGTTAGCCTGGCTGGTTTTCCGTTTGGTGTACGCGGCGACAAACTCGTCGAGCATTTCTGTGACAAGGTTGCGACGCACCAGCGGAAGCACTGCCTTCTCTATGGTGCTATGCGACACCACGGATTTTCCACGTTCAGTAACGACGAGGTCCCTTTCACGATTCCAAATCTGTTCATCGGTCCGCGTGCTTAGCACACGGATGTGAGCGCTGGCGTATGCCTTGGCTTCCCATGAGGATCCCAGCCCGATTCCAAGCGCAATTGGCGACGTAATCACGAAGAAGGTGAAATAGCGTATTGAGATCGCGCGATCGGTAGCGTCAGAACTGCAACCGGCTTCAAATGAGTCTCCGATCAGGACCAGGTCGGGATGGTACTGCTTCAGCAGGTCCTGGCGTGTCTTGTCGTTGACAGACCTGCCTGAGAACACCACTTCGAAGGACTTGGACTTCGCAAAGTAAGCCTCGATGTCTGTACGCACCGCGTCGCCGTGCGCTTGATCGAAACCAAGGAGAACAACTTTTTCAGTCGGACTTTGGGCAGGGATAAATTGAGATGGCAATGCGACCTTGGTCTTTGGCACGACACTGCATCCGGAACCAAAGACAGATAGGCAGCCGCAGCCAACCAGTAGAAGGCGCGCTTGCTGAGTGCAGAACTCCGCGGCTACTCGGAACGCTTGCGGCAGAAAGAACTCGTGAAACATGAGAAGGAATTCTGCTGGTTCGTTCGACAATTCTTTCCGTGGGGCAGTTAACGGATTCCTGCATTCGAGATGGCCTTCTTCTTCTTTTTGGCCAGCCGCTCAAAGGTCTTGCCTTGATCTTGCGCTGTCTTGGTAAGCGCGCTTACCACAAAGCTTTTGCTGCTGCCGCCGAAAATTCCATAGGCAGCGACAAACCGGTCGGCGGCGTGCAGCAGAAGATTTCCCTGTGAATCAGACACCTTGGTGATCACTTCGACTTTGGTGCGCCCAGCGCCGTAGCCCACCATATATCGCAATGCACGATTGCCGGGATCGAGTTCGGCAAACGAAGTGTCAAAATACAGATGCTGCTTGCCGCCGGTCATTGGCTGCTTGTCTGCCGCATTGTCATCCTTCAGGACGGCGGTGAACGCTTTTGACTTGTTCAGGGCGTCCACCAGTTCATTCCGGTAGAGGATTGCCATCTGTTCTGGAACGATGTCCTTTTGCGGCAGCACCCCCTGAACGGACGGCGCGCGGACCACCGCTACATCGACTGGCGTAACAGTGAAACCGGGTTGTGCCACTACCTTCGCGTAGTGCGTATCTTTGAGCGGTTGAAGACCTGCGCCCCCGACTTGCGTGTTGGGACTTGTGCGAATCGTTCCGCAACCGGTACAAGCAACGACGATGAAGGTGACAGTGAGTAGAGCGATAGTGGGTGTGCGTTTCATAAGGAGTGAGCACGACCTTGAGGGCCTCACAGAGGGAGTCAAGCGTGTTTTTCAACGTTTTTCGGACCAGCAAACGCGTGCCCTTTCTTCATCGGGACGGCGAGAATGCTGTTGCGAACCGGTGAAAACATCGATTCAAACAAAAAGCGAACGGTTGCCCGCTCGCCTTTCGTTTTTTAGATTCGATTTGCCTCAGTAGCGATAGTGCTCCGGCTTGTATGGGCCTTCAACCGGCACGCCAAGGTAATCGGCCTGTTTCTTCGTGAGCTTGGTCAGCTTCACGCCGATGCGTTCGAGGTGCAGGCGGGCGACTTCTTCGTCGAGATGCTTCGGCAGGCGATAGACCCCGACCTTGTTCGTGTCGCGATTCTTCCAGAGGTCGAGTTGCGCGAGGCATTGGTTTGTGAAGCTGTTGCTCATCACGAAGCTCGGATGGCCGGTGGCACAGCCGAGGTTCACGAGGCGGCCTTCGGCGAGGAGATAAATCGTGCGCCCGTTCGGCAGCACATATTTGTCGTACTGCGGCTTCACGTTGATTTTCTTCACCCCTTTCAGCGTGTTTAGCTTGTCCACCTGAATCTCGTTGTCGAAGTGGCCAATGTTACAAACGATGGCCTGGTCCTTCATCTTGAGGATGTGGTCGAGCGTGATGACGTCGCAGTTGCCGGTGGTGGTCACGTAGATATCGCCCGTACCGAGGGTGTCTTCGAGCGTGGTGACTTCGAAACCTTCCATCGCGGCTTGCAGCGCGTTGATGGGGTCAATCTCGGTGACGATGACGCGCGCGCCGAAACCGCGCAGCGAATGGGCGCTGCCCTTTCCGACGTCGCCGTAGCCCGCGACAACCGCGACCTTTCCGGCGATCATCACGTCGGTGGCGCGCTTGATGCCGTCGGCAAGCGATTCGCGGCAGCCGTAGAGATTGTCGAACTTGGACTTGGTGACGGAGTCGTTGACGTTGATGGCGGGCACGAGAAGTTTGCCTTGTTCCAACATCTGATACAGGCGATGCACGCCGGTGGTGGTTTCTTCAGAAACACCTTTCCAATCCTTCACGACTTCATGCCAGAACCCGGGGCGTTCCTTTGCCACGCGCTTGAGCAGTGCCTTGATGACGGCGACTTCGTGATTGTCGCTGGCGGTGTTGACCCAGGTGTCGCCGTTCTCGAGTTCATAGCCTTTGTGGATAAGCAGCGTGGCGTCGCCCCCGTCGTCTACGATGAGTTGCGGGCCTTTGTTGCCGGGATGCGTGAGCGCCGCGAGCGTGAAGTCCCAGTATTCTTCGAGAGTTTCGCCTTTGTGCGCGAACACAGGAAGACCGGCCTTCGCAATCGCGGCGGCAGCATGGTCCTGGGTGGAGAAGATGTTGCAGCTTGCCCAGCGCACTGACGCGCCGAGTTCGGCAAGCGTTTCGATGAGAATCGCCGTCTCGATAGTCATGTGCAATGAGCCGGTGATGCGCACGCCTTGCAGGGGCTTGCTCACGCCGTATTTCTTGCGAATGGCCATGAGGCCGGGCATTTCGTGCTGGGAAACCTCGATGGTCTTGCGACCCCATTCGGCGAGAGAAAGGTCGCGCACGGCGAAGTCTTGTTTGCCGTTCCCGTTCTTGGCGGCGAGGCGGTTCTTGGAAGCTTTGGGCAATTTCACGGTAGCCATTGGGATGAAGGGTAATGCGATAACGAGTTGAAAGTTTGAAAATGGTGTGTGGTCAAACCGTTGAAACGATTTAACGCTTCAACGATTCAACGCTTTAACTTCACTTCACCGCGCGTTTGAGGGCCGCAGCCTTGTCGGTGCGTTCCCAGGTGATGGCGTCCAGATCATCCACCTTGCCGAAGTGACCATAGTTGGTCGTCTTCGAGTAAATCGGGCGCAGCAGGTTGAGCTGTTTGACGATGTCCGCCGGCTTGAAGCTGAAGACACGGCAGACCGCCTTCTCGATGGTCTCGTCGCTGACTTTGCCGGTGCCGAACGTGTTCACGCAGACGCTGACCGGATCAGGATAACCAATGGCGTAGGCGAACTGGATCTCCGCACTGGTCGCGAGGCCGGAGGCCACGATGTTCTTCGCCACGTAGCGGCCCATGTAAGCCGCGCTGCGATCCACCTTGCTGGGATCCTTGCCCGAGAACGCGCCGCCGCCGTGCCGGCCCATGCCGCCGTAGCTATCGACAATGATTTTGCGGCCAGTCAGGCCAGTGTCACCTTGCGGCCCGCCGACGACAAAGCGACCCGTCGGATTGATGAGATACTTGGTGTTCTTCGTGAGCAGCCGCCTCGGCAGCGTCTTCTTGATCACTTCCTCAATGCAGAATTCCTTGATCGTTTTGTGCTTCGCGTCGTGTGCGTGCTGCGTGGAGATGACGACATTGGTGACTTCAACGGGCTGGTCGTCCACGTAACGGACCGACACCTGCGACTTGGCGTCGGGCCGCAGCCACTTCACTTTGCCGGTCTTGCGGATGGCCGTGAGCTTCCGGCCCAACAGGTGGGCATACATGATGGGCGCGGGCATGAGTTCATCCGTCTCATTGCAAGCATAGCCGAACATCAAACCTTGATCGCCGGCCCCTTGTTCGGCATGGCCTTTGCCGTCGGCTTCACGGGCATCGACGCCCTGGGCGATGTCCGGCGACTGCGAAGTAATGGCGTTCATGATGAGCACTTTGTCAGCATGAAACACGTCGTCGTCGTGCGTGTAGCCGATGCCACGGATGGCCTCACGCGCGATGGCAGTAAAATCAAGCTTCGCCTTGGTGGTGATTTCGCCGCCGACCACCACGAGGTTGGACTTGGCGTATGTTTCGCAGGCGACGCGGCTGTATTTGTCCTGGGCCAGGCACGCGTCGAGTACGGCGTCGGAAATCGTGTCGCAGACTTTGTCCGGGTGCCCTTCGCCGACGGACTCGGAAGAGAAGATATAGTTTTTGCTCATTCTAGTTTGGTCGTCGCGGCTTCGTCTTGAAACCACATATTGACGTATCAGGATGCGAAGATATATTCAAGACGCCATTCGTCAACATGGATTTTGAAAAAGTTCTGACCGGGAACGGCATCAAATGTCTTCCACGCTGAAATCGCTTCGCGCCCTCTCCGATCCCACGCGCCTGCGCATCGTCGCGTTGCTGGAGAAGGATGAGCTCTCTGTGAACGAGCTCCAGGAGATCACGCACATGGGCCAGTCACGCATCTCGACGCACCTCGGGCTGTTACAGGATGCCGAACTGGTGCAGTCACGGCGCGAGGGCAAGCGCACGTTTTATCGGCTGAACCAGGACGCCGACGGCACCGCCCGCGAGTTCATTGATGTCGCAGGGCGCGGCGCGAAGGAGATGCCGGAACATGCCGCCGATCACGTGAACCTGAAGCGCATCCTCGCCCGGCGCAACGATCAGCAGCAACTCTTCTTCAATCAAATCGCCGGCCGCTTCGACCGGAGCTATGGGCCGGGCCGCTCCTGGCAGGCGTTCGGTCAGCTTCTGCTCCGAATCCTCCCGCCGCTCACCGTGGCCGATCTCGGGGCGGGCGAAGGATTGCTCAGCGAACTCCTGGCGCGACGTTGCAAGAAGGTCATCGCGGTCGATAACTCCGAGAAGATCGTCGCCTTCGGCGCCGCGAAAGCGAAGAAGAACGGATTGAAGAACCTGGAGTTTCGCCTGGGCGATTTGCAGTCGCCCCCCATCGACCCGCAATCGGTCGATCTGGTGGTGCTCAGCCAGGCGCTCCATCATGCGAAGGAGCCGGACAAGGCCATTGTGGCGTGCCATCGCATCCTCAAGCCAGGTGGCCAGATCATGATTCTCGATCTGCTCCAACACAACTTCGCCAAGGCGCGCGAACTTTACGGAGATCATTGGCTCGGCTTCCCGGAGAGTGATCTGCATCGCTGGCTGGAATCAGTGGGCTTCAAGAAGATCGAAATCAGTGTGGTAGCCCGCGAGGAGCAACCTCCACACTTCGCAACCATCCTCGCGGCGGCAGAAAAGTAAACGCTTGCCGGCTGCTGTCTGGTCACAGTGGGCGCGGTCCGCACGTCCGATGGACGAATGGGGTGCAACATTGTTTGACCACCCTACTTCCCTCACCTACACTCCGAATCCCGTTTTATGAACGTGTTGATTTGTGACCCGATTTCGCCCAAAGGCATCGAGTATTTCCGCCAGCAGCCGCAGTTCAAAGTGACTGTTCTTGAGAAGCGCCTCTCCGAAGCGGAATTGCTTCCGCTGGTGGCTGACACCGAGGCGATGGTGGTGCGTTCTGAAACGAAGATTACCCGCAAGCTGATGGAGGCCGCGCCAAAGTTGAAGGTCGTGGGCCGCGCCGGGGTGGGCGTGGACAACGTGGATGTCGATGCCGCCACCGCGCGCGGCATTGTGGTGATGAACACACCCGCCGGTAACACCATCTCCACAGCGGAACTCACGTTCTCGATGCTCATGGCGCTGGCGCGCAAGATTCCGCAGGCGCACGGTTCGATGAAGGCGGGCGAATGGAACCGCAAGGCGTTTTCGGGAACGGAACTCTACGGCAAGACGCTCGGCATCCTCGGCATGGGACGAATCGGCGGCGAAGTCGCGCGGCGCGCCGTCGCGTTTGGCATGAAAGTGCTGGCGTATGATCCGTATCTCACGCCGGCACGTGCTGCAGCGTTCCAGGTTGAACTGGTCAACGACCTCAATAAGCTCTACCCGCAGGTCGATTTTCTTACCGTTCACATGCCAATGACGGACGAGACGAAGGGCATGGTCAATGCCGCCGCATTTGCAAAGATGAAGAAAGGCACCCGCGTGCTTAACTGCGCCCGCGGCGGCATCATCAACGAGGCCGACTTGCTCGCCGCGCTGAACAGCGGCCAGGTGGCCGGCGCGGCGTTGGACGTTTACGAGGTCGAGCCGCTGGCGAAGGATTCGCCGCTGCGCACACATCCGAACATCATCATGACGCCGCATCTCGGCGCCAGCACCGACGAGGCCCAGGAGAATGTCGGCATCGAAGTGGCCGAGGCGATCACCGATTACCTCATCAACGGTGCGGTGCGCAATGCCGTCAACCTGCCCAACCTCGACGCGAAGACCTACGCGCAGGTGAAGCCATACCTTCTGCTTGGCGAGAAGTTAGGCCGGCTGCTCGCGCAACTTTCGCCGAAGCAAGTGGATCGCATCTTCATAACCTACGGTGGCAAGGCGCAGGAGATTACGACCGACCCGGTGACGCGTTCGATTTTGCGGGGTTTTCTCGAATACAGCGCGGGCAAAGACATCAATTATGTGAACGTTCGTGCCGCCGCTGCCGGGCGAGGGATCCTGGTTGAGGACAAAAAATCCGACGAGCCGGTGACGTTCAACGAATGGCTGCATGTCTCCGTTCACTCCGGCGGCAAGAAGGTCGTCTCGGCGGGCGGCACTTTTTTCGGCTCACCCAACAATCCGCGCATCGTACGTTTGTTCAGTCAGCCAGTGGAAATCATTCCTTCTGGCATCGTATTTCTGATGAACAACAAAGATCGTCCTGGCATGGTCGGTCACATTGGCACCCTCATGGGCAAACACAAGGTGAACATCGCGAGCATGAGTCTGAGCCGCGACCAGGCCGGCGGGCAGGCGCTCACAGTGCTGAATCTCGATAGTGTGCCGCCGCAGGCCGCGCTGGATGAGATCGCCAAGGACCCGGATATCAGTAACGTTCGCGTGGTGAAACTCTAAGCCCATGCTTCGACGCGTCATTTCAATAAGTCTTTGCGGCGCCCTCCTGGCGGGCGGCGTCAACGCGGCGGAAGCGCCTGCGGCGACAGGGCGCACGCCGAAACTCTCCGACCTGTTTGGTGATGAGGTCCTGGCGCGCGGCAAGGGCGTCGAAGTGAAACGCAGTCATCTGGAGGAAGCCTTCGTTGCCTTCCGGGCCAACCTGGCATCCCGCGGCCAGCCTATGCCTGAAGGCCAGCGCACGACTCAGGAGGCCCAACTGTTGCAGCGGCTCATCGTCACGCAAATCCTCACCAATCGCGTCACTGAACCAGACCGCGTCGTCGCGAAAGGTCTGGCGGAAAAGTTCATGACCGAGGCCCGCAAGAACGCGGTTTCCGAAGACGCCTTCAACCGGCAATTGAAAGCGATGGGCTTGTCGCCGGAGCAGTTCAACCGGCGAGTGGTGGAGCAGGCGCTGGCGGAAGCGGTGATCCAGCGCGAGGTAACCTCTACCATCACCATCAGCGACGCGCACGTTCGTGAATTCTATGGCACCGGCGGCGACGTGCTCGTGCGGCTGATGCAGGCCGACCTGGAAAAGATGGTGAAGGATCCAGCCGCCGCGCCGGCCCTTATCGCGCAACTCAAGCAGCGCGTCGATGACATTCGCAAAACCAACCTTGCTCGGCTCGAACAGCCGGAGAAGGTGCGCATCAGTCATGTATTTGTCGCCACCATCGATCGCAAGACGGAAGAACCGCTGCCCGAAGAGCAACGGAGATTCAAGCGCCAGCAGATTGAGAAAATCCGCCAGCGCGCGCTGGCCGGGGAAGATTTCTCGAAGCTGGCGCAGGAATTCTCCGAAGACCGCGGCCTGAAACAAACCAAAGGCGAATATACCTTCAGCCGCGAGGATTCGTTCTCGCCCGAATTCAAATCGGCTGCCTTTTCGCTGTCGCCAGGACAGATCAGCGACGTGGTCACCACCCCCATTGGCCTGCACGTGGTCAAACTTCTGGAAAAGATTCCGGCGAAGAAGGCGGAGTTTGAGAAAGTGTCGGGCGACTTGAAGGAATTTCTTACGCAACAGGAACTGCAGCGGGCCATGCCGGACTATTTCGCGCGCTTGATCAAAGAGGCCAGCGTCGAGATCCTTGATCCGAAATACAAGGAGTTGGCGACTGCTGAGCCGAAGAAGATTTGACGATGGACCGGGTTCGTCCTGTGCGAATCCAGCCGAGACACTTTCGACCGACACGCCGCTTACCGTCGCTCGTTGTAGCCCTTCTGCGAATACTTGCCCCGGACCAGTTCGGAAACCCGCTCCGTCAAAGCGGTATCCAATTTCAGCGGTTGCCACTCGACGCTCCACTGTGTCCGGGCTGTTTCGCAGAAGGCCTTCTCGAATTCACTTCGGCTTGAGCCGGGCGGTGGCTGGATCGAACCCTGGATCAGCAAGCCGTCGCGCGTCCGCCGCTGGGCCGCGCCCGCGATCTTCCGGCCCTGCCAGAGCACGTCAAACTGCCCGGCGCCCACGAAACATTGCCCCGCCCCTTCCTTGCGGCAGCAGGGCGCAAGCCCGGTGACAGTTCCAATGCGTCCGAACGCCGTTTGAATCCATTCGTGAATTCGACGGTAGCTCTCCACCGCTTTCAGTTGATGCCAGGGATGGCCAGACGGGAACACAAGGCTGTAGGTCCAGTCGGCATCGTGTGGCACCAGGCCGCCGCCGGTTGGACGTCGGATCAAGGGCCGTAATTTCGTCGTGCGCCGGACCTCGTTGAATTTTTGAAAATAGCCGAACGTGGCAGCCGGCCCGATCCACTCATAAAAACGCAACACGGGTCGCCCAAGGTGTGGCGCGGCTTCGAGCAGGGCCTCGTCCCACGCCATATTGTGGGCCGGCGCGGATGGCCCGGAGTTCAGGAGGTGCCAGAGCACTTTTCGTGAAAGGTTAAAGCGTTGAAGCGTTGAAGCGTTGAAGCGCTGAAACGTGGAGGCAGTCGGGGCATTCGCCGTGGAGATGAATGATCTGTAACAATGCGATTGAACTCTGGGTGGAACGGGAGCGCACCACGACCTCGCGGAATTGTGAACGTGTCCACGCGTTCAACTCGGCGGCAAGTCGCCGCCGAGAACGGCCAGAGCGGAAAGCCCCGTGGGGGCCACGCCCCTTTACGGGGTTGGCCGTTCCACTCAGACCAAGCGCATGGATCCGGAACAGTTGTTTTCACGCTTCAACGCTTTAACCATTTAACGTTTCAACGAAGCAACCCATTGCTCGGACAGAGCGCGCGAATTTCGCACACGGCGCAGTCCGGTCTGCGGGCATTACACCGCCGTCGCCCATGCCAGATGAGCCAATGGCTGAAAAGCGTCCACTGCGCTCGCGGCACCAGTTCCATCAAGTCCCGCTCCACCTTTTCCGGGTTCGTTTCTTTGGTGAGGCCGAGCCGCTCGGAGAGCCGTCCGACGTGTGTGTCCACGACGACACCTTCATTGATGTTGAAAGCATTTCCCAGAACGACGTTCGCCGTCTTGCGCCCCACACCATCGAGGCGCCTCAACTCTTCCATCGTTCGCGGCACTTCGCCGCCATGCTTGTCGACCAGTTTGCGGCAGCACGCCTGAATGTTCCTGGCTTTGTTGCGGAAGAAGCCGGTGGTCTTGATGACCTGTTCCAATTCGGCCAGCGGCGCCTCCGCATAGTCACGGGCGGTGCGGTACCGCTTGAATAATTCCGCGGTGACGATGTTCACCCGTTTGTCAGTGCATTGCGCCGAGAGGATAGTAGCGATGAGCAATTCGAGTGGCGTGGAGTAGTTCAACTCGCAATGCGCGTCAGGATATGTCTCCCGTAGTCCAGCGATGATTTTCCTCGCGCGCGCCTGTTTGTCTTGAAGCGACCCGCGCGGCATGGCTAAACCAGTTCCGGCGCGTGAAAGTCCTCGGAGGGCTTGAACAGCGGAGTGCCGTCGCGGGCCTCTGGATACTCAAAGACCCTCCCCTCGAAATTGCGGATGACCACGCGGCTGGCGTTGCGCTGTAAAATGTAGTCCGGGTTGATCGGCACCTTGCCGCCGCCGCCCGGCGCGTCGATGACGTATTGCGGCAGCGCGTAACCGGTCGTGTGCCCGCGCAACGCTTTCATGATTTCCAATCCTTTGCGGACACTGGTGCGCAAGTGGGCGGAGCCGGCGATGAGGTCGCATTGATAAACGTAGTACGGCTTCACGCGGCACATGAGGAGTTTTTGCACCAGCGCTTTCATCACCGTCACGTCGTCGTTGACGTGTTTGAGCAGCACGGACTGATTGCCCAACGGAATGCCGGCGTCGGCCAACCGGCTCAGCGCGTCGCGGACCTCGGTGGTGAGTTCGCGCGGGTGATTGGAATGGACGCTGATGAAAAGCGGATGGAACTGTTTCAGCATCGCGCAGAGTTCCGGCGTGATGCGCTGGGGAAGGAAGATGGGGATACGCGTGCCGACCCGAAGAAATTCGACGTGAGGAATCGCGCGCAGCCGGGCCAGCAGGTCTTCGAGTTTCTCATCGCTCAACAAGAGTGGGTCGCCGCCGCTCAACAGAACATCGCGGATTTCCGGGTGTTGCGCGATGTAGGCCAGTTGCTTGTCGAATTCAGGATGGAAGTCGTAGCCGCTGGCGTTGCTGACGAGGCGCGAGCGTGTGCAGTAGCGGCAGTAGCTGGCGCAGCGGTCGGTGACGAGGAACAGCACGCGGTCCGGGTAACGATGGACCAGTCCGGGCACGGGCGAATGGGAATCTTCGCCGCACGGATCGGTCAGTTCCCACGGCGCCGTGGCCGTTTCTTCGAGGCGTGGAACGACCTGGCGGCGGATGGGACAGTTCTCATCCGCTGGATCGATCAGGTTGAAAAAGTAAGGCGTGATGCCGAGCGCGAGCTTGGTGTTCGCCAGTTGGGTGCCCGCGTATTCCTCGGGCGTGAGCGTGGGCATGAGCCGCTGGAGCTGCGCCAGCGTGCTGATGCGGTTCTTCAACTGCCACCGCCAGTCGTTCCAATCCTTGTCCGGGACATCGCTCCAGAACCCGCGTCCCGCGGGGCGAAATTCCTTCAAACCGGCGACCTGCGCGGTCCGGGATGCCTCCCCATCCTCTCGCTCTGAACTTTTGCTGTGCATTGCGCGCGAACTATAGGTTGGGTCGGGGGGGTGTCAAGCGACCTGCCGGAATGCGGCAGTGCCGATCCACTGAAACTCTTGGAAAGGGGCGAAGCAACGCAGGTACATCGCACTGCAATGTCATCCGACGTCGCGCACACCCGGTTTCAACCACGGCTAAGTGGGACGAGCGCGCGCTCGAAAATACCGCTTGCCGAAGGAACCCAGCCCCATTTCATTGTCCTTGCGCTGCCTGAGACGAATTCAGTGAGCGGAGATTGTTGCGCTCACGTTCGGGAGTTCACTGGGCAGCGGGGGACAAGAGGGAACAGTGGGCGTTCAACGCTTGATTTTGCGTGGACGGCGCCACCTGGCCCTCGACCGCTAGATGCGTCAGGAATGCTTCCACTTTGCCAGTGCCCGCGGCCAACTCGTCGCGGCTTTTGATCCCGTGGA
>Ga0187893_10010129_pt1 | contig 14193 bp, 12 predicted proteins | sample MA1701074metaG_FD_139574 | JGI IMG/M metagenome (GOLD analysis project Ga0187893, IMG submission 139574) | White microbial mat communities from a basaltic lava cave in the Kipuka Kanohina Cave System on the Island of Hawaii, USA - MA170107-4 metaG ...
CCCCTTCGTGCGTCAGGTCCTGCTTCCGAGCAGTGAGATTGGATTCATCTTTCGCCTGATGCCGCGGTGAAGCCTGCTGCTTGCGAGGATTGCCCTGCGCTTCCCTCATCGCCTTATTATCCTTGTCCTTTCGCTTGTGATCTTTTTTTTTGATCCTTGTCCGACATGTTCGCCTCCCTCTTTAGTAGTATCCACTTCAACGAGCGCTTCAGCTTTTAATACAGCCTGGCCCTGTTCGTACGGCGCAGCGTTTTCAGCCGAAACGCGGTAACGAAGCATGCCCCTACTCCGCCGACATTTTTAAGAGCGCTGTCATCCTCAATAAAAGTTATGCGTGCCGACGAGAGCTCGGTTGCCCGCTTGATTAGCTCATCTGCGACTGTGCGTTGGTCTAACGCTTCAGTTTCTACATCGCTCTTGCCGTACAACGCCAGGACCTTGCCGACTTCCCATTTCAGGCACTAAGAAGAAACCATAGACATAACGACACGGCACTTGCGCTTCGATATTGGATTGCTCGCAGAGCGGCTTGTGGACGCGACTAACTGGATTAAGAAAGGCCCTGACACTTCGCATTTAAGAGCCCTGACACTTCGCATTTAAGAGTTGGATACTTTGTCTCAAGTACCGGAGGTGGTGCGGCTTTGGTGGCTGCTGCTGCCGTGGGTGACGACATTGGTGCGGTCGTATCACGTGGCGGACGACCGGATCTTGCTGGCGATGCACTACCGAAAGTTAACTCGGCAACGCTGCTAATTGTTGGAGGCCTAGACTATCCAGTGATCCGAATGAATGAGGACGCAGCTCTAAGCCAGATATAGCCTCGCCGATTCTTCGGTGAAATTTCGATTCGAATCTTTGGAGGTGGAGAGTAATGCAAGTAAAAGAAATAATGACTAAGGATCCCGCATGTTGTATCTCGGAAACGGCCCTACAAGAAGTCGCACAAATGATGGTTGATCACAATTGTGGCGAGATACCCGTGGTCGAGAACAAGGATACAAAACTGCCGATCGGTGTCATTACGGATCGCGATATCGTCTGCCGCACGGTTGCGCGCGGACTTAACCCGCTCGATCTAACAGTCGCTGATTGCATGACTAAGCCATGTGTGACAGTGACGCCTGATATGATTAAGGGCATCGAGTGCGCGATGTTGACTACCGTCGAGGACGATGGGAGTTTGAACAGCCGCCCAATGGCAACACAACGGATTGAGTTCGACGGCGATCTGTACTTCTTTACCAAAGTCAATGCGCCTAAAGTCTACGAGGTCGAGCGCGACTTTAACGTCTGCGTCTCTTACGCCGCGCCGGAAGATCAACGCTACGTCTCAATGTCCGGCGTGGCCCGACCTCTGAACGACCGCGCGAAGATGGAGGAGCTTTGGTTTCCGGACCTGGAGACATGGTTCCCCGACGGACTCAAAGACCCAGAACTGGCCCTGCTCTGGATCAGCGTGACGCAAGCCGAGTATTGGGAAGGGTCGTCCGGTACGCTTGTGTACATGTCGGGGGTGAAGGCAATGGCGGCGGGTATGGCATTCGGGGACATCGAGAATCAGAAACTCGATCTGAAAGGCACGGAGTGATTTTTTGGGGGAGCTGATTGCGCCGGAGCATGGCGTCAACAGTAATTCGAAGATTGATGAACGGAGGGTGAGATCCCACCGACCGGTCAATCCAGGAGGATCACATGAAGGTACTATTGGCTATTGATCATTCTGAGTATTCAGCCGAGGCGGTTAAAGAAGTCGCAAAGCGACCATGGCCACCAAAAACGATCGTGCGAGTCATCTCGGTGCTGGAGCCTGTCCCTCCGCCGGCTGCCGAATTGTGGTATGACGCAAGCGGAAGTCTCGAACGAGTACAAGAAGAGATGACTAAGCGCGCCGCTGAATTGACGAAGAAGACAAGTGAAAGCCTGAAGAGAAAGGGACCCAAAATTGAAACGGCAGTACGCGAAGGCGACGCCCGTTCTGTAATTGTGGACGAGGCGCAAAAATGGTCAGCTGACCTGATCGTCCTGGGCTCGCATGGGTACGCTGGAATCAAACGGTTGCTCCTGGGCAGCGTTGCGTCGTCGGTTGTCAGCCACGCGCCCTGTTCGGTTGAGATTGTGCGCCGGAAACAGACGAAGAAGAGCCGATAAGGAATCGAGTAGCGTAGATGCCGGAAACGGATGAATCATGACTACACGCGCAGAGATGAGTGAATCTGCAGAGCATGAAGGTGGTCACACAGAATTAATGCGTGCACTCGAAGGACGAACAGAGACGGTGAAAACATTACTCGAGAGCCGAGCGGACGTGAATGAAAAAGACCATGAGGGCCGGACAGCTCTGATGTTTGCGGTTACCAACATTCAGACAGCCTCCGTCAATTTGCTGCTGGCTCACGACGCCGATGTGAACGCGACAGCTAAGGATGGTTGCACTGCGTTGATGCTGGCCGCTTCATCCGGTGATACCGAAATTGTCCGAGTCTTGCTGAGCAAAGGTGCTTACGTAACCGGGAAATTCACTGCCAACGGAAAGACAGCCCTCATGCTTCGCCTCTGCAACGCTCGAAGACTTGTTTGCTTCGCGCTGGTGGTTCCGTTCCAGCGGATGATACTCAGCGGTTCGCTCTTTAATTCCCGTCCGCCCCAGTCGTCGGCGGGAAGAAATCATCTGGATCCCGCTATTGTTAGGAGTGAGATTACCGGTATCTCGAAAAACACGTGTCATACCGACTTTTTTCAAAGTTTTTAGGGAACACCACACAAATTGAAACTGACAGGGAATATTTGCGAATGTGAAAAGGTATGTGCAACTGGCGGGGAAAACGGGAATTAAAACCCTCCTATGTGAATCAAATACAGAGGTGACCGGTGAAAAAATTTGATGTTCAAACGGTAGAAATTAACGCACCCTTTGCAAGGACTTTTGATTACATCGCGGATGCCCAAAACCTTCCTCAGTGGACCAGCGCTTTTAAATCCGTTTCAGGCGCCGGACGGGCTTTGATGCGAACCCCGCAGGGAGTGGTTGACGTTGCTCTGATTGTCCACGCCACACGTGAACAGGGAACGATTGACTGGGCTATGACCTTTCCCGATGGGAACGTTGCCAAAGCCTATTCGCATGTTGTGGACGCAGGAAAGGATCGCAGCATTTATAGCTTTATTCTGGTGCCGCCGCCCGTGCCATTGGAGCAACTGGAAGGAACCCTCCACCAGCAATCTCAGATTCTGCGAGAGGAGCTATCGAGGCTGACAGACATTCTGGATGGCAAGTAAGTGAAGTTTGCCCCAACCCGCGCGACAGAAAACCTCCTTAAGCGCCGGCGCTGAGGCCTCCGGCTTGCGGTCCGAAAAATGAGGATAATGTGTGCGACGAATTTATTGGGGAGAATAACCAATTTATGCTTTCGCCTGCCTCGCAGGCTAAGGTGGAAGATAAACTTACGTGTACGAAATGTCTATCAAACTCCAGCCAACCGGGCAGCGTTGCGGCCTGCGCTGCGACAGTGGCGCAACCGCTTTGCGGTTGATTAATGAATGATCCCCTATAGACCCAACGTAGCCGCGAAGCGCGGCAATGTTGGGCTGGAGGTCGCGATCGCTTCGCGGTTGGCTACAAGCTGGAGCCAATCTGGGATTCATGCCACCCATAAATTTGTCGCCAACCCATGAGGATAAGCGTTGGTGACATTATGACCTCTGGCGATTATGCTAATCGATCATTCCTGGTCAAAAACACAAGATGAAGAAGGTGGGAGAACTGAATCTTTCCGAAAGCGGGCGAACGGAAGAGTCGCTGCGGCGCAGCGAAGAACGCTTCCAAAAGATTTTTAATCACTCTAACGACGCGATCTTTATCATTGACCCGTCGCAAGATCGGATCCTCGAAGCCAACCCCAAAGCGTGCCAGATGCTTCACTACTCCCGCGAGGAATTATTATCCACGTCCATCAGTGCCGTTCATCCGGACGAAATGCCAAGACTGCTGGCCTTTGCTCAAACTGTTTTTGAACAGGGGAGTGGTTGGACAGATGAACTTAGCTGTCTAACGAAAACCGGAGAAGCGCTGCCAGCGGAAATTTCAGCTTCGGTAATCGAAATCGGGGACAAACATTGCGTCATTGCGATGGTACGAGAGGTCACAAAGCGCAAGCGGGCGGAAGCCGCCCTACGGAAGGCCAAGGATGAGTTGGAAAGGCGGGTTGAAGAAAGGACCGCACAGCTTTTAAATGCCAATGCAAGGTTAAGAGAAGAGATCAACGAACGCAGGAAAACCGAACAAGCACTGCAGGAGAGCGAAGCACGCTTCCGAACGCTAGTGGAGCATGCGCCGGAAATCATTCTGGTGCTTGATGCAGACACAGGCCGTTTTGTCGATTTTAATGAAAATGCCATGCGGTTCTTCGGGCTTGATCGAGAATCCCTTCTAAAGGTTGGTCCCATCGAACTGAGCCCGCCCAACTCATACCTAAAAGGTTCTGAAAAGATTCAGGAAGCCCTGGACGGTGGCACGCCCGTCTTTGAGTGGCTTCATCGCAACGCGGCGGGCGAGGATATTCATTGCGAGGTCCGTTTGATGCGTCTGCCTGCCGCTGGCCGTAACCTCATCCGCGGAAGCATCACCAACATCAGCGAGCAGAAGCGAGCGGAGACAGCGCTCCGCCGTTATGCTAAACGCTTGGAGATTCTGCAAGAGATTGACCGGGCGATTCTGGCGGCCGGGTCGCCGGAAGCAATTGCTCAAGCAGCCTTGAGCCATATTCGCCAATTGATTCCGTACTTACGAGCGAGCGTAATGCTCTGGGACGATGAGGTCCGCGACGGAGTACTTTGCGCCGTTCACGCAAGGGTCGAAATCAAGCTGGGCGTGGGGGCCCGCTTGCCGCTGGCCGCCTTTGGGGGTGAGGAAATCCGCCAGGGCAAGGTGCACATGGTTGAGGACGCACTTTCTCTCCCTACAACCCCATTCTTCGAAGCGCTCAAGGCCGAAGGCCTGCGTTCATGGATCAATGTGCCGCTCATCTCCCAGGGTGATTTGATTGGCACACTCAATCTCGGATGGGAGAGCCCTGGCGCTATTGATTCCGAACATCTGGACATCGCACGCGAAGTGGCTGACAGTTTGGCTATTGCCATCCAGCAAGCCCGCCTGCACGAGCAGGTGCGACATCATGCCACGGAACTGGAACAGCGCGTCGCCGAGCGGACGTCTGAACTGGAGGCCTTTTCCTATTCCGTTTCGCACGACCTGCGAACACCTTTGCTGACAATTGATGGATTCTCTCGCGTTTTGCTGGAAGATCATTCCGCCAAACTTGGGGCGGAAGGCGAGCGACTATTGAGCATCATCTGCGCAAACGCGCAGAACATGGGCCAATTAATCGACGACCTGCTGGCTTTTTCAAGGTTGGGACACCAGGAAATGAGACCGTCAGAGGTCAACCTGAGCAAGCTGGCAAGTGCCGTGTTTGAGGAACTAAAAGCGGCGGCTCCTGAGCGAGATCTGCAATTTAATTTGAAGCCACTTCCTCCAGCCTACGGCGACGCGGCCATGATCCGTCAGGTATTCGTTAATCTCTTATCAAATGCAATGAAATTCACTGCGCCCAGGGAAACGGCTTTCATCGAAGTTGGCTTTGGCGGAGAAGATATTCAGAACACCTACTATGTCAAAGACAACGGCGTCGGGTTTGACATGAAATACGCGGACAAGCTTTTCGGCGTCTTTCGAAGGCTCCATGGTGGCGATAAATTCCCTGGAACCGGCGTCGGTTTGGCGTTTGTCCAGCGCATTATTCAGCGGCACGGCGGGCGCGTCTGGGCCGAAGCAAAGGCGGGCGAAGGGGCAGCCATCTACTTTACACTTCCGAAGGGACCGGGAAAAACATGATAAATGTGGATGCCGTCGAGGTGCTTCTTGTCGAAGACAATTCCGAGCACGTTGAACTGACGCTCAGAGCACTGAGGCAGTCCCACGTCGCGAACAACGTCCTGGTGGCGAAGGACGGGGAGGAAGCGTTAGAGTACATCTTCGGCGCGGGGCCTCAGGCCCATCGTCAGATCGAGAACCACCCTAAGTTGATTCTGCTGGATTTAAAGCTTCCCAAGGTGGATGGCTTGGAGGTGCTGCGCAGAATAAAATCGGATGAGCGCACGAAGATCATTCCCGTGGTGGTGCTAACCACTTCAGCACAGGAGCAGGATGTGGTGGAGACGTACAGGCTGGGGGTGAATAGCTACATTGTCAAGCCCTGCAATTTTGAGAAGTTCGTCCGCGCGGTTTCGGAGTTGGGACTTTACTGGATGTTGTTGAATAAACCGCCGCGATAAAGGTTTAAAATAAGGACGCCAGAACGAACCGTTGCAGCGATAAAGCAAGCAACATCCAAACAAAGCTGGGCGTATATGTAGAAAAAGCAGGAGAGGATTCCGGTCATGGAGAGAGAACTTCGTATCCTGATCCTCGAGGATGTTGCGTCCCACGCGGAATTGATCGAGCGGGAACTGCGCAAAGCGCGGCTACTCTTCTCCGCCAGACGAGCAGCAACGGAAACAGCCTTCCTGAAGGAACTTCAAGACTCCACACCGGATCTCATCCTCGCAGACTATTCGCTTCCTTCGTTTGATGGAATCGCCGCCCTATCAATCGCCCAGCAAAGATATCCGAACGTGCCCTTCGTTTTCGTCTCGGGGGCTATCGGCGAAGAGTTGGCGATTGACACCCTCAAGCGGGGCGCCACCGATTACGTTTTGAAGCAGCGCCTCTCGCGTCTCGTGCCGGCGGTGCGCAGGGCCTTGCGCGAGGCCGAAGAGCGCAAAGCGCGCCAGCAGGCGGAGCAAGCGCTGCGCGAAGCTCGCGACGAGTTAGAGCAAAGGTTGAAAGAGCGGACTGCTCTGCTTGAAATCAATAACGCCATCGTCGCCAATCTTGACCGCCAATCCCTCTTCAACTCCGTCGCGCAATCTCTTCGCCGCATTCTCCCTTTCGACCGCACACTGCTGACGCTTTATGATCCGCAAGAAGACGTTCTGCGGATATCGGCGGTGGAAGACCCGTTTCCTGTCAGGAGATTCAGGGTTGGTAGGGAGGTGAGCCGCATTGGCAGCCATCTTGGCTGGGTCATAGATCACCAGCAGTATTTGCTGCGTCGCAACCTCGAAAATGAACTTCAGTTTCCTGTCGAAGAGGAGATACTGGCGGAAGGGATTCACTCCTATATCGCTACTCCGCTCATGGCGAAAGGCAGACCTCTGGGGACGCTGAACGTAGCCAGCCTGCTTCCGAATCGGTACTCAGAAGAGGATGCCGTCTTCCTTCGGGAAGTCGCCAATCAAGTGGCTCTCGCTATTGAGAATATGTTGGCCTACGAGGAGATTGCTGGACTGAAGATCCGTTTGGAGCAGGAAAACATTTACCTTCAGGAGGAGATCAAGACCGAGCATAATTTTGAAGAGATTATCGGCGAAAGCCCAGCCATCAGAAAAATGCTGAAGGCCATCGAGACGGTCGCCCCCACGGACGCCACCGTGCTCATAATCGGCGAGACGGGCACGGGCAAAGAGCTTGTTGCGCGGGCTGTGCATAATCTGAGTCCGCAGAAGGATAAACCGCTCGTGAAAGTAAACTGTGCGGCGCTGGCGGCGGGGCTGATCGAAAGCGAGCTGTTCGGTCACGAGAAGGGGGCGTTCACGGGAGCCGTCACTCGGAAGATTGGCCGGTTCGAGTTGGCGGACGGCGGCACGATCTTTCTTGACGAGATCGGCGACCTGCACTTGGAACTACAAGCCAAGCTACTAAGGGTTCTGCAAGAGGGAGAGTTCGAGCGAGTTGGCGGCTCTCACACAATCAAGGTCGTTGTTAGAGTCATCGCTGCTACTAACCGTAACCTTAATGAGTCGGTAAAGGCAGGCGCTTTTCGCTCCGATCTTTTCTATCGCTTGAGCGTTTTTCCGGTCACATTGCCGCCGCTGCGCGAGCGCAAGAGCGACATACCAATCCTGGTGAATCATTTCCTGAGCAGATTTGCCAAGAAGTTAGGCAAGCCGCTGAGGAGTCTCTCCAACGAATCAATGAGCAAATTGATGCTCTACAACTGGCCCGGCAACGTGCGGGAGGTTCTGAACGTGATAGAAAGGGCCGCTATCCTGGCCCAAGGCCCAGTCGTGGTGGTCGAAGACTCCCTCGGGCTGCGATTGGAAGCAATTGCAGACGATTCCAGATTAGTGACGCTCGAAGATGTCGAGCGCTCTCACATCTCGCGGGTGCTTAAAGAGTCCAACTGGGTGATAGATGGACCACGCGGTGCCGCCCGGATCCTCGGACTTCATCCGAACACACTTCGCTCTCGCATGCAAAAGCTGGGCATAAAACATCTGCGAAGCACCGCTTAGGTCCGAAACAGGAAGTTCCCGTTCGGTTCATTTCTGGCTCGCAGTGGGCCCACCCCTTCTACGACATTTCGTGAGCTCACGAAATGTCGTAACCATCCCTTAACCTGCAACTACCTGCAACTCTCTTTTAACCCTTCTTTAAGTCTCTGTAGATAAAGCCGCAACTGGGTTTCGCGCGGCGAAGTCTCGGCGTGGCACAGAGCTTACATAGAAGCTGTCGAATCACATTGTATCGAAGGCCCTCAAAAGGACTTTCAGGCAACCAAGGCCGAGGGCACGAAGCGTTAAGGAGAATGCCGGAATGGTCAGCCCTGCGATCTCTATCTATCCCGCGGCAAGCACACCAATCACCATTGTCGGCGACTCCCTGAGTGGCTGCCAGGAGCAATACCAGAAGCACCCTTGCGTGCACCCATTCCCAGAAAAGGAAGGTCATCGTCGAAGCGAACAAGACAGCCTCTGTCTTTTTGAAAGTGCTGTTCTACCCCATCTGGACGCTGCTCACAGCCTGGCGCGGTGGCTTACGCGCAACGAGACTGATGCCGAGGACGTGGTCCAGGAGGCATTTTTGCGCGCCTTTAAATTCTTTGGTGGGTTTTACGGAGCAGATGGTCGGGCGTGGCTGTTTTCGATTGTACGCAACACTTGTCGCACGTGGCTCCGTCACAATCGCGCGCCTGAACTTTCGACAGCCTTCGACGAAGAGATACACAGCGCCGGCTCCGATGGCTCAAATCCGGAAGAGCTACTTTTGCGGGGTGTGGAAAAGCAGTTGCTCTGGAAAGCCTTGGAAGAGTTGCCTGCGAGTTTTCGTCAGGTATTGATCCTGCGCGAACTTGAAGGGCGGTCTTACAAGGAGATTGCCGGCAAGGCCAACATTCCGGTGGGTACGGTCATGTCACGGTTAGCGCGCGCCCGTAAACGTCTCCGTGTATGCCTCAGCCGAGATGCGTATCAGCCCCTTCGAGAGTATACCAGTGGCTGAAGAGCTGGTCGGCAGCTGAAGGCAGTTCAATCGCAGAACAAGTAACCGAATGAGGTCAGATGAAAAAGAAAATTCGTAAAGCATTCATGATGATGAGTCTTACTGCAACACTCTTGTTGGTAGCCGTAGTATCCGGCAAAGCACAATCGAATGCTCTCCGATTGACGATTCCGTTCGATTTCACTGTCGGTGACAGGAGACTTCCGGCGGGTGAATATATCGTTGGCCGTATCCAACCAAACTCAGACGAAAATTTCCTATGGATTAAGTTCAACGGGTGACTCGAGCGCTATTAGTTTAACGCACGCAGTTCAAACAAGAGTGCCCAGGGACAAAGGAGCGCTCATTTTCCACCGCTATGGAGATCGATATTTTCTTTCTCAGGTATGGACAGTAGGCTCAAACATCGGACGCGAATTGCCGAAGTCCCGCGAGGAGCGAGCCATTGCACGCAGACTGATGACACATCCTGCGATGTCTCAGAAAGCGAGCCCCGAAACGGTGGATATTGTGGTCGACTTATGGTGAACCGAATTTACACGAACAAAGCCCCTTGGTTGCAAGAGTCCGGAGTTTGATATCTCCGAACTCCTCGCGTTGTAAGGGCTTGTGAACCTTTTTAGCTTCATCGAAAGGATCCTAATGTCAACGATGACGGCAGGTGGTGAACAGGAACTCATCGCCGCTGGTTCCAGCCAGGCCTTCGAAGAGCTCTACCAGTACTATCACGCTCGCGTCTATTCGCTTTGCCTGCGCATGACCCGAAACGTCTGGGAGTCGGAAGACCTAACACAGGAGGTCTTCATCCAACTCTTCCGCAAGATCGGCAGTTTTCGTGGTGAGAGCAGCTTCGCGACATGGCTTCATCGTCTGACCGTAAATCAGGTTCTAATGCACTTTCGCAAGCGCAGGGTAAAGCTGGAGCAAACAACCGAAAGCGGTGCGACTCCGGTGCAAACTGTGAAGGGAACTGAGAATCCGCGCCTTATGTCAGTGGTTGACAATATTGCGTTGGCTGAAGCGATTACGCGTTTGGCGCCGGGGTATCGCTCGGTATTTCTGCTACACGATGTGGAAGGGTACCAGCACGGTGAGATTGCCCGGCTGCTGGGATGCTCTACCGGAACGTCAAAGTCGCAATTACACAAGGCGCGGATGAAATTGCGCAAGCTGCTCAGCCGGCGGACTCCTCCTCGGCTCCCTTATCGAGATAACAATCTCAGAGCCATCTTATTCCGCCGCAAAATAACCACCTTCAACGGGAATATTCCAACTGATACGAAGGTATCTGTGTATGAAGGCGAGCAAGTCAAGCTGGATCAATTAAAAATACAACGGGCTTAGAGGGAGGCTACGATGATGAGTTCACTCCTCTCGGGTCCCTTTGACGCCGACAGGGATGCTGGTGTTGCGGTTTTGAGAACCGAAGAACCACTTCCTTAGTAAAGTCGGTGGTCCGCAGTCAGTTCACAGTTGTTGGGCAGTGAACCTGATTGAAAGTCACCGTGGTGGGAATAAAAACCACCTGGGACCAGTACCTCAATTGTCTCCCCTTAGTAGAACAATTCCGTCAAAAGCTTTAAGGAGACACTCTCGTGACAAAAATCAACTTTCGAATTATCGCCACAGCCGGGGTTTTGCTAGCCCTAAGTTCTATTGCGTTTGCGCAAACCAGCAAGGGCTTTGTCGTGGGCAACGTCTCAGATCCCCACGGGGCAGTCATCGCTGGCGCCACAGTAAGAATTACCAACACCCAGACGGGGGTTACGCGTGAAACTGTGGCCCAGTCCGACGGAAGCTACCGTTTTGATGCAGTTGATCCGGGCAATTATAGAGTTGAGGTCAGCCAAACCGGATTCAAGACTGTGACACGTGGCGATTTGGTTGTTACGGCGGCGCAAACTGCCGAGGTATCTGTCCGATTGGAGGTGGGTAGCCCGACTGAGGTGGTGACGGTCACCTCCGATTATCTTGTCGAGCTGCAGACCACGGACGGCGCGCGCGTCAACACACTCAGCAGGCGTGAGATTACAGACTTGCCGGTGCCGGCCCTGAACCCGGCGAGCATAGTATTCACGTTGCCCGGGGTCGTTGACGTCGGTCCTCTGGCCGGAAACTTCGTTCAGGGCAACGAGTTTTCCGTAAACGGCTTGCGCGCTCGATCCAACAACCAGTTAATTGATGGCCTCGACAATAATGACAACTCGATCGCCGGCCAGTTCTATATACCCGCTCTGCGTGATGGCTACAACGAAGTAACGGTGCTGCAGTCCGACTATTCTGCTGAGTTCGGGCGCGCTGGTGGGGCTGTGGTCAACATCATCACCAGAAGCGGAACCAACGATTTTCATGGATCAGTGTACAATATACTCAATAACAGCGCCTTCAACTCTCTGACCGCTGGTCAGAGAGCGGACGGCACCAGAAAGCCGGTTGTCGTCGAGAATACTTTCGGATTCTCATTTGGCGGCCCCATAAAGAAGAATAAACTGTTCTTCTTCGGTACCTTCCAAGCGGATCGCTTCCGGGCCGGTACAGATGCCACGGCCAGAGTACCGACCGCCTCAGGGTTTGCGACGCTCCGCTCTCTCTTCCCCGCGGGCGTCAACCCAAACCTTGACCGGTATCTGAGTATCGTCGGGAATTTGCGCGGCCAGCGTGAGATTTCTGCAGTCGCGCTCGGCGGTGGCCGCCCGGACATCGAGTTCGGTGAGACTACTATCAGCAGCGCCCAACCCGTCACTGACTACCAGTATCTGGCGCGGGTCGACTGGACCCCAACCGAGAAAGACAGCTTTGGGTTCCGCTACGTAGCTGACGATCAAATCTTTAGCAACCAGTTTCCCACGGTCGCTTCAGGCGGAACTCCGTTTCCGGGCTTTGAAATTGATGTGCCGAGCCTGGTCCAGAATTTTTATGCCAACTACACGCGCAACCTCTCGCCCCGCGCCACCAATGAGTTTCGCTTCGGCTACGGTCGGTTCGATGTCGAGTTCGCGCCGCGCGATGAGCAGCTCAGAAATGAAGGCCCGGTATTCGAGTTTACCGGCGCCGGTCTGGGGCAGGGAATTACTTCTGTGGGACTTCCGGTGGGCTTCCCCCAGGGCCGCCTCTTTAACAATTACCAGATTCAGGACACGTTCTCTTACACGGCGGGCCATCACAACCTCCGGTTTGGCGTGGACTTGAACATTCAACGTTCAAGGCAGGACATTCCTTTCAACTCTCGCGGCGTTCTGACCTTTGCCGGCGGCGGTGGATTCAATGCTCTGGGGAACTTCGTAGATCAGTTCTCAGGCCGGGGCGCTGGCGGCGCTAACATCCAGTTTGGGAGCCAAAGGATTTTCCCGGATGCCTTCTATCAAAACTACTTCATCAACGACACCTGGCGTGTGAGGGACAACTTAACTTTGAACCTCGGCCTGCGCTACGAGAATTACGGTACACCTTTCAACACAATTCGATTCCCAGCCTTCGCCGGATTCGATCAACCGGTGGAAACTGTGGCGCGGCAGGAGCGTGATAACAATAACTTTGCACCGCGTGTCAGTTTCGCTTATCAGCCACGCTTCTGGAGGCGGTTTTTCGGCCAGGACAAGACCGTGCTGCGCGGTGGCTTTGCCATTAACTATGACTTCTTCTTCAACAACATTCTAGCCAACACGGCAGGCAGCGTTCCCAATTCATTTGGCAGCACAAATCTCGGCGCACCCTTACCGCCAGATACCGCTCCTCGTGGCATTGCAAACTTCGGTGTCGGCTCTCTGCCGACTAGTGGAACCCCCAGCCCATTTGCAACTATCAACACGATCCCCAGCAATCTCGTCAACCCGCAGACATATGTTTATAACTTCGGCATCCAGCGCGAACTGCCGTTCAAGCTCATCGCTGATGTTGCTTACGTGGGCTCGCGCGGCACGCGACTCTTTATCAACGAGCAGTTGAACCCCGGCATTGGCGGCTTTAACACGCTCATCCGCGCTTTCCCGAATCGTGGTTCCGTTATCGCTCGCACAAACGGCGGCGACTCTGTCTACAACTCCTTGCAGGCGCGGCTTGATCGTGGCTTCAGCAATGGTCTCCTCTTTCGCCTGGCCTACACCTATTCGCAAGCAATTGACAACGTCAATAGCGAGGTGTTCGTGACGACGGGCGGCAGTAGTCTGGGTTCTGACCCGTTGAATCGCAGAGCGGATCGCAGCCGAGCTTCCTTTGATATCCCACATCGCTTCGTCGCCACTTTTCTGTATGATGTGCCGAGTCTCTTTACATCTGGGTGGGGCCGCGCACTCACCGGCGGCTTGGCAATTGGCGGCACCTATCGCTTACAGTCAGGCTTTGTGCAGACGCCGTTCGTCGGCGGCATAGATTTGAACGGCGATGGCAGCGCTTTCAATGATCGGCCAGCCATTAGCAACCCGAACGCACCGCCTAACTCTGTTGGTTTCTCTAACTTCATCGCGGAAAACTTCTTTTCGGGCGCTACATCGCCCACGGGTTTCTCTGACCTTAACGGCAACCCTGTGAACCCCTCGGACGTCCGCTTTCTGGTCAGCGAATCAATCCGAACCGGCATCGCCGGTCGCAATACATTGCGTGGTCCAAGGCAGAACCGCCTGGACCTGAGTCTGACCAAAGCTATTGATCTGCTTTTCACTCCGCTCGAAGCGGATCGGTTCGAGATTCGCTTTGACTACTTCAATGCTTTCAACACACCGCAGTTTGCCCCCGGCATAGGTGATGTTACGGACACCTCGTTCAACAATTTCCGGTTCAATTCAGGCGGTCTGAACATTGGCAACATAACCGCCGGA
>Ga0187893_10010130_pt1 | contig 14193 bp, 13 predicted proteins | sample MA1701074metaG_FD_139574 | JGI IMG/M metagenome (GOLD analysis project Ga0187893, IMG submission 139574) | White microbial mat communities from a basaltic lava cave in the Kipuka Kanohina Cave System on the Island of Hawaii, USA - MA170107-4 metaG ...
CCCGCTGCGACAGCGGCGCCTGCTCGACCAGGCGTACCAGCTCGCCCACGTGCCGCCCGTGCGGCTGGTCGGGAATCGCGAACTCGACCTGGGTACACCGCACCGCTCCGCGCTCGACGGTGCGGATGGCGACGCCCACCCCCGCGAGTCCCAGGCGTCCCGGCAGCTCCTCGAGCCACGAGGTCGGCAGCCCGAGTGCCAGCAAGGCACCGAGCGTCATGTCGCCGGAGATGCCGGCGGCCGGATCGATGATGGCGACGCGCACGGGACGCAAACGATGAAATATAAACGGCTTATCCCCGGTACAGCCACCCGGCGCCCGTGTTGCACACGACCACCCGCTCCGAGGCCCGAATGATCCCCCGCTCCAGCAGTGCAATCGCCCCGGCCAGGGCCGCCCCGCCCTCGGGCGCGGCGTCGATCCCCTCCGCCGTCTGCAGCTCCCGGGCGGCCGCCGCCAGCGCATCGTCGCTCACGGCCACGGCACCCCCGCCGCTCTCGCGCAGCACGCGCAGCATGAGCCGATCGCCCAACGGCGCAGGCACGCGCAGCCCCGCCGCGACGGTCCACGGCTCAGGCCACGGCGTGCACCGATCCGCACCGGCTTCAAAGGCACGGACCACGGGCGCGCAGCCCGCGGCCTGAACGCTGTACATCCGGGGCAGCGGCATGCCACCTGGGATCCAGCCCCGCTCGCGCAGCTCGCGGAACGCTTTCCACATGCCGATCAGCCCCGTGCCACCACCCGTTGGGTACAGGATCACCCGGGGAAGCGTCCATCCGAGCTGCTCGGCCAGTTCCAGTCCCAGGGTCTTCTTGCCTTCGATGCGGTAGGGCTCGCGCAACGTCGAGACGTCCACCCCGCCCGACTGCGCTGCATGCGCTCGCGCGGCGCGGCCGCAGTCCCCGATGTGCCCATCCACCAGCACCAGGTGCGCCCCCAGGGTACGGATCTGGGTGAGGATGACGGGCGGCGTGCTGAACGGCGCGTACACCCGCGCCGCCACGCCGGCTCGCGCCGCGTAGGCCGCGAGCGCGACGCCGGCATTCCCGGCGGTCGGCACGACCAGCTCCCGGGCGCCGGCGGCGACGGCGCGCGTGACCGCCGCGGCGAGGCCCCGGGCCTTGAACGACCCCGTGGGGTTCGCGCTTTCGTCCTTCACCAGGAGATCGGTGAAGCCGTGCGCGGCCGCGATCCGCTGCGTGCGGAGCAGTGGGGTCCCGCCTTCGCCCAGCGTGACCGGCCGCTCACCGGCGGCCAGCGGCAGCCACTCCCGGTAACGCCACATCGTCCAGCCACGCTCGCGCAGGAGGGATCGCACCGCCGGCGGCGGCGGCGTCCGGTGCACCACGAGATACGGCTGCCCGCACGTGTCGCAGACGCCCACCAGACCCTCGGGATCGCACCCCCGCCCGCAGCCCGAGCACACCAGTGTCCAGCCCGGCGTCATCCGTGGCGCCCGAGGTGTTCCAGCACGCGCTCGGCCAGTGTGCGCGAGAAGCCCGCGACCCCCGCGATCTCGGCCGCGGTGGCCGTGCGCACCCCGGCGAGTGATCCGAATCGCTCGAGCAGCGCGCGCCGCCGCGCCGGGCCGATGCCGGGAATGCTCAACAGCTCCGAGGTGATCGTGCGCTGGGCCCGCCGCCGGCGGCTGTAGCTCACGGCGCAGCGGTGCGCTTCGTCGCGGGCGCGCTGCAGCAGCTTGAGCGACGGACTGCGCCGCGACAGCCGCAGCGGCTCCGGCTGCGCCGGCAGGAACACGAGCTCTTCCCGCTTCGCGAGGCTCACGACCGGCAGCGCGGCGGCCGCCTCCCCCTGCGCCCGCGCCGCGTCGACTGCCGCCCCCAACTGACCCTTCCCGCCGTCGATCACCAGGAGGTCCGGCAGCGGCTTCTGCTCGGCGATCCGGCGGGCGAGGAACCGGCTCACGACCTCGTGCACCGCGCCGACGTCGTCCGGCTGGGCAGACCCACGGATCCGGTACCGCCGGTACTCCGCCTTCTTCGGGCGGCCGCCCTCGAACCACACCAGCGAGCCCACGGTGTCCCGGCCCTGATTGGTCGAGATGTCGATGCAGACAAGCGAGCGGGGCACGCGACGCAGTCCCAGGTCGCGGCCCAGGGCGAAGACGGGGTCCGCCGCCCGCTCCTCGATGTCGAACGCCTCGATCAACAGGCTTTCCAGCAGGTGCCGGGCATTTTGATCCGCCAGCGCCACGAGACGCGCCAGGGTGCCCCGCTGCGGCACGTGCCACTCGACTTCCGGCGCCAGCGCCCGCAGCGCCTCCCCGTCGGCGGGCTCGAAGGGAAGGAGCACGCGCCGCGCCCGGGCCGCGAGCGGGAGGTAGTAGCGAACCAGAAACGCCGCGAGCACCGCCCCCTCCGGCTCGCGTTCCACATGCTCGAGGAACCGGTGCTCCCGGGCGATGACCCGGCCCTCGCGGACCCGCAGGATCGCGCCACAGGCATCGTCGCCGTCCCGTGCGAGTCCCACGGCGTCCGCCTCGCCACCCCCTACGAGCTCCACCGTCGGCGGCCGCTCCACCTGATCCAGCCACTGCAGCGCGTCGCGCAGCTGCGCCGCGCGCTCGAAATCGCGGTCCCCGCTGGCGGCGAGCATGCGCGCTCGCAGGCGCCCGCGCACTTCACCGGTCTTGCCTTCGAGGAACAACACCACGTCGTCGATCATCCGTCGGTAGTCGTCCCTCGACTGGTAGCCCACGCACGGCGCGCGGCAGCGCTCGATATGATAGTCCAGGCAGGGGCGGTCCGGCGCCTCCCGCGGGAGGTCGTAGTGGCACGACCGCACCGTGAAGAGGCGCCGGATGATCTGCAGCGTGCGCCGCAGGGTGGCGACGTCGGTGTAGGGCCCGAAGTACCGGGCCCCGGGCAGCGCGACCCGCCGAACCACCAGCACGCGCGGGAACGGATCGGCGAGGGTGACCGCGATCTGGGGGTAGCTCTTGTCGTCCCGCAACCGGATGTTGAAGCGGGGCTGGTACTCCTTGATCAGGTTGTTCTCCAACAACAGCGCCTGCGCCTCGCTCGGCGCCACGATCGTCTCCAGGTCGTGGATCTGGCGGACCAGGGCCGCGTGCTCCGGGCTCCTGTCCTCGGCGGGGCCGAAGTAGCTCGGCACGCGCCCGCGCAGGCTGCGCGCCTTGCCCACGTAGAGCACGTCCCCGGCCGCCCCCTTCCACAGGTAGACGCCGGGCGTGTCCGGCAGGGCGGCTAGCTTCCGCGCGATGGTCGCAGGAACGTCCACAGGGCAAGAGCGTCGGGGTGCCTGAGCGCGCTCGTCAGCGCGAGGTACGTCGTTCCAAAGATAGCGAGCGACGCTCCCGCGAGTGGGACCGGTGACAGCGCGGCACCGAGCCGCGCCGTCGACACGCCGCCGGCCAGCGCGACCAGGGCCGCGACTCCCACCATCCCAGTCGCCCGCCAGGTCGCCGCGTCCAGCACCGTCCCGAGGCGCCGGTCCAGACCGGCGCGCAGCAGCACGAACTGCAGGCCCGCCCCGAGCGACGACGCCAGGGCGATCCCGGCGGCCCCGTAGGGACGCATCAGCGCCACGGCCAGCGCCGTCGAGGCGGCGAGCGACACCACCGTGATCCGCACCGGGGTCCGCGTGTCTCGCAGCGCGTAGAACCCGGAGGCGAGCAGCTTGACGCTCGCGTACCACAGCAGTCCGGGCCCGTAGGCGGCCAGCACGCCGCCCACGAGCGCGGTATCCGCCGCGCCGAATCGCCCCGTCTGGAACAGCGCGCCGATCATCACCGGGCCCAGGCCCACGCACGCCACGGCCGACGGGACGACGAAGAAGCCGATGCGCCGGAAGCCCGCTGCGAGCCGCCGGCGCAGCACGTCGGCGGCTGCCGTCCGCGCCGCGTCGCGCGCCAGCTCGGGCAGCGCAACCGCGGCCACCGAGACACCGAAGAGGCTGATCGGCAGGGTCTGCACGAGCTGCGCGTACGACAGGCTCGCCACGCTGCCCGGCCCCGCCAGGGAGCCGAGCACGGTGTCCACGAGCCCCGCGACCTGGGCGACGCCCGCGCCGAGCACGAGCGGCACCCAGGCGATGAGGACATCACGCACGCCTTCCACCGCGACGCTCGCCCGAAGGCGGAGGCCGCCGAGCAGCCGCCAGCACGCCGGCAGCTGCACGGCGACCTGGAGGACGCCGCCGGCCACCGTCCCCCACGCGAGGGCCAGCGCCAGGCGTTCCAGGCGCTCCGCGCCGCCCATGGCCGGTGTGACGAGCCACGTCCCCGCCCCGACCAGGGCCGCGATCCCGGCGACGTTCCACAGGGCGGGCGCCGCATAGGGCAGGAAGAACCGGCGATGAGTGTTGAGAATGCCGAGGCACCACGCCGAGACGACCATCAGCCCCGACATCGGGAACAGCAGCCGCACGAGCGTCACGGTGAGGCGCCGGGTTTCCGGCTCGAATCCCGGCGCGACGGCCGTCGTGATCGCCGGAGCCAGGGCGATGCCGGCGGTCGCCAGGACCCCGGCGCCGGCAGCCAGCAGGCCCAGCACGGCGCCGGCCAGCACCCGCGCGGCCTCGGCCCCGGGCCGCTCGCGCAACGCCGCATAGACGGGGATGAAGGACGCCGAGAGCGTCCCCTCCCCGAGGAGGTTGCGCAGCACGTTGGGGATGCGGAGCGCGGCCCGGAAGGCGTCGGCCACCGCCTCGTTGCCGAAATAGTGCGCGAATACCCGCTCCCGGACGTAGCCCAGGACCCGGGTCACCACGATGCCGGCGGCCACCTGGGCCGCGTGGCGTCCGCCGCCCCCGCCGCCCCCGCCGCCCGCGGCCCCCGTCACGCGGGAGAGGGGGGACGCTTCTTCCGGCTCGGATCCTCGAGCAGGCGGTGCACGAACTGCACCTCGTCGCGCAGGCCGGCGAGCGTGCGGTGCAGCTCCTCCACCTCGCCTTCCAGGAGGTCCACTTGCTGCTGTAGCTGTTTCACGTCACCTCCCGGGCCCGTGCCCTCCGGCTCGAAGCGACGCGCGATCGAGCGGCCGAGCGGGGAGTCCACGACGATCGCCGTGAGGGTAACGAGCAGGGCGCCGACGAGCACCACGGTGAGGACCCACATACCCGGATCTTACGAAGCCTCCACCCAGCGCGCCACCTCGGCCTCGAGCGCGTCCAGCAGCGAAGGCCCGTAGCGCACGAGGAAGGACGCCAGGGTGAGCACGCGCTCCTGCGGCCGGCCCCGCGCAAACACCGCGCTGCGGGCGCGGGCGATCTGGCCGACGAGCGTCTCGTTGGCGCGCTTCAGGGCGGCCACCAGCTTGCGCTCGATGTCGTGCGTGCCGGCCAGGGCCGCGTTGCGTGCCGTGACGACGCGCGCCTCGAGGGTGGGATCGATCACCGCCACCGCGCGCGCCAGTCCCGCGTACTCGCGCTCGACGCGCTCGCGCAGCTCGCCGAACACGGCCGCCACGTCGGGGGGCAGCGACTCGCGGACGAGCCGGGCCTCGAGCGCCCCCGCGGGCCCCTCCAGCTCCGCGAGCGTGAGCCCGTGGCGATCCAGCACCCGGCTCACGCGGGCCTCGACCAGGACACCCGACCACCGCGGCACGGCCGCCTGCGGCACGGGACCGTCGGCCCCGTAGAGCGGCGCGGCCTCGGGGAAGTAGCGCAGCTCGCCCGGCCCTGCCGCGTAGGCGACCGTGGGGAACAGGGCTGCTTCGACGACCGGGCGCAGCAGCACGTTGGGCGAGAGCCGCTCGGGGGCGTCGTGCGCGATCCGCTCGATCTCCGCACGGCTGAAGCGCTCACCGCTGCGGCGGGTGAGCCACACCTCCCCCTGCCCCTCCGGGCGCAGCCGGTCGCGCCCCGCCCCCGCCTCGAGTAGCACCGGGGAGAGACCGTCGGGCAGCGTGACCGGGAGCGCCCGCAGCAGCCACGGCGCCATGGCGCGCTTGGCCGGCGCGGCGTGGGCCCGGAAGACGGCGAGTCCGCGGCCGCCGAGCAGGGCCTGCAGCGCCGCCGCGAACGCATCGGCCAGCGACGCGTCGGGCCGGTAGGCGGCCTCCAGCCACGCCAGCACGGCGCCCTTGAACTCGCTCTCCGGGGTTCCGGCGCGCAGCGCGGCGAGCGCGCCCTCGACCTCGGGGCCGCAGCGCTCGGCGGCGAGCGGCCGCTGCGGCGCCTCGGGCGCGCGCTCCCGCAGCACGATGGACGCGGGCTCGCCCGCTGTGTTCAGCACCCACGCGTGATTCGCCTCGGCGAAGTCGTGGTCGTCACCCGCCACCCAGAACACCGCCACGACCGGCACCCGCCGCTCGCGCTCCAGGCGGCGGGCGAGGGCCAGCACCGAGAGCGCCTTGTACACGGTGTAGAGCGGGCCCGTGAACAGCCCCGGTTGCTGTCCCGTGGTGACGGCCAGCACCGGACCCGCGGCCAGCCGGTCGCGCCCGGGTCCCGGCAGGACGGCGGCGAGCGTGTCCGCCGCGACGCGCCGCGGCCGCACTTCCGCTGGGCGGGCCGCTGGGGCCGCGATGGGAGTCCCCACGATGCGGGGTAGCGCGGCTTCCCGCTCGCGCGCCAGCTCCGCCGCGGCCGACTCGCTCATTCGCCGAACACCTCCGCCTGGAAGATGAGCACCTCGGTCTCCGGCTCGCGCCAGGCCTCGGCCGGGAGCCCGGCCTTGCGACATGCGGCGGCGAGAAAGACTTCCGGCCCCCAGCCGTGCTCCGCCGCTACCTGCGGCAGCAGGACGCCGCCCGCCTCGCCCTGCCGCACGATGAGCCCGTCACGCCCGATCACCACGAGCTCCGGCACGACCGGGGTGAGCGCCGCGGGGGCCGTCAGTACCGAGATCTCGAGCCGGATCCCGCCCAGCTCCTCGGCCGTGACCGGGGGAAACCGGGGATCGTCGCGCGCCGCCGCCACCGCCATGTCGCGCACCAGCGCCGCCAGCGGCCGATCCGGCACGACCCGCCCGATGCAGCCACGCAGCGCCCCGTCGGCCGTCAGCGTCACGAACGCCCCCCGATACAACCGCGCCGCCCGGCCGTCCCCTACCACCGGCGACGCGCGGCCGCACAGCAACGCACGCAGCGTGGCCCGGCCGAGCTCGAGCAGCTCCGCTCGCTCGGCCGCGTCCAGCTCAGCCGCCCCGGTGATAGGGCTCTCCCCGGCGGATCGTGTGGGCCCGGTAGAGCTGCTCGTACAGGATCACCCGCGCCAGCTCGTGCGGGAAGGTGTGACGCGACAGGCTCCAGACCCGCTCGGCCCGATCCAGCACCACCCCCGGCAGCGCGTCGGCCCCTCCCAGCGCCAGCGTGACATCCCGCCCCTCCATCTCCCAGCGCGCGGTCCAGTCGGCGAGGTCGGTCGAGCTACACGCCTCGCCCGCCCGCGACAGCGCCACGAGGCGCGAGTCCTCGGGCACCGCCGCGAGGATCCGCGCCGCGTCTCTCACTTCCCGCTCCTCGACCCGCGCGTATCGCCGCAGCCGTTCGAGGTACTCGTCACACGCCGCCCGGAATGCCGCGCTCTTCATGCGGCCGACCGCGACGACCTGATACCGCATCAGGCATACATCCCGCGCATCCGATGCATCGCCGCCACCCGGTCCATCCCGACCATGTAGGCGGCGATGCGGAGGTTGACGCGGTGACGCTCCGCGGTGGCGGCCACTTCGTCGAACGAGCGGATCATGATCGTCTCGAGCCGCCGGTTCACCGTCTCCTCATCCCAGAAATAGCCGCCCCGGTCCTGCACCCACTCGAAGTAGCTCACGGTCACGCCGCCCGCGTTGGCCAGGATGTCGGGGATCACGAAGATCCCCTTGTCATCGAGCACCTTGTCCGCCGCCGCGGTCGTCGGCCCGTTCGCGCCCTCGCAGATCACCTTGGCCTTGATCTGCCCGGCGTTGCGGCGGGTGATCACGTTCTCCAGCGCGGCCGGGACCAGCACGTCGCAGTCGACCGTGAGCAGCTCCTCATTGCCGATGTGCTGCGCCTTGGGATACTCGGCGAGCGGCCGGCGCTCCCGGACCCACTCCAGAAGATCACCGACGGCGAGACCGCGCGGCTCGTGCAGGCCGCCCGTCTTGTCGGAGACGGCCACCACCACCGCACCCTCGCGGGCGAGGAGATCGGCCGCCACCGACCCGACGTTGCCGAAGCCCTGGATCGCGACGCGAGCGCCCTTGAGCGCCAGTCCGAGCCGCGCCAGCGCCTGCCGGGTGACGAGCATGCAGCCCCGGCCCGTCGCCTCGCGCCGGCCGAGCGATCCGCCCATCTCCACCGGCTTGCCGGTCACGACCGCCGTGACCGTGTGGCGCTTGTGCATGGAGTAGGTGTCCATGATCCAGGCCATGACGCGCTCGTTCGTGTTCACGTCCGGCGCCGGGACGTCGGAGTCCGGCCCCAGCGTCTCGATGATGCCGCTCGTATAGCGGCGCGTCACGCGCTCCAGCTCGCCGAGCGACATCGTGGTCGGATCGCACCGCACAGCGCCCTTGGCGCCGCCGAACGGGATGTTCACCACGGCGCATTTCCAGGTCATCCAGGCCGCCAGCGCCGTGACCTCCTCGAGCGTGACGTTGAGATCGAACCGGATGCCGCCCTTCGCCGGCCCGCGGGACGTGTTGTACAGCACGCGATACCCGGTGTAGACCTCGACCTCGCCGTTGTCGCGCAGGATCGGCACCGAGACGATGATCTGCTTCTCCGGATTGCGGAGGACCTTGTAGAGCCCCCGGTCCAGGTTCAGGAGCTGGGCCGCGTGGTCGAAGCGCTCCATCATCGCTTCGAACGGATTCTCCTCGGCCAGGAACGTGTCCTTGTCGGGACGGATGATGGCCGGCCACGCGGCCTGGCCGTGAGTCGCGGATTCGCTCATGGATGCGGGCTCAGCCCTCGGTTCGGGGGCCGGATGCCGGCGCGCGCGCGAGCAGCGCGTCCAGCGCACGTTGGACGGCCTCGCCGTTGCCCTCCCAGCGCACCTCGAGGCTCGCCACCAGCGGCTCGCGCGCGCCTTCCGGCCAGCGCCGGCGGAGCTTCACGGCGTCCTTCTCGGTGACTACAACATAATCGGCGTCCGCCAGCGCCTGCACGAGCCGCCGGACGTCGCGCTCGGGATAGGGGTGATGATCTTGGTACGCCACGAGTTGCACCTCCGCCCCCGACGCCCGCACCTGCACCGCCAGGCTGGCGGGGTCCGCGATACCCGCGGCCACCAGGACGCGCTTGCCCGCCAGCGCCGGCAAGGGGTGCCGCCGCCCGGAGTACAGCTCCTCGAAGTGCTCCACCGCGAGCTGCGCCACGGCGACCGGAATCCCCGGCCAGCGGCGTCGCAGTCCGGCGGCCAGCCGCGCGCCTTCCTCGCGCGACGCGCGCTTGCGCGTCACGACGATCAGATCGGCCCGGCCGAGCGCGCCCCACCCTTCCCGCCACGGACCCGCGGGGAGCGGCCACGGGACGCTCCGGGCGTGCTCGGCGCTCACCGCCGCGATGTTGAGCTGGCGCGCCACGTCGAGGCGCTGGTACGCGTCGTCCAGCACCAGCACGTCGGCACCCGCGGCCACCGCCCGCGCCGCGCCGGCCACGCGGTCGGGATCCGGCACCACGACCGCCTCCGGCACCAGACGCTGGTGCACCAGATGCTCGTCCCCCCCATAGCCGCGCAGCAGGATCCCCGGCCGGCGGCCGCGCCGCGCGCATTGGGCCGCGACCCACGCCGCCAGCGGCGTCTTCCCCGAGCCGCCGACCGCCAGATTCCCGACGCTCACCGTGGGGCACGGCAATGTCCGCGCGGCGAGCCAGCCGTAGCGGTAGGCCGCCGCGCGCGCCATCGTCACGCCGCGGTACAACAGCGCCGGCGGCACCAGGGCCGCGCGCACGACTCGCGGCAGCGGCGTCCGGCTCGACCACAGCCAGCGCACCAGGCGGTGCGGGGAGAATCGCGGGCTCACCCGTAGTTCACCTGGTGCAGCGCCTGCTGGACCGCCGCGATGCCACGCCGCAGACCCTCCCGGCCCGGCCCCACTTCGAGCGGCGCGCCGTACACGACCTCAATCTCCGCGAACGGCCGGGGGACGGAGAACCGGTCCCACGAATTCAGCCGCCACTCCGCCGATGCCTGCGCGCCGAGCGCCACGATCGGCACGCCGGCGTGCTGCGCCGCGGCCACCGCCCCGGCCTACACGACCTCCGCCGGGCCGCGCGGCCCGTCGGGCGTGACCGCGACGCGCGCGCCCTGCTCCAGGCTCCGCACCACCCCCAGCAAACCGACGTCACCCCCGCGCCGCGAGGACCCGCGCACCGCCTGGTAGCCCCAGCGCTGCGCCAACGCAGCGAGATATCCGCCATCGCGATGCCGGCTGATCAGGAGGACGATGCCCTGGTGACGGTGGTAGTACAGCAGCGGCAGCAGCCGGCTGTGCCACAACACGGCGACGCAGGGGCGTCGCTCCTCCCGAAACGCGCGCGCGTGCTCGGCACCGCGTTCGCGGATCCGCCAGGTGGCGGCCAGGACCCGCAGCAGGCCGCCCCCGACCGGCGCCGCCAGCGGCTCCGCCCACCCGAGCCTCACGCCAGCAGCTCCACCGCCAGCCCCGCGACCCGCTCGGCGGCACCACGCCCCCCGAGCCGCTGGCGCACCGCCGCGAGCCCCTCCCGCTGCCGCCGTGCCTCGGGACTCGATCCGTCGAGCAGCGGCAGCACTGCCCGGGCCAGCGCATCGGGCCGGACGGCGTCCTGCAGGAACTCAGGCGCGACCGCCCGGCCCGCCACGAGATTGACCAGGCCCGCCCACGACACCCGGGCGAGCCGCCGCGCGATGATCCAGGAGAGCCGGTTGAGCCGATAGGCGATCACCATCGGCGCGTCCGCCACCGCCGCTTCCAGCGTCGTTGTGCCCGATTTGCAGATGGCCGCGTCCGACGCCGCAAACACCAGTTCCGGGTCGCCGGTGTGAACGCGCGCGGCCCCGGGGTCGGGATAGACGGCCCCCGCGGCCCCCGCCACGATCAGCTGTACCTCGGGGCGCGCGGCGCGCACCAGCAGGGCCGCGTCGCGGAACGCGGCCCACAGCCGCCGCACCTCCAGGGGCCGGCTGCCGGGAAAGAGCCCCAGGGTCGGACGCCGCGGGTCGAGCCCCAGGGCGACACGGGCCGCCTCCCGTGAGGGCGGGGCCGGCCGGTCCAGCAGGGGATGGCCCACGAACGTCGCGGGAACGCCGTGCGCCCGGAAAAAGTCCTCCTCGAACGGCAGGATGACGGCGAGGCGGCGCACGGCGGCCAGCCGCGGCATGCGGCCCGCACCCCAGGCCCAGAGCTGCGGGGCGATGTAGTAGAGCACCGGGACGCCAGCTGCGGCCGCGGCGCCGGCGAGCCGCAGGTGATAGCCCGGATAGTCGACCAGCACCACCAGGTCGTAGCGCCCGGCCCGGAGCGCCCGCCGCACACGGCCGAGCAGGCGGTAGTGGGCCGGGAGCTTCTCGATCGCTTCGACGAACCCGACCACGGAAAGCGCTTCCATGCGGTCGAGCAGCGTGACGCCGGCGTCCGCCATCAGCGGTCCGCCGAGCCCCTCGATGGTCGCCCCCGGGAGGCGGCGCCGCAGCGCCCGCACCACGGGCGCGGCGTGCGCGTCCCCCGACGGCTCGCCCGCCGAGATGTAGATCCGGGGCGCCCGCGTCACGGCCGCGCGGCGGCGATCGGCGAGGCGTGGATCGCGTCGGCGACGCGGAAGGCGAGGGCCAGCGCCTCGTACCCCGCGGCGCCCGAGACCACCACGTCCCCCTCGCCGCGCACGGCGCGAACGAAGCTCTCCAGCTCGAGCCGCAGGGGCTCGGCTTCCGGCGCCTGGAGCCGGACGTGCTCGACGATGTCCTCCATCCGCGCGGCCCCGGCGGTCTGCCACCCGGCCTTGAGCCGGTAGAAGTCGCCGTGCCCTTGGGCGAGGTCGAGCGAGCAGTAGCCGGTGGCCTGGAAGATCCGCAGCTTGCGCGTGCGGTCGCGCGAAATGCGGCTCGCCGTGATCGCGGCGACGGCGCCGTTCGCGAACTCGACCCGCGCGTTCGCGATGTCCACGTGCGGCGTCAGAATCGGCACTCCGGTGGCCCGCACCTCGGCGACGGGCGCGCGCACCAGCTCGAGCACGAGGTCGAGATCGTGGATCATCAGGTCGAGGATCACCGCGACGTCCGTACCCCGGGGCTGGAACGGCGCGAGCCGCTCGCACTGCAGGAACCGCGGCTCGTCGAGGTAGGGGGCGGCGGCCCGCACGGCGCGGTTGAACCGCTCCACGTGCCCGACCTGGAGCACCGCGCCCGAGGCCTCGGCCGCCCGCACCAGGCGCTCCGCCCCCGCCAGCGTGTCCGCGAGCGGCTTCTCGACGAGCGCCGCGATGCCGCGCGACAGGATCGCGTGCCCGACGTCGGCGTGGGCGGACGTCGGCACGGCCACCGAGACCCCCTCCACGCCGTCGTCGAGCAGCGCGTCGAGCGAGGGATAGGCCACGGTCTCGAGCTCCTGCGACACCTGTCCGGCACGCGCCGGATTGATGTCGAAGATGCCCACCAGCGCGGCGCCCTCCACGCGGCGCAGCAGCCGCGCGTGATGATAGCCGAGCGCTCCCGTCCCGACCACGCCGACGCGGAGCGGCGCCCCCCGGCTCATACCAGCACGCCGCGCTGCGACGCCTCGATGAAGCGCAGGAAGGTCTCGACCTCCGCCACGGCGGGCAGCTCGCGCCGGGCGCGTGCGATGCCCTGGGTCACCGTCAGATCGGAATTGAACAGCAGCCGGTAGGCACGCTTGAGCGCGAGCCGGGCTTCCGCGGAGAAGCCCGCCCGGTGCAGTCCCACCGAGTTGAGCCCGTACAGCCGGATCGGATTGCCGACCGCCTTGGTATAGGGCGGCACGTCCTGGTTCACCCGCGAGCCGCCCCCCACGAACGCGTACGTGCCGATGCGGACGAACTGGTGGATCGGCGTGAGCCCGCTGACGATGGCCCGGTCGTCCACGGTCACGTGGCCCGCCATCTGGATGCTGTTGGCGAGAATGACGTCGTTCCCGATCACACAGTCGTGCGCGATGTGGACGTAGGTCATGATGAAGCAGCGCGCGCCCACCGTGGTGCGCCCGGTCGCCGGCGTGCCGCGGTTAATCGTGCAGTACTCCCGGATCACGGTCGCGTCGCCGACTTCGACCCAGGTCTCTTCGCCCTTGTACTTGAGGTCCTGCGGATCGCCGCCGATGATGCTGCCCGCGCCGACCCGGACGCCGACCCCGAGCCGCACGTTGCGCTCCAGCACGGCGTGGGCGCCGATGGCGCAGCCGTCCCCCACGCTGACCCGTGGGCCGACGATGGCGTACGGCCCCACGGTCACGCCCGCCCCGAGCTGGGCGGACGGATCGACGATGGCCGTGCCGTGGATCACCGGTCGGTCACGATGGCCGCCATCTCCGCTTCGGCCACCACCTGGCCGTCGACGTAGCCGATGCCCTTCATGCGGCAGATCTTGCCGCGGAACTGCAGCATCTCCAGCTCGAACCGGACCTGGTCGCCCGGCAGGACCGGGCGCCGGAACTTCACGTTGTCCAGCGACATGAAGTAGACGACCTTGTCTTCCACGTTCTGCCCCTCGAAATGGCTCATCAGCAGCATCCCGCCGACCTGCGCCATCGCTTCGATGATGAGCACCCCGGGCATGATGGGATGACCGGGAAAGTGGCCCTGGAAGAAGGGCTCGTTGATGGTGACGTTCTTGATCCCGACGATCCGGCGGTCGCCCTCGACCTCGACGATGCGGTCCACGAGCAGGAACGGATAGCGGTGCGGCAGCATGTCCATGATGCGGCCGATGTCCATCTTCGGCGCGCCGCTCCGCTTGCCGGTGCGGACCAGGGCGCGCGCCAGCGCGACGTTGCCGCCGTGGCTGGGCCGCGTCGCCACGACGTGCCCCCGGATCCGGGCGCCCGTGAGCGCCAGGTCGCCCACGATATCGGCCGCCTTGTGCCGCACGAACTCGTCCGCCCAGCGCAGCGGGCCGCCGCTCACCAGCCCGCGCTCGTCGAGCACGATCGCGCTGCTCGCGTCGGCCCCCTTGATCAGGCCCTTGCCGCGCAGGCTCTCGACTTCGCTCGTGAACCCGAAGGTCCGTGCCCGGGCGAGCTCGGCCCCGAACGTCGCGGTGGACACGTCGTAGGTGCCGGCCTGCCG
>Ga0187893_10010132_pt1 | contig 14192 bp, 18 predicted proteins | sample MA1701074metaG_FD_139574 | JGI IMG/M metagenome (GOLD analysis project Ga0187893, IMG submission 139574) | White microbial mat communities from a basaltic lava cave in the Kipuka Kanohina Cave System on the Island of Hawaii, USA - MA170107-4 metaG ...
GAAATCGAAAGCTTTCAGCACGCCAGTGCCCGTCATCACCCAGACGTTGCGGCCATCAGTGACAGGCGAAGGCGAAGACATGTTCTGTTTTTGCATCTTCACATCGCCGGTACCAAGCAACTTTTTCCACAATACCGTTCCCTTCGCCCGATCAACGCACCAGAGGTGAAGATCGCCTTTTACGGTCCGGTTAGGCCCGCCGTCAGAGACGTTGAGGAAGATGTAATTGCCCCAGATGATCGGCGTCGCGCCGCTCCACGCGGGCATCGGCAGCTTCCACGTGACGTTTTCTTCCGTGGTCCATTTGACCGGCAGGTTCTTTTCATTGCTGACGCCGTTGAGCATAGGGCCGCGCCATTGCGGCCAGTTCTCAGCGGTAACGACGGCGACTGAAACGATGAGTGTCAGGACAGTGGTGATCAACACAAAGGTCAATGCGCGGCGCATGTCTTTCCTCCATTGAACGATGTTAGTGAATTCCGTGAAATGTTATGCGGATGGCGATATGGTGGACCAACCCGCTTCAAAGTAGAAGACGATGACCCGATGGCCGAGGTTACGGAAGTTGCTCTGCTTTCTCCCGCAGAAAAATGGCTGGCGGAAATACCGCGCGCGTTCGGCGCTATTTTTCTGCCAGCCGTTTTTCCGCTTTCCAGGCAGCGGGCGGTCATCCTAAATCCAGCGCGACAATCGTCCTCCGATCACGCAAATACGCCTTCGTTCCCACCACCGTCGGCACAGTCCACGCCAAGTTCTTCATGACCGGCGCTTTCGCCTGAATCTGCAAACCACCCTGACCGGGCGAAGCGACCGCCAGCGTGCCGTCTTCGTCGAGGATGACGAACTTGTTGTCGGCCAGAACGAAACTGGCGCGCGCCAAGGCCCGGTCCTGCCACGCGACCTGCCCGTTCTTGACGTTGATGGCGGTGAAGAACGCCGGGCCGAAATCGCCGCTCGAACCGTAGACCATATCTCCGATGCGCATCGCAGTGCCGAAATGGACCCTCACCCGGTTGTTGGCCCAAACTTGCGTCGCCGTGGTCTGATTGCCGCTGCGGGTGAGTTGCAACACGCGGCTGCCTGTGCCGTAGGCCGACGAGATAAACAACAAACCATCCGCCGCGTCCCACACCGGCGTGCTGATATTCAGACCATAATCGGTTTTGTGTGGGTAGCTCCACAGCAAGTTCCCGTTTGTAGCGTCAGCGCCATAAACTTCGTTCGAGCCGAAGTGGACGATCTGATCCTGCCCGCCGACATGGATGACGATCGGCGAAGCCGGAGCGGGGGTGAAACTGATGTTCTTCCAGACGACGTTACCTGATTGTTGATCAAACGCCATCAAACATTGCCCGGACTTCCCTCCGACCGGAACGATAACCGTGTTTTTGTAGGCCACCGGGCTTGATGAATATCCACGGTCTTCGAAATGTCCTCCATACTCAGTCCACAGATCGTGTTTCCAGACCAGCCGGCCGCTGTTTTTGTCGAGCGCGTGCATCGTGCCTTTCACCCCGACGGTGTAAATCAGATTGCCGACGATCAACGGCGTCGAATGCGGCCCGTTCCCCTGACCCATGTTCATTCCTTGAGTGTTGGCGTCGTAAGGAAATTCCCAGGCCGTCTTGCCTGTCGCAGCGTCGAGCGCAATGACGACCTCGCGGGCGCCGCTGCTGTACATCGTGTAAAGCCGCGGGCCGTCAACCAGGATCGCTGAATGGCCTTCGCCAAGCGCGCGGCTCCACAATTGCTTCGGCGCAGCGCCGGCCCAATTTATGCCCTGCGCCGCAACCTTGAAATCACGGTTCGGCCCGCCCCATTGCGGCCATTCAAGCGAAGAGGCTTGGGCCGCCGCTGGCGGAGTTTTTGGTTGAACTCTCGTTTGCCTCCTTTGAGCAGTGACTGTGATTGCGGCGGCCAGGATTGCCAGACAGATTGCCAATGAGATTGTCGCAAAGCGATCGCTGCCATTCGTTCCATTCGATTGGAATTTCATACCTGACTCCTTCTGTTTTGATTTGCTTTGTGGGCTTTCAACGCCGCAATGCTACATTGCGGCGGGAAAAAATCAATCGAAACGCGGGAACCGTCAGCAATTCCCGGTTGGGTCCATAAGGCCTGAACTGGGTGATTTGGCAAAGTTGCACGCGGAAGCGCGCGCTCAACGAGAAGGCTGACCGGATTGACCAAGTGTGTATGTTGTTGAAATGAGTGATGGCCAGGGACGGAATCGAACCGCCGACACACGGATTTTCAGTCCACGACATAGTTTTTTCTCCCTTACATCCCACCTTCTCTATCATTCCGTAAGTCGCTGCCTTCTCAGCCTTTGTAATTATCCTCTTGCCAGCTTGCCTCATCTCTTGTTATCACTCGAAACCGGAACACAAACCGGAACACTCAAAACCCCCAAACCCGGAGGATACCCCTATGCCTAGACCGCGAACCGGAAGCGTGAAGTGGAACAAGAAGCGGAAGTATTGGGAAGCCCGCCTTGATTGGACTGACGACAAAGGGAAAGAGCATTGCCGCAAGCGCCGCGTCGAAAGCAAGAGCGAAGGAAACCAGACCGTCAAGAAATGGGTTCACGACCTTGAAGAGCAGGGAAGCGAGTTCATTCACGCCGACCGGATGACGTTCGAGCGACTGGCGAAAGAATATGAGAAAGACCGGCTCATTGAGCCGGTTTACAAAGACGGCGTGAAGGTGCTCGGTTTGCGCGACTGGAAAGGGCAGAGGAATCGCCTTGCCGCTCTGGTCGAATACTTCGGCAAGAAGCGCGTCCGCAGCATCACGGCGGCTGACCTGGAACGCTACCGCAAAGACCGGCTTCAAACACCAACAAGAATGCGCCAGGAAGAGCGGAGCGTGGCGGATGTCAATCGCTCGCTTGCTCTGCTTCGATCTGTCTTAACCTTCGCGGTCAAATCCGGCTGGCTGATCCGCAACCCCTTCTCGATGACGACCGGCATCATCTCGATGGCGCAGGAAGTCACGCGGACGCGCGCGCTTTCGACCGATGAGCAGCGCCGATTACTGCAAGCTTGTCAGAATCCTCTTCGACGGCATATCTATCCGCTGGTTTTGACTGCGCTCGATTCCGGCGCTCGCAAGAATGAGCTTCTCACCCTGCTGTGGCGCGACGTGGATGCCGACAAGGGACTGATGCGCATCACGGCGGAGAACGCGAAAACGAACGTCGCCAGGGTGATTGACCTTGAGCCGATCACGGTTGCGGAGATTCGCAAGCTCAGGGAACTGAGCGGCGGCGATCCTGATGAGCGCGTCTTCGGCATCAAGAAGACTTTTCGGAGAGCCTGGGAATCAGCAATGCGCGAGGCCGAAATCGAAGAGGCTCGCTTCCACGATCTGCGCGCGACGGCGATAACGACCTGGTTGCTTCGCGGGATGCAAACCGAATTTGCGATGCGGCGATCAGGCCACACCGAGCCGAAGACGTTTCAGAAGTACGTGCGGATGTGCGATGAGATTCGTCAGAAGCAGCGCGAGCAGTTGCGCGAATGGGACCTGGTGGCCAGTCTCACATCGCTCGCAATCGCGCCCGAGTTGGCCAGTTTTGGGGAGCCAGAACGCCCGGAGTTGATCAACTAATCAGAGAGAAATCAAGAAAATTTTCTTGATTTCTCTTGTGTTATCAACCACTTAGAAGATTAAGCGTCACTTGACACTGTATTAAGCATATGAACAATAGATAACGCGATTCATATCGCTGATAGAGTCGAGAAATAGAAAAGGCAATTACGGACGTTTTTGACGATGTCGGCCGTAATTGCCTCAAGTACCACCAAACAACGCGGATGCGCCGCAAGGAGACAAAATCATGCTCGCACAAACACTTTCCAAACGGAAGAAGAAACCTTCGCCAACCAGAACAAATTCTCAACGCCCGGCAATCGTTCCCGACGCGGTGTATTCACGACCGCAAGCATCTCAACTGTTGGGTGTCGCTGAAATCACCCTGATTCGCGCGTACTCCGGCGGCCATCTCGCGGCGCACAAAATTGGCACTAAAATTCGCCATACAGGCCGGCAGTTGCTGACCTGGATTGAAGCGGGTGGGAAAACTACGCCGAAGAGGAAATCTACTCGAAAGTAAATTTGCGACAACGTTGCTGACCGGTGCTCAGCGATGTGTGTCGTATCTAGCAAAACGAAACCCGCCGCGAGTTTTGGGCGCACGCGGCGGGTCTTCAACTAAAAGGTTTAAAACGTTATGGAGAATATCACGCACCGCCGCCGCGCGGCAACAAAATTCCATTCTTTATTGCGCTGCCACAATTGCACCTCAACCTCAATCGAGGTTGGATTCGAGATTTATCCGCTCAGTAATCCAGACCAACGCCGCAGGGCGTTTGTCTGCACTCGCTGCCTCAATCGTCTGCGCGAGCATTTCGCTGCTGTTCGCCTGGCTGAACAAGAGAGGAGGGCGAAATGATGAACGATCAAATCACACCAGGGTCATTTCCCACTTCGGATGAGTTATTCGGCCCGCGCCCGCGCGCCGAAACAGATAACTCAGACTACGGGATCGCCGCAGAGTTTGCTGAACGCGAGGCCGCGCGGCTATTGGTGAGTGGATTATTCGATGATCCAACGCCGGCTCTCAATTCTGCGCGGCCTAAGAGCAACGGCAAAACATCCGCTCAGGTGAGCGAAGATATTTCGCTTAATTCGCTTAATTCGCAATCTGATAAAACTCGGCAACCAATTCAATGGCCTGACCCGTTGGATGAAGCGGCTTATCATGGTCTTGCTGGGAAGTTTGTAAAAGCGATTGAGCCCCACACGGAAGCTGACCCGGCGGCGTTGCTAGTTCAGTTTCTGGTTGCATTCGGGAACGTAGTCGGGCGTCACGTCTATTTCACTGCCGAAGCAGATAAACATTTCTGCAACCTATTCGCAGTTATTGTTGGCTTCTCAAGTAAGGGGCGGAAGGGTTCAAGTTGGGGACGAACCAAAGATATAGTTGGTTCGACAGATGATGACTGGCGACGGAACTGCATACCTAAAGGACTTTCGTCCGGCGAGGGACTTATTTGGGCTGTGCGCGATCCAATAGAAAAGCGCGAACCGATTAAGGAAAAAGGCCGTGTCGTTGACTATCAAAATGTAGTTACTGATCAGGGTGTAGATGATAAACGGTTGTTAGTAGTCGAATCTGAATTTGCAAGCGTTTTGAAAAGCGCCTCGCGCGAAGGCAACACACTCTCAGCAATTATTCGCCAGGCTTGGGACGACGGCGATTTGAGAAGCTTGACTAAAAACTCACCCGCGCGAGCAACTGATGCCCACATCTCTCTTATCGGCCACATCACAAGAGACGAACTCAGACGACATCTTGAAGACACAGAGACGGCCAACGGTTTCGCCAATCGGTTTTTGTGGACTTGCGCTCGACAATCGAAGCTTCTACCCGAAGGCGGAAACATGGATCGGGTTGATTTTAGTGAGATACTCAAAGCCCTGAAAAATGCCGTTGACTACGCGAGAGACACGACCGAAATGAAGCGTAACGAAGAGGCGCGCGAGTTGTGGTTTGATGTCTATCCATCGCTCGCTGAACCAAAGCCGGGATTACTCGGCGCAGTGACAGGCAGGGCTGAGGCTCAGGTGATGCGTCTCGCTATGGTTTACGCTTTGCTGGATTGTGAGCCAATGATTGGCCGTCTGCATTTGGAGGCTGCGCTTGCTCTTTGGAAATACTGCGCAGACTCAGTGCGCTACATCTTCGGCGAAGCGATGGGCGATCCGGTTGCTGACGCGATCCTAATGGCGATGAGAGAGGCGGCAGAGACCGGGTTGACTAGGACCGACATCAACAACTTGTTCAAGCGGCATCAGGGTAGCGCGGCCATCGGGCGCGCATTGGAATCGCTCGCTGAAGCCGGGCGCGCCTTCAGCCGCAAAGAGCCGAGCCGGGGAGAATCCGGTGAGGGCAGGCCAATTGAGCGATGGTTTGCACTCACATCAATTGCGAAAAAAGCGAAAAAAGCGAAAGAAGTCTCTGACGACACTGCTGGTAGCGACCTTATTTCGCTTAATTCGCTTATTTCGCAACCCGTGTCAAAAGATGAGGAGGTTTTTTGATGACGGCAGCGGTCTTGCTTCAATCTCTTCAAACTCGCGGATTTCGTCTTCAAGTCGAAAGTGATCAGCTGATCGTCTCGCCAGCTTCAGACCTGACGGATGGTGATCGGGCAGCGATCCGTGAACACAAACCGGAAATTCTGGCCGCGCTCCGTCCAGAACGAGGCGGCTTCAATTCGCCGTTCGTCATTCGCTCGAAAAATCCGCCGACGATTTGTTTCTTCGACCAGTGCCGCGATCGGTTGTTTCGTGAAGGCGATCAGCTCCGATGCCGGCGATGCGGTTCTTATTTCCAGCATCTCCCACTTGAACCGGAGGACGCTCTGTATTTCCAGAGCCTGCGCTCTGAGGCATCCGGCGGAGCTTCAGACAGGCGCTGTGTGACGGTTTGATTCCAACGCAAGGGTTGAATGGCCGGAACTGAAAATGCAGTGACGGGGCGTTTAATCGCAAAAATGCTCGATCACTTTCACGGAGACCAGGCGTTTTCAGCCGCTTTCCACTTTTCATAAAGCTCATTCACCCAATAGCCGGTGACAGCCATCGCGAACAGCAGCCAGAGCGAGCCTTCAATGTACTTGCGGCGTTTGATCAAAACCGCGCCCACGAATGCCGCGAACACTACAGCAGCGAATGAAATCTCCGCCAGCAATTCTTTGTCTACGTCCATCGGCGGCCTTCTTGGAAATTCATTTGTTCACAGCGGCCAATCGCTCGCTCCCAATTTCGGCGACAAGGCGGCGCGCCTCATCTTCTCCGAAAAGAGCGATGATACGATCACGCTGCCCAGTGAAATGAGCAAGGACTTCGTCGCGTTGAGTGTCCAGGTCCTTACCCCTCACCAATGTTTTCAGCGAATCAACATAAGCCGTCTGCTCTTCGTTGAGATTGCGGTTTAGCTCGAACAAAGTGAAGTGTAGCAGCCAGAGCTTTGCCTTCATCTTCCCATCAACAGCCACGAAAGCTTTCCTTCGTTCGTCCAGCTTGAGCGATGAGAGATGGGCATAAACTTCTTCGACGGTTTGACCATTGTTTTGAGCCACATTCAGCGCGTCCTGCGTCTGCGCCTGCATGTAACACAACGCCGCAAGCGAGAGCAGACAAATGAGCAATGCTGATTTGCGCATAATTTTTACCTCCTGGGTGAACTGTGGATGATCCCGCGCGGCGCGGGCGTGCTGATTATCAGCGCATTTTGAATGGCAAACAAGGTAAAGCCGGATGTCCCCCAAAGGGGAAAAAATGGCACTTTTGTCACGGGCTACGTCATTTTTCCAAATCACGATTTTCATTCTTGATTTGCTCCGCTCATTGTAGATTTTGCGGTTTTTGCGGCGACAAACTTTTTTCTCAACATCACGCTTTTGCTTTTTGACCGCGTGTTATAAACTTCAATCGTCGCGGGCGCAAAGGAGAGATATGATTCCAAAAGTGTCCCGACAAATCACGCCTGTGATCCTCCCAGCGATTGCGACCATCGTCAAACAAGTCGCGCCGAACACTCGTCTCAAAGAGTCAAAAATTTCGATTCCTCCAGGCGCTGATCCGCAGCGATTGCAGCCACAACTCAGCGCCAGTCTCGTTGCTTATACGCCGGTCAGAACTGGGCAGGACGGCTTCCAAAGCCGCACGCTCTGGCACGAAGAAGGCGCGCCTGAAGGAGTTTCAGCATCATCAGCGCCAGTCATCAATCAATCACCAACTACTGAAAACTCTGAAACGCAATCGCAACTTGACTACGATCTGCGACGATTGTTGAGCCGCGTTTCTCCTCAGCATTTCGGAGGTTGATCGTGAACAAACAACAACGAGAAGTGGCCAATCTACTAAGCAAGGGATTGAGCATTAGCAAAGCCGCATCACAAAGCGGCCTTGCGCGCGAGACAGTCAGCCGGTGGGCAAATCACAACCGCGAGTTTCAGAAAATGATCTGGGCTGAGCGGGTGGCCGGTTTGAACGATTCTCTGGAAAACCTGACCGCGCTTGTACCCGCCGCCGTGAAAACGCTGGAAGAGGCGTTGAATCATCCCAAGCAGCGATTGCGCGCTGCGAAAACGATTCTCAGTTTATCGGCTCGCGTCAACGCTGAGACTGTTCGCTCGCAGCTTGAGAAATTGAATTTGGATGAGCCGCTCAAAGACCTGCCGGAGATGATCGCGCGCGAAAATCTTTCCGCCGACGAACGTGATTACTTCGATGCGGTGATGGACAAGGTGGGGTTGAGCCGTGATTATGTTGTGAACGACAAGGAGAATTTGTGAACACTCGATACTCTGATTTGAAAATCATCAACGTTGAAGATTTTCCCCAGGATTCGGAATTGGGGAAGCTTTACGATCGATACATGAATCATTTTGATGATCGACCACTGAGGCGCGATCTTGAACGACTAAAAGCTGAGTCACGCGAGTTGGAGAACTGGCTCAAGCAAGCCCGGATCGGAGATTCGGAAGCTATGTTCTTACAAAAATTCGCGCGCAGCGAGTTACTCAAGAGAACAATTGTCGAGGTCGAAAAACAGGTGATTGAGCGTGAGCGCGACGACCAATCTCGCAAGCTTCGACTCGATGAGGAGTACACACGCTATCGCTCAGCGGTAATTACTCTCCGGTCGGGTCAATTGGAAAATCAGCCAACGCGAGCGCGCGAATTGTATAAAACTGTTCTCTCTTTGAGCTTATCACAAGCCGAATTGAAAGAGGCGCACCGAACAAAATTTGCTTCGATTGGCTCATCGGGATGAATTGAAAATTGAGTTGCTGGCGCGCATCGCCTCGTCAGTGGGCGCGCTCGTTGCCCGCCGGGCGCGCCCTTCAATGAGGGCAGGGAGAATAAAAATGGCTGAAACAAATTTCGACGCACTGGGACTTGGATTCAATTTGAAACTGGGAACGCGCGTTAGTCTGTCTGCGCTCGAAGATGCCCAATATTTCAACGGCACTTGGACAGGCAAGCCTGGCAACGTGGCGGGCAAGTTTGTCTCCATCGAAGATGACATCTTCTTTGGCGGCGCAGGCGCGGGAGTGGCGCGGGGACGATTCGCGGCCGGGTCCGGCCTCGCTCTGCTTTGCTTCAACACCTATTACAACGGTTCAGCGTTGCGCGCGCTCAATCCCTCGAAGAAGTCTTATCTGTTTGAACTCGACGCCGACAACGATGAGTTTAGTTTCTGGCGCGCCCCGGCAACAGGCGGCGACCAGAATTTCACGAAGTTATCAGCGATCGGAGCGGATGGTTCCTACTACATCGGCGGAAACAAAGTCGTCACGGGGCGAAAGACCGGCTGGACAGCGCCGACAGGCACAGTCTCACGCGCCACATTCGACGCTGATGACAATACGACCGCTTCAGCGGGTTACGTTCAAGCCGAAGTCCAAGCCATCGCCGACCGGCTGCGCGATACTCGAAAATTTCTCGCCGCGCTTCTCTATGATCTGGGCATCACGAATGGCCACGGTCTGATTGACGTTTAAGCTCTGCTGCGCGCGTTCTCCATCACGCGCGCAGTTGAGAGGTGAGCCGAGATGCTGTTTTCTTGTTCACGCCTCTCGGCTCACAATGAAGCCTCGATGAGGTATTGAAAAACAAAGCTCCGCTGCGCCGTCGCGCTTGCGCGTGCTCCTACGCGCGCAGTTGAGTGAGCCGAGATGTTCGTTACGCGAGCCGTTCATCTCGGCTCATAAAAAGTTTCTCCGCTGCGCGAACCTCCGAAAACCTGTATGTCAGCCGCGCAGTGTGAGAGAGCCGAGGCGATTGACTACGAGCCGTCTCGGCTCACGATTTTCTTCTACGCTTATGAATCTCCTTCAGATCACGCGATCTGAACTTTAAGCCACCAGATCAAAGCGATGTGGCGGCTTCTCTTTTGCTCTTAGTCTTCGTCGGCTTCATCGGCTGAAGGTGATTCCGCTTTGTTGTCATCATTGGCCTCACTTGTCTTTAGGTACTCACGAATCGCATCAACGGGTACCAGTACGACTTGTTTCTTCCCTCGCCCCTTACGAACGGCTTTCAATTTGCCTCGCTTTATTTCTTCACGCACAAATGGCTCGCTGACATCAATCGCCTTCGCTGCTTTATCTGGCCGAAGCGCAAGCACCAAATCCGCATCTTTCAAAACGGAGCCAAGATCAAAAATTCTGACTTTGTTCTCTTCCATTGACCCTCCTTGTGTACAGTTCAAATTTCTTGATGGCTTCCTTCTGATGGCTCTCAGTCGGATGCGCGTATTTCAAAACCATCTCAAGCTTGCTGTGACCAAGTAGCGCGGCGAGCGTCACCAGATCAATGCCGGCTTCGGCGGCGCGCGTGGCGAACGTGTGGCGCAGATCGTAAATGCGAAAGCGCGGAAGTTTTGTTCGTTTCAGCGCGCCATAATGAGCGTTGTTGACCTTCGTGATTGGCTTTTTCGGATTGTCAGGACTCGGAAACACCCATTGACCTTCGACCTCTTCCAGCTTCTCTTTGAGCAGTTCTTTCGCGCGTTCGGTCAAAGGAATGCGCCGGCGCGCCGCTTTCGTTTTTCCTGATGGCACAAAGTAGTAAGACTCTTCGAGGTGAAGATGTCGCCGCTCCATCCTGTAGACCTCATTCGGGCGCATTCCGGTCTCCAGCATGATCACTGCCACGTCGTAAAGCGGTACTGAGCACTCGGCCAAGTACTTCTCTTCTTCTTCGCAGCTCAACACATAAAACGTATCCTCGTTTTCTTTCAGGAAACGCACCTGGCTAACCGGATTGCTGAGCTTCACCCCTTTGCGAATGTGGTAGCTGAAGACTGCTCTCAGGCACGCAAGTTCGCGGTTGATCGTCGCCGGCTGGATTGGTTTGTCAGTCTTCGCCTTTGGATTTTTCTTCAGCAGTCGCGCCGGAGCTTTTCGCTTCTGTTTTTCTCGCCACTCGATGAAGCTCTCCACGTCCGCAGGCTCAATCTCATCGAGCTTTGTCTGTTTGAAGTATGCGAGCAAGGCCGCGCTTCTGGTCTTATAGCTCCGCGTCGTCGCGGGCTTCGACTTGTGAAACTCTGCCGACCATTTGAGGAAGGCTTTCATCGCTTCATCGAAGCGCGGCGCTTCCTTCGCGGGTCGAGCGTCGTCGAGTCCGACCTCGGCTTTTGCGAGCTTTGTTTTGTGCGCCGCCTCGATTTGTCTAGCGACTTGTTTGTTCCCTGTTCGCGCGGATTTCTGGATTCGTTTGCTCTTCCACTTGAACGCATACCAATAAACTCCGCCCCTCTTGTAAACGGTCATTGAGCCTCCTTTCGCACGTGTGCGGAAAATTCCGAAAATCGAATTTCGCGCACGTGTGCGGAAAATTTGATAATTGTTGTGGTTGAAAGGCTTGGTTATTCGGCGGTTTCTGTGCGGGAAAATCGAATTTCGTAGCCATTTGCCGCCATATTTGAGAGCTTCACCAGAGCCTCGGAATCGGCCAGCGTGACGTTGATAACGCTGCTCATCAGATTGACGATCTGCTTCGCCTTCGGGTCATCAATCTCTGACGCGAGAGATATCACTTCAAACAGAGCGATCGGAACTTGCATCAGTTCGGTCACTGCGCCGAATGGCTCTCGACAGGTAGCTAACGATAAGTTGCTTTTTGAACGCGGCATATGCTGCCCTCCCTCTTCTGATCAACTTGAAAAGTTTGTCATTGACTCGGCTGACGTAGACGACCGGCTCACGCCCGTCGGTCTCCATCCAGCGAATCCGAAACGCCCAAGTGTTGGTTGACGCTTTTACGTAGTCAACGCGATACGTCTCTTCTACGCTCTTCTTCTTCCGGCCACGTCGAGAGTGATTGCCAGGGAAGTCAATCACGTTGTCTTCGTCAAAATCATCAATCGTGGCAGCCTCTTCGTCTGTCTCTGAAAACAGCGAATCGTCCAACGCTTCAGCGGAAGTCTCCTCGACTTCTGTCGCAGCGATGAACGTTGAAGGTTGTGCGGCAGTTTGTGACGACTCGCGCGCCGGCAACGGAGCAGGCGAAGGACTGGGGCGAATCCGCTCTGCCTGCCTGCCGTCTTCAATCGCCGGCGCGGTCAGTTTCCCCGTGTGTCTTCGACGATCTTTCCGCCTTGCCAGACCACGCGCGGCTTCGGTTCGCCTGGCGCTTCGCTCAAGCCAAGCTCAGCCGCGATCATTGCGCGCAATTGCGGATCATTGATCCGGGCCAGCGTCTGCGCCTGGCGCTCTTTCAGACTCACCAGTTTGTCGAGCTTGTTGGTGTAAGCCGTCTCGATCTTGAGCCGCTCTTCCAACTGATCGAGGCGCGCATGCTCCAGTTCTGTTTCATCGCGCATTTCGGCGGTTTCGGCCAACATCCGGGCGCGGCTCTCCGCGATCCGGGATTGAGCTTTCGCTTGCGCGGAGGCGACGCGCGCGCGCCAGTGCAGCAACGGCAGAGCGATTGCGCTGATGGTGAGCATTGAGAAGAGAACTGGGAAGGCGACGTTTTCACAGTAATATTGCACGGCCTCGGATGTGGCCGCGTTCTGTTCGAGCTTGAAGAAGCTGAACACGGCGTGAACGAAAGAGAAGGCCGTGAACGCGATTCCAGCTACACCCAGCGCGACTTTATGCAGGCCGGTTGAGCGGATGAAATTGCGAAGACAATACAAGGCCACGCCTTCGCCGCAAAGCGCGAACGTTGCCGTAAGCCATCCTTCCCAACCGGGAACGGTCGTGATGAACAAACGAGCGTTGAGATAACCGAAGAAAGCAAACAACCCATATTTGACCACCGAGATGAAACCGCCCTGCGGCGCAAGCTCGAAATTCTCAGCTTCGCGCTGCTGCTGTTCAGTCTCGCGTTGCCGGTCACGATCTTTCGAGAAAAACTTTCCGATGTTGAACAATCCCATAGCTTCCTTTCCAAAAGTATGGCCGAAGGATAGGATTGCCTCGCAGCATTGGCCTATCGCTTCGGCGGTGGTTGATGTAGGGCTTGGCGAGCGTTCACGCGCTTTCCAAGCCCGTTGCGTTTGCGCGAGTCTTGCGTTTTGTTGTCGTCGCTGGCCGGCTGTGTTTGCTCTTCGTAGCTGGAAGATCAATTTCAGACCAGTACGCGAACGGCGTTTCATCGTTCGGGTCTTCAAGAAATTCAGGCCACTCAATCTCCGCTTCTGGTTGCGCATCTTCGAGAACGTCAAAGCCAGGTCGTTCAATGCCGAGGGCGCGCAACGCTGCTGAAGCTGCGGCTTCAGCTTCGGTGTTGATCGTCGGAGTCCTGAGCCGAGGCTCAATCTCTGTCTCCGTCTCTGTCGGCTCGCTCTCGACGTGGATGACTCCGAGAATCGTGAACGGGTCCCCTTTGCGAAGCTTTATACGCGCTCTGAATGAAACATCTCTCGCGTCTCGCAATTCCAGCCAGTCAAGGCGCTTTCGTGGCCGCCATTCGCCCATAAATCGCTTGTCGCCGATTTCGACCACGATCAAATCCTGCTTCGACGGGTCGGGTGTTGGCTCGATCCGCAGCACTGTGCCAAGTCGAAGCGCAGAAATACCAGAAACGACCTTCCATCCAATCACATCCGGGGCAAGATTGACTTCCAAGCCTTCAAGGTAACTGAAGTCAAAGGCCATTGATTTTTACCTCCGTTGTTGTTGAGCGATCATCGCGGCTCTCGCTCCGTTGATGTTGCTCTCCCGCGCGAGAGCGTGATTGCTACGCTGTTTCGCGGCAGTACTCTCCGTCGTCGGCTTTCTTCGCGCAGTAGAACTTGCCCGGCTTGCGCGATGGCTTCATCGGCGAGTTGTGAACGGGGCAGATTGGCGCGCCTGATCTGACCTCAGTCTTTTCGCCAGGCTTCGACGCTGGCGGAACTGCACCGATGTCTTTCAAGCGCGTGATCATCGTCTTGAGTGAATCGGCCTTGCCCTCGACCTCGACCGTCACGGGAAAGCCTTCGAGTTCGGCGGCGATGATGAAGCGGGCTGGCTTCGCTGGCGCTTCAATCGCTGGTTTGATCGCTTCTGAATTTGGGTTCATTGCTCACCTTCCTTGCTACAGCTTCACAGTGACGTACCGGCGGACGAACTTCGACGCGCCGCGATTCTGATAATCCTTCGACTCTTCAATCACGC
>Ga0187893_10010133_pt1 | contig 14191 bp, 17 predicted proteins | sample MA1701074metaG_FD_139574 | JGI IMG/M metagenome (GOLD analysis project Ga0187893, IMG submission 139574) | White microbial mat communities from a basaltic lava cave in the Kipuka Kanohina Cave System on the Island of Hawaii, USA - MA170107-4 metaG ...
CGCTCCGCCCCTCGATATTCCAAGGCCGCAGCAGCGTCTCGAAGGTCTCGATCAGGCCGAACACCGCCGCGCGCTCCAGGGCTTCGACCGTCTGCTGGGCCTGTGGCACCGTCGGCACGTAGCTCAGATAGACGCCGCCGGAGCGCAGCGCCTGGACCGCATGCGGCACTACCCGCCAGGGCTCCGGAAGATCCAGGACAATGCGGTCAAACAAGCCCTTGTCGGTGTCAGTCTGAATGCCTTCGTACGCGTCCTGCTTCCGCATCGTCAAGTTGGGGACTGGCCCTACATAGCGCTCAATGTTCTTCATGGCAGTTCTGGCGAAATCTTCGCGTGCCTCATAGCTGACCACCAAGCCGCGCTCGCCCACGGCGCGGAGCAGCGCCATCGTGAGGGCTCCTGAGCCGGTACCAGCCTCAAAGACGCGAGCGCCGGGATAAATGTCCGCCCAGATGGTGATCATGGCAAGATCTTTGGGGTAGATCACCTGAGCGCCCCGCGGCATTTTCAGGACGTATTCGCCCAAGGTCGGCAATAACGCCACCATGCGCTTCCCATGGGATAAGGTGACCAACGACCCGTCCGCCTTGCCGATCAGGTCGTCGTGCGCGATCGTCTCGCCACTCAGTTGGAACCGGTCTCCGGCCTTCAGCGTCAGCGCGTATTGCCGTCCCTTGTGGTCTACCAAATGGATGCGCTCGCCGTTCTGCAATCGTCGCATAGTGGCGCTATTCTAGCTCGGACTGTTCATAAATCTCTACTGCGGCGTCCGATCCTCTCGTCCGGCGGGGCTTTTCTCGTTCGGCCTCCTCGACGGACTACTAGTACGCCTGCGTCGTCCTCACGTGCGAGAAGCCCCGGCGGACTTCGGTCTCGACCGCCTCGCTACGACATTCATGAATAGTCCGAGCTGGAGACTGCCCCAGGGTTTTCAACAAGGCTGCTGCTCGGTCCGTTCCTTGACAGGGCTCACCCGTGGCCGTATGATCGGTGAATCTTTCCGGCACAGTGACCTCGCCCGCCACCCGCCTGCGAAGGGGAGGAAGTCTTTACGAACCTTTGTGAGCCAACAGGCTCCCGCATGACAACCTTTCGTGACTCCCCGAGGGAGTCGCTGGCGCCTGGCTTCGCTGACCACCTCTGCTTCTCCTCACTACCGGACTTTGCTGCTGCGCTGTGTCTGGCAGTGCTTCTACTGGCAGCCCCTTCTGCCTTGGCAGACTCGACCGTCGTCGTGGCGACCTATGAGGGTGTCATTAACCCTGTGACCGCCGAGTACTTTCACGATGCCCTCGCCTTCGCCGAAGCCAATAGGGCTCAGGCACTTGTATGGCAACTTGACACACCCGGCGGCCTCGACACCTCGATGCGGCTCATCATCAAAGACATCACTAACTCCGCGGTCCCCGTGGTGGTCTATGTCGCTCCCTCGGGAGGCCGCGCGGCTTCAGCCGGCGTGTTCATCACGCTCGCCGCGCAGATCGCTGCCATGGCGCCGGGCACGAACATCGGCGCGGCGCACCCGGTGGCCATGGGCGGGGGCGAAATGGACAAGACCATGAAGGAGAAAGTGGAGAACGACGCCGTCGCTTATGTGAAATCCATCGCCGAGCAACGAGGCCGGAACGTGGCCTGGGCCGAAGATGCCGTGCGGAAGAGCGTGTCCGTGACCGAGAAGGAAGCGCTTCAGCTCAAGATCATCGATCTGGTGGCGGAGGATCTCCAGGGGTTACTTGAAAAGTTGGACGGTCGAACGGTCACGATGAGCGCCGGCGCGACCACGTTGAAGACCAAGGGAGCGGCGATCCACACTTTCTCCATGGGGTGGCGCCTTGAGATGCTGAAGGCGCTCAGCGATCCCAATATCGCCTATGTGTTGATGACGATCGGCATGATCGGCATCCTGGCCGAATTATACAACCCCGGCGCGATTCTTCCTGGGATCGTGGGGGCCATCAGCCTGATCCTTGCCTTTTACTCGCTTCAGTCGCTGCCGGTGAACTACGCAGGCGTCCTCTTGGTTCTGCTCGGGGTGGTCCTGTTCATCCTGGAAGCCACCGTGACCAGTTATGGCCTGCTGGCGATCGGCGGAGTGGCCTCGATGATCCTCGGCGGCTTAATGCTGGTGAAGACCGACGCACCGTTCCTGCAGATTTCTTGGTCGGTGATTCTGCCTGTGGTCACGCTGGCCGCCGGTCTCTCATTGTTTGTGGTCGGCATGGGCGTTCGAGCCATGCGGCGACAGCCGACCACAGGAAGCGAGGGGATGATCGGCCTAGTGGGAGTCGCTAAAACTATTTTGGCCCCGCATGGGAAAATTCTCGTGCGCGGTGAACTGTGGGACGCGATCAGTGAGCAGGCCCTGCAGCCCGGCGACCAGGTTGAAGTCACGCGCGTGGATGGCTTAAAACTCCACGTCAAACCCGCATCGAAAAAGGGAGATACCTGACATGAATCTGCTGTTCAGCCCGTTGGCGATCCTTGTCTTGCTGGGCCTGCTGGTGGCCATGGGATTCCATGTGCTGCGCGAGTATGAACGCGCGGTCGTGTTCCGATTCGGACGGATTGCACGAGGCATCGTCGGCGGAAACGGGCCCGGCGTCGTGGTGATTATTCCCCTGGTTGACAAGCTGGTGAGAGTCAGCCTGAGAACCGTCACCATGGACGTGCCGCCGCAAGACGTCATCACCAAGGATAACGTATCGGTGAAGGTCAATGCGGTCATCTATTTCCGGGTGGTGGATCAGCAACGGGCCATCGTCGAAGTGGAGGATTACCTGTACGCGACCTCGATGATGTCCCAGACGACGCTGCGTAGTGTGTTGGGCCAAAGTCAACTCGATGACCTCCTGGCCAAGCGGGAACAGATCAACGCCGATTTGCAGCGGATTATTGACCAGCAGACCGAGCCCTGGGGCGTCAAGGTGACGGCGGTCGAGGTCAAAAATGTGGACCTCCCGCAGGAAATGCAGCGAGCCATCGCCAGGCAGGCCGAAGCGGAGCGCGAGCGACGGGCCAAGGTGATCCACGCCGAAGGCGAATTCCAGGCCTCGCAGCGACTGGCCGATGCAGCCAATATCATCAGCCAGAATCCGGCTGCGCTCCAATTACGGTTTCTCCAAACCCTGGTCGAGATTTCCGCCGAGAAGAATTCGACCACGATCTTCCCCGTTCCTATTGACGTCCTGGCCCCTTTCATCAAGGGCATGCAGAAAAGCTAAGGTGGCACTTTCGACGCCAATAGGAGGCTGCTCCACCGATTGAGAGAGTAATCCTTTATCTATCAATCGGTTGGGCGATCGTTGTGCCCTGGTCTTTGAATCCGCCCGTACTCCCATCCAAGACAGCCTCTCGTCCGTAATGGACCAGAGGGGTCCAATCACACCCCAGGGCTTAGGCTGTGTGAATCCTTTTCCCTAGGGCCAGTCTCTATATATACAGACAGAAATAGCGCCTGTGAGGCGACCAGGAAAACGTAGCAGGAGGGAGTAGGCGCCGACATGAAGCAAGACAATCTGTTCGATGATCATCGAGAGCAAGAGCAGCCGGTGGTGCTAGACGCGGAGGCTGACGACCCCGAAGCGAGCGATCTTCTGGAGATGATCGAGCGTGATTCGACGGCGACCAGCACTACCGAGGGCCGGTCTGATCAGGAAAAGGCGCCCGATCGTAAAGAAGAAGGTCCGGTTGCGCTGGAATCGCTCTACTTCCGTTCGTTCGGACGACGAACGCTTCTGAACAGGGAAGAAGAAGTGGCCCTGGCCAAGCAGATTGACCAGGGAGACAGAGCTATCCGCAGCGCGCTCAGGGAAGCGATCCGGGTCGCCGCTCGCATGCGCAAGACGGACAAACTGCAGGAAGCCCTGAGCACCCTCCAGGAAGTGAAAGGGCTCAGCGGCCTTTCTGCGATCGCCCTTAATAAGGTGGACGAGGCCCTTGTTGCACTGTTGCAAGAAGCGAAAGCCTCGGGCAAGGTGGCGGCCTACCGGCTCAAGCACCTGGGACATTGCCGGCGCCTTGTGCGCGAGTCTCGCGCTTTTCTCGAGAAGGCCAAGGACGAACTGGTGCGGTGCAATTTGCGGCTGGTCGTTGACATTGCCAAGCACTACAGCGGCCGAGGGCTTGCTCTCCTCGATTTGGTTCAGGAAGGCAATATGGGTTTGATGAAAGCGGCCGAACGGTTCCAGTACCGAAAGGGCTTCAAGTTCAGCACCTATGCCACCTGGTGGGTCCGCCAGGGTATCACGCGGGCGCTGGCTGACCAGTCCCGGACCATCAGAGTACCAGTGCATCTCACCGAGGCCTCTCACCGAATCAGCAGAACGTCGCGACGGCTGGTTCAGCAATTTGGCCGTGAACCGAGGACCTTTGAGTTGGCGAAGGAACTGCGCGTTCGTCCGGACAGAATTCAGGAAACTCTGCAGGTCTTCCAACCACCCATCTCTCTGGAGACTCCGGTCGGGGATGGAGAAACGTCCTTCGGGGAACTGCTCCCGGACCGCCAAGCAGTCTCACCGGCCGCTCATGTTCAACGTTCCGAACTGACTCGCCAATTGGGCCGGATTCTGGAGACGCTCACCCCACGAGAGCAAATGGTTATCCGGTTACGGTTTGGCATCGGGCAGGACGAACCCTACACGCTTGAGCAGGTCGGACAGAACCTCTCTGTGACCCGCGAGCGCATCCGCCAGATCGAGGCCAAGGCCCTCAAGAAACTGAAGAGCCCGGAAATTAAGCGGATGTTTGCTGAAATTCGGTAACCACGCCGTCGCCTCCCGGTTCGGGCAAGGTCCAAGCCTCGTCTGCTTCATCTCCAAAATCTCTCCAAAACCTCTGGTCTCTTTTGACTTGGCTCCAGTTGTGAGACAATGGAGCAGGCGTCTCACAGATCCTCTCCGCAACGGCAACCAGGTGGGTGACCCCATGGTGCTTCAGAAGAGTGCCAGGACAATTGTCCTCGTCGTGGTCTGTATCGGCACGGTTTTCTTGCTGTCGGATCGCGCGCGCTCCGATAACACCACCGAGGCGGCACCGCCCAAGCAGATGACCATCCCTGCAGTCGTCGCGACGGTCAGGCCCTCCGTCGTCTCGATTTTGACTCGCGGGGTTCCACCCGTTCCGTTTCAACATCCCTCACCGTCCGGCTCCGGTTCAGGCTTGATCATTGATGAAAAGGGCTACATCCTGACGAACAATCATTTGGTCGAGGGCACCAAAAGCCTGGTCGTGGGACTCCCGTCCGGAAGATTGACGCCAGGACGCGTGGTCGGCCGTGATTTTCTCCTGGACCTCGCCCTGGTCAAGATTGAGGCGAAAGACCTCGTCGCAGCCCGTCTCGGTCAATCCTCGAACCTGCAGATCGGCGAGACAGTAGTCGCGATCGGCAATCCGTTCGCTCTGAAAGGCGGCTCAACGGTCACGGTCGGGGTCGTCAGTGCGCTGGATCGTTCGATTCTGGCTCCGAACGGGGAGACACTCTACGACCTGATCCAGACCGACGCGGCGATCAACCCCGGCAACAGCGGCGGCCCGTTGGTGGATTTATCCGGGCGCGTCGTGGGGATCAATGTGGCCATCGCCCCCTCAGCGCAAGCCATCAGCTATGCGATCTCCATCGATGCGGCCTATGCCAACATTCAATCGATGCTGGTGCGCGGGTCGGTACTCAGACCGGAACTGGGATTTATCCCGGTCACAGTGACCCCCAGCATCGTGGCCAGCTTCAACATTGACGTGGATCGAGGCATCCTGGCCGTTCAGGTGGAACCCCAGAGAGCGGCGGCCCAGGCAGGACTTCAAGTTGGTGATGTCATCACCGCCGTTGATGACACACAAATCTACAACCTGGGCGATTTCTGGCACGCCTTCCTCCGATCGGGCGAACAGGCGCCTGCGAAGGTGACCGTCTATGGGAAGAACGGTCAGTACATTGCCTCGCTCCCTCGCATCTCGCCTCCGCGTGCTTCTCGTTGACCCGTGCCCCTCATTCACTTCGCTGGCTTCACCAACCATGTCCGTGGTAGGCTCGTGGCGGAAGACTGGTAAGAGGAAGAGCACCCGCGAATGAATATCGTGACCCGTCCCGGCGTTCTCATGAGCTTCGACCGTCTTCCCTATGAAGAAGCTTGGGATCTGCAGCACACATTGGTTGAAGAGAGGGTTGCAGATCGCCGTCCTGACACGCTGGTCCTGCTCGAACATGAACCCGCCTTCACGATAGGGCGGAGCGGCCAGCCGGCCCATTGGGGGGGCGACGAGAACAGTCTGCATGCTGCCGGCTACCCGGTATATCATGTGGAACGTGGGGGATCAGTAACCTATCATGGTCCCGGCCAGATCGTCGGGTATCCGATTCTCCGTCTCAGTCATTTTTCCCCGGGACCCAAGGGGTATATGCGATTACTGGAAGAAGTCTTGCTCCGGACGCTGGCGGATTGGGGAATGACAGGCCGGCGCCTCGACAAGTGGCCCGGCGTGTGGCTCGGCGAGGAGTCGAAGGAGAAGATCGCGGCGATGGGAGTGCGTATCGCCCGAGGCGTCACGATGCACGGCTTCGCCTTGAACGTGAACGTCGACTTAGAACCGTTCCGTCGCATTGTTCCCTGCGGGATTGCCGGATGCCAAGTGACCTCGATGCAGGCAGTCCTCGGCAGAGCCGTTGATGTCTCCATGGTCCGTCGGCGGATTACAGAGGTGTTTGCGCAAGTCTTTGGGCTGGTATGGACCCACTGGGTTCCTTGCCATACAGCCGATTCAGCTCCGGTAGGGGCCGATCGCGCCGCGAACAGCAGCCGTGGCCTTGTTGAACAACCCACGCCAACGAGGGGATGACAGGTACGGGATACCCGCAAAGGGAAGGGCGAAGGGATACGTATGAGTGATGCCATGAACGAACTGGATACTCCCACGTTTCGACTCGCGGTCGCGCAGTTCGACCAAGCAGCCGAACGGATGAATCTGGACCAGAACCTTCTGCAGCGACTGAAGATCCCGGAACGTTCGCTGATCGTCAGCGTTCCCGTCCGGATGGACAACGGCACCGTCAAGGTCTTCATGGGATACCGTGTTCAGCACGATTCATCCAGAGGGCCCTCCAAAGGCGGAATCCGCTACCATCCTGGCGTCAACCTCGGAGAAGTAGCCGCACTGGCCATGTGGATGACCTGGAAGTGCGCGTTGGCCGGGCTGCCTTACGGCGGGGCGAAGGGCGGGGTTCGGGTTGCTCCAGAGCAGCTTTCTCGTGCCGAGCTCCAGCGGCTGACCCGTCGCTATGCGTCGGACATCCTTCCGTTCATCGGGCCGGATAAGGATGTTCCCGCACCTGATGTGGGGACCAACCCGCAGGTGATGGCCTGGATCATGGACACTTACAGCCAACAGGTGGGCTATCCCGTGCCGGGCGTGGTGACGGGTAAACCCCTGTCCATCGGCGGCAGCCTCGGGCGCGAAGAAGCCACAGGCCGCGGAGTGGTTTATGTGACCCTGGAGGCGATGCGGCATCTCAGCTTGGACATCGATAAGGCGTCGGCGGCCATCCAGGGATTTGGGAATGTGGGCTCGCACACGGCGAGGATCATGCAGGAATACGGCCTCCGGGTCATCGCAGTAAGCGACAAGTCGGGAGGACTCTACGATCCGAAGGGGTTGGACATCCCCGAATTGCTAAAACGTTACCGCGCGGACGGGCATCGGACGTTCCGTGATATCAAGATGGGGGACTGGATCACCAATGAAGAGTTGCTGGCGTTAGACTGCACGGTGCTGGTGCCTGCCGCACTCTCCGAGCAAATCACGCACAAGAACGCCGACAAGGTAAATTGTAAGATCTTGGCTGAGGGTGCGAACGGACCGACGACGCTGGAAGCGGATCAGATCCTGACCGACAAAGGCATCTTCATCATCCCGGATATCCTGGCCAACTCAGGAGGGGTGATTGTGTCCTATTTTGAGTGGGTCCAAGACGCGCAGCGTTTCTTCTGGAAGGCCAAGGACATTCAGGACCGGCTGCAGGAGATTATCACGGCTGCCTTTCATCGCACCTTGCAATTCTCGATGGCTCAGCAAGCAACCATGCGGATGGCCGCGCTCATGAGTGGCATTGACAAAGTGGCCCAAGCGCACCTGGCTCGTGGGCTGTATCCGTGAAACCGTTATTCGTGAATCGTGAAGCGTGAACCGTTCAACCTGAAACGGCAGGACAAACCCAATTAGGGCGATTAACGCTTCACATTTAACGAATAGCGAGGCATTCATGAAGTATGTGCTGGGAGCGATCGCGGGAATCTGGATGGCTGATGGGCTCTCGCTGCTCGTGGCTCCTCGGCTGGTGATCAGCCGAGTGCAAGAGGTGTTGGCACTCTCACCGGCGATGCTCCGGTGGGAAGGTATCGCCGCCTGTCTGGGCATCCTACTGCTGATCGGGGCCCAGGGGCTCCCCTACCAGCCCCTTTGGATCATCACTGGCACTGCGATGATCCTCAAAGGCATGTTCCTCGCCGCAGGACCTGATCGCTGGCGACACTCATTGCTGGACTGGTGCTTGGGCAGGGAGGACGTGGATTACCGCTTCTGGGGACTGGGACTCTGCGCCCTGGCGTTCCTGCTGCTGCACGCCCTAGGTTGGTTGAGAGCCAACTGAGACGATGGTGACCCTGTTCTTATTCGGCCTGATCAGTCTGATCTGGGTCGCGGCGGGGGCGGCGATGATAGCGATGCCATCGTGGTGGAGCGGGTGGATAAAGCGTGCGCTGGTCGATCCCTTCCGCCGATTCCTCCTGACTCAAGGGATGATCCTGGGCGGCCTCATCCTCGTGTTGGGGGCCTCCACGCACCGGGGCTATTGGCTGTGGGTGACCGTCGGTTTGCTTGGAGTCGGGAAGGCTCTTGTCCTCCTCGGAGCACCGGAATCACTCTGCACTCGCATGCTCAACCTGTGGGAGCGAAGTCCACTCTGGGCGCATCGGCTGACCGGGCTGACGCTGGTCGTTCTCGCCACGCTCTTGACGATCGACACGATACGCGGGGGACCATAAGTTCGGCGGAGCCATCGCAAGGGAAGTGACCGGACAGCCCTCCGCAGAGGCAGTGTAGACCACCGCCGAGAGCCTGATGCTCGAGAGGAATGAATGAGGAACGATCTCGTTTCGCTCTGGCACACTCATCAACAGGCAGGATGGCCTAGATTGTCAAGCCCCAACGAAGGAGAATTGATGACGCTGGACACCGTTATCAGCGGGTGTGTCACCTACTACTTGGAATCTGAAGATGGCCTCGACCCCCAGCGCATTGACATCCTGGAGAGTTGTTTGGGGGATCTGAACGGGCTTTTGTCCGAGCTGGCTGATGATGCCAGTGAATACTTTGAACGGCTGCGGACGCTCGCCTCGTTGCTTTTGGAAGCCCACCATCGTCACTAATCTCCGGTCGGCTCGTCGTTGCCCCCTCGCGAAAGGGTCCTCGCCTGTCTCGGTGAAGAGACAGGCGAGGCCGGTGCTGCGCTGCGCCGCCCCGCCTTTCCTTGTCACGGCATCGCAACGATGTCCTTCTTCATCGGACCGAGCAAGCCTAGCAACTCCTTCTTCTCCTGCTCCGGAACTTTGTATTTATCCAGCGCACCGACAAGGTCCTCCACGAGCGCGTTAAAGTCTGCGGTCGTGATGTTCATGCCGGCGTGAGTGGTCTTCATATCACGCCCCTGGTACGTGCAGGGACCTCCGGAGGCCATGCAGACTTGGTCCACGAGGTGCCTCTTCAACCTGGGAATGTCCGTCGTCGCGAACCGTCCGTTGATGCGGGCATCATTGGCCACATTCGCCACAAATTGGTCCACCACAGCGGTAATGGCCGGCTTGCCGCCCAGCCGCTCGTACAGTGACTTGGTCGGAGCAGAGTCAGGTATCGCACACCCGATCGTCCCGATGAAGAGAGCACTAGCGATCCACAAGTTGACCACCCCAATCTCTTGTTTCACTTCCACGCCCTCCCTGTGTATGAGTTGAATCTGGCCCGGAGCCTGCTTCTCAAAGCCTTGCACCAAGTTGATTTTTAGACTCTACCGGCCTTATGATCCATTAGTCCAATATATTGTTCGTATAGAACTAATAGATAAAACCTATGGATTAATGACGAGGAATCCCTATGGAAATACGGCAGTTGCGCTACTTTCTCGCAGTGGCTGAGCGGCAGAACTTCACCCGAGCAGCCGAGATGATGCATATTTCTCAGCCGTCGCTCTCTGTCCAGATCGCCGCCCTGGAAGAGGAATTGGGCGCCCCCCTCTTCGACCGGTTGGGCCGGCAGGTGGTCCTGACTCAGGCCGGGAAGCTTCTGCACGAGCATGCCGAGCGCATCGCTCGGGAATTGGAGCAAGCTGCGCAGGCAGTCCGCGAACTGAGTGGCGCGGAACGTGGCCAGCTAGTTGTGGGCACCCTGTCTACGGTTAACTCTTATCTGATCCCCCCACTGGTCTGCCGGTTTCGACAGCGGTTCCCTAACATTCACCTTCAGGTTCAGGCCCGACCCTCATCCGAGATCGTGGAGGCCTTGCTGGCAAACCGTTTCGACGTGGGACTCTGCCTCTTGCCGGTCTCCAGCGAGCGGGTGACGACAATCCCCTTGTTCGATGAAACGCTTTCCTTGGTCGCCCCTGTCGGCGTCCGCCTCCCGCGACATCGGATGCGCATGCGAGACGTGGCGGAGCTGCCGCTGGTCTTGATGCCGGCCGATTACTGTCTGCGTAAAATGATTGAAATGGAATGCGCCAAGGCCGGCGTGTACCCACGGATTTCGGTTGAGATGACCTCGCCGGAGGGTATTCTTGAAGCGGTGAAACAAGGAGCCGGCTTGACCATTCTGCCGGAGCTGTACGCCCGTCACCGCCTGGGGACCGGTTCTCTGCGAATGATCGAACTCTACGACCCAGTGCCTCGCCATGCGGTTGGGCTGGCCTACCTGTCCCATAAGTATCTGGGGGTCGCGGCGCGTGAGTTCCTGCGCCTTTGTCGGGCGACGCTGAGCGATCTCGTGCAGTCGGACGGCCCCACCGTCAAGGGATCACAGCCTCATGCCGCCGGATGATCCCAAGGGTGTCGGCTGATCCAGACGCCTGGCAGCCGCTGGATGCAGCTATCCAGCAGGCCCGCTTCTTCCATTACTGATGGGGAGACTCCACATGGGGATACTTGGCGAAACAGATCAAGTCCAGCTTATGGTAATGGTTGGGCAGGAGCGATTCTGGACGGTACCCCAGGCTGAGGAACAGGCCAATGTTGCGCGGAGTCCGCAGCATCGTGCAGACATAAAACTTGTGCGCGTCGGTGGCCGTTTGCTCAGCTTCCCGCATGAGTGCTTTCCCAATCCCACGGCCTTGATGAGTGGGACTGACTGACAGGAGGCGGATCACGCAGACTCCTGCGACGGTCCAGAAGCGCACGGAACCCACAATCACGCCCTTCTCTTCGGCCACCAAGATAATTTTGTCGGTTGCATCGAGCCTGACGTTTTCAAGCGTTTCCTTCATCCAGGGACTTACCTCGTACAGGTTGAGATATTCGGAAAAGGCCTCTCGTTGAATCCTCAGAATGTCCGGAAAATCTCGTTCGGTGGCCCGTCTGATGCTGGTCATGTCCGCTCGTGCTCACTTTCACCCTAAGCCTGGCCGGCAGTCATACCGCCGCGCGAGGCATTTTGCAAGTTTCGCTCAAGGACCTGTATACTCTTAGTTCGAGAGCGGTCAACGCCTTATGAGTTGCCTTGCAAGATCTCGTGACGTCCGTTAGAATGTTTCGATTTTTCGATTGTGCGTTCGATTGGGCCTCTGCCGTGAGACACCCGCGTTTGGTCAAGGAGGAACCGATGGAAGTGAGATGGTGGTCGATCGTGCTTGCCTCGCTCGGGTTCATCGTGATGGTCGGGGCGATGGAAGTCGCCGGAGCGGAACCCTACGAGCTCAGCAAGAATGATGTGATGGACCCCAAGACCTTCAAGAGCATGGACATCTCGTTGTTCGGAGTGAAGCTTGGCGACCCAGAAAGCAAGGCCCTCGATGTCTTGGTCAACGAAAAGATCCCAGGAGTGAAGGCCGAGCAGGAAGCGACTTTTGTTCTCCTCCTGGATCAACGCAAGCCCACCGGCCCCATGGCAGGAATCCGACTGCTTGATGGGAAGGTTGACCTCATCTTTATCAATAACCGCTTCGCCTACAAAGCGCGAGGAGTCTTTCGGAGCGTTCTCAACAGCGAGAGTCCAGATGAGATCCGCAAACTCCTGGGCAAGGAAGACTCCGGGGATGAAAACGTGTTCGGCGCCGTGCTGAACTACGAAAAGCAGGGTTTCATGGTCAATTACCTGGGCAAGGATGTGAACGTCGAATTCACCTTGCCGCAATAGAGGGGGCATCACACGGTGCGCTTGTCCCAGGCACCGCCATCCTGCGTGTGGATCTGGCTCGCGATGCTGGCGGTATCTCCTGTCTCGGCGCAGATCCGACCGGCTCAAGAAGTCCTGCCGCCTGACCAGCTCCCCTTCGATTCAGCCATCCAACTGCTGGACTTCACCAATCCCACCACCATCCAGGGACGGCTTCGACTACTGGATCCGGCTGAGCAAGCGATTTGGCTCGACTGGGACCGGCGCCTGGAGGGTCAGTTACCGGGGCACAAGGCCTGGAGGAGACTGGAAGGGGACTTTATGCTCTTGGTCTATGCAAAGGACACGGGCCAGTTCAACGCGCTGAAGGGCCTCGTGCTAGGCACCAAGCTAGAGCTTGTCATCCAGTCGAATGAAAAGGGACACCGCATCATCCTGTCCTACGTGGACCTGTCTCGTCCTCCTCAGACGCCGCTTTAATCCGGATTATTCATGGAGATCGTCGCGAGACAGCTGAGACCGCAGCCCGCCGTGGCTGCTCGCAAGTGAGGGCGACGCAGGCGTACTCTCAGTAGTACGTCGAGGAGACCAAGCGAGAACAGACGCGTCGGGCAAGAGAATCGGCTGTCGCAGTAGATGTTCATGAATAATCCGGGTTAATAATTACGGCATTGCGCCGGACCTCTTTTCAAGCGCCTGGAGTCCGTAGTTGATCAGGCCGGCAGCGGTGTTCCAGCGACGGCTGGTGTGGAGCAGGACCAGGAGCAGCTCGTTACCATTCTGAGACACCTTGGCAATCAAACATCGCCCAGCCTTGGAAGTAAACCCTGTCTTCACCCCCTCCACGCCCGGCAGCCGGCCCAGCAACCGATTCGTGTTTCTCAGAGAATAGAAGCGGCCCCCATTCACAGCGTACATGACGTCCCTTTCTTCGCGCACGAAGGCTTTGAAGATCGGATGTTGGAGGGCAATCTCGCTCAGCGTGGCCAAGTCTTCAGCAGTCGTGTAATGAGCAGGATCGTCGAAACCGCAGGCATTCGTGAAGTGGGTATCCACCAGACCCAGCCCATTGGCCTTGGTGTTCATCAACAGGACAAACCGTTCCTGAGACCCAGCCACATGCTCGACGGCCGCCAAGCAGGCGTCATTGGCCGACGTCATCAGCATGGCTTTCAGTAAATCTTCCAGGCGGAAGACCTGCCCGGCTCGAAGCCTTAAGCGAATCTTGGGCGCAGCCGCTGCTGTGCGGCTTACCGTGACAGGGTCTTCCAGATTTGCGTATTCGAGGATCACCAGGGCCGACATGATTTTGGTCAGGCTGGCAGGCGACAACCGCCGGTCTGCCTGGAACTCATAGAGGGTCCGTCCCGTCGTAAGGTCTTTCAGCAGAATGCCGTGGGCAAGCGAACGGCGCCCGCGGATTGGGCGGAAAGGCTTGATGGCGTCTGAGAAGCCTGGAGGGGACGTCAAGGATGTTGCCGGCGTGCCGGTCGAGGCGTGGGCCGGTGCGAACACCGCGAGAAGAGCCGCCAGCACCGCTATTGCCGTGAGCGGCGGTACCCACTGACGGTCCACACGCAGGCGTGCTCCACGGCGAGGGAGACGGAGATCGCTGGAGTCCATGAGGTGAGGGTTAGAGAGTAAGGGTCTCACGAATCTTGGAGCCGCGGAACCCGCTGTCGAGGACCTTGTGGAAAAATCTCAAAAGATCCGCCAGGTCCAGCCAGAATCCGCAATTGAGACATCGCGCATACAGACGACGATTGACCAGCGTGTAGTGCCGTTCAACCATCATGAACCCTTTGCACTTCAGGCAATGCATACC
>Ga0187893_10010134_pt1 | contig 14191 bp, 9 predicted proteins | sample MA1701074metaG_FD_139574 | JGI IMG/M metagenome (GOLD analysis project Ga0187893, IMG submission 139574) | White microbial mat communities from a basaltic lava cave in the Kipuka Kanohina Cave System on the Island of Hawaii, USA - MA170107-4 metaG ...
GCCCTCATGGCCCAGGGTGTCTATCCCGAGCAGTACTACGCCGAGCTCGGCCCGGGCCAGCAGGAGCTGCCGGTGCGCTTCGCGGACGCGCTCCGCGCAGCGGACAACCAGATCACGGTCCGAGAGACGGCGCGGGGCGTGGCCGCCAACCACGGCCTGCTGGCCTCGTTCGCGCCCAAGCCGTTCCCGGAAGAAGCCGGCAACGGCAGCCACGTCCACTTCAGCCTGTGGCGGATCAAGGACGGCCGGAACCACTTCCACGATCCGCGCGGACGCTACGGTCTGTCCGAGGCGGGCTACGCGTTCCTCGGAGGCGTGCTCGCCCACCTGCCCGCGCTCCTGGCGCTGACCGCGCCGAGCGTGAACTCGTACCGGCGGCTCCAGCCGAGATTCTGGTCGAGCGCCTACACGGCCTGGGGCCCGGACAACCGCGAGGCGGCCGTGCGCGTGCCCTCGACGCGGGCCGGGCTCGAGATGGAGTCGACCAACCTCGAGCTGAAGCCCTGCGACCCGTCCAACAATCCGTACCTCGCGCTGGGCGGGCTGCTGGCCGCCGGGCTGGACGGGATCGAGCGCAAGCTCGACCCCGGCGATCCCGCGCTGGCCGATCCGGACCGGCTCAGCGAGGCGGAGCGCGCGAAGCGCGGGATCCGCCGGCTGCCGACCTCGCTCGATCAATCGCTGGACGCGCTCGAGCGCGACGACGTGCTGCGGGCGGCGCTGGGCGACGCGCTCGCCCAGGAGTATCTGATCGTCAAGCGCTCCGAGGCGCGCGCCTTCGACGGCAAGGACGTCGCCTTCGAGCTCGCCCAGCACTTCTACAAGTACTGACCAGCTGCGCTGTAAGTCCCTGTCCGTCACGAAACAACGCTAGCGCGCGTCGCTGCCCGCCCGCGCCGACGACGCAGCCGTTTTGAGCCGCGGCGCGCCGCCCCGCGCGCGCGGAGGCAACGCCCGAGTCAGCCGGCGGCAGGCCGTAGTTGGTGGCCCCCCCGATCTGGCTTGACGAGCGCGGCCGGCGGCGCCCCGTGCGCCCGTGCTCCCGCTGCGGCACCGAGACGCCGATCAAGGAAGCCGTGCCCAGGGCCTTCCGCGTGGCCGTGCTCTCGAACCTGGCCAATGCCTACACCGCCCTCCTGGTCAAGGAGACCGAAGCGGCAGCCCGATCCCTAGCGGTGCGGCTTCAACTCTTGGAGGTGCGAGGGGCCGACGGGTTCGATCGCGCCTTTTCAGCGGTCAGCAGAGAACGTTGGGACGCTCTGTTCGTCCTGGTCGATCCAGGGTTCGTTTTTCACCGAAAGCGAATCGTGGAGTTCGCGAACCAGAATCGTCTCCCCGCGATGTACCCTCACCGAGAGTATGCAGAGGCTGGTGGTCTGATGGCTTATGGGACCGACCTCCGCGACAACTACCGGCGCGCCGCCACCTACGTGAACAAGATCCTCAAGGGCGCCAAGCCCGCCGACCTGCCGATCGAGCGGCCCACCACGTTCGAGCTGATCATCAACTCGAAGACCGCCAAGGCGCTCGGGCTGACGATCCCGAAGTCGGTACTGGTGCGGGCGGACTGGGTTATCGAGTAGGTCATGAGCGCGGCGCTCACCAACGGGACGCAGCCGGCAGCGGGCTCGGAGGCCATGCCATGAAGATGAATGAGACGGGTATGCGGATCGGGGTGACGGTTCTTGCTCTCGGCGTAAGCCTGCTCGCCATACCGACCTTGCTCGAGGCGCAAAGGGCTGCCGGGATATCGCGCGTCGGCTGGCTGGAGGTCTGTGGCCCCGGTCCTCGGCGCCCCCATTTCGATATTTTCCGGGCTCGCCTAGCGGAACAAGGCTACGTCGAGGGGAAGAACCTCATCTTCGAGCAGCGATTCGCAGATTGCCGATACGACCGGATGCCGGGGTTGGCCGCGGACCTCGTGCAGGTTCCAGTCAACGTTCTGTTCACCATGGGCACGAGGGCGGCGCGAATCGTCGCCCGAACCGTGAAGACTACACCGCTCGTCGTCTACTCGTGCGACCCGTTCGAGCACGTCACACGCCTCGCTCGGCCCGGTGGAAATCTGACAGGTGTTACATGCATGACGACGGAGCTCAGCCCGAAGCGCCTCGAACTCCTCAAGGAGGCGGTTCCCAAGGCCTCGCGGGTGATGTTTCTTCATGACCCTGAAGCTGCTCCCACCGCGTTGAAGCTGACCCAGGAGGCCGCACCGCGTCTGGGTATCAGAATGCAGGTAGCTCAGGTGGGAGCCGCCGAAGAGCTGCTACCAGAGCTCACGATGATCGCGAAGGAGCGTCCTGACGCGTTGTTCGTGTATCCCGACGTCGTTCTCAGCTCTCATCCTCGGCCTCGGCAGCTCGCCGACTTCGCCATCAAGGCCCACTTGCCCACGATGCATGCGTTCCGTTTTTTCGTAGACGCTGGCGGTCTCATGTCCTACGGCGCGACCCAATCCGAGATTTATACGATCGCGGCTGAGCAGGCCGCAAAAATCCTGGCTGGCGCTCGGCCGAGTGAGTTGCCGCTGCGACAGGCAACGCGGTTCGAGTTGGTCATCAATCAACAACAGGACTGCGAAGGCGCTCGGCCTCACCATCCCACCGTCGCTGCTGTTGCGAGCCGACGAGGTGATCGAGTGAGCCGGCGCCGAGCGGCACGCGTCGAGCGCGATGAACCGGAGCAGCTCCCGCTCCCGACGAAGGCCCGGGCCGGTCTCGACCCTGAGGAGGGCGCCAAGCGTGCGATCGCGCGCCGGGCCAAGCCGTCGGCGGTGCCGGGTCACGTGAAGCTCACCCTCACCCTCGAGCTCCGCCGGGCGCTGGCCGAGCGGCTCAGCGCCAGAGCGATCCCAGAGACGCGGAACCTCGAATCGATCGTGATTGAGCTGCTGAAGGCCGCGGCGAAATGACGGCGCCAGGCCAGCCTGCTGACCTGGCCCGAGGCGCGGAGCCTAGGCAACCATGAATCCCCTCCGGCCGCGGTCGCCCCGTGCGTGGCCCCTCCCCGTGACATAATTGGCCCCGACGCGGACGCTGGCTGCTCGACGAGCCGATAGCGCAGAGCGTCTCGGAGTGACTGCTGCTAGAGCCGCATGTGCACAAGCCGTCGTTGGTGGTTGACACCGGCCGGCCGAAGGAGCTGCCCTTTTACGGCGCCGGCCGAGAATGTCATCAAGCCCCGAATGTTGACGCTGCTCACGCAGATCGGCGCGTTCAAGGGCTAGCGGTTCAGCGCACCGGCGGGACTGCTGGGTGAGGAGTGTGTCGGCGAGCAGGAGCGACGGCTAGGACACCGGCCATGAGACCTGTCCCGACCGTCGCGGCTGTCGTCTTCGGCCTAATCGCCTTGCTGCAATTGCTCCGTCTCGTCGGGCGATGGGAGGTGACCCTGAACGGTGCGGTAGTCCCGATTTGGCCAAGTGGGATCGCGTTCGTCGTCGCCGCCGCGCTTGCGGTGTTACTCTGGCGGGACGCGCGCCGGTGAACGACAAAACAGAGCTACGCGGTCAAACGCCACGTTTCTCGGTATGGCCCGTCTGCCTAATGCACTCGCTGACTTGAGTTGGGTGGCCCGAAGCCAGCCGTGAACGTCTTGCTGTTTATGCCGCCAACCCGCATGTTGCGCCGGCTTCGCGTTGCGCGGGCGCTCCCATCGTGCGCGAAGATAACATCGGCAGAGTACGTAAATCACTGCGGCCACCGGCAGCAGGTTGTCCCATCCCCGAAGAGGGCGCCTGGGCTGGCCCGATTGTCCGCGAGGCCTCCTGACGTGGCGACGCTGAAAGACGCGCTGAAGGAACTCGCGGCCGCCCGCTGGCAACGGCGGCGCTCCTCCTGGCTTTCGCGACGGCCGGCGCCGCTCCGGTGGTCGTCGTCGAGGATTGGATGCGCGATCCGGCGGGTCACAAGGGGATTCCGTCCGGATGGAAGGGCGAGACGTTCGGACGGCGTGCCGACTTCGACTTCGTCATCGAGGAACGTGGCGGCCAGCACGTCCTGCACCTGAAGAGTCGAGACGAGCACTCGACGATCGCCAAGGAGCTCACGGGCACCGTGAGCCTGAAGAGCACGCCGATGCTCGAGTGGACGTGGATGGCGACCACCCTGCCGACCGGTGGGGACTTGCGCCGCCGGGAGCCCACCGATCTGGCGGCGCAGCTCTACGTGGTGTGGCCGCGACGCCCCGCGCTGCTCCGCTCCCGGATCATCGGCTACGTCTGGGACGCTACCGCGCCGGCCGGACTCATCGCCCAGAGCAAGAAGACGCCCACCGTGACCTTCGTCGTGCTCCGCTCGGGGGGAGGCGAGCTCGGCCGCTGGCTCACCGAACGCCGCAACGTGGTCGAGGATTACCAGCGCATCTTCGGCGAGGCGCCGGACGACCCCGGTGCCATCACGATCTCGATCGATTCCAACGACACGCATTCGGCGGCCGAGTCCTACGTGGGGGCGATCACGTTCCGGGGCAAGGTGGAGGCGCCGGGCCGCTGAAGGGCCCGGTCCATCATGGCTGGCACGCCTCTTGCTCTTTTCACCTCGGGGGAATAGCCGACCACGGGGGCGACATATGACGAAGGATGGCGAGAAGCGTGCACTCTGGACCGGGTCCATCTCGTTCGGGCTCGTGACGATTCCGATCCGCCTGCAGCGCGCGATCCGCGATACGCGGCCGCGCTTCAAGCTGCTGCACGCCAAGGACAAGTCCCCCGTCCACTTCCAGCGGGTCTGCCAGCGCGAGGAGCGTCCGGTGCCCTGGTCCGAGGTGGTCAAAGGGTTCGAGTCGGAGAAGGGGAAGTACGTCGTGCTGACCCGCGAGGATTTCGACAAGGCGGCGCTCGAGAAGACCAACACGCTCGACATCCTGGACTTCGTCCAGGCCCAGGAGATCGACGACCGCTTCTTCGAGACACCCTACTACGCGGTGCCGGGTAAAGGCGGCGACCGCGCCTACGCCGTGCTTCGTGAGGCCTTGAGAGAAACGAGCAAGACCGGCGTGGGGAAGATCATGCTGCGCGAACGGCAGCACCTGGCGGCGCTCGAGGCGATCGGCGACGCCCTCGTCGTGACGATGATGCGTTTCCCCGACGAGCTGGCGGACCTGTCGGACTTCCGCTTCCCGCCCCTGACAGGGGTGCGGGCCAAGGAAGTCGACATGGCCAAGACGCTCATCGAACGGCTCACCGACAAGTGGTCGCCGGAGAAATACACCGATGACTACGAGATCAATCTCATGCGCGTGATCCGCGCCAAGCTGAAGGGCAAGGAGCCCTCGCTCAGGGAGGACGCGCCGGATGCGCGCCAGGCCAAGGTCGTGGATCTAATGGAACGCCTCCAGCAGAGCCTGGCCGGCGGGGCCGGCGCCAGGGCGCGCGGACGCGCCGGCGCCGAGGCAGCGCACCGGCGACCGCCGCGAAAGGCCGCCGCGCGGAAGAAGCCGGCCCGCGTCGCCTGAGGCGCGAGCCGCCCGGCCCCCGCGCCGAATCGCCCGTTGGCCGAGGTTGCAACGGGCGCCGCCCTCTGACACCATCAGCACGGTCGCGTATGGCGAGCTCCTGCGTTGGCACACCCCTCTGCTGAACGACACGCATCGAAGCGGCGGCGCGCCAAGCCCGTTGTCACGGAAGGGGCTCGGCACCTTCCGGCGGAGACTCCCCCGGCCCACGACGCCATCCGGCTCGAGGGCGCCGACTGGCTGATCGCGCTCGGGCTCGCGCTGATCACGGTCGCCGTCTTCCTGCCGGCCCTCGCGAACGGCTTCGTGTGGGACGACGACGTCAATTTCGTCGGCAACCCGTCGTATCGCGGCCTGGGCTGGACGCAGCTCCGCTGGATGTTCACGAGCGCGCACCTCGGGCACTACATCCCGCTGACCTGGATGACCCTGGGCTTCGACCATGTGCTCTGGGGCATGAACCCGCGCGGCTATCACGCGACGAACCTGCTCCTGCACGCCGCGAACGCCGGGCTGCTCTACCTGCTGGCGCTCCGGCTGATGGCGGCGGCGTGGCCGGCCGCGCCAGAGGAGCGCGGCGGGGTGCGGCTGGGCGCGGCGGGCGCCGCGCTGCTCTTCGCGCTCCACCCGCTGCGCGTGGAGTCGGTGGCCTGGATCACGGAGCGTCGTGATGTCCTCTCCGGGCTGCTGGCCTTCCTGACGGTGCTCGCGTATCTGCGTGCGTGTCGGGAGCGCGCTCCCGCCTGGCGACGGCGCTGGTACTGGGTCGCGCTCGGGCTGTTCGTGCTGGCGCTGCTCTCGAAGTCCATGCTCGTGACGTTGCCCGTGATCCTGCTCGTGCTGGACGTGTATCCGCTCCGGCGCCTGTCCGGGGATCTCCGACGCTGGGTCGAGCCCGCCGGCTGGCCGGTGCTCGCCGAGAAGATCCCCTTCGTGCTCGCGAGCCTCGCGGCCAGCGTGGTGGCTCTGCTGGCGGTGAGAGAGGCCGGCGCCGCGGTGAGCCTGAGCGAGGTCGGATGGGCGGGGCGCGCCGCCATCGTCGCGTACGGCCTCGGGTTCTATCTGTGGAAGACGCTCGCGCCGCTCGGGCTGTCGCCGCTCTACGAGGTGCCCTCGGGCCTGACCCTCTTCGACCCGCGATGTCTGCTCGGTCTGTCGCTGGCCGTGGCCATCAGCGCGCTCGTGATCGCAAGGCGGCGCCGCTGGCCGTGGCTGACCGCGGCCTGGGTGACGTACCTGGTGACGCTACTGCCGGTCGTGGGCATCGTGCACAACGGACCGCAGATCGCCGCCGACCGGTACAGTTACCTCCCGACCGTCGCCTGGGCGCTCCTGGCCGGCGCCGGGGTGCGCCTGGCGTGGCGGCTCTGGCAGACAGGCCGCCTCGGCCGCGCGCCGGCCGTGGCGCTCGCGGCGCTCGGCATCGCCTGCCTCGTCGCGCTCGCCGGTCTCACCTGGAGGCAGATCCCGGTGTGGCGCGACGCCGAGGCGCTCTGGGGACACGCGCTCCGCACCGCGCCGTCCGGCTTCGCCCACGCGAGCCTGGGCGTGGCGCTCGCCCAGCGCGGCCGGCTCGACGCCGCGATCGCGCACTACCGCGACGCGCTGCGGATCAAGCCGTCGCTCGCGATCGTGCACTACAACCTGGCCAACGCGCTGGCCGATCAGGGTCACGCGGCGCAGGCCGTCACGCACTATCGAGAAGCGCTGCGGTTGCGGCCGGGCGACCCGGACACGCACTACAACCTGGCGTTCACCCTCGCTGCTCAGGGACAGACGCTTCCGGCCATCGATCACTATCGTCAAGCGTTGCAGATCAATCCGCGCTTCCGGGAAGCGCGCGCCAACCTCGACCGCTTGCTGCGGGCTCGCGAGCGGGCCAAGGAATGAGCGCGTCCCTCCTGGCCGGGCCGGGCCTGCAGCGGCTCTCCGACATCACCGCGACCTGGGCGGCGAGCACGCCGGATCGCATCGCGCTCACGGCGCCCGGCTGGCGCCCGCTCACCTATCGTGAGCTGCACGAGCAGATCCAGCGCACCGAGCACGCGCTGCGCGCATCCGGCATCGGGCGGCAGGCTCGTGTCGCGGTCGTCTTGCCGGCCGGCCCGGATCTGGCCGTCGCCCTGCTGAGCATCGCCTCCGCCGCCATCTGCACGCCGCTGAACCCGAGCTCGACCTCCCGCGAGCTCGACGGCTACTTCGCGGAGCTCGAGCCGGCGGCCGTGGTGCTCGGCGACGAGACGGCGGCCGCAGCGACCGAGGCGGCACGGGCCCACGCCGTGCGGATCATCACGCTCACGCGGACGCCGGCCTCCGCGGCCGGGAGCTTCGAACTGGCCGCGGACGGCCTTGGCGCCGCGCAGGATGACCGGCTCGCACAGGCCGGCGATGTCGCGCTCGTGCTGCCGACGTCCGGGACCACGTCCCGGCCGCGGCTGGTGCCGCTGACTCACGGCAACCTGCTGGCCGCGGCGAGCGCGATCGCCACCGGGCTGCGCCTGAGCCCGGAGGACCGCTCGCTCACGGTGATGCCGCTGTTCCACGTGCACGGCATCGTCGCCGGTCTGCTCGCGCCGCTCCTGGCCGGCGGCGGCGTGGCGTGTCCGCCCGGGTGGGTCGCGCCGCGCTTCTTCGAATGGCTCGACGCGCTCGAGCCCACCTGGTACACCGCCGTGCCGGCGATGCACCAGGCCGTCGTCGCCCACGCGCACGCGCACGCGGAGGTGATCGCGCGCCGGCGGTTGCGCTTCGTCCGCTCGTGTTCCTCGGCGCTGCCGCCGAACCTTCACGCGGAGCTGGAACGCGTCTTCGGCGTGCCGGTGATCGAGGCGTACGGGATGACCGAAGCGGCGCACCAGATCACGAGCAATCCGCTGCCGCCGGGCACGCGCAAGCGCGGGTCCGTTGGACGAGCGGCCGGCGCCGAGGTGGCGATCCTCGGCGACAAGGGCGAGCGGCTGCTGGCCGGCTCGCCGGGCCAGGTGGTGATCCGGGGCCCGGGAGTCATGGACGGCTACCTGGCCAATCGGAGGGGGCCTCGACGGCCCCCTCCGAGCCTCCCCCCAGAAGCGGATTGCGCCGGCGATGCCGGCGCTCGAAGCGGCACGTCGCACCCGCCGCATTCGGTGGAGGCTGGCGTCCATGTCTCCGACATCCTCCTAGGGGATATCGAGGACGCCGGCGATCGGACGTTCGTCGATGGCTGGCTGCGCACGGGCGATCTCGGCTACCTGGACGGCGACGGTGATCTCTTCCTCACCGGGCGCGTGAAGGAGGTCATCAACCGAGCCGGCGAGAAGATCGCCCCGCGCGAGGTCGAGCACGCGCTGATGGAACACCCCGGTGTCGCCGTCGCGGTCGCGTTCCCAATCGCTGACCCGAGACTCGGCGACGATGTCGGCGCCGCAGTCATTCCTCGCCCGGGCACCGCGCCGACCGTCGAGGAGGTGCGCCGCTTCGTCGGCTCGCGCCTGCCGATCCACAAGGTGCCGCGCCGGATCCGAATCGTGGAGCAGATCCCGACGGGCCCGACCGGCAAGATCCAGCGCCTGGGCCTGGCCGAGAAGCTCGGCCTGGCCCCCACAGCGGCGGCGCGCGAGGCGACGCGACGATCGGCGCCGCCGCGCACCCCGCTCGAGCAGACGATCGCCGCGGCGTGGCGCCAGGTGCTCGGCGTCGACGAGGTCGGCGTCGACGACGACTTCCTCGATCTCGGCGGCGACTCGATCCTCGCCACCGTGCTGGCCGTGCGACTGCGCGAGCTCGTGAAGGCGGACCTCGTGCTGGTCGACCTGCTCGACGCGCCGACGATCGCCGACCAGGCCCGGCTGATCGAGGCTGGACGTCCGGCCGCCGAGGCCGCCCCCGGGCGGCGGCCCTCCGCCGGCGCACCGATGTCACACGCGCAGGAGCGGCTCTGGTTCATGCAGCAGCTCGAGCCCGACACGACGGTGAACCATCGCGCGTGGGCACTTCGACTCACCGGCCGGCTGGATGCCAAGGCGCTCGAGGCGAGCCTCCAGGAGATCGTGCGGCGCCACGAGCCGCTGCGCGCGCGCTTCGCCGCGATCGACGGTCGCCCGGTGCCGTCGATCGCGACCCGCGTGCCCGTGCCGCTCCCGGTGGACGACCTGGGCGAGGTGCCGGCGCCACATCGCGAGGCCCAGCTCCGCGAGCTGGCTGCGAGCGAAGCCGGCGCCCCGTTCGACCTGTCGCGCGGCCCGCTCTTCAGGGCCCGCCTCGTGAGGCTCCAGGCCGAGGAGCACGTGCTGGTGCTGTGCGCGCACCACATCGCCTTCGATGCATTCTCCGAGCGCGTGTTCGATCTCGAGCTGACGCGGCTCTATCCCGCGTTCACCGCCGGTCAGCCGTCGCCGCTGCCGCCGGTGGAGACGCGCTACAGCGATCTGGCCGCGTGGCAGCGCGATCGCATGCAGGGCCGCGTGCTCGAGGGGCTACTCGGGTACTGGAAGGTTGCGCTCCGGGCGGCGCCGGACACGCTCGCGCTTCCGATTGACGAGGCGGACCCGGGCGCCCGTGGCGCCGCCAGCGCCGTCGGCACGCGCTCACTGCCACCGGAGCTGAGCGGCGAGCTCGCCCGCCTGGCGCGCGGCGAAGGGGTCACGGTGTTCATGCTGCTGACGGCCGCCCTCCAGCTCCTGCTGGGCCGATTGGCAGGGCAGGACGACGTCGTGGTCGGCGTGCCCGTCTCCGGGCGGGACCGCCCGGAGACCGAGACGCTCATCGGTCTGTTCATCAACATGCTGCCCGTGCGGGTGGATCTCTCCGGGAACCCCGCCTTCCGGCAGCTGCTCGCGCGTGTGCAGCGTGCCTGCCGCGACGCCTACGCCCATCAGGAGCTGCCGTTCGAGCAGCTCGTCGCCGCGCTCAGCCCGAATCGCGCGCCGCACACCTCGCCGCTGTTCAACGTCGTTGTCAACCAGCGCCCGGCCCCGCGGCCGGAGCCGATCCCGGGTCTGCAGGTCGAGCCCGTCGAGCTGGCCGAGCTCGACGCGGGATACGCGCTGACGCTGTACCTGGCCCAGAGCGCGGAGGCGATCCACGTGCGCGCCGTGTCGCGGCGCGCGCTGCTCTCCGCGGCGCGGCTGGCGGCGATGCTGAGCCAGCTGGAGGGCCTGCTCGAGCAGGTCGTGCACGATCCCGACGCGCCGATCGGCGCGTACTCGCTCCGCTCGCGCGACGCGCGAGGCCTGCTGCCGGACCCGGCCTGCCCGCTGCCCGAGCCGCGGTATCCGATGACGACGGAGCTGTTCGCGCAGCACGTGCGCCGGGACCCGGACGCGCCCGCGGTCACGCAGGCTGGACGGCGCTGGTCGTACGGCGAGCTCTGCCGAGCGAGCGAGGCCCTGCAAGGCGAGCTGAGGCGCCAAGGGCTCGAGAAGGGGGACGTGGTGGCGGTGAGCGGGCGCCGGAGCTTCGGCCTGATCTCTGCCCTGCTCGGCGTCCTCCGGAGCGGCGGCATCCTGCTCGCCATCGATCCCGAGCTTCCGCCGCGACGCCAGCAGCTCATGCTCGAGGAAGCCCGCGCGAAGTGGCTCGTCCTCATCGGCGATCCGCCTTCACCGGAGGTGGCCGCGCGGCGCACCGGCGCGCTCCTGGTGATCGGTGAGCAGGATGGCCGGCCACACGGCGCGGGCGGGCACGCATCGACCGACGGTTCGTCGGTATCGCCGCCCGGTCCCGACGACCCTGCGTACGTCTTCTTCACCACGGGCACCACGGGACGGCCGCGCGGCGTGCTCGGCCGGCACAAGGGCATCGACCAGTTCCTCGCCTGGCAGCGGACCGCGTTCGACCTCGGCCCCGCCGATCGCGTCGCGCAGCTCACGAACCTGTCGTTCGATCCGATCCTGCGCGACGTGTTCCTGCCGCTGACGAGCGGCGCCGTCATCTGCTTGCCCGATCCAGGCGTGAGTCCGGCTGCGGAGGATATCGTGCCGTGGCTCGCGCGGGAGGGCGTCACCATCCTGCACGTGGTGCCCTCGCTCGCGGAGTCGTGGCTCACCACCGCGCCGTCCGGGATCGCGCTCGACAGCATGCGCGCGGTCTTCTTCGCGGGCGAGGCGCTTCGCGGCAGCTTCGTGCGCCGCTGGCGCGAGCGGTTCCGCTACCGGGGGGAGATCGTGAACCTCTACGGTCCCACCGAGACCACGATGGTGAAGTGCGTTCATCGCGTGCCGCAGGACGCCGGCCCGGGCGTCCAGCCGATCGGCCGCGGGATGCCCGACACCCAGGCGCTGATCCTGAGCCCAAACGGCCGGCCCTGCGGGATCGGCGAGCCAGGCGAGATCGTGCTGCGTACGCCGTTCCGCACGCTGGGCTATCTCGATCCCGTCGACACGGCCGCGCGGTTCCGGCCGAATCCCTGGTCGTCGGACGCCGGCGACCTGCTCTACCTCACGGGCGATGCCGGGCGGTATCGGCTCGACGGCACCATCGACTTCCTCGGTCGACTCGACCACGAGGTCAAGGTGCGCGGCGTGCGCATCGATCCCGGCGAGGTGACCATCGCGCTGTCGCGGCATCCCGCGGTGCGCACGGCCGCGGTGGTGGCCCACGCCCAGGGCGAGACGGGTCATCGGTTGACCGCCTACGTCGTGACGGAACCGGCCGCGGTGACCGCGGCGGACCTGCGCGCGCACCTGGCGGCGGAGCTGCCCCCGGCCATGGTCCCGGCCGCGTTCGTGTTCCTCCAGGCCTTGCCCCTGTCGCCCAACGGCAAGGTCGACATCGCCGCGCTTCCGCCGCCCCCGCGGGCCGAGCCGAGCGGGGCCGCCGCGCCGGACGACGAGCTCGAGGCAGAGATCGCGCGGATCTGGGCTGACATGCTCGCCGTGCCGCGCGTCGGCCGCGACGACGATTTCTTCGACCTCGGCGGCCACTCGCTGCTGGCGCTCAGGATGCTGGCGCGCATCGCCGAGGCGACAGGACAACGGCTCCCGCCGCTCGCGCTGTTCCAGGCGCCGACGGTCGGCCAGCTGGCCCGCCTCGTCCGTGAGGCCGAACCGGCCACCGGCGGCGCCACGGTGATCCCCATCCAGCCGCACGGCCGGCGGCTGCCGATCTTCTGGGTGCAGCCGGTGGGACGCCGAGAGCCGTCCTACGAGCTATGGCGGAGATACCGGGAGCTGGCGGGCCGTCTGGGCCCCGATCAGCCGTGCCACGCCGTCCAAGTGGCGCAGGCGCCCGGCGAGGCCCCGCTACACTCGCTCAGTGCGGAAGCCATCGCCCGGCAATGCCTGCCGGCGCTGATGGCATTCCAGCCGGGAGGGCGCCACATCCTCGGCGGTCTCTCGTTCGGCGGCGTGATCGCCTGGGAGCTCGCACAGCAGCTGCTGGCCGCCGGACGGCGCGTGGAGCTCGTGATCCTTCTCGACAGCTTGAGACCCGGCGCGCCGTCCGGCAGCTTCAGACGGCTGCATCACTACGGCCAGCGCTTCGCGTTTCACCGCGCTAATCTCGCCCGGTTCGCGCGCCGAGGCCAGGCGTCGTACATCATTGAGCACGTCGCGATCCTGGCGCAGCGCACGATGCACAGGCTGCGGCGGCGGCGCCGCGAGCAGAGACTCGAGGCCCCGGCTCCGCCGCCGCTCTATACGGTGCGCCCGTACCCGGGACGCGTGCTGCTGCTCCGGGCGCAGTCCCAGCCGTGGGGTCGCCAGTCCCGCGACCTCGGGTGGTCGGATTTCACTCCCGGCGGGCTCGAGATCCGCGACATCCCCGGCGGGCACCTCACCATGGTCACCGAGCCCCACGTCCGCCTGGTGGCGCGTCACCTGACCGACTATCTGGCGCGGCTGCGCGAGGAGAACGCCGATGCGTGAGGCGCCGGCCCTCGGGCGCCTGGTTCCGTTCGCGCCACGGGACAGTGTCCACGTGTGGCACGCGCGCGTCTCGGTGCTCGAGCGCTGGCTCGCGGAGCTTCGGGACGTGCTCTCCGACCAGGAGCGCGCGAGGGTGGAGCAGTTCCGCTTCTCGAGGGATCGCCACCGGGCGATCGTGGCCCGCGGGCTGCTCAGGGTCATTCTGGGGCGGTGCCTCGACGCCGAGCCCTCGCGGCTCTGCTTCACCTACGGGCCGCACGGCAAGCCCGCGCTGAGCGAGGACCGCGGGGTGTGCTTCAACGTCGCTCACTCCGGCGATCTCGTCCTCTGGGCGGTCGCACGGGAACACGACATCGGGGTCGATGTCGAACGGATGCGCGCCGGACTCGAATGGCCGGCCATGGCCGCGAGATTCTTCGCGCCGGGCGAGGTGGCCGCGCTCCACGCATTACCGGGGGAGCGTCGTCAGGAGGGGTTCTTCGCCTGCTGGACGCGCAAGGAATCCTACCTCAAGGCGACCGGGCTCGGCTTGGCCCTGAGGCTCGAGGCGTTCTCGGTGAGCGTGGACCCACGAGCGCCGGCCGCGCTCCTGTCCGTCGAAGGGGTCCCGGATGCCTCAGCGCGGTGGTCACTCGCCGATCTCACGGTCGATCCCGGTTATCGCGCCTGCCTGGCCGCGCCGGAGCCGCGCGTGCGGCCGGTCCGCCACGAGATCGCCGGCGGCGCCTTGTGACGTGAGCCCGGCGCGGATGGTCGATCTGTCGGATACGCCTGCGGTGGACGGCCACTGCCATCCACTCCTGCCCGATCCGCGCGCGATCTCACCGGAGCGCTTGCTCGATCTCTTCAGCGAGGGACGGCCCGGCACGATGCGCGCGCACGTGCGGCACACC
>Ga0187893_10010135_pt1 | contig 14189 bp, 12 predicted proteins | sample MA1701074metaG_FD_139574 | JGI IMG/M metagenome (GOLD analysis project Ga0187893, IMG submission 139574) | White microbial mat communities from a basaltic lava cave in the Kipuka Kanohina Cave System on the Island of Hawaii, USA - MA170107-4 metaG ...
CGGTTGGGCTTTTTCAGGCCTCAGAGCTCAGACCTCGGACCTACAAGCGGGGTGTAGCTTAGCCCGGTAGAGCGCCTGCTTCGGGAGCAGGAGGTCGCTGGTTCAAATCCAGTCACCCCGATACTATGTAACATGCAGCCATACAACGCTTTACGCGCTGTATGGCTGCTCGGTTTTGGCCGCCAAAGTCGGTTTTGGGAAGCATATGGGAAGCACGGGAGTCAATTCGGGGTGGGGGGCCGGTGCCCTCACTGCCTCGCACAACGGCACCACCTTCCCACGAACCGCATCTATCGTCGTTGACTGGGCTTAGCTCCTCACGGGCTGATACGGTCTGAGGCTGTCAGTCAACTCTTTGAACTCACTCACGGCCATTACCTGCGCAGCCTCATTCTTTAGCCTCCGATCTTCACGCTGCATGTACTCGTAGCTAGGGGCGTGCAGAACGTGTTCAATGAGGGCGCCCAACCTGTTGATCAAATCGCGGGCGCGAACGTAGCAGAGCCAGACCGTGCGAAATGCGAGCCGTGCATCATCCCCCGCATCTAGCGTTAGGCGAAAACGCTCGCGCGCGGCCCGAAGCCAACTCAGCTCTTGCTCCAGTTTAGGCGCAACCCATTCACCCCAGGGCCTACCGTCGATGATGGTATCCCGTGCTCGCCGAGAGTAACCTTGCAGCAACTCCTCAGCCCGATCACACACAAGGGCCATCGGCTCCCGCAGCGATTCGAGTCCGCGCCGCACGATCTCCCCGTCAGTTTCAGAGAGAGCCGAAAACTGGAAGGCAGAGACGCCGTACTTGGTTTCATAGGCGTGCGCGCTATCGCGTTCCCGGAATTCGGTAAGTGTACCTTCGCGTTCGTCAATCAGACGATGTAGCTCTGCTACTTGCGCGTTATGCGCCGTATTAATCGCCGTTAGGCGCTGCTTGATGTGCCATTCAGCCTGATCGGTGAGCATCTGCTCTCGTACCGCAGTCGCGCCACGAACTGTACGCAACGCTCGGCGGCCAACAAGGAACGTCGGCCAAGTCAACGCGCCGATGCCCCCGCCCACGGCGCTCAGGAGAGCGTCCATTCCAGTCAGCCACATGCTTACACCGAGACCCACGGCGGTGTTAACGCCTGTTGGCAAAAAACGGCGCCAGCCCTGCTTTTGCGGGTCGGCAGTTGAACCCCACGACTGCCTGAGCGCCTTCAACCAGCCGACATGTCGGATAGTTGGTCTCTGCGAACCGTTCGTCACGCCCGGAACCTATTAATCCTCGGCGGCTCCGCTATCACGTCGTGAACGGCGCGCTGGCGACAGAGCGGCCTCGCCTATCGCGCAGGTTTATCATTGAAGAGCTGCGTGCTTGCGAGGCCGATCTGGCCGCCGGCGAGACATTGTCGATCTTGTCGGCGATTCCCCCTTGGGTCACGCAACGTTCGGTGCGCGCGGAACGAGTTCCATGAAAATCTTGTTCGACATTCCCATTCAGTCGCCGGACGACGATGACCTCGGGCGCCTATCGTTCGCGAAGTCGCTCGCGGCACTGATCGACTCGACGCCGCGCGAGGCTTCCGCTCGGTTTGCTGTTTACGGTGAGTGGGGAGAAGGCAAAACGTCTGCGATGGCATTGGTCGCGCGCGAACTGGAATCGCGCGGTCATGCAATCGCCTGGTTCGCACCGTGGACTGCTCAATCGCCGGAGGACGCTTGGCATGGGCTGCTTGTCGTTCTCGCGGCGGCGTCCGGCGCCGACAGGAGCCTCTTCACCAAGGCGAAGTATCAGAGCACTCGCTTTGTCGCAGCTCTTTCTCGGAAGACGAGCGAGCTCGCCGAGGTGAGTGACTATACCAAGCCGCTGAAGATCCTCGCCGCTCCCTTTGAGAAGGGTGGTAGAGCACTCCTGAAAAAGGGTCGGAACATCGCGATCACGGACATTCGGAAGGCGCTCGGCGATCGTCGCCTAACGATTTTCGTCGACGACCTCGATCGAGTCGACGCGAAGATTGTTCCGCGGCTCCTGATGAGCTTTCGCGAGACGTTCGACTTGCCGCGATTCTCGTTCGTGCTCGGGCTATCGCCGTCGCTCATCGAGGAAGGGCTGCGCCAGTCCGGTTACGTCGCAGATGATTGGTCACACCGATTCTTGGAGAAGATCGTCGAGTATCCCCTCTACCTGCCGCCGATGACGGACGACGGCAGCAAGAAGTTGATTGCTCGTGCCATGGCGGAAAACCCGCGCGCTGTGCGTCGTGAATCGGTGGAGGCTCTCCTCGCGGTGCTCCCCAACAATCCTCGGCGACTCAAAATCTTCCTGCGGCACCTGTTGATGCTTGGACCCGTCCTTAAACGCTTCAGCGATGACGAGATCTCGTGGACCCAGGTTTACGCCGCACTGCTACTTCGACTGGAGTTTCCATCCGAGACGTACAAGCTGATGGCGGACGCCGACGCTCTGCACAACCTGTCGTCACGCGAGCTGGTCAGAGCTGCCGAGCGTCGGCGGGGCAAGAAAACGGAGACGCCGAATGCAGAGGAGACGCACGCACCACAAGGAGAAAGGCGCGCCAGGTTCCTGGCGCTGTGCGATGCACTTGCAGCGCGAGCGGTGTGGCTCTCCGGTCGTTACACGTTGCGCCAGGTGCTCGCGTTGCCCGACGACCCTCCGCTAGTCACCTGGCACGAGGTAAACGAATTCTTCGCGAGCATTGCGTCAACAAACGTCACCACAATCCAATCGGCCGTCCGCGCTGCGGTGGGCGACGTGGCTCCCGCCGACGTGTTATCCGCAGCGCGCGCACGTGCGCTTTTCCAGGGCGCTATCGACCTCCGGGAGGCCATGCTGGGCCATGCCATCGACACGAATGATCCGAGCGTTGCGGAGAGTCATTTGAGAGACGCCGATGCCGTCACCACCGTGCTACGCACAGTCGCTGTCGAGATGAGATGGTTTGAGTCCGGCGTCCTAGGCTTTCCGTGTTGGCGCCATCTCTACCAGCACTGCATGAAGTGGTCGGGGTACACGGCAGATCCGACTTACTCCAATTCGCGCGCACTAGAGATCGACCTTCTTCGCGACAGCACGTTGAAGGCTCCGAACGACCTGAAACTGAATATCGCCGCGGTGCTGTTCGCTCCACTGTCTCGCCGGGAGGAAATGGGGGACGGCTTCGCGAAGCTGCTCGACGAGCTGGGTGTTCACGTGGGCCGAGCCGTGGCCCAGCATCTCGTCGCCGTCTTTGAAACGCCTAACGGCATGGAGGCCTACTTCAACAAGGAATGGAACTGGCGCGGTCGCAACTTTTTATTCGACCCAAAGTCTCTCTTCCACGAACCGGCCGCGCGAAACGAGTTAGACCGGGTTGCCGCGAATGCCACTGACCCGTCGAGCGCCGCTGTTAACTTCCTGCTCTATTTCCAGATGCTCGTCGAGGGCGCTTTTGAAGGTGGGCGTGTTGGTGGTCCTGAGAGTCACCTTCTATTGAAGGATGAGAAGCTCCTTGGCATCGTCTGGCGAGGCCTGACGGCCAAGCAGCTCTCGCTACGGACCATTGGTGGCCTAATCATGGATCGGAAACAGATCGCGTCGAGCGGTGGATTACGGTCAGCGATGCCCATTCCCGCAAGCTGGTCGACATACGCCGACGCGTTTCCAGACAATGCCGAAGCGATCGCCGAGCTGAACGCGACGTGATTCCGCGTGAGGCGTAATCGTGCGAGGGAAGTGAAGTCGCGAGCGCACCAATTGGACCTTCCTGTTCCTTGCCGACGAAAAGCGTCCCCGAGTCACAGTCCAGGCCCCCCGGGGCTGACGAACTAGCCATTTAGTCAGTCCAAGGGCGTTTACGCGCGTATCGAGATACGTGTTGGAACGCTTGAAGGCCTTATCAAAAGCCTCTAGACTATGCGCGAGCGCTACTGGTTTTTCTACAAGTCTTTGGGAGGCTTATGACGAACGTCTTCAAAGTGCCCGAGAAGCATCATCGAAAGAAGCGGTTATTCCAGATCGGCATCGAAACTCTTCAGAAGCAAGGCTGGACCGTTACTAGAGAGAAGGGGCTCGGCAAATCGAGCGTCCGCCGAATCACAAAGAATGGCGAGAGCAAGCTCGTCTCAATTCGGACGACGCAGGATCAGTGGATTGCCTTCCCCCCGAATCCGAAGAGCAAGGGCTGGATCACACTCGACGATGTGCATGTCGTACTCGGTGTGTCCGTCGATACGAACGTGCCGCCGCAAGACGCGCTCGTTCACTGGCTGCCTGCCGACGAGATGCGTAGGCGCTTCGATCTCGCATTGAAGGCTCGAAAGGAGGCCAAGCGCGTGCAGCCCGATCGAAGGGGGGTATGGATTCCCCTTTATCAGCGCGACATCGACAACAGCGAAAACGTGAGCTACGTCGGTGGTGGTGCCGGGCTGGATTACCCACCGATTGCGCGCGTTCCCATGAACGATGGAGGCATTGAGCGTCCGCGCGTCGGAGACGCGGTCACGCTTTCCGACGAGAGCCCGTTAACCATCTCTCAAGCGAAGCGACGGCTCGCGCTCACGTTCGGCGTGCCTGAGTCGAGCATCAAGATCAGTGTGGAGGCGTGAACGCTAGCACTCACCTAGGGTAGCTCGTTAGGCGTTGGACCCTGTCAACGATCGCTGGTGTCGTCGATGTCGCCTCGGCAAGATAAAGGGCGGGCCCGCACACAAAGGAAGAAGCGCGCGAGTCGCGTTGCGTTAGGTCCGGCGGTTGTGACATCCTTCGCCGACTCCACACGGAGCGTGCAGCCGATGGGTGAGAACGCTTTGTATTACGGCGACAACCTGGACATCCTCAGACGCTACGTCAAAGACGAGAGCGTGGATCTCGTGTACCTCGATCCGCCTTTCAACTCGAACGCCAGCTATAACGTTCTGTTTGCGGCAAAGGACGGGACGCAGGCGGCCGCGCAGATTCAGGCGTTCGAGGATACGTGGCGCTGGGACCAGAGCGCGGCTCGCGTATTTACTGAGACGGTCGAAGCGGGGGGAAGCGTAGCGGATGTGCTACTCGCCTTCCAGCGGTTCCTTGGAACGAGTGACATGCTTGCCTATCTCGCGATGATGGCTCCGCGGCTCGTGGAGCTGCAGCGCGTTCTCAAGAACTCCGGCTCGCTCTATCTGCACTGCGATCCAACTGCGAGCCATTACCTCAAGCTCCTCCTCGATGCTGTTTTTGGCCCGGAGCATTTCCGAACGGAGATAATCTGGAAGAGGACGACCGCGCACAGCGACACGAAGCAAGGCCGAAAGCAGCACGGACGCATTCACGATTCATTGTTCTTCTACACGAAGAGCGATGAATGGACCTGGAACAGCACTCACGTCCCCTACGAGGGCGACTACGTGAGCACAAAGTACCGGCACGTGGAGATGGGGACAGGCCGACTGTATCGACTTGACAATCTTACTGGCCCGGGGGGAGCAGCGAAGGGTAACCCGGCATACGACGTGATGGGTGTAACTCGTCATTGGCGCTACTCGCGAGAAAAAATGGCGCAACTAATCGCCGATGGGCGCGTGATCCAGACGAAACCGGGTACCGTGCCGCAATACAAGCGCTACCTCGACGAAATGCCCGGTCTATCGTTAGGTGATGTGTGGACCGACATTCCACCGATTAATTCGCAAGCAGCCGAACGCCTTGGCTACCCGACGCAGAAGCCGGTCGCGCTTTTAGAGCGAATCATCGAGACGAGCAGCAGTCCCGGCGATGTGGTTCTTGATCCTTTTTGTGGTTGCGGAACTACCATTGAAGCAGCGCAGAAACTTGGCCGGTCGTGGATTGGGATCGACATCACGCACCTCGCAACGACTCTCATCAAAGTCCGCCTCCGGGATGCGTTCGGCGACTCGGCGCGATATGAAGTCATCGGCGAACCGACGACAGCAGAGGATGCTGCCGCGCTCGCGGCGTCGGACAAGTATCAGTTTCAATGGTGGGCGCTTGGGCTTGTCGGCGCGCGTCCAGTCGATCAGAAAAAGGGAGCGGACAAAGGCATTGACGGGCGCCTCTACTTCCACGACGGTAGCGACAAAACGCGCCAAATCATTATTTCGGTAAAGGGCGGGCAGTTGAAGGCCGACGACGTGCGGGCGCTATATGCAGTCGTAGAGCGCGAGAAGGCGCAGATCGGCGTGCTGATTTCATTCGAAGAAGCAACGAAGAAGATGCGGACAGACGCCGCGAGCTTCGATTTCTACAAATCGCCGTGGGGAAATCACCTCAGGGTGCAACTGCTGACGGTTGCGGAAATCCTTGACGGCAAGGGCATCGACTATCCGCGAACCGCAGGAACGAATGTCACCTACAAAGTCGCACCGAAGGCGCTCAAGAAGGTCGCTGAGTCGCCGACGCTTTTTGATTCCGTAGACGGTTCGGATTGACCAGCCTAACGCAGGTTGGTTGGATCAGATAGCTAAGGCCCCGCCAATCTGCGAGGTCACAGGCCCCCTTTCGCTCTGTCGAATCGAGAACCGCCCGGATGGCTCAGGGTTTGTTGGAAGTTCCGCTGCCGGTGCCGCCCTCGCGCTGCACGTCGCGGCCGTGCTCGTGCCTAACCACCAACCCCTGCAACCGCACCGCTATCTCACCGAGCGACAGCGCCTCGTGATGAGTGTTATCCGTCGCGATAACGCCACTGTGTTTGCCCGTATGCTCAATTCGCCGTGCCCAGGCGTGCCGATGCTGCCCCAGCACGCGGTGCAGATATTGGATGTGCCCTAACGAGCCCTTTATGGCCTCGCGAGTGAGGGCGATGTCAACCCGGACTGCGATCTCCAGCTTACCCCGGTCTATCGACTCTCGAAAAGCCGCGTTGTTTTTCAAGTGTCGGTAGAAGGTAGGCCGGCTGATTCCAAGCACGTCCGCAATCAGATCGTTCGTGTGTCCCTGGCTCTTCAGCAATTGCGCGGTCCGCAAATCGTGTTCGTCGAACTTCAGCGCCGGCCGCCCGCGCTTGTCTGTTTTTTGAGACGCGCGGTGCGCGGCAAGTCCGTGGACGCGCGCCGCGGCGTTGGCGCGTGAGCGTGGGCGAAACTTGCTGCCGTTCGCTTTGCGTAACGGGACCTTTTTTCTGGGCATTATCGTGTCTTAGTGAAGTGAGTGGTGGACGAAGTCGCGGGCCGTGTTCTCGTCAAAACTCGTGTTCTCGCCAATGTTTTGCGCGTCGGCGCGCGAGGCGAGAACGTTGGAGCGTGGCGAGAACGAGGCATCAGAGATCGTCGGGAGCGACCATTATCCAGGGGCTCGTTAGGGTCTCCCTCCGGCGAGCAACCTTGAGATCGTGGGCCGCGCGTTGAAGGGTCCGCGCCGCAAAGCCGGCGGCCTTGCCGTTGCCCATGACTTCGCGCACCAGGCGAGCGCCGTCCGCGAGCTCGTGTTCTAGCCAAGCCCGCGCCTCCTCGCGCACGCTGCGGTCCCTGCCCTGTTCGTTCCGCGCATCGATCAGATCGTCAGCGGTCACGTCGGTCGTCCCGATCCAGTCAATGCGAGGCGCGCTCACGCCCTCCTCGAGTGCGACCGTAGCGATCCGGTAGCGGAGCGACGGTGCATGAGGAGCGACGTTGCATTTCACGACCGCAAGGACTCTCTCATCGGGGTTGTCAGGCGCCGCGCCGATTTGAAGCACGAGTCTCGCAGCACCGGTAATGCCGACCGACCCCCCACCCGCATGCAACGCGCGTCCACCAACGGCTTTCACTAAGTGCCTGACGATGAGCACCGTACAACCGGTTTCCTCTGCGAGCTGCGCCAGCGGCGCGAGTAGCCGCCGGACGCTTGCATCGACGTAGCTATCGACCGTGCGGCCGAGACAGGCACCTAACGGGTCGATGATGAGCAGGCGGGCGCCGGTCTCTATGATCTTCGCGCGCAGCTCCGCGATGTGATCCGGCAGTGTGACAGGGTCACGCCCTTGTCCGACACCATGTAGGACGTGAATGCGCGACATGTCTGCGGCTGCCGCTTCCGCGCGGGGCTTGATCGTGTCGGCTGCGTTGTCCTCGTAACTCAGCACGAGCACGTCGCCCGGTTCGGCTGCGTCGGTCGCACCGTGAAAGGGAGTGCCGGTTGAGACGCGAGCCGCACAATACAGAGTAAACGTGCTTTTCCCGACGCCAGGGTCTCCCTGGAGGACGACTAGCTTTCCCACAGGTAGGTAGTCGGCCCATAGCCACATCACGCCTTCCGACATTACATCCGCGAGCAGCGTCGAGGAAATCTCGCGCGGCACGCGAGCAAGTGGGCCGTTAGGCGGCGCCGCGGCGTCGGCCTGGTCGGTCGGTAAGTCGAGAAACCCTTGCTCTGAGGGTGTCGCGGGCGCTGGCCCGCCGTACTCGCGCTGCAGGCTGGCATCTAGTAGTTTTTGTGTCATAGGTGTCGTTCACAAACGCCGGCCTTTCCGCGATCAACGGGGCTGGCGTTTGTGTTAGGGTGATCTCACTCCCTGGCAGCCGCGGGACCGTTGTCTGACGTGCTAATGCGCGTAGCTTCTTTCAGGTAGCGTTCGAGTTCCGACCGCCGGTATTTGACAAGCCGCCCAATGCGCGCCCAGCTGGGCCCCCGGGAAATGCGCCTCCACTTCTCAAGTGTGAGTGGAGACAGGTCCAAGATTCGAGCGGCGGTCTCGGTGTCTACACATTCGTCATCGATCACATGCTGCATGGCGGGCCTCTGCGTTCGTTAGTGCTGCTGTTGCAAGCCTGAACGAGCTGAGAGCTAACTGTCGTAGTCCCCTGCATACAGCCGGGAAAGGTGCGCTATCTTGCGCGCATGTCTCCCGGAAAGAAGCGCGCAGAGAAAAAACCTTCGGCGGCGCCCGCAGCGGATATCGCGCCGCGTCGCGAATGGAGCGCAACGAAGTTTCGCAAGCGACTGCGGCAGCTCCGCGACTCGGCCAAGTCGACTCGTGCCTTCGCGACGGAAATCGGCGAGAGCGAGCGACTGCTCCGCGCATGGCTCAACCCGAACGAGAAGAAGAAAAAGAAACAGTGGGCGGAGCCGGGCTCCGAGAAGCTACACCAGATCGGTCAGCAGACCGGCGTGTCGATCGACTGGCTGCTCGGCTTCGAGGATGTGCCCATGATGCGGAAGGACCGTGCGATGATCGGCCAGCTAGCGCGCGCGCTGGTCGAGTATGTTGCGCGCAAGTGCCCTTCGGCGGCCGTACTGGGAGGGTACGTCAACGACCTCCATCGCGCGGCAAGGCGAGACGACGGTTCCGTTAACTACATCGACTTACGATTTGCGGAGCCACCGCCCGATTCAGTCAGAATCGATCTTGGTTCGCCTGCACCTGACGTTCCTAACGAGCTGGTTATTGAGCCAGGGGCGCAACACCAGTTTCTCGAAGACGTGGTACGTTGGGCTCTGGGCCGTCGTCGTGTCATGGACGCGACTACGAGCCTGGATGCTGCGTCCGAGTGGCCACAGGAAGACGCGGGGCCTGATTGGGTACATGACAACAAGCACCGAGCGCGCGCCTATGCGGTGCGAGCAGGCAATGTCGCGACCAAGAACGTCGACAGCGCGACGGTACGCCTCATCGACATGGAGACGGGAGCTCATGTCGATTGGCCGGGACACGCGAGCCCGCTGAGAGCCCCAGCCAAGGGTATACGTTGATGCCGCGCCGAACAGACCTTTTGCGAACCCTTGCAGCGTTAGGCGATGTGTCAATGGTTGGTTAATCTATTCAAGCAAAAGAAAGGCTCACCACCGCTTCGTGCCGGTGATGGCCTTGCAACAGTCATTGCGCGTATAACTGCGGAGCATGACGGCGCGTTCCGGCTCCATTCTGAGACCGCCATCCTCGTTGAGGACGCGTTCACCACAGCGCACTCTCACGACGACGAGGTAGGCCTAACGCTGGACATGTTGTTGCTACAGGGCCGCAACGCGCACCTAAGTGTGTGGCAACTCTGTCAATTAGCGTTCGTGGAGGACGCCGCCACCATTGCGCGGAGACTCTTGGAACTCGAGATAACTGCTGCTTACGTCCTAAGGAACAAAGCACGGGAGGCCCACGAGACGGCGGGCCGATACTTAGCATTTATGTGGCGGGGCTTCCCGGCCAACTTGCGGGCACTGTTGCCGCCTAACATCAGCGACTTTTGGTTGGACATCGAGCGTCGCTACGACGCACTCATTCCGGCTGGCGCCAAACGCTGGGCCAAACCATGGCGCGACATGTTCGTCGAGACCGACAATGAGCACAGATACACCGGCGACTACGCCTTCCTCTCTGCGATCGCTCACGGCCTTCCTGACGAGCAAATCCTCAATTTCGCGCGGGAACGAATTCGCCTAACGCCGCCTCACCACGTGTCAACGTTGTTGCTCGCTGCGTCGAGCTTTTATCTGCGTCTCGCTCGACTGTGGAACGATGTGCACCATTTGATCGATTTGGAGCGGCTGGGTGACCTAGAGAATAGGCTGCAGGCTGCGATGGATGCGATGCTTGGCGAGCCGCCCCATGCCTAAGCTGGCGACGCGTTACGCGTGAGAGCGGCTGACGGATTCGAATGACCGTCACTCAACTACCGTTTCATCGAAGCCTGACGCGGTTTCAGTCCTCACGACTATTCGACTGCGACCAAGATCCTTAGCGCGTTGTTTCGCCCGCTCTGCTTGGTCGACGAGTTCGGCCGCCGACATATGGGACTCGGGCCGCGTTATCCAGATGCCGGCGCTCAGCCGCACGGACGTGACAGGCGCTTCAAACCGAAGGGCCTCAACCGCAGCCTTTAGACGAAGAACGATCGAAGTCGCGATGGTCGACTCTGCGTTCGGCAGTAGCAGAACGAACTCGTCGCCGCCGAAGCGATAAGCGCGACCGTGGCCGTAAGCAGAATTCTCAACGGTGTTCAGCACACCGGGCAGCAGCTGGTAGTCGACGGGCACCTGACCCATAACCAGGTTGACGTTCTTGAAGTCATCCAAATCCGCGAAGGCAATAGCGAGCGGCTTGTTACGCTGCTCGCATTCCTCACGGTAGGCAGGTACGTCGTTCGCCAGCAGCGAGGCGCTTAACAGGATTCCATGCTTCGGATCGAGAGCCGGCTCCCCAAGCGGCGAGGCGTCGCCAAGGGATGCTCGCCCCGTTGCGGTTACAAAGTCGCCGATCTGCGGGCGTTGAAGTGGACTGACGCTGCGGAGTGGGCCAGCCAGGAGTTGGTCAAACGGCTTTACTTGCTGCTGCAGATCGAGGGCGACGCGCTCGTCTCGGACGAGGCGTTGAGTGGCGTTGACTTCTTCGGCTACCAGTCGGCGCTTAAGAGCGACCGCGCTGCGCACTAGTCGAGACTCTTCCTCAGAAAGCGCCACTTGGTGAAGCCCAGAGTTGGCAGCCTGGGCCATCTTGCCTTTGAGGTTGTTGACCTTCTCCATCCAGTCAACAAGGGAAGAAGGCACGGGAAATCCAGGGCGGATACGAGTAAGCTGCACGCGCACAATGGAAGCGTTGTTTTCTAGCTCTTGCAGGGCTGCCGCGGCGCGCTCAGAGAGGACCCCTTCGACGGGAAGTATGAACAGTGTGGCCATCTTCCGAGACCTAAACGGCCCGCGTTCTGCTGCCTAGCACAAAAGTGTGCGGCGGCTGCAGCAACGCGTTGTTAGGCGGCCAAACAGAGGTGACAGCTGTGGCATGAGCACTAACCACGGGGAACGCCGACCGGATAGGTGTATGCCATCAGATACCAGCGGACAGTTTTGGGATCCGCAGCCGTGCGCAAAGTAACGCTGAAAGGGCGCCCGCGGCCCGGTGGAATCGATGGAACTTCAACATTGGCGTTTCCAACTGCCGTTAGGCACTTGTACCAGTTATTGGTACTTCCCAATAGGCCATAGCACGAAGAAGCAGTATCGGTCTTGAAATAGAGTGAGCTTCGAAGCACTAGGACCGATGGGTTAACGATCACTCCCCACATACGGCTGCTGTCCGAAGCGTGACGGAGAGAGTCAACGTGAAAAAGAATGGTGCCGACGGTAAACTCGCTGTCGTCGGCCGGGTAGATCGGTTGCCACGAGCCACTTCCGGCGTCGAGCGTAACAAGCGCGGTACCGGTTGCATCGCGCAGCGCCGTCAGCTCGTTCCTGATCTGTCGCTGAGCAAGCCACAGAGACGTGAGCGCGCCCGCGGCCAGGAGCAGCGCTCCGGCGAGGATTGCTGTGGTCGTCTTAGAAGTCACGTCGTAGTCGCTTTGTTTTGGCGGCCTAACGAGATGTGTTGCTGTTGTTAACGGCAATGAGCGCCGCTGTGGAGCCGTCGAAGCACAGAATCAAACTCCCGCTGGATGTGAACTCGCCCGGGTGTAGTTCAGGCTATAGCACTGCGAGGCGAGAGTGTAAAGACGCCGGCCGTTCGTCCCGCGAGCCGGTTGGCGATCGTCTCGGCGATGCGGTCGGCGGCCTGTTTCACGATCTCGTCAGGCACGTCTCCATAGCGAGCGGTCTGGCCCTGTATGACGTGGCCGACAAGCTTCGCGATGACGTAATCCGAATAGTCGAATTCGCGACCGACGGTGGTGAAGCTGTGCCGCAAGTCGTGCAGACGGAGCTCGACGCCGGCCGCGTGCTTCGCCGCCGTCCAAAGCCGCTTGGTCTCGCGCAAGTGTTCGCCCGCTTTCGCACCGACAAAGACATACGGGTTCGCTTGAGTACCATAGGTGCTGATCGTTGCGGTTAGTACGTCCAGCGCAGCCTTGCCTAACGGCCGCACGCTACGGCCTGTCTTGGTATCCATGAGCACGGCGACGCTGCGCGCCGCGTCGATGGCGGCGCGTCGAACTGTCAACGCTTCGCCTTCGCGCCAACCGGAGAGCGCCAGGAAGCGGAGCACGGCGACCGCGACGGGGTTAGCGGGTTCTACTCGCTCGATGTCGCGCGGCTTGTAGGGGCCGCGTTTCTTACCGGTCGCTCTAGCGCGTCGCACGTGCGATGTGCCGTGCTTCAGTTTCCGCAGTGCCGGCGGGACGGGCAACCCTTCGCCTTCCGCGCGTGTGAGTGCAGTACCGAGCGCAGCGTACTGCTCGGCCGTTAGCGACCGCTTCGGGCTCGTGGTTAGGTAGCGCCGAATCCGTGCGCCCGGGTTCCTTCCGTCATGGCGGATGTCGTGATCGATCGCAAATGAGAACATCGCGCGCGTCAGTGAATGGACGTTATTCGCGGTTGTGGGTCGGTCTTCCATTCGCGCGAGCATGGCCGTGATGTCTCCGCGCGAGAGCTCTCGCACGTCCCGCCGTCCAATCGTTGGCGTGATCTCCTGCTCAATGAGACGGCGATACTCGCCTAACGTCTTTGGCTTTACCTTCTTCTTGCGGTCAGTGAGGAACAGCTGCGCCAGGTCGGCGACGGTCGGCGCCGCGTTCTTGGCTTTCTCCTTCGCGCGCAGCGCGGCAGGGTCGCGCGTCGGGTCGTGTTCCGTGCGCGCGTTATCCGCGGCGGTGGCGAGCTTGCGTGCCTGGCTGCGCGCTTTCTCCGCCGCCATGCCGCTGTCTCCTATGCGAATGCGTCGGGTTCGGCCGCTCGCGTCGCGATACTGAAACACAAAGGTCCGGCTCCCACCCCGTCGCACTCGCAGCCCAAAGCCTTTGATCGATCCATCGCCCGTGTCCCACACGAAGTAATCCCTAGCACGCACCTTAGAGGCCTCCACAACCCGGTTCGTGAGCTTGGGCACGGTCTTATCTCCTCACGCTGTGAAATGGCCGCTGTGGGGCTGCTAGAGGCCCTGGGAAGCACATGGGAAGCACTGTGTGGCCGGCTCGGTCGTGCTGGGGCTGGTTCGTGAAGCTCGCCTACGCCCGGGGAATATAGCTGCAGCCGGAGAGAGCCAACAGGAGCCAACTCAACAACTCTGCTTCGAGAGCAGGAGGTCGCTGGTTCAAATCCAGTCACCCCGACTGAGTAAATACAAGTCTGGCATGTCGTTACAGACTTTTCTTTTTGCTCGCGGCTATGTGAATAGGAAGCACAGAGAAAGGACGGGATGGACTTTCACGCCCGGAGCGTAGCGAGTGCGGCATATGGGGTCGATGACACTGGCGCCCGATGCGGGAGGACTTGATTAGCATGCCTCGTCTGCCGTACATTGTACGGCACGTTGAAAGGTCCCGGGAATACTCTAGATCAGTTACTTGAGATTAGGGTATTCGTCCGTACAATGTACGGC